>Ga0209487_1000021_pt1 | contig 170547 bp, 144 predicted proteins | sample Poulit2012_FD_187524 | JGI IMG/M metagenome (GOLD analysis project Ga0209487, IMG submission 187524) | Agricultural soil microbial communities from Georgia to study Nitrogen management - Poultry litter 2012 (SPAdes) (version 2) | ecosystem: Environmental > Terrestrial > Soil > Agricultural...
CTATTCTTACAATTTCGTAAATCGTAAAAAAACGCTGTCAATTCAATATGTTAATGAACGTAATTTCTTATATTTTTCATTCGAAAGTTTTTCACTTTTCAAATGCGGCTGCAAATATACAACTATATCTTTAAACCACAAGTGATTTTGAGAAAAATTTTTTATTTAAAAAGAATCCCGAAATGAACAGGCAAAAATAAAACCGAAATTATTATCCGGCAACTTTTATTTCACAATTTTATATTAATTGTTTCCTGTTTTTTTCGGCTGAAATCACTTCAGCTAACTTCTCAAAAAACTCTCTGTCAAAAAACGAAACATTCTTTTTTCGAATGCGGGTGCAAAGATAGAGCTTTTTATTTAACCTGCAAGTGAATTTTAAAAATAAATTTCACTTCAGGATTTTTTTTAATATCAGATGCCAATCATCCAACTTTCTCTTCGCACTTTCAAATAACTACTCGCAACCTGTTTTTGATTGCGGGTGCAAATGTAAGTGCTTTTTTCTTATCCGCAAGTGTTTTTGAAAAAATAATTTTTTATTTTTTTACACCGCCGGATTTTGCTCTACTCTACTGCCCTATTTCAAAAAACGAAGCATTTGGTTTTCCAAATGCGGGTGCAAATATAGTTGCTTTATTTAATTGAGCAAGGGGTTTTTGAATTTATTTTTTAAAAAGATTTTTTATGGGTGGTTTTGTCAATAGTTTTTCAGTCATACGCTTCTCTTCTATTTTAAATAATTGCTGCGAAAACCCTACTCCTCATTAATAATCAACCTTTCCTGCTTAGATACCTAAAGAAGTTTTTAAATGAATAATTATTAAAATAAAATTAATCAATAAAAATCGGAAAGGCTTTCTCTCAAACAAAGACACTAAATCTATTTGCGAAACACTTTCAAATAATTAATTTTGATTGAAATTCTTTTTGATGAAAAACATACTGTTATTAAGCGATACTCATAGTTATATAGACGATAAAATATTAAAATATGCTCATGAAGCTGATGAAGTCTGGCATGCCGGAGATATTGGAAACATTTCAGTTGCCGAACAGCTGGAAGAAACAGGAATTTTCAGAGCAGTTTACGGAAATATAGACGATTCAACAGTACGGGCTGCTTATCCTTTGGACAATCGGTTTTTTTGTGAAGAAGTGGAGGTTTGGATAACGCATATAGGCGGATATCCCGGAAGATACAACCCCCGAATCCGTGAAGAGATTCGCAAAAATCCACCTCAACTCTTTATTTCAGGGCACTCTCATATTTTAAAAGTGATGAATGATAAAAAATTAAATTTATTACATATGAATCCGGGAGCAATTGGGAAACATGGATTTCATCAAAAAAGAACCATGTTGCGTTTTAAAATTGATGGGAAAAATATCCGCGATCTGGAATTAATCGAATTTGAGAGGTAAACCTCTTCTCTATAGTCTAAAAGCAAAAACGGATCTCTTTATGAAAGAAATCCGTTTTTCAGTTTTAAAAAAATTCTTTATTTATCCAGACCTTTTTCAAAAGCTGCCATCACTTTATCACTCACTCCCATATTAGAAAAACCTCCGTCGTGGAAGAGATTTTGCAAAGTAACTTTTCGGGTCAAATCTGAAAACAGACTAATTATGTAATTTGCACAATCGTCTGCTGAAGCATTTCCTAAAGGAGACATTTGTTCAGCATATTTTAAAAATCCGTCAAATCCTTTCACTCCGGAGCCGGCTGTGGTGGGTGTTGGAGATTGAGAAATAGTATTGACACGAACATTAAATTTTTCACCGAAAAAATATCCAAAACTTCTGGCTATAGATTCAAGATAAGCTTTATTGTCTGCCATATCATTATAATCAGGAAAAACTCTTTGTGCAGCCATATAAGTAAGGGCCAGAATACTTCCCCACTCATTCATGGCTTCTTTTTGATAAAGAACCTGCATGGTTTTATGAAAGGACAAAGCTGAAATATCCCAGCCTTTTTCACTAAAGCTGTAATTGTTTTCTGTGTAGTGTTTTCCTTTTCTCACATTGACAGACATTCCTATAGAATGCAAAACAAAATCCAGTTTTCCACCCAAAATTTCCTGCGCCTGATCAACCAGATTTTCTAAATCTTCCAGTTTTGTGGCATCTGCAGGAATTAATTCAGAATTTGTTTTTTCAGCTAATTCTTTAATTCCTCCCATTCTTAAAGCAACCGGCGCATTGGTTAAAACAAATGTTCCTCCCTCTTCATGCACTCTTTCTGCAGTTTTCCAGGCGATAGATTTTTCATCCAGAGCTCCAAAAATAATTCCGCGTTTTCCTTTTAGTAAATTATATGACATATCTAAAAATTTATTTTCTTTTTAAAGTGGTAAATATAGTGAAAAATGAAATTGTAAAGCTTTAAGAAACAAAAATTGAAATTGAAAGCGAATAATCAGAGAAAATTAACACAAGATTCCTTTATAGGAAAAAATCCCAGACCAGGCCGAACCTGATATTCCAGTCTCTATAAGGTTCATAAGGAGCAGCATAATGACCATTTCCGTCAAAAAGAGTGGTGAGGTTTTCAACTTTAAAATAAATTCTTGCCTGTCGGACACGAGCATTAAAGAAAAAATCAATTCGACTGAAGCCTTTTATTTTCTCAAAATCCTGAACATAAAATTCAGCTAAAACAGGATCATAGGCATCCATTTTAAAACCGGTAAAATAATTAAAAGTAAATCCGGTTTGTAAATATAAATTTCGCTGAAACCAATAATCTTTATAATAAAAAGAATTTCTGGTGATAAAGTCAGCTACACGGAATACCTCCTCCCCCTCCAAAACCTTTTGATAAAGAAGTGTATTATCAAATGAAAATCTGCCAAAATTAAATTCTTTATTCGCTTTTACTCTAAAAAAATTGATATCGGATGAATATTGATAAGGTGTGATCAGCGTATCAGCAGCAATCTCCGGATTCATATTTTCTTTAAGAACGAAATAAGCATAATTGCTGATTCTTGTAAAATCAAATTCCACATCTGCATATTTTTCAGATTTCAATTTTACATAAAGCTGTTGTTTTTGCTCATTTTTGAAATCGTTATACCAGTTATAGTTTTGATAGTCACTTTGGAAAAGCAAGAAATTATAATTTGGTTTTTTTGAATTCACATAAATCCCGGCTTCTGCTCTATTTTGTTCATTTATCTGGTAAGCTGCTTTGGCGTGAATATAATTTCCATCAAAATCTCCTACGGTATTAAACATTAAATCTCCCATCAGTTCAAATCCGCCGATATTTTGTTGATAAGATGCACCTAAAGAAACAATATCTCCTTTTAAACGATTGGGAATTTCTCCGGAAATAAGATTAAGTTTTCTTTTATATCCATAATTATAATCGGAGTGGCGTATTTTGAACAGGAATTTTCCCAAAAGATTATTCTGATATTGAGCTGAAAGTGTATTAGAAACTTCCTGAAATTCAGTGAGATCTCTTAATTTATTATTTTGATAAGAAAGTCCGTAGCCTTCGAAAGGAAATTCCTGATTAAAATAATATTCTTTATCCGTAAAATTGAGTTGATGTTTTAACCGAACTTTATTATTAGCCGATTCATCTCCTTCGATTAAATTAAAATATTGATCTACAAAAAATCTTTTAGCCAATAATCTTCTGTCTGCATTATTATATTTTACATCCAAAATAGCCCGATCAGAAAATTGTGCACTTTGTGAAGCATATTGAGAATTGGCTAAATCTGTCAATCCTCCGTTCTGCTCTGCTTCTAAATTCTGACTTATAAAATGAGTATGCAACTGGTACCTTTCATTTTTGGTCTTATAACTCAAAGTTGTTCGAAAACTTCCCTGGCTGGCCATAATGTGTCTGTATTTGCCCAGGGAATGCAATCCTTTATAAGCGATAGACAAATTAACCTGAGGACTCACATTGGAAGTAATAAAAGCATCCAGCAATTGTCCTTGTTCAAAAGTGGTTTTAAAAAACAATTGAGACCAGGGTGTAGGCACATTGTAATAAAAAATATCTTCTACATCTAAAAAAGCGAAATGTGCAGCCCGGGCGCCAAAATCGGGAAGAGTATTTAATTTTTTAAAAGATTTGGTCAATTCTGTATAGGACTGACCGATATTATTAAACATCAAAAGACCGAAGTTGTCTTTTCTTAAATAATTGAATTTATAATCTTTTTTAATGTTGAGAGTGGTATCTACAAAAGTAGTATCTCCTTTAACCGAGATTATTTTATAAGCTGTGATGAGCGGATTTTCTTCTTTGGTAGTTTTATTTTCCGTTTGTTCGGGAGAAGTCAATATATCCTGTGCAAAGGAATTTACAGAAACTAAAAGAATCAGAATTATCAGCCAAAGTTTTTTCATCAGAGAATATAACTTGTGCAAAAATATCATTTTTTGACAAATACTTTCTTTAAGTGATATCAGTTTCCAAACTTTTATTTAATAAAGTCCAAAAGAGGTTGATTTCTTTTTGTCTGAACACAACCCGGAAATCTTATTTGAACTTATTAATTCTGCTCTTTCGAAATGAAATTTATAATTCTTTGAGAAATTATTTCTCATTCCATTATCTTTGATTTTTCCTAATTGAACAATATGAAAGCAATAGTTTTAAAAGATTTTGGTTCTCCTGAAGTTTTAAAAATTGAAAACAGACCTCAGCCGCAAGTTGGTGATAAAGAAGTATTGATCAAAGTAGCTGCTGCGGGATTAAATCGGGCAGATCTTGCTCAACGCAAAGGAAATTATCCGGCTCCTAAAGGAAGTGTGCAGGATATTTTAGGTCTGGAAGTTTCCGGAATTATCGAAAAAACAGGAAAAAAAGTGACACAATGGAAAATCGGAGATGAAGTTTGTGCTTTATTACCCGGAGGGGGATATGCAGAATATGTTTCTGTGGATGAAGGAAGTTGTCTTCCCATTCCAAAAGGTTTTTCTTTGACAGATGCTGCTTCAATCCCTGAAGTTTTGTTGACAGTCTGGCAAAACATTTTTCAAATCGGTCAACTTCAATCCGATGAGAATGTTCTGATATATGGAGGTTCAGGCGGAATCGGATCAATGGCTATTCAAATAGCTTCTCATTTTGGAGTTCAGGTTTTTACGCTGGCAAGCAGTTCTGAAAAAGAAAAGTATTGTTTGTCTTTGGGCGCTAAAAAAGTGGTCAACTATAAAGAGCAGGATGTGGTTGAAGAATTAGGAAGAAACTCTGTCCATTTGATTTTGGATTCAGTGGGTGGGCCTTATTTAAATAAAAACCTGGACCTCTTAAAAACTGAAGGTCGTTTGGTATATATTAATGCTATGGGAGGAAAATCAGATTTAAACATCTTTAAACTCATGCAAAAACGAATTCACCTCACCGGAAGCACTTTACGATCCCGAAGTCTGGAACATAAAAAACAACTGACTGCAGAAGCTGTTGAAAAAGCTTATCCAATAATAGAAAAGGATGATTTTATCAATATGGTTTCTCATCGATTTGCAGCAGACGATGTGGTAGCAGCTCATCAGCTCATGGAATCAAGAGAATTTATGGGAAAAATTATTCTTTGTTTTTAAGATGAAGAATTTATAAAGATTGGAGAAAATTTTCTTCTATTTTAGTTGTTTATGTTTAGTTTTGAAACCAAAATATTTTCATGCTTCTAACTCAATTCAGCAAATATTCCAAAGAATGCGGCACAGATGAAGCCGGGAGAGGATGTTTAGCCGGACCGGTAACGGCAGCTGCTGTCATTTTACCTCCGGATTTTAAAAGCGATTTGCTGAATGATTCTAAACAGCTTTCTGAAAAAGTAAGAAACACTTTAAGAGCAGAAATTGAAAAAGAAGCCATTTGTTTTAAAGTGGTTCATATTATGATGGATAAAATTGAAGAACTTAATATTCTTCATGCTTCTATTTATGGTATGCATAAAGCCATCAGAGGTTTGTCTGTCATTCCTGAATTTATTGCGGTGGATGGAAACAGATTTAAAACTTATTATCATACCAATAAACAGGAAATACCTCATCAATGTGTGATAAAAGGAGATGCTAAATATTTAAATATTGCCGCTGCTTCAATATTAGCAAAGACTTACAGAGATGAGTTTATGAAGAAAATTCATCAAAAATATCCTCAATACAACTGGAAACAAAATAAAGGATACGCGACAAGAGAACACAGAGAAGCCATTATTGAACACGGCATCAGTTCTTATCATCGAAAGCAGTTTAAGCTTCTTCCGAATCAGCTGGAATTAGAATTGGATTAAAAATTTAATTCAAATTTAAAGAAACAGAAGATTTACTCCGAATGATTTTCTTTATCCTCCAGAGCTTTCAATCTTTTCATTAAATCAGGAATCTGACGAATAGCAGCTAATTCTCTGAATTTTTTGGGTGCTTCATCGGCAGGAGAACCAAAATAATTTTTTCCTGATTCAAGGGATTTTGTCACTCCTGATTGAGCCATTACCTGAACACCTTTTTCAATTTTAATACCATTGGGAATTCCAACTTGTCCCCAAAGAGTCACTTCGTCTTCAATAATCACACATCCGGCAATTCCGGTTTGAGAAGCTATTAAACATTTTTCCCCAATAACGGTATCATGGCCAATATGAACCTGATTGTCAATTTTAGTTCCTTTCTTTATGGTGGTTGCATGAGTTACTCCTCTGTCTATAGTACAGGAAGCACCTATTTCAACATCGTCTTCAATAATCACTTTCCCACCTGATTGCAAACGGTCATAGCCTTCAGGCCTCTTTTTATAGTAAAAAGCATCTGCTCCGATGACTGTATTGGAATGAAGAATAACATTATCACCAACAATAGTTCCGTCATATAAACTCACATTGGCATGAATTATACAATTCTTTCCAATTTTCACATGATTACCTATAAAGACATTGGGTTGAATAATAGTACCTTCTCCAATTTCTGCAGAATCACTGATGATTTTTTCTGCTTTTTTGAAAGGTTTGAAATGTTGGGTTAGCTTATTAAAATCTCGGAAAGGATCATCACTAATTAGTAAAGCTTTTCCCGGGGGACAATCTACTTTTTTATTAATTAAAATAACGGAAGCAGCTGAATTTAAGGCCTTGTCATAATATTTTGGGTGATCAACAAAAACAATATCGCCGGGTTCGACAACATGAATTTCATTCATGCCAAGAACTTGATAATCTTCTTCCCCCACAAAATCTGAATCTATAAGATTCGCTATTTCTTTTAAAGTATATGGTTTAGGAAATTTCATAAATTCAGCCTCCGTTTTTAGTTATGGAATTTTTAATTGACTCTTTCCCTGTAAGCAGCATTTTCAGTATCTACTCTAATTTTATCTCCTTCATTAATAAAAAGAGGCACATTAATAGTAGCTCCTGTTTCTACGGTTGCGGGCTTAGTTGCATTGGTAGCTGTATTTCCTCTAACGCCGGGTTCTGTATGTGTAACTTCCAAAACCACACTGGCAGGAAGCTCAACCGATAAAGGCATTTGAGTTTCTGCATTCATGGCAATCATCACCATTTCTCCATCCTTCATCAAACCGGGCTGATCAAGAATTTGCTCTGTCAAACGAATTTGACTATAATCATCGGTCTGCATAAAATGATAAAACTCACCATCATTATATAAAAATTGATATTGTCTTGTTTCGACTCTGATAGCATCAATTTTGTGTCCTGCGGGGAAAGTATTTTCAATAACTTTTCCGGTGGTCAGACTTTTTAATTTGGTTCTGACAAAAGCCGGTCCTTTTCCCGGTTTTACGTGTAAAAATTCAACGACTTTATAAATGTCATTTCTGAAATTTATACACAATCCTCTTCGAATATCATTTGTTGTTGCCATAAATTTTAAATTTAATTTATTTTAAATATCCTTTCATCACTCCTCTTTTCGAACCTCTGATAAATTGTAAAATTTCATCTCTTTCTGAGGTTGCTTCCATTTCGGCTTCAATAATCGCAGCTGCTTGAGTGTTATTATTATTATCCTGAAACAGGATTCTATAGATATTTTGTATTTCTCTGATTTTTTCTGTTGAATACCCTCTTCTTCTCAGTCCTATGGAATTTACACCTGCATAAGAAAGAGGCTCCCGGGCGGCTTTTGTATAAGGCGGCACATCTTTTCCTACCATAGAACCGGCGCCTAAGAAAGCGTGATCTCCTATGGTTACAAATTGATGAACTCCTACCATAGCACCTATGGTTACATAATCACCTACATCTACATGCCCGGCCAATCCGGTATAATTGGAGAAAGTACAATGATCTCCGACAAAACAGTCATGAGCAATATGGCAATAAGCCATAATCCAACAGTTTTTTCCTACTTTGGTGATCATTCTGTCGGAAGTACCTCTATTAATGGTTACACATTCTCTGATGGTTGTATTGTCTCCAATTTCCACCAAAGAATTTTCACCTGCATATTTTTTATCTTGCGGAATAGCTGAAATAACAGCTCCGGGAAAAATATTTACATTTTTTCCAATTCTCGCTCCTTCCATAATAGTCACATTGGATCCTATCCAGGAACCTTCTCCTATTTCTACATTATTATGAATAATGGCAAAAGGTTCAATGACCACGTTTTTGGCAATTTTTGCTCCCGGGTGAACGTATGCTAATGGTTGATTCATAAGTTTAATTGTTTTCAGTTTTTACTATTTGCGCCATTAACTCCGCTTCCGCACATAATTCGTTATTAGTATAGGCTTTACAAATCATATGACAAATTCCGCGACGAATCGGACCGGCTAAATCACATTTAAAAATTAAAGTATCTCCCGGAACTACTTTTCTGACAAATCTTACTTTGTCAATTCTCATAAAATATGTAAGATAGTTTTCAGGATCAGGCACTGTACTGAGAATTAAAATTCCACCAGTCTGAGCCATGGCTTCTATTATTAATACTCCCGGCATCACAGGCGCACCCGGAAAATGTCCTTCGAAAAAATATTCATTCATAGTGACATTTTTCGTTCCGATTACACAATCTTCGGTCAGTTCAAAAATTTTATCTACCAGTAAAAATGGCGGACGATGCGGAAGCATTTTTTGAATTTCCACAATATCTTTAATAGGTTCTTTGTTTAAATCTATTTGTGGAACATCTTTTCTTCTTTCTATTCTGATTTTCTTTTCCAGTTCTTTGGCAAAATCAGTATTAATACGATGGCCGGGTTTGTTGGCTATAACTTTTCCTCTGATTCTCGTTCCTGCCAGGGCTAAATCACCGATAACATCTAATAATTTATGCCGGGCAGCTTCATTGGAATAGTGTAATTCTATATTATCCAGCGTTCCGTTAGGACGAACGATTACCTCATCTTTATTAAATGCTTTTTTAAGTTTTTGTGTGGTTTCTGCTGAAAGTTCTTTATCCACATACACAATGGCATTATCTAAATTTCCTCCTTTGATTAATCCGTGATCAAAAAGAACTTCTAATTCATGAAGAAAAACAAAGGTTCTGGCTTTGGCTATTTCATCTTTAAAATCGGAAATATTATTCAGAACAGCATTTTGAGAACCCAGCACATCGGTATGAAAATCAACTAATGTAAGAACTTCAAATTTATCAGAAGGAATAATAGTAATTTCACTTCCTGAATCTTCATCTTTAAAATGAATAACTTCTCTTACAATATATTCTTTTCGTTCAGCTTCTTGTTCAACAATACCTGCTTCTTCCAGTGCTTCTACAAAAGCTATAGCTGAACCATCCATAATAGGAGGTTCTTCTGCATTGAGTTCGATAATTAAATTATCTATTTCCAGTCCGACACAAGCAGCCAGCACATGTTCTGAAGTTTGGATTCCGGCTCCTTCTCTTTCCAGTCTTGTTCCTCTATCGGTAGTGGTTACAAAACTTGCTTTTGCAGGAATTTCAAGTTCTCCCTCCAAGTCAACTCTTTTAAACACAAAACCATAATTTTCAGGTGCAGGTTTAAAAGTAAGGGTTACTTCTTTTCCCGTATGTAATCCAACTCCGGTAAGTGAAACCGGCTTTTGTATTGTTTGTTGTTTTTTAATTTTTTCAGCCATTATCTTTTAACTTTTTCTCAACCTCGTTTAATCTTCTAACTATTTCTGAAAGGTTTTTAAAATGTATATAAGATCGATTATATTCTCTATAGGTTAAAGCCGGCGAACCTTGTAAAACTGCTTTGTCTTCCACATTTTTAATAATTCCTGTCTGCGCCTGAATCTTTACAAAATCTCCAATTTTTAAATGTCCGGCAATTCCAACTTGTCCGCCAATTAAACCGTGTTTTCCGATTTTTGTAGATCCGGCTATTCCGGTTTGAGCAGCCATTACTGTATGTTCTCCTACTTCTACATTATGAGCCAACTGAATCTGATTGTCTAATTTCACTCCCTGCCCAATAACGGAAGATCCCATAGTTGAACGGTCGATAGTAGTTGCGGCTCCAATTTCAACATCATCTTTAATTATAACATTTCCAATTTGCGGAACTTTGGTATAAACTCCTTTTTCATCCGGAGCAAATCCAAAACCATCAGCTCCAATAACAGCATTGCTATGAATGATACAATTATTGCCGATGACAATTTCATGATATATTTTAGCTCCTGAGTAGATAGTCACATTATCACCTATCACACTGTGATCTCCAATATAAACATGAGGATAAATTTTTACATTATTTCCTATTTTGACATGTTCGCCAATATAAGCAAAGGCTCCGACATAAATATCTTCACCATATTTTGCAGATTCTGAAATAAAACTCGGATTTTCAATTCCGGATTTTTGTTTTTTCAGTTGATCATAATATTGCAACAATTCGGTAAGGGCCAAATAAGGATTCTCAACTCTGATTAAAGTTGGTTGTATGGGTTTTTCTGCTTTAAAATCTTCCCCTACAATACAAACGGAAGCCCGGGTTTCATAAATATACTTCTCATATTTCGGATTGTGAAGAAAAGTAAGACTTTCAGGTTTGCCCTCTTCAATTTTGGCAAAATCAGAGACTAAAGCTTCAGGATCTCCCTCAACTTTCCCTTTTATGACCTGTGCGATTTGTTCTGCTGTAAATTTCATTTCGGCAAAAATAATAAAAAATGTTAATAGTTAGCTTTTTGGATAGCAGATATAATATTTAATTACAGGTTTTGACAAAGCTTCCAGATTAAATTGGTCAGAAGCTTTTGTAACTTCTATTAAATCTCCGTTTTTATAAAGAATATTTATAGGATTGGCATGTTCATAAGCCAGATGAGAAACCTGATCTACAAATACAAAATAATTAGTTTCTTCTTCGTCTAAATTATATTTTTTGGCAAAATCAAGTTGTTTTTCTTGTAAATATTCTTCTGCAAAAGGTTCATTTTGAAGTTCAACTTTTAGTAAATCCCGATTTAAAATCATCTTGCAGAGATTACTCAACACAAAATCATCTACATTTTTCCAGACTTTCATAGCTGAAATTATATCATAATCATCTAATTCACTGAATTTATCAAGCACCTCTTCATTAAAGTTATTTTCATCTATCTTATTTTCCAAAAAGAATTCCAAAGCAGGCGTAGCTTCCAGTTTCATTCCTCTGTCTGAAAGTTGTTTAGCTCTTTTTAAAACACGGATCAACAGTTGTTCGGCTACCAGACTGGTTTTATGAAAATAAACCTGCCAATACATCAATCTTCTGGCTACCAAAAATTTTTCTACTGAATAAATTCCTTTTTCTTCTATAACCAACTCATCATTCTTTACATTCAACATGGCGATGAGTCTTTTACTGTTGATATTTCCTTCTGCCACTCCTGTATAAAAACTGTCTCGCTTCAGATAATCCAATCGATCAACATCTAATTGTCCGGCGATTAATTGTCCGAAAAACTTTCTTTCATATTCACCTTTAAAGATTTTAATGGCCAGTGATAAATTACCTTTAAAATCTTTGTTCATCTTTTTCATAAATCGCAAAGACAAAGATTCGTGACTGATGCCATTAACCAGACTTTTTTCCAGCGCATGAGAAAAGGGACCATGGCCGATATCATGAAGTAAAATAGCAATTAGTAAAGCTTCTTTTTCGCAGTCAGAAATATCAAGTTGTTTAAAACGAAGAACTTCAATAGATTTATCCATTAAATGCATACAGCCTAAAGCGTGATGCAGTCTGCTGTGATGAGCGCCCGGATAAACCAGGTAAGAAAGCCCCATCTGACTGATTCTTCTTAGGCGTTGAAAATATTTATGCTCTATAATATCAAAGATTCGCTCATTCGGTATGGTAATAAAACCGTATATTGGATCGTTTAATATTTTAAGTTTGTTTCTTGAATTCAAACTGACTTTAACTTAGGAATTAGACAAATATACATATATGATTGAGATAAATATACTTTGGGTTGATGATGAAATAGATTTATTAAAGCCGCATATTATTTTTCTGGAACAAAGAGGATATAAAGTGACCGCTTGCAACAGCGGAACAGAAGCTGTAGAAATTGTAAAAGAAAGAGATTTTGACATTGTTTTTTTAGATGAAAATATGCCCGGATTAACCGGTTTGGAAACTCTTTCGGAAATCAAGAAAATCCGCAGCACGCTTCCGATAGTGATGATCACAAAAAGTGAAGAAGAATCAATTATGGAAGAAGCTATAGGTTCTAAAATTTCAGATTATCTGATAAAACCCGTTAATCCCAATCAGATTTTATTGAGTTTAAAAAAGAATTTAGATCATTCAAGATTAATTTCAGAGAAAACCACATCTGATTATCAGCAGGAATTTCGAAAAATTGCTATGGATATGATGAATGTAAATTCTTTTGAAGGCTGGGCAGATATTTATCGTCAACTGGTTTATTGGGAACTTCAATTAGAAGATACTGCTGAAATGGGAATGAGCGAGATTTTAGAATCTCAAAAAATGGAAGCTAATATTGAATTCGGAAAATTTATTGAAAGAAATTATCAAAGCTGGTTTGAACCCAACATTCCTGCTCCAACCATGTCTCATACTCTTTTCAGAAATAAAATTGTTCCCCAATTAAATTCGCAAACTCCTACTCTACTGGTGATTGTAGACAATCTGAGATATGATCAGTGGAAAGCGCTCGAACCTATTCTGAATAATTATTATAGAAAAGAATCTGAAAGTTTATTTTACAGCATTTTACCAACTGCTACTCAATATGCCCGAAATGCTATTTTCTCAGGACTGATGCCCGCTGATATGGAAAGACTTCATCCTGATTTGTGGTTGAACGATACAGATGAAGGAGGAAAAAACATGAAAGAGGAAGAGTTCCTGATTGCTCAAATGAAACGACTGGGGCTGGATTTAAAGATGCAATATCATAAAATAGCTAATCTAAAGAGCGGAAAAAGCCTGGCTGCTAATTTCAGTTCGCAAAAAAATAATGACCTGACAGTGGTGGTTTATAATTTTGTGGATATGCTTTCACATGCAAAAACAGAAATGGAGGTGATCAAAGAATTAGCTTCTACAGATAAATCATATCGATCTTTGACAGAAAGCTGGTTTAGAAATTCTCCTCTTCTGGAAATCGTCAAAGAAGCACGGAATTTAGGATTTAAATTAATTTTGACCACTGATCACGGAACAATCAATGTGAAAAATCCTTCCAAAGTTATCGGAGACAGAAATACCAGTTTAAATTTGCGGTATAAAACCGGCAGAAGTTTGACTTATGAAGACAGAGATGTAGTGGCGGTAAAAAATCCCAAAGATTTTCATTTGCCAAGCATTAGCATGAGCAGTTCTTTTATTTTTGCAAAAACAGATTTGTTTTTTGCTTATCCCAACAATTACAATTATTATGTAAACTATTTTAGAAACACTTATCAGCATGGAGGAGTTTCTTTAGAAGAAATGATTATTCCTTTTGCAGTTTTACAGCCTCGTTAATTATGGTGAAAAAAGAATACGGTTTAGAAGATTTACCGGAAATCGCTTCAGAAATCATACAAAATTCTCAGAGTAAAATCTTGTTGTTTTATGGGGAAATGGGTGTAGGAAAAACAACTTTGATCAGAGAAATTGTCAAACAATTAGGATCAGATGATGTGGTTTCCAGTCCAACATTTTCGCTGGTAAATGAATATGCTGCTCCTGATCAATCTATCTTTCATTTTGATTTGTACAGGATAGAAGATGAATCAGAAGTAATAGATATAGGTTTTGAAGAATATTTAGAACAAGCAGGCTGGGTTTTAATTGAGTGGCCTGAGAAAATTCCAAATCTTTTACCTGAAAATGCTCAGAAAATTCAACTTTCAAAAACCGAAACAGGAAAAAACCTTTTGGAATATTAAAACCTCAACTGATATAATTCCAGATATTTTTGTGTTTGGAAAGCATGGCATAAGTATGACGAATCATTTTATGTTCAGGTTTTTCCAAATTTGGATCTGATTTTAAAATCTGCTGGGCATACTGTCTGGCTACTCTTAAGATAGCATTGTCATTTATAATATCTGCTATTTTTAAATTGAGCACACCACTTTGTTGTGTTCCCATAATATCTCCGGGTCCGCGAAGTTTTAAATCGACTTCAGCAATTTTAAATCCGTCGTTGGTTGAAGTCATTGTTTCCAGACGAACTTTACTGTCATTAGAAAGTTTATGTCCGGTCATTAAAATACAATAACTCTGCTCTGCTCCTCTTCCCACCCTTCCTCTTAATTGATGAAGCTGAGACAATCCAAATCTCTCTGCACTTTCAATAATCATCACACTGGCATTGGGAACATTTACCCCTACTTCTATTACAGTTGTGGCTACCATAATATGCGTTTTTCCTCTGGCAAAACGATCCATTTCAAAATCTTTATCGGCAGGTTTCATTTTTCCATGAACTACAGAAACCTGATATTGTGGTCTGGGAAAATCTCTGGAAATACTTTCATAACCGTCTTGCAGATCTTTATAATCCATCATCTGACTTTCTTCAATCAGCGGATAAACCACATATACTTGTCTTCCTTTTGCTATTTCTTCCCGCATAAAAGCTTGAACTTTTAATCGGTTTTTATCATAAAGATGAAGTGTTTTAACGGGTTTTCTTCCGGGTGGCAATTCATCTATGACAGAAATATCCAGATCTCCGTACAGGCTCATGGCTAAAGTTCTGGGAATAGGTGTAGCAGTCATCACCAAAACATTCGGTGGAAGCTCATTTTTCCTCCAAAGTTTGGCTCTTTGAGCAACGCCAAAACGATGTTGTTCATCAATAACAGCCAATCCTAAATTTTTAAAAACAACTTTATCTTCAATTAAAGCATGGGTTCCGATTAACAGATGAAGATCTCCTTTTTGAAGATTTTCATGTAAAATTTTCCTGTCTGCCTGTTTGGTAGAACCTGTAAGTAATTCAATTTGAATTCCCAGATTATCGGCATATTCTTTTAAACCATTATAATGCTGAGTAGCTAAAATTTCTGTAGGTGCCATCATACAAGCCTGAAAACCATTGTCTATAGCTAATAAACAAGTCATAAAAGCTACAATGGTTTTTCCTGATCCTACATCTCCCTGCAATAATCTGTTCATCTGAGCACCTGAACCCAAATCTCTTCTAATTTCTCTGATTACTCTTTTTTGAGCTTTTGTCAAATCAAAAGGAAGGTGTTTTTTGTAAAATTCATTAAAATAATTTCCTACTTTTTCAAAGGCATAACCTTTAATCTTTTGTTTTCTAAGAAAGTTTTTTCTGATTAATTGAAGTTGAAGATAAAATAACTCTTCAAATTTAAGCCTGTTTTCTGCTCGTCTCAATAAATCAGGTGATTGTGGAAAATGAATATTGAGCATAGCCTGACTTCTTGAAATCAGTTTAAATTTTTCCAGAACAGAATCCGGAAGGGTTTCATAAAAAGATGATTTACACTCTAAAAATGCTTGTTGCATCATTTTTACAATCAAGCGGTTGCTGATACTTTTTCCCAATCTTTCGGTAGAAGGATAAACAGGCTGCATAGCTTGACGGATACCTGACTGATGTTCTTCCAGAAGTTCCATATCCGGATGAGGCATATTAAAAACTCCGTTAAAGAGATTGAGTTTTCCAAAAATCACATAAGGTTCATTGATTTTTAAACTCTCAGCTATCCATTTATGACCTCTAAACCAGACCAGTTCCATCTTTCCGGTATCATCTGCAAAAGTAGCTACCAGGCGCTTACTTCTTTTTTCTCCTAAAGTTTTAAGGTGAATTATTTTTCCTACTATTTGAACTTCAGCTGAAGTAGGTTGTAATTCATTGATTTTATAATATTTTGTCCGGTCGATATATCGGTTGGGAAAAAGATTTAATAAATCCTGATAAGTTCGGATTCCCAATTCTTTACGAAGTAAATCTGCCCGATTTGGCCCTACGCCTTTCAGATAATCTATAGGAGTTTGCAAACGATCAACTTTCATAAAAACGAAGATATAAAATTGAAATTAATTAAGAAGTTGAAATTCGAAAGCTAATCTTAAGAGAATAAAAAAATCCTCCTCAATCTTTCAATTTAGAAAAAATGAGAAGGATGTTGATTTTAAATATTTTTTTAAGCCTTCACCACAGCTAAAGGTTGCAATTCAACCATGATTTCAATCAAATCTTCCTGCTGAGACATAACTTCTTCAATATCTTTATAAGAACTCGGTGCTTCATCCAGATCTTTTTTATGTCTCAAAGCGTGCAAAACTCCTTGTTTTTTTAGTCTGGCTACTTCATCTTTTAAACTTAAAGTTCTTCTTGCTTTAGCACGACTCATCACCCTTCCGGCACCATGCGAACAAGAATTAAAAGAAAGAGGATTTCCTTTTCCTCTTACCAAATAGGATTTTGTTCCCTGAGATCCGGGAATCATTCCCCATTCTCCTTTTTCTGCACGGGTAGCACCTTTTCGGTGAACAATTAATTTTTCTCCAAAATGCTCTTCCACCGCAGCAAAATTATGAGGTTTATTGATAAAATTAGAAAATTCAACATCAGGCAAAACTTTTTGAAAAGCATTTTTTACCCTCTCCATCATCAATTTTCTATTCTGTAAAGCAAATTCAATACAATAATTCATTTCATTGATGTAATTGTCAAAATTTTCTGTTCCTCTGACAAAATAGGACAGATCTTTTGGAACATCCTTTTCTCCTCTTTCTTCAGTTTCTTTTACCGCTTGTTTATGATAATGATTGGCTACGGTGTATCCAATATTTCTTGATCCTGAGTGAACCATAATCCAAATATATCCATCCGAACCTTTTTGAATTTCTATAAAGTGATTTCCTCCTCCTAAAGTTCCGACCTGATATCTTCCATTATCATATTCCTGATTAACAATGGGCAAATTTCCTTTTCTTTCAGGCATCCAGGATTCATCCTGAGCTTGATTATGATGTTTAAATCCTACAGGCACCGTATCCCGGATAAGTCCCATAATCTGTTTTAAATCTTCTGTATCAATTTCTTTTAAATTGGTTCGCAAAGAACACATTCCACAACCAATATCAACTCCCACTGCATTGGGAATAATAGCATCTTTGGTAGCTAAAATCCCTCCAATCGGCATTCCATAACCTTGATGAGAATCAGGCATAATAGCTATATGACGAAACGCAATAGGCAAATTGGCTAAATCTTTAGCTTGCTGAAGTGCGCCCTCCTCCAGTTCATCCAACCAGAGCTTAATAGGTATTTTTTCAGTTTCAATCTTCTGTAACATGATCTCTATGTTTTAATTTCAATTTTATAATATAAGGAATTCTTTATCTGATGACTAATTTAAAGGGTGAAATTTCTCTAAAAATGGAATGTAACAAAGGTTACTTTATAAAGACATCTCTTTCTTTAATTTTGTTTATCAATTAAAAACAAATATAATTATGAAATACTATCTGTCAAAAATCGTCGAAAACACTACTATTAAAGAATTACGGCCAAAAGTGGAAGCAGCTTTAAAAGAAGTAGGATTTGGTGTGCTTACTGAAATTGATATTCAGAAAACCATGAAAGAAAAACTGAACAAAGATTATCTGCCTCACCTTATTTTAGGAGCCTGCAGTCCGGTTTATGCCGATAAAATTCTTTCTGTTGAACCTCAAATCAGCACACTTTTACCTTGTAATGTTACTTTAAGAGAATTGGGAAACAATCAGGTGGAAGTAGCTGCTATGAATCCGTTAATGGCTATGAAAGCCGTTGAAAATGATCAGGTAAAACCCATCGCTCAGGAGGTTCAGAATCACTTAACCCAGGTTGTGGAAAATCTTTAAAAATCAAAGTAATTTCGGTTGGAAAACTATCCAACCGAAATTGAATTTTGATTAAAAAACCCTACCCCGGCAGTCGCATGACTTTTCATATCAATTAAAATAAAAGCGCCGGATTCTTTATTTTCATCAAAGTCATCAAAATATATAGGTTGAGCTAATTTTATTTTAACCTGTCCCAAGTCATTCAAATCTAATTTTTCAGCTTTCTCAGGTGCGCCCATTTGATTGATGTCCAATCTGGAATCTACAGATTCAATTTTAGCCTTAACCATTTTCACCCCGTGCTGAAGCCAGTAAAAACGGTTAGCCTCTAAAGATGAAGACGCATCCATCCAGCAAATCATAGAATTTATTTGTTTGGATTCTTGAGGCAACTCATTTTGTTTTACAATCAAATCTCCTCTGTCAATCTGAATGTCATCTTCTAAAGTGATGGCAACAGAAGATCCTCTACTTGCTTTTTTAAAAGACTGATTATAGAAATAAATATTTTTTATTCTGCTCTCCATTTGTGAAGGAAGGATTTTTACTTTCTCTCCTACTTCTAAAGATCCACCTTTTAATTTTCCTGCATAAGCCCTGAAATCATGAAACTGATCTGTTTTTGGACGAATAACAGTTTGAACCTGAAAGCGGGTTTGGTTATCTTGAGAAGTATCAACAGAAACTTCTTCTAAAAATGACACCAGAGGTTTGTCGTTAAACCAGGTTAATTTAGGAGAAGGTTTTACAATATTTTCTCCGTGTAAAGCACTGACAGGGATAAAATGAATTTTCTGCTCTTTAAAAGAAGCTAAATCTTTTAATTTTTTAAAATCCTCTACAATTTTTTGAAATCTCTCTTCACTATAATCAACTAAATCCATCTTATTGATTACCACCACCAAATTTTCCAAACGCAAGAGATTATTGATAAAAAAATGTCTTTTAGTTTGTTCGACCACACCATTTCTTGCGTCTATCAACATTAGAGAAACTTCAGAATTGGAAGCTCCGGTAATCATATTTCGGGTATATTCTTTATGACCGGGAGTATCAGCAATAATAAAAGAACGTTTATCGGTAGAGAAATAAATATGAGCTACATCAATAGTAATACCTTGTTCTCTTTCAGCCACTAATCCGTCGGTTGCCAAAGAAAAATCCAGATAGTCATATCCTCTTTTTTCACTGTTTTTTTGAATGGCATGTAGCTGATCTCTTTTTAAAGAATGTGTATCATATAAAATTCTTCCAATAAGAGTTGATTTTCCATCATCCACACTTCCGGAAGTACTGATTTTTAAAACTTTATTTTCTTGCATAATATGTTAATTCGAGAAAAGAAATGATTAAAAATAACCTTGTTGTTTTCGGGTTTCCATCGCTGCTTCAGAGCGTTTATCATCTATTCTGGCGCCTCTTTCCGATAAGTCTGAAAATCTGATTTCATCTATAACCTGATCAATTTCAAAAGCCATAGATTCAACTGCAGCAGTACAGCTCATATCGCCCACCGTTCTGAAGCGAACAATTTTTTCTGTAACAATCTCATCTTCTTCACGATAAACAACTTCATCATCTGCATTCCAGATCAATCCGTCCCGTTCAAAAACTTTTCTTTTATGAGCAAAATAAATAGAAGGAATTTGAATGTTTTCTTTTCGGATATAGTTCCACACATCTAATTCTGTCCAGTTAGAAATAGGAAAAACCCTTACATTTTGTCCAAAATCTATATTTCCGTTGAGCATATCAAAAACTTCAGGTCTTTGATTTTTTTCATCCCATTGTCCGAAATCATCTCTGACTGAAAAAATTCTTTCTTTGGCACGGGCTTTTTCTTCATCTCTTCTTGCTCCACCTATACAAGCATCAAAAGCATGTTCTTCAATAGCCTGCAATAAAGTTTGTGTTTGCAACTGATTTCTGCTGGCATATTTTCCGGTTTCTTCTTTTACCAAACCGGTATCAATAGTATCCTGTACATAAGCTACTATCAATTTTAAATTTAAATCCTCAACCAGTTCATCTCTAAACTGAATGGTTTCAGGGAAATTATGGCCGGTATCAATATGCAGTAATGGAAATGGAATTCTGGCAGGATAAAAAGCTTTTTTCGCCAGATGAACTAAGGTGATTGAATCTTTTCCTCCGGAAAATAAAAGGGCGGGATTTTCAAACTGTGCTACTACCTCTCTTAAAATATAAATAGCTTCATCCTCTAAAGGATGATTTTTTAAAAGTTCTTGCATTTTTTCAATTTATTAAAAATGAATTCCACATTCCCTGTTATCATAAACCTTGGTAGGATCATAATAATCCAGTTCATTGGGCAAATTGAATTCCTTTAAATATTCATCCAATTCCTCATCAGAATAATTATAAAAAGGACTGACTTTTATAATTCCATCTTTACTTCTGGAAATTACATCTATACTATTTCTAAAAGCAGTCTGCCCCATTCTCAGATTCGTAAACCAAAAATCAGGCTGATGCTCCTGCATGGCTCGTCTGAAAGGTTCTAACTTAACTTGTTCGCTAAAAACCTCATGTTCTTTGGTACCTACTTTTGGAATACCTAAGGAAGCCTCTCTAAAACCAGCACTTTGTTTTGGCACATAGGTATGAAGATTTAAATTAAATCTTTTGGTTACATCCAAAACATGAAGATAAGTAGCCCTGGTATTATATCCTGTATCACACCAAATCACTTTTATATCGGGTTCTATTTGTGTGATCAGATGGAGTAAAGCTACTTCATAAGGTCTGAAGTTGGTGGTAATCACCGGGTTTCTTGCCTGACTTAAAGCCCATTTTACAATATATGCCGGAGCTTTTTCTTTTAATTCGGTGTTGGTTTGTTGTAAATGCATTTTTATAAGATTTTATTTTTCTCTTCTTTATCTTGTTCTCCTATAGACTTAATAGGAATTCCAAATATAAATAGTTTTAATTCATTTAGACAAGAAAAAGTTAATAACTTAAAATATTATTTCTTAAGATATTTATTGTAAATCTTTTACCGGAATAATTTCTTCAGATAATTGGGCAAGTGATTTATTAGCCAGGATTTCCAGAGCGCTATCCCTTACTTCCAGCATCAGTCTGTTAACTCCGCATGTTTCTTCATCCGGACAATCTTCACAGCTTTCATAAAAATTAAGACTCACACAAGGAATCATCGCTATGGGACCACCTAATAAACGTAAAACTTCACTCATAAAAATTTCTTCAGGATTTTTTAAAAGATAATAACCTCCATTTTTCCCTTTTTTAGAACCCAAAATTTTTCCTTTTCTTAAGGTAAGTAAAATAGTTTCCAGAAATTTTCTTGGAATATTTTCTTTTTCCGCAATTTTAGAAATGGAAATAGGCACCTCTTCTTTATTTTTATGAATATGAATCAAGGCTTTTATTCCATATTTTGTTTTGTTGGAAAGCATGAAATGATTTTGGTTGTTTAATCGTTTTTGCGAAAATACGATTTTATTTTATTTCGTTTCATAAAAAATTCATCCTCAACACCTTTACTTAAAAGATATTGAGGATGAAAAAAAGGAAATTAAAAAACTTAGATTTTACATTCTTGTTCTGATTTAACACCTAACTTTTTAAGGATGTTGTTTAACAGACACCATTTTGTAAGTGAAAACTGAAACAGATTAGCTCCGACAAAAACAGCTAACCAAATCCAGTTGATGTTTACAAAATAAGCCATAAAAGAGGAAAATAAAACCATACTTCCGGCAAATAATCTAATATAACGTTCTCGAGTCATCATTTTATAAAGTTTAAAGAGTTTGATTGTTCCATATTCATAATACCAATATGCACTTTGGTTTTAAGATCGCAAGTAGTATTTAATTGCTGCACAGCTTCATATACTTTATGAGCTATCTCTTGATTTACCATTGCAAAAAACAGAAGAGAATCTACTTTATTGACAGGGTTGGCAAACCAGTTTCTACCGGATTGTTCTGTTGAAAGATCTCTAAACCCGGATACTTTATTGTACGAAAATGCAACTACTCCATTTTCGGCTAAAACTTTTTTGATTCTTTCTTCAAAAGTTTTTACTGCTGTTATTATTAATAGTTTCATATTTATATTTTTAATTATTTTCTTCTAAATGTTTCCAGTTTTTTCTTTCCACCAGATAATAAATAGTGGGCACCACAAAAAGGGTTAGCATAGTTGAAACGATAGCTCCTCCGATTAAGGAAATGGCCAATCCTTGAAAAATAGGATCCCATAAAATCACCACAGCACCAATAACTACGGTTCCGGCTGTTAAAAGAATCGGAACAGTACGAATAGCTACTGCATCGATAATAGCTTGTTTAATAGGAACTTCTTCTTTTAAACGAATTTCAATAAAATCAATAATCAGAACAGAATTTCGCACCATAATTCCCACCAGAGCAATCATTCCGATAAAGGAAGTTGCTGTAAAAAAAGCTCCCATAAGCCAGTGACCCAAAATAATTCCAATCAGGGCAAGCGGTATGGCTGCCATCATTACAATAGGAGTTACAAAATTTTGGAACCACCCTACAATCAACATATAAATAACAATTATCACTACTAAAAAGGCAATTCCTAAATCTCTAAAAACCTCTAAAGTAATCTGCCATTCACCATCCCATTTTACCGTAAAATTTTGTTCACTTTCAGGTTGTCCCATATAAATTTCATCTAAGGAATATCCTGCAGGCAGTTCAATTTGCTTTAATTTTTCCTGCATTCCCAAAATAGCATAAGCAGGACTTTCTAATTTTCCGGCCATATCTGCTAAAACATAAACCACCGGCTGCTGATCTTTTCGGTGAATAGATTTTGCTAAACTTGCTTTTTCTACTTGCACAATATCCCCTACCGGAATCATGTTTCCTTGTCCGGACTTAATTTTTAGATTGAGAATATCCTGCAATCCTGATTTATCTTCTTCTTTTAGAGCCAGTACAATATGAACAGGTTGAGCTGAAGTTTCATCATAGAGATCTGAAACAGGATGTTCATCTAAAATAAGAGAAATATTTTTCACCACTTGTTCCGGTACAATTCCATAAAGCATAGCTTTTTCCCGATCCACTTCCAGCTTATATTCTATTTGTTCAGCTTCCACATTCCAATCCACATCCACCACGTCTTCAGTGCTTTCAAGAATCTTTTTAACTTCTGCGGCTATTTCAATTTGTTTTTCATAATCCGGTCCATAAATTTCTGCCACCAAAGTAGATAAGACAGGAGGTCCGGGTGGAACTTCCACTATTTTCACATTGGCATTGTTCCTAAGGGCTATTTCCTGAATTGCCGGACGAACTTTTTTAGCAATGTCATGACTTTGTAAACTTCGTTTTTCTTTAGGTAATAAATTCACTTGAATATCAGCAACATTACTTCCTGAACGCAAATCATAATGACGCACCAGCCCGTTAAAAGTTATAGGAGAAGAGGTTCCCACATAACTCTGATAATTAACCACTTCCGAAACAGATGATAAGTAATCGGTTATTTCACGGGTCACTGCAAACGTTCGCTCTAAAGTTGTTCCTTCCGGCATATCTATGACAACTTGAAATTCATTTTTATTATCAAAAGGCAACATTTTAACTGCTACCACTTTGAAATAAATCAAAGAAACCGAACCCACTAATAAGAGAATGACACCCATAAACAATCCTGCCCGCTTTTTAGAACTTTCTAATAGAGGACGCTGATATTTATCAAAAAAGTTGTAAATCCAGGAAGTTTTTTCTGCTTTCTCTTTCTTTTTTTCTTGCTTCTTTTTTTCCCTCAATAAATGAAATCCTAAATAAGGAGTAATGGTTAAAGCAATTAGTAAAGACAGTAACATGGCAATGGAAGCTCCTATGGGCATCGGACTCATATAGGGCCCCATCATTCCGGAAACAAAAGCCATTGGAAAAATGGATGCAATCACAATGAAAGTCGCCAAAATCGTAGGGTTTCCTACTTCATTAATTGCATAAATAGCTGCATCTTTAAAAGGCAATCTGCGCATTTTAAAATGTCTGTGCATATTTTCAGCTATAATGATACTGTCGTCAACCACAATTCCCACAACAAAAACCAAGGCAAAAAGTGTAATTCTATTTAAGGTATATCCTAAGATGTAATAGCTAAACAAAGTCAAAGCAAAGGTCAATGGAACTGATAAAAAGACGACTAATCCGCCTCTCCATCCCATGGCAATCATCACCAGGCCGGTAACAACAATAATGGCTAAAAACAAACTTGAAAATAATTCACTTACCTTTTCAGAAGCTGTTTCTCCATAATTTCTTGTTGTTTCTATTTGAATGGTTTGCGGAATTACCTCGCCCTTCAGTTCTTCCACTTTTCCCAGAATCTTATCTGCTATTTTCATAGCATCAGCGCCTTTCACCTTAGCTATAGATAAAGTGACTGCATTATATTCTGAAGGATATTCTTCATAAGAATCATGATATTTGCTAAATCCAAAAGACACATAATCTTTAACTGATGCCGGTCCATCTTCAACTTTAGCTATTTGATGTAAATAAACAGGAATTTGATTATTTACTCCAACTATTAAATTCTCAACATCTTCTTTTTGGGTCAAAAATTCTCCGGAAGTAATTAAAAACTCCTGATCATTCATAGAAAAGCTCCCGGATTGCATTCTCTGATTGGCAGCCTGAACAGTTGAAATAATAGACAATCCATCTATTTTTTGTTCGGCCATTTTATCTTTATCTACTATGATTTTTAAAGTTCGCGGACGACCTCCCAATTGGCGAATCGTAGAAACATCTTTTATTTTTTTGATTTCTCCGGTTACTTCTTCAGTTAATTGCCGTAATTGAAAATCGTCATATTCTTCACTCCAAAAAGTCAATCCTAATATGGGCACATCGTCAATCGATCTTGTTTTTATCAAAGGAGGATGAATCCCTTGAGGCATCTGATCAATATGTTTAAAAATTTCATCATATAATTTCACATAAGAACGTTCTATATCTTCTCCTACATAAAATTGAACTATAATCATAGCCTGTCCATTTTGAGCTGTGCTATGTAAGTGCTCGACTCCTTTTATATTGGATAATATTTTTTCTAAGGGCTCTAAAACCCTTCTTTCTACTTCTTTAGGACTTGCTCCCGGATATCCAATCATCACATCTACCATGGGCACATCAATCTGCGGCTCTTCTTCTCTTGGAATTAGTGATGCACTGTACAATCCAACTATCATCAAAGCTATCATCAATAAAAGCGATAATTTTGAAGTGAGAAATCCTGAAGCTATTTTTCCTGAAATTCCTTTTTGCATTTTTTTATTTTTTTAAAATTATTATCGCAAAGTCACTTTTGATCCATTGAAAAGTCTTTGCTCTGCTTCCACAACATATTTTTCACCAACTGAAAGTCCTGAAAGAACTTCTATTTGATCTTCCAGTTTTTTTCCGGTTTTTAACCATCTCAACAAGACAGTTTGATTGTCCTCCATAATATAAACTCCGGTTAGCTGTCCTCTTTTAACAAGCGCTTTTTGCGGAATAAATATTTTGTTATTGTCAGATGTGTTTTCTTGATTTTCTTTTTTGAAATTGACATTTACAATCATTCCCGACAATATTTCCGGCTGATTTGCATTCAGTTCCACTTTTACGAGAAACTGACCACCGGTATTTTTCGATGATTTGCTTATTTCGGAAACTCTTCCTTTAACCTCTTTGTTTAAAGATTTTACAAGAATGGAAGCTTTCATTCCTTGTTTTATCTGTAAAATATCTCTTTCTGAAACTTGGACCACTGCCTCCAGCTGATCAGTATTCTCCATACTTAGTACCGGCATTCCGGGATTGGCCATATCTCCTTCCTTAATAAAAACACCTGATATTACTCCTGAAAAAGGAGCAGTCAGACGAGTATAAGAAAACTGAGCATCTACTTCATTTTTAGCTTGCTTAGCAGTTTCAAGCTGAGCCTTTGCCATATTAAAATGAGTTTGGATATCATCCCATTCTTTTTGAGTGGCACTATTTTTTGAAAATAAAATTTCATAACGCTCTCTATCTTTTTTTGCATTGTCAAAAGCTGCGGCAGCCTGAGCAACAGCTGCTGAAGCCCGGGCTGTCTGAGCAGTTAAATCAGCATTGTGAATATTGGCAAGAAGTTCTCCTTTTTTCACTTTTTGTCCGATTTTCACAGGAATTGAATTGATAAATCCCATCATTCGAGTGCTGATTTGAGCACTATTTTTGGCTTCTATTCTGCCTGTAGCTGAAATAAAATGAGTGGTATTATAATCTGATAATTCTTCAACTACCACAGGAATGGGAGGAAGTTCTGTCATTGTTCTGCTTTCTTCCTTAGAACATGAAACTCCTAACAGTAAAAAGGATATAAATAATAAATTTTTGAATTTCATTTTTATAAATTTTATTAGTTGTTGTTAGTTAAAAAGTCAATTTTAATTTTCAGCAGATTGTAATCTTTTATTGCTTCTAAATAATCTACTTGCTTCTCCATATTTTTTGTTTGAGAGATCAACAAATCAGCAGTTTTTTCCAATCCCTGATCATATCTGTTTTCTACAATTCTGTAAGCTTCTGAAGCTTGTTCTTTAGCTTTTCTAAAGAGATTTAATTTGTTTTGCTGAGCCAACAATTCACGTTGTGCTTTCTGTAATTCCAGATGACTTTTTTCTATATGAAGTTGTAATTCTGAATCAGCCTTATCTATTTTTATTTTATTTTCTTTTATAGAGTTCAGGGTTTTATTTCCATCGAAAACATTCCAGGAAAGAGAGACTCCGGCTAAATAAGAATGAGTTTTGAACTGTAAGATGTTTTTATCATGATAGTTAAATTCACCAAAAGCATTTAATCTTGGCAGCAAACGATTTTTATTCATCTTCAGTTGTTTCTGTTGAGCTGTAATAGCTGTTTTCATAGCCAGAATATCTGCCCGATTTTCAAGAGAAGAATTTTCTTTCCGATCAGAAATTAATTTCAGTTCACTCATGGGTAAATAATCAGCCTGATATTCTACGCCCATCAGCCAGGCCAGATAACTTGATACATCTGAGATATTATTTTCTACTTCTATTAAACTACTTTGAACTCCTGATAGCTCAACTTCCACCATCAAAACATCAGAATGTTTTACATAACCTTGTTCTTCAAAATTTTTAGTGTTTCTCAAAACCTCTTCATAAGTCAAAAGACTTTTTTCAAGAACTTTTTTAGCCTCATATAAAAATTGAAGATTGGTGTAGGAATTCTTTAATTCAACCAGCATTAAATTTTCCACATGCATTTTCTGATAGTTTACAGCTTGCACTTTTTCTTTAAGTGCTTTTCTTGCTGACAAAGCATCAAAATTTAATAATGGTTGACGAACGGCCAGCTGAGTATTAAAATGCTGAAGTCCGTTAGGGTGATTTAGCAAATCAGGATTAAAATCTTCCTGTTTCACCACTTTTTGTTGCAGTTTAAATCCGAAAACGTTCAGCGGATCATTGGTATAAAATCCGGAATGACTAACGGAAATATCCGGCAGAAAACCACTTAAACTACTTGAAAGTTCAGTTTTACTCAATTGTAATTCTTGTTGCTGAATCTTTAATTGAGTATTGTTTTCTTTCATCAAATCAATGGCATTATCCAGATCTAAAGGAACTTGAGCTGCCATATAAAATGAAGACAAGAAAAACAGAAAAATGAATACGAATTTATATACTCTCATTGTCTAATTATTTTAAGACAAATTTAGAGTGGATTAAGAATGGTTTCTGCAACTATTGTTACACATCCTGTTTTAGAAGAAAATGGGAAAAAAACAGGTGTAGGTTAAGAAGAAAGGACTGTTAAATAGTCGCTATTTTGTTGTTTACTGTATACTTAAAAAAATGCAAGCCTCGCACAGATACAGGCTGCTCTTGTTTTTCTGGAAAACCTGACAGTTCTGGTTAAGAATATCTTTTATGATTTTAATTGTAGATAATAAACAGACAAGACTTAATTACACCGGGAGGAAGTGTTTTTTCTTCTCCATCACTTTTGAAAATTAAATGGAACTTCTTAACGCAGAAAAAAATAAAATTATCATTGATATTATTGTCAACCAAAAGAAAAACTGAATATTTAAGTATATCCTTAAAACCCTATAAAGTAAAATGCTTCTGAATTTTTGGTTTACTTCCAATTCTTCCGAATATTGTTGAAGAATTTTTTGAAGTTGAACAGTTTGAATTCTTAATAATTCTTCAGTAGTTTTATTTTTTAAATTTCCGCCGTCCATTTCTAAACCTCCAAATGGAACCTCTTCTTCATTAAAAACATTTTCTTTTTCCAAAACTGATTGAATAGTATCTAATCTGGTTTTTATTTGATCATTCTCTTCTTTTATACCCAATACCCTATTTTGTTCTAATAAATTCACCAGTTTTTTCTTTTCCTCTATCAGCTTTTTAATTTCCTCTGGGGTCTTGGTCTTTTCTTTTTTTATTCTAAACATGATTTATAATTATTAAAAAATTGAAATGGATAATTCTATAATAAATCAAGAGGATTTAAACATGACTTCCGGAAATTAATTAGGTTTAAGTTGTTCATATAAAAAGTCTATCTTCTCTCCTACTTCAGTCCATTCCTCAAAATATTTTTCATCTTCAACAAGATCTCCTATACCTTTAAATAGTTCTGCTACTGTTTTTATTTTTCCAAAATTTTGACCGGAAGGATGCGGGATAATTTTCAGTTCAAAATTATTCTCTTCTTTTAATTGTTTTATAAAACTTCCGAGTTCACCCTGTTTTGAGACAATTAGCACTTTACTGGGTTTCAGGATTTGAATTTCTTTTTTTAAATATGATTTACAATATTCAAATGCATCTTTAAATTTCTTCCCGGGCGTATAACATTTAATAGCATCAGTAATATATGTTGTCTCGGGATTAAGATTTAAAACTTTAAAAAGAAAATGCTCATAATTTAAAATTCTTTTCTTTTTTGAAGAACCACCAAATTGCTCCCATCCAAATACAAATCCCAGTTTTCCGTTTTCTTTTCCACTTCCGGGAGATTCAGCTATAACAAAGGTTTCTACTTTCTTTAGATTTTTAAAATAAGGCAAATCCTGTCTGTTATTATAAGATGGGCAGGTTGTTGTTATACATTTAGAACACTTATCTGCCGGTTTTACCATCTCTATTGGATTTTCCTCATTCAAACACTTTATTTTATCTCCGAAAATCTCTTTATAAAGCGCAAATAATCTGTCTTTTTTACTCATTGTTTTTATTCTCTTCAACTGTTAAATCTGCATACAATTTTAATAATTCAACTAAATCTAAACCATTCTGGTTTATTGATTTTTTGTATTCAAAAAAATAAAATTACTTTTTCTGCTCTCCACATCTTTCAATAAATAACTGCATCACAATTTTCAATTCTCAAAATCAAAAGAGTATTGTACAATAATAATCAACTCGTCCAGATGATCTTTTTCTTGATCTTTTAGGGAAATTCGAAAAGATTCTCCCGGAAGCAGATTTTCTTCTTCATTATTAGCTGAAAAGGCTCCAATCTTTTCAATATACGGCAAATCAAGATCAGAGTTATTAATTTTCAGTTTGATTTCATCTTTGACCTTCGTCGACAAGGCTAAAAATTTAACATTCTGAAATTCAACCTTCATTGATTGTGCAAAATAGGGTAGTCTCGACTTATCAATAATTATCTCTGCATTGCCATTTCTTTTTAAAAGGCTCCATTGATTTGGCATATCTTGTTTTAAATTGACAGATGAATATAAACCACTTTCCTCTAACTCTTGTGAAAACTCACTCAACAGCTTTTTTAATGTATGGTTGGCTGCCTTCTTAAGGACAGAACCACCTTCTCTTGCCGTATAATTTACATGGATAATCACATCGGATATAGTTTTATAATCAAATTGTCTAATTTCTGTAGGCAGTTCAAGTCTCCAACTACTAATTGCTCCCGTATTTTCAAAAGGAAGGTATCGTTCATCTCTAAAATTCAGTTCAAAAACTCCGCTATCATTCTGTGCACTACTGGTTGCGATAGATTGAATAGCTCCTATATTATAAACAAAGCGAGTGTCTCCTTCAATTCTATTTTCCAAATAATTGTCGGGATTTTCCACATCTTTAATATTCTTTCTGTAACGATTACTGACCAGAGACAGTTTTGCACTAATAGAGGTGTAGGGACCGGCGATACAAGGAATGCTAATACTAACAGATTTAATTCTTCGGAAATACTGACCGGGATGATCCATATCATATAGCATCTCGGGGATATCAAAATCACATATTCCGGTTGCACGCAACTTTAATAAAGCTAATGGATCTAATTGAGCTAAAGAAATATGTTTCGTGATTTCATATTCTCTTTTGTTTTTATCCAGATACCCAGCTTCCATTCGTTTGATATCATGGATCAAAGCATCTGCACTTTGAAGTCCTTTTTTCATGCTGTCCCAATATCCGTATGATATAAATAAATCATTATTTCCTAATTCAAATTGATAACAACGCTCTGCTTTCTTAGCAAAATCATGCGCTAATTGATAAGATTTAAAATATACGGAACTGATTTGACCAATCATCCAATCATATAATTCTTTATTGGAAAATTTGGAACGCATAAATTCATCCGTCTTCTTCGCATTTTCAATTTGCAGTTCGTGATTCTTTAGGTCTGTCTCTGCTATTTCTTTTCTTATTTCAGCTGCTGTAATTTGTTTTTCTATAGAATCAAGTTCTTTAACAGCGAGCTTCTCTTGTAATTTCCAGTCGTCCCATCGTCTGTCATAACCACCTTTAATTGAGGCTCGAGCAGCTTGATTAGATGCCATGGCACCCAGGAAAGATAATATATCACTCGCCGCATTTGAAGCTTGTCCTATATTCAGACCTCCCAATTTAATTTCAGCAACAGGAGAACCACCAAAACCTGAGGCTCCTAAATTTACATCAGGTAACAACAGAGCTATTGATGCGGCTAATTTTACCCCTTGCGCTGCCAGTTGATATTTATGAGAAGCTTCAAGCTTATCCAAATTTAATTGCTCTTCACTATTAATTTCTTTTATATCCCTATAATACTTCCACCTTTCTTCTGTAACCTTTTTTGTTCGTTTCAAGACTTCAATTTGCTCTTCAGCCTCGTCGATTTGAAGTAATTTGATATCTTTGGTCGCCTGTAGGACTTTCAGTTCTAAATCGTTTCGCAGTAATGATAAAGCCTCTGCATCCCTTTTCTCAATAGCCTGCAAAAGTGAATTTCCCAATGTCCTTACCTCTTGTGCTAAATCAGTTGCTTTTTGTGACAATACATTAAAGCGATAATAAGGAGTTGGTGCGTTTAATCCTGCCACTATAGAAGAAATATCCAATCCTGAAGCAGCAGCCTTAGCCAACATTCCGGGATCAATTGGAGGAGCAAACAATGCCAGGTTTCTTTCAACTCCATCAATATTCTGGCAGTTTCTAATTTTAAAGAGTCGATCCGAAATTTTGTCCCAATATGCTTGTATTTCTTCATTTTCCGGAATGCAGAAATACAGAGATGAAAGAGTGGAAAAAGAAGGGGTATTTTCCTCTTCCTGTATTTCATCCTCAAGATAAGGGGGGAGTTGAGGAATTAGATTTTCCATATCAACCAGTGCATTTCCAAAGCTATCAATTGCTTTTTCTAATGCATTGTAAGTTTGATAGGGTTGCTTCATTTGCGAAGGAATACTTTTTGGTTTAGGCCCCAATAACTTATCGGCAAGAATATACATTTGTGTCGCCTGTGCGATGGACTCCATCGTATCTTGTCTGAATAAAAAATCGCCCCATTCCGTTAAATTATTGATATATTTCATTAGTAATGCTTTTTGGTAAGCAACCGGCCGGGTTCGTGCGATCACATCCGGACTAAAAGGTTTTTCTCTCCATTCAGAAATGGCAAACTGAAGATCTTTGTCCAACTCGTTAAAATCCAAAGCAGTTTGATTCATTATAGAATCAATTCGTTGTTTGATATAATCTTCATTCTGATGCAAATAGAAAGGTTTGGTAACCCAATATTTTTGTGTTCCATTTCCGCCCAATGCACCGGTCGGATTAAACATATAGTGGAACCATTCCATAGCCTCTTCAAAACGTTGGTTTTGGGTTAACATGGTGGCGATGTGTAAAGGAATTCGGAAAAACAAATCCCAGTTATATGAACTATAGCTTCCATCTGGTGTAAAGTCTATATCTTCTTTAGGAAAATGAGAATAATGATTTCCTTGCTCATCTTTTGATATCAGTTGCGGCACCTTAGAAAAGTTTGGCTGATAGTGAGAATTAAAATCAAAATCTGTTTCATATAATTGAGTTGAACGATGCATAAGAGCAGAAATCCCTTCGCTGTAAAGTATATTTCTTAGATAACAAATTAACGGATGATACATATTCTTAAATTCTTCTCCGTATTCCAAGGGTTCAATACTGTTTAGCCCTTCTACAATTTTTTTCCATTCTTCATCCAAATTCTCGCTTAAAGGCATGAAAATATTCTCATTTAAGTCTTTCATTATACCATAGCGCTTCAATTCCGTGAGAATTCGTAAAAACTCATCATTGGTAAATATAAAATGTAACTTTTCCTCTGCTGTTGCTGCCTCTCCAAGCTCAGCTAAAGATTCTTGCAAAGAAGTTAAAAAGAGAAGTAACTCGTCTGCCAATTGATAAATATCAGAAACAGTTCGCTTATCATTATTGGTTAAGGAATGAGAGGAGTTCAGGACGAATCTTTCGTCTTCAACTTTTGAATAAAAACCGGGAGTTACGACATACGAATGATTCTTATCTTCAATAAAATATGGAAAAAAAGCTCCCATAGTGAAATTCCCCTTAGTAAAAATTGAGAACATATCAATAAGCGTTAATTGATATGGATAGCTGCCTTTAAATATCCCCGGTGTCTGCTTTAAAAGAAGAAGTTCGTTTATTTGAGGATAAATTCGTTCAAGAACTAAACTATCATTTCTCTCCCCAAATATTTCCTTATTCCAATGGAAATCAAAGGTCGTACGTTTTATGATCGGATTTATTTGGAAATTGAAGTTCGGAGATCTTTTTGATAATTCAGGATATCCTTTACATCCAGTAATTTTAAAATAATCCTGTAAAAATCCAATCTTACTATATTTATTGTAAACATAAATACCTTCATCGCCAAATGCCATTGAGAAAATATCAAGAACTGGCTGAAGCACTTCTTGAAATTTACCTTCCATTATATTGTTAAAATCAAGGTAAATGAACATATAGTTACTTTTGTCAAAAAAGTAATTATCTTTCGTATACTGAAATTTTTCCGGAGTCTCAATACCCTCTTTAGATATTTTTTTAGGCTTCCATTTTTTATCGGCATATTCGCTTATCGCCAATTGAATTTTTAATTTTTTTCGAGGTTTATCGACATCCTGTTCCTTATGGATCGTTTGATCAGGCAATTTAGCGCCTTGACCCGGATCCGGGATTTCGGAGAAAATTGGCCAGGAGAGATACAATCTATTATTGCGCATAAAGGCCAGCAAATGATCTCCGGTGATATCTAAATCTACCTTTTCCCATGGTGTCCAATACCGTTCTTTTTCAAGTCTTCGATAATAATATGTAGCAGGGTCACCACCTTTGGTTCGGGCAAAAACATGCATTGTTTTTGTCCTCATTTCATACCAGGTAGCCATTACTTCTAAAAATGAGATTTCATCTAATTTTTCTAAATAATCTGTGAGCGCATCTTCAGCCGTTTTATTGGTTAATTCATTTTGCTGTAATTGTTCAATCAGCTCTTTTAACTGTGGTGATTTATCTTGTGTCAATCCCACTTCGTACCAATTTTCGGGATAAAGGAAGATTTTTCTATTGGCTTCCCACACCCGATAATTTTTCATCCAATCCCACTGCTTCCATCCTATGTCATCATCCATGTCTACCATAACTTCAGGTTCCAATCCCATAAGGCAACGCTGAACAAATAGTTGAATGCTGTTATGAGCTTGAACAATTCGGGAAGAAGGCATACAGGCTTCCATTTCTACATCTATCAGAAAATATTCATATAAATCATTGGTGTTTTTAAGATCTGGATTGGTTGACAGTAGATAAGAGACTAATGCATCCCGTTTCAAAGGTCTGACAACATCCATAATTTCTTTGAGAACTTGTTGCCAGGTAGAATCGTCATATTTTGATTTTAGAAGAATCCGGAGATTATCTACATCTTCATTAGAAAGTTCATTGCGAATAAAACCTTTTATTTGTTTACCATTAACTCCAAGTTTTATAAGCAGTTGAGCATTATGAATTATCTTTTTAAAATCATAACTATTTCGATAATTCTCCGGATTGAAATTATCATAAAAATAATTATCAATCTCATCCAGGATTTCTGACGGATAACCGGTGAGAAGGGATAATCTTCTCAAAAATTCCTTCTTTTCTATAGAATCCTCTTTAAATCCTTTTTCTATAAGAGATAATATTGAAATAGAACGCTCAGGATTCAATGGATCCAAAACGGGGGGAAATTCTTTTGTAAGTTCTATAAACTGGTAAAACTCCAGATATTTATGAAAATCAGCTTTCTCTTGTCCATTTTCAAAAGGAATATTTTCAAATTCGAAAAAATCTAAATCCCGGTTTTTATTATTTCTAAAATACCATTGCATGGTTTCCATTGACAAATCAAAAGAAGAAATAAGTCTGAAAACTTTGTGCAACCACTTCAAAACTGCATATTGGTTGGGATAGTTGGTAGAATTGATATCTTCTTCAAAATCATTAGATAAAATGCCTGAAACCGAATGATTTGATAAATGACAATATTTCAAAACAATTCCGGCAAAATTCGAATCTACTGAGAAACTTTTAGCCATCAGCTCCTTCAAGTATTCCTGCTTAGCAAGTTTAATTTGAAATTCGGCAACAGCTGTCATTATTGATTTAATGAGTTCTTTCTTAGCATTTTCTATTTCGTCTGCTTCATCCTGATCTGTAAAATTTGCTATTCGGGAAATAGCATTTTTAATTTCAGCTTTATTAATTTCTTCATTCAGTTTCCCTTCAAAGAAAGCAATTGCCTCATCCTCATTTAGGTTTTTTTCAAATAGTTGAAGAATAAATTTAATATCATCATCCTGTAAACTTTCTAAGCCCGAAAGTATATTTGCTAATGGTTCGAGTTGCTCTTCTACATTAAGATTATCATTATAAGTCGATCCCAACTTTTCAGAGATGGTATTAAATTCTTTTTTTATTCTCTCTAATACCTCTTCTATTCTCTCTTCACCCAGCTCCTTCTCATTGAGATCTTTCCCTTCATGTTTAAGAATAAAGACAATTTCCTCAGCATCTATAGGAGATAATTTAAGTTTGTTATTCAGTTCTATAAACTCTAATAAAGCAGCAGGATCCTGAGTGATTTTTATTCCGCTAAGTTTTTGCAGACTAATCACTTCATTGATTTTTAGCTTTAGTTTTTTATGCAGTAATGTATTAGTATATAAAATACTGAGATTACGAGAGTTAAGTTTGTTATCGGGAAGAAAATCTAATAAAACCTGCAAATCCTTATTGTGAATCTGAAGGGAATTGGCTATATAATTGAGATGTTTTTCAGTAAAAGACTTTTCATTCTGAATATTTTCCGGTAAAAAATCTTTATTTATATTACCATTCCGCGCTTTGTTGAGAAAAACTTTTTGGTATAAAGGAAGTGACTTATCTTCAAAGGTTTTATGAGAGAATTCTTCAAAGCAACCGGTTAATTCCTCTATCTTGATTTGTGATTTTTGTGAAATTTCTTTTAAATAACCAATTTTTATCAAGACGTCCGCATCTAATTTTTTATTTCCCAGTTTCTCTTGAGTAATAACAGCATCTAATATTCTAAAATTCCATTTTATTTTTTTTTGAAGTCGTAAAAATCGATGCATACGATCTAAAACATCAAGATTGAGATTAGCTATTTCTTTTTCTGCTGTGTTGCATGTCTCATCTTTGTGCCGGATAAATAAATCCTCATCGTTTTTGATAAAATCCAATTGCAGCAATACTTGAAGCTCTGGGTATGAAATTCCGGTTTTCGTCAGGAAATGATCTACATTTTTCAGGTAATCAAGAACCTTCCCCGGAGCCGGAACATTCCAGTATTTCTGTTGAGTAGCATTATTATTAGAATCCGGGGTTTTAAAGATTAGATCTTTCTCTGATGTAGTCAATCCCAATCGCTCGGCTGCGATACTCTCTTTGGAAGGGGAGTCTTCCATTTGAAAAGATTTCATCAAATCTGCACGATTTACATCAAATCGATCAAAATATGCCATAGCCTCCGTATGATCCAAATCAAAAGGAAGATCAAAAGCATAGGATGAGTTTTTTAATTTATGATAGGCCAACGCATTGACATGCTCAGGTGCTGCATCCAACTCTTCAGCAGTTCCAAAGGTTTGACGTAACGGATAGATTTTATAGTCATTCTTTCCATTTGCATTTACTTTTTCCAAAACAACTTTAAATAAAGCTTGTTTATCGCGAAGATAATAGACGGATTTGGTTCCTTCTTCTTTTGAACCGAAATCCAGAACTTCAGCATCTTTAGTAATATGAAAATTAACCGATATGGTATCTGTCTTGTCAGAACCTAATTTTATTTCTGCTTTTTTTAGTGTTTTAAAGAGTTCTTTTGAAATTTCACCGGTTGAGCCTGTTGTAAGCTTGCCTGAAAAATCAAAACTTATTCCGGGAGCAATAGCTTCTTCCAAAACTTCACAAACGAGATCAATATATTTGACAGGCGTATTGGCATTGGAGCAATTTAATTCTATTTCTCCGATTTCGGGCCTTCGGGAAAACAAAACAGATTTGGCCGTTGAATTTTCAGTTAATCTATTTTTCAAAAACTGCAGGATCTCAACCAAATATGCAGCCGGACTATAAACTGATTGACAATGTTCACACTCACAAGTTTCCGTCATTTTAAACAACGATTTAAAATTTGGAAAATCTTCACCAATAGCTTCAATTTTGTTATTTACACCTTTATTTTGAAAGGATGCAATTTTTTGAACCCCTCCGATGTCACGAAGATTTCCAAGATTTAGTAAAGCTGCTGTTTGTGTGAATTTTGCTCGTTTGAATATTTTTTCGGCTTCATTTTGTTTCAAGCCCACTTTAGGTGCTATTTTTTTTTAAAAATTGAGTTTTACCTAAAGCTACTATACTCTTTGAAGAATTTAACTTTTCTTCGTGTAAGGTCATTGCCTTGGTATAGTTTGGAATAAGCTTAAAAACTCGCTGTACAGATTTAAGTTCACCTTCTATTACTTCTTTTTTCTTTAGGTCCAGCTTTTTTGTTTTAAAATAAACATCGACATTATCCTTTATTAAATCAAAATCCTCATTTTTATTTAGAAAATCTATAATCTGCTTTTGGTTTTTCAGCAACGGTTTACTTTCTCTTTCCAACTGAGAAGCAAAAGCGACAGTGGGAAATTCCTGCTCCATTTTACGTACAATAAATGAAGAATAAAGATTCACAAAGCCGCTATCTTTAAGCCCGGTTTCTTTTTGAGAAAGAGCTTCCTTCCAATCTTTTTTGTTTAAACGGGCAAGTTTCTTAAGGTCTTTTGCCTGATGAATATTTTTTAAATCTGCAACTTTTGAGATCCATTCTGTGTTTAAACCGAAAAGATTTATGATTTCAGCTTCTCGTTTTACTTGATCAGCACTTTTTTTATTTTCAAAAAAAGAAGGATCCTCCAACTTTTTTAAAATCACCTCAAAATCATTTCTGTTTTCAAAAATTATTTTCCTTGCTTTCTCCTGATGATTTTTGTCGAGAAAAACATTTATCCTATTAAAAATTCTTTTAGGCACCTCTTCTTTGAAGTGATTTTCTGCTTCTTGACGATATGAAGTCAAAATTTTGAAATAAGCATCCAGCTCCTTTAATAAGGCTGGCGAAATGATCATTTCCTGCACTGCTTCATTTAATGAGGTTTCAATTTTTTTATTTCCCAATAAAGCAATAGAAAACAAGATTTCTTGGACATTTGCATGAAGACCAATTTTAATATTTGAACTTAATAAAGAAGTAAGTTCTCCTTCAATTAAAGCTTTTGTCCTAAAAAGGCCATAGAAGAAACTTGCAGGAATTGAACTTAATTTTTGTAAGCGATTAGCAACTATTAAATATTCTATTTTCTCAAATGAAATCTCAAGTTCGTTAGAGAGAAAAGTTACGTCTTGATATTTTTCATCTTCTTGAAGATCAGCAATTGCAATCTTATCAGCTAAATATTTTACACGTTTACTAAGATCATCATATTCAATTGTCTCCTTAGGAAGAGGCTGATTAATTTGGATATTAATTTCCTCTCTTTCTGAGGCATTAAATCGAACTGCTCTCATGGGCGAGCTGTAAACTTCTGTTCCTTTTTCTTTGGTAAAAACTTTAATACCAATATCAGCCGTTCCCAAATCACGACCTTTGATTTGTTCATGAGACCAATATGCCCTATAGTTTCCATTTTTATCAGAAAAAGCCTCTCCTAAAATTTGCCAATCCCGCATATTGACGTCATATATATTTATTTTGAGATCAGGTAAAGGAGTATTATTAAGATCTGTTATTTTTCCCAAAACCAAATTATTATAGTTTTTTTCCGGAATAATTGGATCTTCTTCCGGCTCGTCATTTACCGGATCTTTAGGTTCGGAATCTTTAGGTTTAGGATCTTTCGGTTTGGGATCTTTAGGTTTGGGGTCTTTAGGTTTGGGGTCTTTAGGTTTGGGATCTTTTAAAACTCCCATTTCTCTCAGTTTATCATTAATGGCTTTTGCTGTTTTTTCATCTATTACTCCCGAGGACCTTATTTTGAATAAATTTTGAAGTATTATAACAAGACCTTTAGTTATCGCTCCAAATAATCCTGAATTTTGTTCTCTTTTAAGCTGAGTTATAGTCGTTCTTCTAAGAACTTCATTATTATGATGAAGGATTTTTTGCTGAAGAAAATAAATTAAGATTTTATGCAGATTTTGAACTGCTTCTTTATCTTTTGTATCGAATGGAGTTTGTATGGGTTTCATGATTTTATTGGTTTGTATTAATATCTAAGTAATTGAACCTAACTATTGTTTTAGTTTATCATTATAAGTATTATTTATTAATATTTATATGTTTAAAATTTAAACCAGCAGGACTATTCTTTTATATTTTTTTAGATTCACTTTTCATTTTTCCGAAGGTTTAAATGATCTTATTGAATTAAATTATCATCTTGCTCCATTATTTCAGGATTAAACATGGGAGCAAAAACAAAAATTGGAAGTGAGCCTATTAAGGTTCTTCCGCCCGTTATTGTTTTACTTCCCACTGATTTTATAGTGTCCATGCCAAACTTCGCTGCGACTCTAATGCTTATGGCAATTCCTAAAGGTTCAATAATCTCTTCTGTATTTAGCTCTGGAATATTTTCTTCCATATTCATTGTATCATTTTTTATTTCATCTATTAATTCATCTATTTTTTCTATAATTTCATCTATAATTTCGTCTAAGGGGGGATCTGGTGATCCTTCAACTTTAATTTCGCTTTCTTCTTCTCCCTCAGTTTGCTCATATTTCTTTAAAGGTGAGCCAGGTTTCGTTTCGGGATTTAGATCCATTCCCATTAAAGCCCGTAACAACTCAAAAACTATTAACAATTCCCTACCTCCAAATCCTGCCATGAAAAGTTCTTTATCTTCATTTTGGTCATCATCTTCATTTTGGCTATCATCTTCATTTTGGCTATCATCTTCGTTTTGGCTATCATCTTCGTTTTGATCCTCATTTGCATTATAATATTCAAGAGGAATGCTATCATTAATTTCCTGCGAAATAAAATATTGATTTCCATTATCATCAATATATTTTATAGGATTATTAGTAGTATAACAAAACACATTCACCCCATCCCCAATCCCAATCGGATCCCCACTCAACCACCTTCCCAACCAGGGCAAATAATATCTCGCGCTATGATATTCCAATCCGGTTTCTTCGTCTCTTTCCATTCCGGTGTAGCGATAACGTTTAGCAGCAGATTTGATGGATGCATTTTTTGCCTGGTAAGCAGTAGTACCAAAAGGATGATATTCTTCATAGGAAATTACTTTTCCGGTTTCATTTAATTCCAATGAAGCAGAACCTAAATGATTTCCCATTTGATAGCGAACTAATTGTTTTTCGGTGCCATCATCAATCTCATTACGTGTTTCAATCATCACAAACCGATGGTCTTCTTCCATCAAACTTAAACTCGTTCGTTCTAAACCTTGATATTTTCCACTGTGTTTTTTGTAGAGTTCATAGCCGGAAATATAAACACGTTCTTCTTTTTTAGTGGGAGACCTTCCTTTATCGGCTTGGTTTTCAGTTATTTTTCGGATTCGTTGTCCATTGCCATCATACTGATAATAGGTGGTTTCAGGGGTTCCGCCATCGGTTCGTTTTTGTCTGATGGTTTTTACTACTTCTTCTTTAAAATTCCAGGCTATTTCTTCCAAATGAGGCAATTCAATTAAATAGCCGTGCTTTTCGTGATGTTTGTATTGAGTGAAGTTGGCAGGATTTCCATTATCCCCAATTTGTGTTCTTTTTAGACGGTTATTGTCCGGCTCATATTCATAATTTCTTGTCCAGTTTCCTCCATCGGCTCTGTGTTTTATTTGCAGAATATTCCCCACAGCATCATACTGATAACTTTGGGTATAATTCCGCATTGCCATCGGGTCTCCGGGATTGATAGAATGCATAAATGTCTGATCATTCCAATTATCTTTTTCGCCAAAATTTAGGGTCTGGTCATTTTCTCTTCCATTGGCTTTAATTAATCGATAAAGTGCATCGTAACTATAATCTGAAATAGCTGCTATGCTGTTGTTTTTATAGAATACAACCGGGGCTGCATTATCTTCAATTTGGGTAATATTTCCGATGGGATCAAATGTATAAAGCCAGTCTTGCAGTACATCTCCATTAAATCGTTTGCTGCTTAGTCTTTTTAAGCGGAAAGTTTCTTTATCGTATTCATATTTAGTGCTGACATCATTCCCGTAAACAATTCCGTTTCGCTGTCCTTTTTCATTGTATTCAATGTTTTTGATATATAGAATTGGATTTGAAGCTCCCGGATGAAGAACAGATTCTGCATTTAGTAAGCCGGTATCATTATAGGACGGAGAAATAACACTCCCGTCAGGGGCTGTTTGCTTAGAAATTCTGCCCAGAGCATCGGTTTCAGTCTTAAAAGTAAATTCTTCCTCTTCCAGATCTGAATTAAGATTTTTATCATTCCAATTTGCGACTTCTTTATATTTTTTGAATAGTTTTCGGGTTGAGTATTTCGGCTGACCTTTGAAATTATATTCCGCGGTTTCAATTAAACCTCCGGTGTCATAATGTTTGATGATTTGTCCCAAAATATTTTTTCTTTGAAGCTCCGACTCGTTATTTCGGTCATTTTCTAAAAGACTTTCGCCATAGATTACACGATCAAAAATGTGGTTAAGAGCTTCCTCCCCATCTCCTTCTAAAACTTTACTGTATAAAGGACGGTGGGCAGAATCATAGAAATATTGAAACTCGTAATCCCGTTCATCCCAACTTCGTAGCGGTTTATCCAAAATATTATTAAGCATCCATCTTTGTCCCGCATCCATACTATTTTGATAAACCATATTACCGAGCATATCGTATTGGTATTGCATGACCAAATTTCCTCGTGCATCTTTTACGGAACGAAGATTATTTTCAGCATCTAAGTTAATAAGGGTGTGATAATATTCGTCAGCTTCTGTCTCAGTATTCTTATTGTTTTCGACAAATAAAACCGGCCTTCCTAAAGTATCAAAATGAAGAACATTAGGCGTATGGGCGTGCTTTGCCGCTTTAGATGCAGCATCTTGTTCTTTTGAATCAGAAATATATTCAGAATGGGAAGAATCGGTTCGTTTTTGATACCATTCGCTTTCCAGCACGGTATCGTTAGCGTCATACACTACTTGTTTCCAGGAATCGAATTCCACTCGATTAAGAGTCCCATCAGGCAATTCTGTTTTTATCAAACGTCCAGCTGCATCATAATACAATTTTGGCGTAACTCCGGTTTCTACCAATTCTTTATAATTTTCGTATTGCCAGTTAGTTGAAAAATAAGGTTCATACTGCTTGACCGGATTTCCTTTATTATTTTTAATGGTTCGGCCATTTCCAATCCACCTTAGTTGTTCTGGACTTAATTCTGCTGTATCGACTTCTTCAATATGGACAGTATTATCTGCATTTACGATAACTTTTTTAGCTATTCCTGGCTCTGCCTGAGACTTCTGCATCATTACTTCGCCTATTCCGTTTGAATATTCAAAAGAAATTTGCACAGGAGAATCCGGCAGTTTTTCAAAATATTGTTCCCGTTTTATACTGGCTACAACAGCCGGCTTGCCGCTATTTAAAAAAGCATGAAAATCATATACAAAACGTACGGAAGCTGATTTGAGTAATTCTTTGGCTTTTACAGTTAATTCTGTTGAGTCGTTTGCATTAAAAAATCCATTTTTTAATTGTTGTTCTTGATTTCCTGTGATTTCTGTTTGCTCCTCAAGATTATCTGCTTCATTTCCTTTACCCATGACTGCCATAGCCTTCACCAAACCTAATTCGTCTTTTAACACTTCTGATAAATTAGCATTAATGTCTTTTATTCGTTGAGGAGTCAAAGTTCTAAAATTGAAGCTATCTACTTTTGTGCTGTGGCCTAAAACATCAATGCTTTCTTCGATAAACAGGTAATAATCCTTGTAATAGTTTACCCTTGTTTTAGCCCCATAAGGATCTATATAAGCTAAGGGACTGTAAAATCGATTTTGAGCATGGTGAACATTTTCAGAATCTGTAATAAATTCTGTTGAACCGGAGCGAATCCACCAATTATCATCATTTTCACTATGGGCGTACCTACCTTCGAACATCAGCTCTTTGTTAACTTTATTTCCATAGATTCTGGAAACCATTTCCGGAGTAAAGGCCAATTGATAGCTTTCATAGGATAGAGCCGGCGCACATAGTTTATGAAGCGGTAAAGGGTTTTTAAGATCTTCACTTAAATATGTAGAACGAACATGCTCAATTAATCTTTTCTGAGCCATTCCTAAAGAAGGTTTTATATCAATTTCGTGATAAGCAACTGTTTCGGAATTTGAATCAGAAAGAATATTTTTAAAGTCTTCCACGCTAAAATATTTTCCGGATTTTTGAACACCTTTCAATTCATAAGTCTTAACATCGGAAGGCAGTCTTAAGAGATGGGCGTCATTTTCAATTACATCATTGGTAAATTGATTTTCAGTATAAATTATAACGGTTTTGGATTGTTCTTCTTGAATTTCCGTAGGAAGAGAAGAATCCTGTTCTAATCTTGGATAAACTACAGCGGCAGATTCCAATACATTTCCATATTTATCTAATTCGACATTAAGGTTATGAGCTATTCGTGGATCGGAAGGATCACGCTCATAATGATAGGTAATGGCTTCACTCTCTTTGACAATAAAAACAGCGTGTCTGTTTTTCCCTTTGGGTTGTAGAAGTTCTATAACACAATTATGTGTAGATACAGAAAACGGGATCAATTCTTTTTTTCTTGCCTCTTCTGAATGATTATATTTAGCAGCATCCTTTGCAAAAACTTCCGAACGCAGAGACATTCCTTTACAGGCTCTTACAGCCTCCTGCCATTCTTGTGCTGATAAATTATTCAACTCATCCTCTTCAATTTCCGATGAAACAATGAGTTTAGCATCATTCAAAGCAACTTCCGGATGAATAACAGACCCGTACTCATTTTCATATTCATTGTACCAGTAATCTTTTTTAAACTGATTTAAAATTTTTTCCTTCCGAAGGAAAGCTCCGGTATGAAACCATTGTTTGGAAATCACAGGTTCCTGATGTAAGTTTTCTTCTGTAATATTGGATGCATCCTTTTTCACCCAATGTTCAAAACTCTCTGCATCGATTTGTTCCACCATTCCAAAGCCACGGAATTCTCTTTCTGCATGATCATAATATCCGTGGTGATATTTATACTCCTGTACAAATTGATGACCTGAAATCTTATCTTCTGTTATGGTTTTAGAAACACAATGCACGGGAAAATGGAGTTTAGTGACCCAAGGTTTTCCCGCCAGTTTATCTTCAATATAGAATTTGGTGGAAGGGGTATATTCCAGATGAACTTCTTTTCCCAGATTGTTTTTATAGGAAACCATAATATGTGGTTTCTTACCATTCATCAGATCAATATATTTTAAAGGAGCATTGGTGTCTTTGGATAAAGGGCTTGACCACACAATACAAGCTACGCCATTTCCTAATAAATCTGTAACAGTAATGCCGGCTTGGGAATGAATTTCCGGAAAAACATCTATTTCAAAAGGAGTTGTACTGAACCTATTTCCACTCAGATTTTTCCAGCAGGTAAATTTATTTTTTCCCAAATAAATAATATCCGCTGTACCCGAGCCATCAATATCGGCAAGTTTGATAAAAGCAGGATTAAAAGCATCCGGATGATCAAAAACCGGGGCATTATCCATATTGATTTTAGCTCCAAATTTTCCATAGCCCAGATTGGGCCAGTAGCATACTTCACCGTTTCGAATTCTCACAATATCCGATAAACCGCTGCCGGACATATCTGCCAGAAAAATACTTTGCTGTGTTTCAGCAAACAAAACATGAGGACCAGTTTCCTCATCAAATGGTTTAATTGTTTTTTTTGCTTCGGAAAATCCTTCGCGGCCTTTCGATTCATACCAGGTAAAGACTTGTTCATCAGAAATGACTGCCTCCGGTTTACCATCTCCATTTAAATCAAGCATTCGGGTATTAGGATTATTGAAATCAATATTTGGTAAAGATTTAAAATTTCGAAAGCTCTGCCATTCGTTATCGTCATCCAATTCAAAAAAGCCGGGAGCTTCAGTAGCATAACTTACTAACTGTTTTCCTCCGTCAGCATCTAAATCTGTCAGCTGTAACTGTTTCCCAAGCCCGTTAAAAGAAGGTTTGGAACTCACTAATTTAGCGGCTTCAAAATACAATTCAGATTTTTCTTTTTCTTTCCAAACACCCAAGTTGTGTTTATAATACCAACCGTTGGCTTGTTCTGTCAAAATTCCCGAAAGCCCTTCATTAAATAAATCGACAAATTGATAGCCATTTTGTTCTATACCCGCCGGCGAATGAATCAATGCTTCTGAAGAAACAGTTTTTATCTCCCTATTCCATTCGTGTTTTTGATATTCAAATTCTAAAGAAGGAAGGCATTTGGAAGAATAATTGCCATCAGCTTTTTTAATATAACCATAAGTCGTGACTGATTTTAAAAAAGTAAAATCTTGTTCAGAAGAAGTATCGTATTCAAAATTAATTGAACGAACTAAGCCGTTGTATTCTTCCTCTTCGAAACGATGAAATAATAATACTCTTTTACAAAGACGTGTTGTTCGAACTTCAAATCCGGGTTTATAATTGGAAAATGAATCGGGTCTAAAATCCCATTCCTTTATTGTTTCAGGATTTTCTTTAGAAAAAGTAGACCCATAATCAAAAACTGTCTCAAAAAAGAAATTCTCTTTTTTAGGAAAATCATCTCCAAATTGTTGATAAGGAGTTTTATTACCATAAAGCACCCGTTCCAAATATAAATTGGTGTAAGTTATTTCACCATCGACCATTCGGTTTTTATTGTGAATTTGAGATGGATTAAATCCTGAGTCATTTTCTTTCTTATAAATATATCGGGTGCAATTTCCTCTATCATCGAAGGAGAATTCGGGCAACCATTTGAAAATACGTGTATTGTCTTTTGGGTCTGCAAGTCGAGATTGTTGGGTCCAGCCAAATAAAGTGGTTACATTTTCTTTTGTGATTACTCGCCACTTTACTTCTGTTTTATCTTTTTTTGTCCATCGTTCAATTCTGGCGAATAATCCTTCTATTCTCGGACGGTAATGGCGGATTGTAAAATTATTATCTTGAGAGTTCCTTTCATAAATAATATAATCGCCATTATTATCTTTTAAAAATTTTCCATCATCTCCTTTTTTAAACTCAGGAACCAAATCTTCAGCCTCAGAAAAAAGAAACACATCTGAATCTTCCTTATCCAAATATTGTGGCAGCTGATTATCTGTTTTACGTTGAATGGAGGACAGAGATAAACTCCATCCCAGACCAAAAATACCATTCCCGCCACCGGAATTATAAGTGAGATCAAGAGTGGGAGTTAATGCTCTTGCAGAAGAAAAAGGCAAAGGAATAGAAAATGAAGCCGTACCATTTACTGCATTTACAGAAAACTTCTCATCAATTCCTTTGATAGCTCCTCCGCCTTTGGGTAAAGAAAGTTCAGGAATTTCAATTGCATTAGATTCTGTTTTGCCTCCATCCGTTGCTAAGAAGCTTGAAAGGGTATTAGATTCTGATTTTTTTTTCATTTTATACCTGGCTTGAAAACAAACAATAAACTGTAAGAAGGATGGGATTTGGCGATCTGATTTTCTCTATAAGATCGTGAATTTAGTCCCTTCGTATGAAATCAGATTTATTGAACAGTTTTTAAATTTCATTCAAATATAAGGAATTAGATCACTCTAATTAGGTTAAACTTAACAAATTTTAAAATTATCCCAGAATTATTAAACTCATCCCCCTTAAAATAATTAATCCGGTAAGAATCCTGAAATAGGGTTTGTGATGTAAATAAATCAAATGATTTTTAGTGAAACTATTAAGTATATTTGGTAAGTTAAACTATCTATTTAAAATCAGCTAAAATTGGAATACTGGATCATTACAGGAGCCGCGGCTATTTTTTGTTTTTTCACAGGATTTTTTTTGAGCAGAAAATTTTCAGTCTTAAAAAATGAAAATTCACATAAAGATTTTGAAGCAAAAATAGCTTCATTACATCTTCAGCTTGAGCATTCAGAAAATCTACGCGAGCAAATCAAAGAAAACTTTAATAAGCAGACTATACAGTTTGAGAAAAACTTTCAGGAAAAATATCAGGAAATAAAAAATGAAAGGGATTATTTTCAACAAGAAAGAGAAAGTCTGAAAATCCGCTTTGCTGAACTTCAAAATGAATATAAGCATCTGGATAAAAAAGCTGCTGAACAAAAAAATGAGTTAGAAAGTTTTCATGAAAAATTTAAATCGGAATTTGAAAATTTAACTCAAAAAATCTTTGATCAGAGCTCTGAAAAACTTACTCAGACAAACAAAAAAAATATTGAAAATATTCTTTTACCTCTGCAGGAAAAAATTAAAGATTTTGAAGAAAAAGTAGAAAAAAGCAGAGAAACTTCTATTAAAAGGCATGCAGAGTTGGGTAAACAATTAGAACAATTGAATCAACAGCATTTAAAAATAAGTGAAGAGGCAATTAATTTAACACGTGCTCTTAAAGGAGAAAGTAAAACCCAAGGGAATTGGGGAGAAATGATATTAGAGCGAGTTCTGGAATTAAGCGGATTGCAAAAAGACAGAGAATATTTTGTACAAAAAACTCTGTTCAATCAGGATAAAAAACGCCAGCAACCTGATGTAGTTATTGCTTTGCCAGAACAAAGACGTTTGATTATTGATTCTAAGGTATCATTAGTAGCTTACGAACGTTATATTAATACTGATGACAAGGAAGAAAAGAAAAGGTTTTTGCAACAACACTTATTGTCGCTCCGAACTCATATTGATTCTTTAAGTCAAAAAAATTATCATCAACTCTATCAAATTCAAAGTCCGGATTTTGTCTTATTATTTATTCCTATTGATTCAGCCTTTGCACTTGCCGCTCAGCAAAGTCCTCGTTTATACCATGAAGCTTTCGAAAAACAGATTATTATTGTAACGCCCACTACTCTATTGGCCGTTCTAAAAACAATTGACAGCATCTGGCAAAATCAAAAACAACAACAAAACGCCTTGGAAATAGCTACCCGGGCAGGAAGACTTTATGATACTTTTGTTAATCTTATTTCAGATTTTGAAAGAGTGGGAACTCAATTAAATACTGTTCAAAATTCTTATAAAGTAGCTCTGCGGAAGTTAACCGGAAACAGAAATATGATTAAACAAATTCAAAAATTAAAAGATTTAGGAGCAAAAGCTGAAAAAAGTATTGATGCGGAATTGCTACAACAAGGGAAAGAATAATTTTTATCTTTTATTAAAAAAATAATAATATGTATTATCGGATTGTTTATATTTAAAACAAAATTCTATTTTCACAGAAATTCATCAATTCATGAGATACCCCTTTGTTTTTTTAATATTGATTTTTCTCTTTACGGCCTGCTCAAAAAGTCTGGTACACACCTGGAACATCGATAAATTAGAAATCATTCGTGAGAATGAAAAAAATTCGACCTATAATAATATAGGCACCATTACTTTTAATAAAAACGGAACCGGAAATAATAACTTTCATATTATAGAAAGTGATGAAAATGACACTTCTTCTTTTAAATGGGAGGAATTTGATGAAAATATAAGATTAAAAGGACTTAAATCTGAAGATTCTTCAAGATTATTCAGAGCCTGGATTGTCACTAAAAAAAGCGGAAAAAGCCAAACCTGGAAATCAACTGATGGCGGAAATAACATTTTAGTTCTCGAATTAAGCAGAAATTAAAATTACTTTTTTCCTTAGATATTTTTATTCAAATCAATTAAAAATTTCTTAAGTTGCCATGACATAAGAATCATTTTCCATGAAAGAAATCACCCGAATTTTTGATATAGCTTATTATCAAGCCTCCAATCATCCTATTTCTAAAGCTTTGGCCACCAAAAGAGATGGGAAATGGAATATTTTATCCACACAGGAATATCTGGATGAAGCCAATCGTATGAGCCGTGGCCTTTTAAAACTGGGAATCAAGCCCAATGATAAAATTGCGGTGATTACCACAGCCAATATTTTAGAATGGAATATTCTGGATATAGGAATTTTACAAATAGGCGCTCAAAATGTTCCTATTTATCCAACCAATCCACCGGATGCTTATAAATACATCCTCAAACACAGTGAGGTAAAATATGTTTTTGTTTCGGATCAGGAAATTTTGGAAAAAGTAAGAGCCGCAAGAGAGGGTTCTCAAATTAAGGAAATTTACAGTTTTGTAGAATTAGAGAACTGTAAAAATTGGGAAGAAGTTTTGAAACTGGGTGATGATACAAGTTTGCAAACAGAAGTTGACCGATTAAAAGAAAATGTCAAACCTAAAGATTTAGCGACTTTAATTTACACTTCCGGAACCACCGGAACTCCTAAAGGAGTGATGTTGACACATCAAAATATTGTCAGCAACGTTCTTGACAGTGCTACCCGTGTTCCTTTTGAAGTAGGTACACAAAAAGCTTTAAGTCTTTTGCCGGTTTGTCATGTTTTTGAGCGGATGTTGATTTATTTATACCAGTATTTTTCTATTTCCGTTTATTATGCGGAATCAATTGATGCAGTTGGTGAAAATTTAAAAGAAGTACAGCCTACTTTTATGACGGTAGTTCCTCGAGTATTGGAAAAAGCTTATTCCAGTTTTTATAATAAAGGAAATGAGATGAAAGGGTTAAAACGACAGCTTTTTCATTGGGCTTTAAAAGTGGCTAAACGATATGAACCTTTTAGAAAAAATTCTTTTCTTTTGATGCTTCAGCTAAAAATTGCAAGAAAATTAGTTTTATCAAAATGGAAAGAAGGCATGGGTGGTAAAATCGAACTTTTAGTTTCCGGAAGTTCTGCTATGGATCCCGAATTGGGAAGAATTTATTCTGCTGCAGGAATGACTACTATTGAAGGATACGGGTTGACAGAAACTTCTCCTGTAGTTGCCGTTAATACCACCAAACCTGATATGTTTAAATTGGGAACAGTTGGAAAACCCATTCCTCATGTAGAAGTTAAAATTGATCAGGATGGAGAAATTTTAGTCAAAGGACCCAATGTAATGAAAGGTTATTATAAAGACGAAGAACAAACTCAAGAAGTCTTTACACAAGATGGATTTTTAAGAACAGGTGATATAGGCCAATTGGATCAGGATGGTTTTTTAATAATTACAGATCGGAAAAAACAACTCTTCAAAACTTCAGGCGGAAAATATATAGCTCCTCAAAGAATAGAAATCGAATTGATGAAATCTCCTTTTATTGAGCATGTCATTGTTATAGGAGATGGAGAAAAGATGCCTGCCGCTCTGATTCAGCCTGATTTCAATTATGTGAAATCCTGGTTAAATCATAAAGAAATTGAATATAAGGATGACAGCTTAAAGGGCTTATCTTCTCATGCTGATGTTATCAATCGAATTCAGCAGGATGTGGATAAAGTCAATCAAGGCTTAGGTAATTGGGAGCAGGTAAAAACTTTCCGTCTTACTCCGGAAATCTGGTCGATTGAAGGAGAGGAATTGACTCCAACCTTGAAAGTCAAAAGAAGAAATGTGATAAAGAAATATAAAGATCTGTATGATTCTATCTACAAAGAATAATTTTTTATTGTAAAAGATCTCTGATAGCTCCTTCTACCTGAGTAAATTTAAACACAAAACCTTCTTCTTCCAGTCTTTTAGAAACAACAAGGTGACTGGCTGTAATAACCGAAGCCATTTCACCTAAAGCTGTTTTTAATAAAAACCCGGGAACCGGGGGAAGTAAAATAGGTTTATTTAAATTTTGAGCGATACATTTTATCAGAAACTTTTGCTTTACCGGATTAGGGGCTACTGCATTAAAAACTCCATCTAATTCTTCTTCAGCGACAAACAAAAACAAATTTGCCAAATCTTCAATATGAATCCAGGATTGCCATTGATTCCCACCTCCTAAATAAGAACCTGCAAAAAGTTTAATGGGTTTTTTAATTTCAGGCAAGAATCCACTTTCCGAAGAAAGAACTAATCCGATTCTAAGTTTTGTTACACCTATTCCCAATTTTTTAAATTCATCTGCCTCTTTCTCCCACTCCTCAACTACCAAACCTAAAAAATCGTCTGCCTTTTTTAGAGAAGATTCATCGTATAATTTAGACATAGAGCTGGGATAGATACCGATGGCACTGGCAGAAATAAATTGTGTAATTTGATTTTCTTTCTCAGAAAGAAGCGTTCTTAAAAGATTGGCTGTTTTAATTCTACTGGATAAAATTTCTTTTCTGTGTTTTTTAGTCCATCGTTGAGCCACACTTGCACCGGCTAAATGAATGATTTTATCAACCCCTTTAATACATTTCTCGTCAATTTCTGCATCTTCAGGATTCCAGTAAAAACCTTGATAATCAGGTTCATTTTCTATCTTTTCCTTTTTAGTAGTCAGATAATTAATCTTATAACCTCTTTCTTTACACAAACTTCGTAAGTGGCTCCCTATCAGACCGGTTGCTCCTGTTATCAACAACTTCATGCGATGAATTTTTATGAAATATCGGAATTAAAAAAGTAAGATTCACCCGATTTAGTATGGGTTTAACAACCTGCATTTTCATCAGGTTAAAAAGAAAATAAAAAAATAACCGTCTCAAAAATTAATTCAAGACGGTAAATAAATATTTATAATTTTTTTTATTGAACTACAATTTTGCTTGTTTGAAGTTCTCCCTGAGCATTCCTGATTCGAACCAGATAAATTTGAGAAGATAAATCAGAAATTTCTATAGTATTCATTCCTGTTCTTAATTGAGAAGATTTTATTTTCTGACCTAATAAATTGTAAATTTCCAATCCTGCCGGCTTTTGTGCCTGAACACTCAGTTTTCCATTATTGATTAAGGTGTTTACAATTTTCACACCAAAAGAAGAATCGTGCTTTTTAACATCTAATGTTCGGGAATAGGTATAAGTAAAAGTCAATGTTTCTTCTACAAAATAACCTGAATCGTCCAATTGCTGAAATTCAAAAACATAAGAAATATCTTCATCCGGATTTATTCCTTGAGTATCTTGATTCCAGAAATGATCATCATCTGCAATTTGAGATTCTCCCGGCTGAATAGTTACATAACCTTCGGTGGAAGTATCCAAAGGATAAGTCATTCCTTCTACTACTGAGTAATAGCACATTCCAAAGCAAATTTCAAAATTGGAACCATCTGTATTTTCAATAGAAACTGCCTTGACTCTCATTTTAATAGGTTCATCAGATTCATTAAAAACTTTAAAAGAAAAATTTGCCTCGCTATCATGCGCCACCGTTCCAAATTCTAAAACGTCCCCGTCTGCAATGGATCCCACTTCTTCTGAATATACACTGAATTGAGCTTTCATAGTAAAAACAGAGAAAAGAAGAACCAATAAAAAATAATATTTCTTCATTTTTAATTTTTTAAAAATAACCTCTCCTACAAATATAGGAAAGGTTATTTAAACATTCTGAAATTTTCTTTTATTTAACTATAAGTTTTTTAGTTATTGTAGTTGAATTTTGAGTTAAATTAACAAAGTACACTCCGGCAGCCAGATGTGAGATGTCTATTGATTCATCATTCTTTACTCTTGCTTGAGAAAGAACTTCTTGACCTAATAAATCGGTGATAACAACATCTACTTTATTTTCAGATAAAATATGTAAGACATCCTGTGCAGGATTAGGATACATAGTTAGAGCAGAAACATCAAAAGAAACAACGTTTAAAGCTTCTGAATCTCCTGTATTTTCAGATTGCATAACTGTTTTTGTCTGGTCATCCTGAATCCAGGCAACAACTTGTAAATCATTAAATTCTTCAATAAAAGTATTTTCAAGATTAATATTGTCAAAAGTTAAGGTATGCTCTTCATCTCTTGTAAAATCAACAGTTGTTCCCTGAGCATTGGGTAACATTTTCATCATAACCTGATAAAATTCTGTTTCTCCGTTTATAGTTACATTTTCTGTGGTAGTCTTTTCCACAACTGCAACAAACACTTTAAAACTTCCATTGAGATACGGAAGAGTAGTCAGCGAAACATTTATCTTTTTTCCATCTCTGGTAGCATTCAGATCCATTTCAAAAAAAGCGGGATCATTATAAGCTTTTTGATAATCGGATTGCATTTCCCCCATACTGGTAAAGTTAATTTTTGATCCTTCCCTAACCATAGTTGGTGCCGCATCAACTGCATAATAAGCTCTTCTCACTCCAACTTCCGGCGTATAATAAGGATCTCCGTTTCCTGGCCAGTTCACCTGATATTTCACTAAAGAATGATTTTCATAATTCTTTGTGTTAAAAAATGGATTGTACAATAAAGTATTGAAAGTATAACAAGGTCCACAGGTCGAACTGGTAAATTCTTCATATAGAGGTTTACGCTGAACTAAACCGGAAGAAATTTGAAAATCTTTTTCCATTATATTATTATCTGTTACCTCATCTTCATCCTCTCCATTTATATTTGAAATTTCTACAACTAAAGTGAAATCTCCCGTCTCTGCATTCCATTTTTCATCATGAATTACCTGAAAATCTTCAAAAGTCTTAATATCTAAATCTGTAAAAGACTGGGTAAATTCTTCCTCATCATTTATTGACCAGGAAATATCAAAAGAAGTAATAGTAGTTCCTCCCTGATTGGTTACAGTAGCAATTACATCATTTTCATTATTGGGAAGATATTTTTTCATATCTATACTTGAAATTTCTAAGTCTAAAGAAGCAATCTCCTTTACCAGAACATTATCTATTCCCAAAAAGAATTCATCATCAGCAACATTTCTAAAAGCTATATAAATATCCTGATTGGCATATTCTGCTAAAGAAATAGCCTGAGTGGTAACTTCACCTCCAACCGGATTATCTTCAGCTAAGATTAAACCCGTAGTGGTGTCAAAATCAGCAGGTTGATTTCCTGTAGTAGAAACTAACACCTGGTAATTGTCCGGAAAATTTTCATCAATAGGATAAGCATCAAAAATCAGTACCACATTAGGAGAATCAGGTAAGCTGATTTGGGGAGTCACCAGCCAGTCATCTGCCTGGCCTGCAGGAACATAATAAGAAGTACTCCAGGCTCTGTTGTTTCCTTCTCCTAAAATATCGCCTACTATCCATGCTTCTGTCATAAAAGCATTAGCAGGATTTAAACCATCCTGGTCATAGACTGTCCAGCCGGCGGGCAAGGAATTAGAACTTTCAAAATCTTCAAAAAAAATAGGGGTTTGAGCAAATGACACTAAATAAATGCTCATTAAAAAAGTCAGAAGTGTAATTTTCTTTCTCATGTAAAAAAGGATTAATAAATGAATGCCTAAATTATAAGTTCTTTAACTGTTATGCAAGTTAATTTATTATTAAACTTTAATAATATTCAAATCATACTTTTATACAGAAAATCTAATTTTCATTTTTAATTATTTAAGTTTGCAACTAAAATTACTGCTTATGCGTTTATTCTCTTTCATTTTATTTCTTGTTTTTTCTGTTGGATTATTTTCCCAAAATCATCCAAAATCTGATTTTGATAAGCATGAAGCTTTTAGTCCATTATTTATGAATGAAATGGCTAATTCTTATCACAGTGCTACCGGACATCCCGGTCCTGATTATTGGCAAAATCGTGCGGATTATAAAATCAAGGCGACTTTAGATACTGTTGATCATAGGGTTTCGGGAAAACTAACTTTAACTTATACTAACAACAGTCCTTATGAATTAGAATTTATTTGGCTTCAGTTAGATCAAAATGCTTTTAGAAATGATTCAAGAAGTAAAGCGCTTTATCCTGCCGATGATCGAAATGGAGTGAGAACTCCTACTCAGGGTTATGAGTTTCAAGATATTTCCATAAAAAATAAACCGGTTAATTTCTTCATTGATGATACCCGTATGCAAATCTGGTTTGATCAACCTTTAAAAGCAAAAGGAGGTAAAGTTAAAATAGATATGGAATATGCTTTTGATATTCCTACCCATGGAAAAGACAGGATGGGAAGAGTGCAAACCGAAAACGGATGGATTTATACTTTGGCACAATGGTTTCCAAGAATGGCAGTTTTAGATGAAGTTGAAGGATGGAATACCCTCCCCTATTTAGGTTCAGGTGAGTTTTATCTGGAATATGGTGATTATGATTACGAAATCACTGCTCCGGAAAATATGATTGTGGTAGGATCCGGAAAGCTTCAAAATCCTAAAAAAGTTTTAAACAAAAAGCTTCAGGAGAGACTTAAAAAAGCGAAAAGCAGTGATGAAACTGTGATGATTGTCAGCAAGGAAGAAATGTTGAAGGGTGATTTTTATAAGAAAGGGAAGGACGGAATGTTAACCTGGCATTTTAAAATGAAAAACACCCGCGATATTGCCTGGGCAGCTTCAAAAGCTTTTATTTGGGATGCAGCAAAATTAAATTTACCTGAAGGAAAAACAGGATTGGCTCAATCGGTTTATCCTGCAGAAAATTCCGGTAAGGACGGTTATGGACGATCAACAGAATATACCAAACATGCTGTAGAAATTTTTTCTCAAGACTGGTATCCTTATCCTTATGAAGTAGCCACCAATGTAGGAGCGCATGAAGGAGGAATGGAATATCCCGGAATTGTTTTTTGCAGCTATAAAAGTAAAAATGATGATTTATGGGAGGTAATCAACCATGAATTCGGACATATCTGGTTTCCGATGATTGTCGGCTCTAATGAAAGAGTTTATGCATGGCTGGATGAAGGTTTAAATACTTTTATTAATGAACTGGCTACTGAAAAATTTAATAATGGAGAATATCATCGCCCTCAAAACCCTCAGCGTTTAGGTTCTTTTTTATTTAATGAATTTTGGAATCCTTTATTTACCCGAGCTGATGTGATTCACAATCAACAAAACTTAGCTATTGAAGCCTATTATAAACCTGCAGCAGCTCTGCAAGTTTTAAGATCAGTAGTTTTAGGAGAAGAAAGATTTGACAGAGCACTTCAAACTTATATAAGTCGCTGGGCTTATAAACATCCGCAACCATGGGATTTTTTCAACACCATGAGCAATGTTTCAGGAGAAGATTTAGGTTGGTTTTTTAAAGGCTGGTTTATGGAAAACTGGAGCATCGATCAATCTGTGGAAAGTATAGATTATAATAATGATGACTATAAAAACGGAGCAACCATAACCTTATTAAACAGAGGAAAAATGCCGATGCCGGTTCAGCTTCAGATAAACTATACAGACAATACTTCTGAAATCATTCATTTACCTGTTGAGATCTGGATGACCGGAGCTGAATATGTTTATCATTTAGAATCAGATAAAGAAATTGATTTTGTTGAAATTGACCCCGATAAACTTGTTCCGGATGTGAATCCGAATAATAACCGGTTAAAAAAATTAAAGGCTGCACCGAAAAACGTTTCTGCTGAAAGTATTTTGGAAAATTATCTGGAAAAAATTGGCGGAAAGGAAAATATTCAAAAAGTAAAAGATTTAAAAATAACCATGGAAGCTATAATTCAAGGAACTCCTTTTGAAGTGGTGGATCAGATAAAATTTCCTGATCAATATAGGCGAAAGATGGAGGTTTTTGGTCAGAATATGCTGGATATTCGAGTAAATTCTAATGAGGTTTCTTTAAGTTCGCAAGGCAGAAAACAAGATTTAGTAGATTCTGATAAAGAATTTTTGCAGTCCCTTCCACATGAAAAATTTATGGAATACCGAGCTCTAAACAATGATTTTGATCTCGACATTTTAGGTATGGATGAATTTGAAGGAAGAGAGGTTTATGTCGTGGTTATTTCTGATCCAAAAGGTTTTGAATACACGAATTATTATGATGTTTCAACCGGATTAAAGATTGGTGAAAAAGACTCTGACGGTTTTAAAAAGGTTTTCTCTGAATATAAAGAAGTGGAAAATTTAAAATTGCCCTTCGAAATAACTGAAACTTTATTTGGATTTGGTCAGGATGTAAAGATGAAAATTAAAAAAATAGAGATCAACTCTAATCTAAAAGACGAAGTTTTTAAAACAGAATAAAAAAATTTCATTTTTTAAAAGCCAATTCTCAAGAGTTGGCTTTTTCTTTTTAAACCTGCCCTTTTTCCATTTCAAATTTAAAAGCATAAAGAATCTCTTTCGAAAAAGCTTTAGTTTTTTTAATTAGAAAATCGAATTCCGACCATTTTAAATTTTTATGAGATTCAAGGATTTCCAAAACTTCAACTAATCTTTCAGCTTTTATTTGCCTTAGCATAGGCAGCATTTTATGAGCAGTTAAACGAATAGTTTCTTTATCCTTTTCTTCCAGAGCTCTTTTAAGAACTTCTATATTATCTTCTATGCTCTCCATTAAACTTTGAAGAATATTATGCAAAGCCTGATCGTCTTCTCCGGTGAAAACTTTTAATTCCTGCAGATTATATAACTGGGATTCAACTTTTTCACCTGAAGGAAAATTATTTTCCAAAAAAGAAATTTTTACGTTTAAAATTTTTGAAACAGATTTCAATAAAGCATTTGCAGAATAGGGTTTTAGCAAATAATCTGAAAAACCCATCTCCAAATATTCTTGTAAAGATTTATCTGTCATTCCTGACAAAGCAATTACAGGTAAGTTTTTTGTTTTTTTAGAATTTTTTACTTTTTGAAGAAGTTTAAAACCATCCATCTCCGGCATTTGAATATCTGTTAAAACCAAATCGAAATTCTTCTTTTTTAATTTCTTTAAAGCCTGCAGACCATTATCTGCCAGAGTCACTTTAAATTCTTGATTTTTCAGTATTTCATATAATAGGTCCTGCTGAGCTGTATCATCATCTACCACCAATATTCTTTTTTTTGAAGGATCTTCTCGTTCTCCTGTTTTTTCAGATTCGATACCGGCAATTCCTTTAGTTGCTTTCACCGGAAGGGTAAGTATAAATTGAGTGCCTTTTCCTAATTCACTTTTTACTTCAATAGAACCTTTTAAAAGTTCTATCATTTTCTTGCTGATGGTTAAGCCCAATCCAAATCCACCATATTTTTTTTCAGTACCCGATTCTGCTTGAGAAAACTCTTCAAAAATAAATTTTAATTTTTCTTCAGATATTCCAATTCCACTGTCTTCTATTGTGATTTGAAGATTTTTTCCATCGGGCTGATCCAGTAAATCAGCCTGAACTAAAATATATCCGCTGTCGGTAAATTTATAAGCATTTCCGATAATATTTTGCAGAATTTGTTGAAGTCTGAAAGGATCACTTATAAAATTTTCCTGAAGTTTTTCATCTGAAACAATATGGACTTTTAAATCTTTTGGATCCGGAGAAGGGATAATCGAACTAACCACATCTTCAATTAATTGAGCAGGAACAAAGGGCAAATGATCAATATTGATTTTACCTGATTCCAATTTTGATAGATCCAGTAAATCATTAATTAATTTTAAAGTGAAATCAGATGATTTTCTTAACTGATTTAAATAATTATTTTGTTTTGAATTTAATTCAGTCTTACTCATTAAATCTGCATATCCTAAAATGCTATTTAAAGGAGAACGTAAATCGTGAGTGACCGTAGCCATAATTTGTTCTCTGCTGCTCAGCAATTGCTCAGCATAAACTTTGGCTTCTTCTAATTCTTTTCTATATAACCGACTTTTGTTGGTATCTCTGATGATCATAAATCCAAAAATCAGAATGGTAATTAAACAAGCTACTCCAAATACAATCATAATTGTATAAGTCTGATTCATAGCTTCCTGACCCGACTCTATTCTTTCAATAGATTTTTGAATTTCCTCTTGCTCAATTTTTGTTCTGATTCTTCTGAGTCTGTCTGAAATTTTTATATCATTGGCCAGTAAATTACTTTCTTTTTCAGCAATACTTTTTTGATATTGATGTTCTTGCATTTCTAAAGAAAGTAAAACTTGTTTGGTCGTATTAATTAGTTCTTCAGCACTTCTGTTTGTTAAACGATCTGCTCCTACCTCTTCTCCATACTGAAGATAATCGATGATTACTTTTTGCTGATAAGGCTCCAGATGCTTGACCATATCTTTATAATCTGTACTTCCAAACAAATAATCAGCTTGTTCGAGTCTTTTTAAAACTCTGTCATAATAATTTTCAGAAGCATTCTTAGCTCTGAATTCCAGTAATTCCAAAAGGTTATTTTCCTTTAATATCAAAAGATTGGAAATACTGTCCAATTCAGCTTTTGTAGGTTCAGATTCATATAAAACTTTTAAAGAATCCAGCACTACAGAAATAGTATCAACTGATTTTTTAAATTCCTGAAATCCTATAGTATCTTTATTTTGAATAATATTTCTGCTAATCCCTTCAGCAGTATACAGGCGAGTAGCTGCCTCACTGATTAAAGCCATTTTTTGATTGCTTTCATCAGGCTGATCGGAAACATTCAGCTCAATTACTTTGTTGTAAATGAACCAGATAGTCAAAATCCCGAATCCGGCTAAGAGTAAATAGCCAAATAAAACTTTAAAAGGAACTGAATATTTATATTTTTTCAAAGCAGAGATAATTTATCTAAATCTCAAAAATATTCAAACTAATTGGAATTCTCTGATTAATGTGTATGTTTGCACGAAATATCTCAAAGGGGTGTTCTGATTTGAATCGGGACTGAGATTATACCCAAAACCTGATCTGGATAATGCCAGCGTAGGGAAATGAGTTTAGGTATCCTGTATTACCCCTTTTTTAATGGTATTACAGGATTTTTTTATTTTATTTATCAACCAGTGAATATTCGCCCCTTTTATTCGTAAAATTTTTTATACGGATGAAACGTTTATTCTTCACCACCATTTTATTTATTTTTTACTTTTCGGCTTTTGCCCAAACTTTTACTTTAAAAGGAAAAGTTACTAAAAACAAACAACCTCTTCCGGGAACAGATATTGTTATTTCTGACAGTTCTTACGGAACTTTTACTGATCTGGATGGAAATTATTCTTTAGAACTTCCGGCCGGATCTTATCAGATTATTTTCACCTATGGAAATCAAAAAACTTTTGAAATTCTTTTAGATGAGCATAAAACTTTGAATGTTGATATGACCGGAATAGCTGAAAGTCTGGAAGAAATTGTCATTTCTGCTTATCGTGTGAGTGCCGATTCTCCCATTACTTTTAGTAATCTTGAAAAAGATGAAATCAGAGAAAGAAATTTAGGACAGGATGTTCCTATTTTAATGAATTATATGCCCAATGTGGTAACTACCAGTGATGCAGGTGCAGGTATTGGTTATACAGGAATGAGAGTCAGAGGAAATGACGCTTCGGCCATAAATGTGACCATGAATGGAATTCCTCTGAATGATGCGGAAAGTCATGGAACTTTCTGGATTAATTTAGGAGATTTCACCTCTTCTATCGCAGATTTACAGTTGCAAAGAGGAGTCGGAACTTCAACTAACGGAGCAGGTGCCTTCGGAGCCAGTCTGAATGTGCTCACCCAACAACCTGCTGAAAAAGCTTCTGCTCAAATTACTAATACAGTCGGATCTTTTAACACACATAAACATCAAGTTGAACTCAATACAGGTCTGATTGATGAAAAATTTGCTTTTTCAGGAAATTTTTCTGTTCTGAAAAGTGACGGATATATTGAAAGAGCTTCTTCAGATATGAAATCCTACTTTTTGCAAGGAACTTATCAACACAATAACACGCAGATTAAGGCTTTAACTTTCGGTGGAAAACAACAGACGTATCAGGCTTATTTTGGAGTTGATGCTGCACAAATGGAGGAAAACAGAAGATTTAATCCTGCCGGAATGTACACCGACTCAGAAGGAAAAATTAGATTTTATGAAAATCAGACAGATAATTATGAACAAGATCATTTTCAACTTCATTGGAATCAAAAATATGACTCCAACTGGTCTTCTAATTTAAGCTTACATTATACCAGCGGAGCCGGTTATTATGAAAGTTACAGACCTGATGCTGATTTGCAAAAATATGGTCTGCCATATTTTGAAATGGAAGATCAACTCATCAAAAATTCTGATTTAATTGATCAAAAATGGCTTGACAATCATTTTTATGGAGGGGTTTTTAATGTTTTTTACAAAAAAAATCGGGTTGAAGCTATTGTTGGAGGAGGCTGGAATCGCTATTCAGGAGATCATTTTGGAAAAGTAATTCACACAGAATTTGCTTTCAATCCTGAACCTTTCTCTTATTACTATGATAATATTGGAAATAAAAATGAATTTAATCTTTTCTCTAAATTAACCTGGGCTATTAATGATCAGTTTTCTGCTTTTGCTGATATTCAATATCGAAATATAACTTATAAAACTGAAGGCCCTTATGAAGGTGAAAATTTCATTTTTAAAGATGAATTCAATTTTTTTAATCCCAAAGTCGGATTGACTTATCAGTTATCCAATCAGCATCAATTTTATTTTTCTTTTGCACAGGCTAATCGCGAACCCACCCGAGGAGATTATAAAACAGCTCTCTTAGGAAATCAGTCAGATGCTGAATATCCCAAATCTGAGCAGTTAAATGATTTTGAATTAGGCTGGAGATTGAATTCTGAAAATTTTGTAATTAACACCAATCTGTATTATATGGATTATCAAAATCAATTGGTTTTGACAGGTGAAATTGATCCTCAGGGAAGAGCTATCAGAAAAAACTCAGGTCAGAGCTATAGAACCGGAATTGAAATAGATGCAGAAATTAGAATTTCAGAAAAGTTTAAAATTCGACCCAATATAACTTTAAGTCAGAATAAAAATAAAGATTTTATAGCTGTAGTTGATCAGGAATCTATTAATTATGGAGATACTCCTATTTCTTTTTCTCCCGATTTAGTAGCTGCCAATCAAATTCAATATAAACCCATTGAAAATTTAAAACTCAATCTTTTGTCGAAGTTTGTAGGCGAACAATATATGAGTAACACCAAGGACGAAGCTTCAACTTTACCTTCTTATTTTGTTTCTGATTTTAATGTTCAGTGGCAATTAAATCAAGCAGGCCCTTTTAAACAAATCATTCTCAATGGAATAATCAATAATATATTCAATAAAAAATATGTTTCAAACGGTTATTTCGACAGTGTTTATGGCGCTTATTATTATCCGCAGGCCGGAATAAATTTCTTAACGGGAGTCACTTTAATGTTCTAATATTGCCTGAAAGCTTTAAAAAGATTTCACCCGACTTATACTTTATGAGTCGGGTGATTTTTATTGATAATTGATATAATTGAATATTTAATTCTTCACTGTCAGGTTTCCATTTCCATTATCAATAACCTGATAAGGCTTCATAGAATATTCAAACTCCTCTCCTCCACTTTTATTTTCGATAGCTGTTCCGGAAATCAAATTATAAGTATTGTGATCTTCACACTGACAAACTCCTTCAATTCCATCAATAATTAAAGTAGAACAATTTTCAACAGGATGATTAGGATCAGCAGCATCATAAGCAATAAAGTGACCGGATCCGGTGTTGACAATAATCACTCCGCCATTTCCATATCCATCCACAAAAACAGGATTTAAAGGAAATTTTAAAGGAGTAAACTGAGGCAGGTCAATATTTATATTAAAATAAACTGACACATTTAACAAATTCGGATTATTGTAATTATAATTACTACTGCTACAAGCACTCAACAATAAAACCAGACTTAACAAAGGAAAGATTAATCTCATTTTCATCATATTTTCAGGAAGCCAATTTAATAAGATTCCTCAATTTCAAAAATAATTATTATATTTGTTCTATCTGATCCCGCATCTGCGGGATTAATTTTTTATAGGTAAAGAACAACTAATTAACGAAATAATCATGTCAAAAGTATCGTATTATACAGCCGAAGGATTGAAAAAGTTGAGAGATGAACTCAATTATTTAAAAGATGTTGAGCGTCCAAAAGCTTCACAAGCCATTGGAGAAGCTCGTGACAAAGGTGATCTAAGTGAAAATGCCGAATATGATGCAGCCAAAGAAGCCCAGGGAATGCTGGAAATGAGAATAGCGAAATTAGAAGAAATTGTCGCTAATGCAAGAATTATCAATGAATCTAAGTTAGATACTTCAAAAGTTCTCATCCACAGCACAGTTAAAATTAAAAATAAAGCCAATAATCAAGAAATGACTTATAAATTGGTTTCTCAAACAGAAGCTGATTTAAAAACAGGAAAAATTTCTGTAGATTCTCCAATTGGAAAAGGTTTACTTGGAAAAGAAGTCGGTGAAGAAGCTGAAATTGAAGTTCCCAATGGCAAAATCACCTTTGAAATCCTGGATATTTCCCGATAAGGAAAATATTTTTAAACAATCTCTTTTTTTAAAGACATCCTTCTAAAACCCTCTTTTTTTCATAAATTCTTGTAAATTCCTTACCAAAAATAAGTTTGGAATGCAATTTGTTTATTAATTACTTCAACTTAAAACCTTTTACTTATGTATTTTAAACATGTAATTTTAGGATTGTTTGTAGTAATGGCCACTTCTTTAAGTGCTCAAAACAAACAGAACAAGAAACAAGATCAAAAGAAAGAGCAAACAGAGCAAGTCGAAAATAGGGATTCAAAACAGCAGATGAATCAACGACGAGCAGTGCATTCGAAAAAAAATCTTCAAAGAGAACAACCTAAACGCAGTACCTCAGTTGAGGGCAGAGAAATGACAAGAGAACAAAGTCAAAAAACTCAGCGTCAAAGAAAACACAGAAAAAATCTTTCTCCCCAACAGAGACAACAGATGAGAGCAGATATGCACAAGAGAAAGAATATGACTCCTGAAGAAAGAGAAGAATTAAAAAATAAAAGAAGAGATTTAAAAAGAGAAAAGAGAACAACTGAAATCAAATTAAAAGAAGATCAGCAGAAGTAATCTTTTAAATTTGTTTAGATGCCGTAAGATTAAAATTTTACGGCATTTTTTTATAAAATCTTTTTTTAGAGAAAGCTTTTTCACTTTTACTTTCTTTATTTATTTTCTTAAAAAGTGAGAATTTTTTATCTTTCAAATTTATTATTATAGATTCTAATTTAGAAAAACTTCAAATAGCAAACAATGGAAATAAAATTATTAAAAGCCGACCTGACTCAACAAAAAGTAGATGCTATTGTGAATGCAGCGAATTCTTCCTTATTAGGAGGTGGCGGTGTAGATGGAGCTATCCATCGGGCGGGCGGTCCACAAATCCTTAAAGAATGTAAAGAAATTGTCAAAAAACAAGGAAATTTACCGGCCGGAGAAGCTGTTATCACCTCTGCCGGAAAAATGTCTGCTCGATTTGTTATCCACACAGTAGGTCCCATCTGGAGAGGTGGAAAAGAAAACGAGGAGCAACTCTTGAAAAATTGTTATAAAAACAGTTTAAAATTAGCAGAGGAAAGGAAATTAAAAAGTATTGCTTTTCCAAATATCAGCACAGGCGTTTATGGATATCCAAAACAAGAAGCTGCTGAGATAGCTGTCAAAGCTGTAAAGAACTTTAAAAGCGATCATATTAAAAAGTGTTTATTCGTCTGTTTCGATCAGGAGAATTTCGATATTTATCAGGAACTTTTAAGATAAATTCATTCAAAATCTTTCTTATCTATTTGATCATTATACATGGATTTTATAATTCCATCAGCCAAACCTATTTTTGGAACATAAATTTTTCTGGCTCCGCTCCACTGCATGGCTGAAATAAAAATTTCTGCTGCCGGAATAATCACATCCGCCCGATCGAGATTCATTTCCAAATCAATTACCCTTTCTTCATAAGAAAGCTCTTTTAATTTTTGAAAATAGGAATTAAGAAAAGTAAAAGTCAATGGTTTTCCTCTTTTTCTTTCACTTTGTTTAAAAATATGATTAATATTTCCTCCGGAGCCGATCATTCTCACGGTTTTATATTTAGAAGTTTTCTTTTCTACCCAGGCTTCCGCTTCTTTCCAGACTTTAGACTGAATCATATTATTTAAAATTCTCACTGTTCCGAGCGGAAAAGATTTTGAAGTAATTGTTTTACCGTGAGAAAATAAAGTAAATTCGGTGCTACCTCCTCCTACATCCACATATAAATAGGTTCGTTCGGAATGTATTAAATTTCTTAAATCTGTTTTTGCAATAATAGCGGCTTCTTCTTCTCCTTCTATAATATCAACTTCAATTCCTGTTTCCTGTTCAATTTCAGAAGTAATTAATTTATTATTGGAAGCTTCTCTCATCGCAGAAGTAGCACAAGCTTTGTATTTATCAACTTTATGAGCTTGCATCAGAAGAGTAAAAGCTTTTAAAGTTTCTTTCATTCGTTTTGCGTTTTCCATAGATATATTTCCTTCTACAAAAACATCCTCCCCTAAACGAATAGGAACCCTCACCAAAGAAGTTTTTTTGAATTGAGGAGGCTGATTTTCTGTTTCGATAATGGTATTTATCAATAATCGAACTGCATTGGATCCTATATCAATAGCAGCATAACGTTTTACAATCACAGGTTTAATTTAAGCTTGTTTGTTTAATTTTTCCTTATAATAATCATAAGTAGCAAACTGACTTCTGATTTTGGGTAGATTATTTCTAATATAAGCATTTTCTTTTTCTGCGGAAAAATCTCTTGCTTTTACATTATCGCTCCAGCAGATATTAAAGGTATCGAGCAATTCCTGTTGAATATCTTTTTGATAAATCGGACAAGTCACTTCTACCCTATCATCTAAATTCCTCATCATCAAATCGGCAGAAGAAATAAAATATTTTGGATTTCCTGCATTTTCAAAAATATAAAGTCTTGGATGTTCCAGATATCTGTCCACAATACTGATGGCTTCAATGTTTTCACTCAATCCCTTTTTACCGGGAATCAGACTGCAGATTCCTCTTACAATCATTTGTATTTTAACCCCGGCCTGACTCGCTTCATAAAGTTTGTCGATCATTTTATAATCTGATAAACTGTTTACTTTTAATTTGATATTGGCCGGCAATCCCATTTTAGCATTGGCAATTTCAATATCAATAAGTCTTTCAAAACGGGTTCTGGTGTAATGAGGAGAAACTATTAAATGCTTATATCGCTGAACCTTATAATTGGTTTCAAAAAATTCGAAAAGTTTATCTATATCTTTTAAGATTTCCTGATTGGCAGTAAATAAACTATAATCTGTATAAACTTTAGCTGTGTTTTCATTGAGATTTCCGGTGCTGACAAATCCATATCTATGAATTTTATTATTTTCTCTTCTTTCAATCACACAGGTTTTACTGTGAACTTTTAATCCTTTTACTCCAAAAATCAGATGAACCCCTTCCCGCTGCATTTGTTCGGCATAATAAATATTGTTTGTTTCATCAAAGCGAGCTCTGAGCTCAATAACTGCCGTAACTTTTTTTCCGTTTCTTACCGCATTAATCAAAGATCCGGCAATGTTGGAAAGTTCTGCCAATCGGTAAATCGTGATTTTAATAGATTCTACTTTTGGATCTATAGCCGCTTCTCTTAAAAACCGGACAGTATAAGAAAATGTATGATAAGGAACATATTGTAAAAAATCTCTTTCAGAAATTTGTTTTAATAAACTTCCCTCCACTTTTAATCCGGCTATGGGCAAGGGTTGAAAAGTAGGATATAAAAGATGAGTAGCTCCCAGATTGGGAAATTTCATATAATCTCTTCTGTTATGATATCTCCCGCCTGGAATAATACTGTCAAAGTCGTCGATTTTCATTTTTGTCAGCAAAAACTGTAAAATATCTTTTTCAATTTGTGCATCATAGACAAATCGGACTGTCTGACCTTCTACTCTTCCTTTTACACTGGTCATTAATTTTTCGATATAACTTTTATTCATATCGCCGTCAATTTCCAGTTCGGCATCCCGGGTGATCTTAATCATGTGAGCAGAAAGACTTTTATAATCAAAAATGCTGAAATAACTTTTAAGATTATATCTGATTAAATCATCTAAAATAATCACATATTTTTTATCTCCTTCGGGGGGAAGCACAACAAATCGTTCAACATCTAAAGGAATTTCTATCAGAATGAATTTCTTTTCCTTGGCTGAATTGGCTTTAAGAACCATCTTTACAGCTAAATAAGCCATATTGTCTTTGAGTCTGGGAACTTTATCCGGATCATTAAGAACAATGGTTGCCAAAGCCGGGCTGACTCTTTCTAAAAAATAATCTTTAATAAATTCAGCTTGTCTTTCACTGACTTCATTTTCATTGATGATAAAAATATTGTGTTTCTTTAAATCGTGCTGGATATTCTCTAAAATTTCCAGACTTGTATTTTGTTGTTGAATTACAATATCAGTAATTCGTTTCATCAATGCATCCGCTTCAAATCCGCCTAAAATCTTTTTTCCTTTTTTTCCTGCTTGCTGAATTCTTTTTACAGCAGCGTATCGCACTTTAAAAAACTCATCAAGATTATTGGAGAAAATCCCTAAAAATCTCAACCGTTCTAAAAGTGGAACTTCTTTATCAGCTGCTTCCTGTAAAACTCTGGCATTAAACTGAAGCCAGCTGGTTTCTCTGTTGATGTATCTGTTTTTATATATCATCCCGAGTATCTTAAAATCGAGGATTAGTAAATTTTATTTAAGGCGCTAAACGGTTTGTTTTCCATTGTCCGTTTATTTTTTGGTAAACAAACCGGTCATGAAGTCGGTTAGGACGACCTTGCCAAAATTCTATTGCTTGAGGAATTATTAAATATCCTCCCCAGAATTCAGGTCTGGAAATTTCTTTTCCTTCAAATTCTTTTTCCAATTCTTTTTGACGTTTTTCAAGAACTTCTCTGTTTTCTATCTGTGAACTTTGATTAGAAACCCAGGCTCCTATTTGACTTCCTCTTGGGCGGGTTTTAAAATATTCATCAGAAGCAGCTGCATCCATTTTTTTTGCTTCACCTCTGATAATAACCTGACGTTCCATCACCGGCCAGAAAAAAGAAATAGACACTTTAGGATTTTTTTCTATAGATTTTCCTTTATCACTTTGATAGTTTGTATAAAAAGTAAATCCTTCATCATTAAATCTTTTTAATAAAACAATCCGATTATGAGGAAATCCATTCTCATCTATTGTGCTTAAAGTCATTGCATTGTTTTCAGAAGAAGGATCAGTTTTTTCAACTTCTTCAAACCACTTCTTGAAAAGCAACATAGGATTTTCCGTCAGGATATCAGATTCTAATTCCGATTTGTCATAGGATTTTCTGTGATAGGCAAGATTTTTTTCCATAATGAAAATTTTACCCGCAATTTAAAGTAAAGCCCGACAAGAAAAAAGTAAATTTGAATATGGAATAAAAAAATATTTCTTCTATCCATGAATTATCAAATTTCTTTAGAAAATTATTTTTTAAGAATAGGATTTCGAGGCTCATCCTTCTCCGGATTTTGAAATATTAAAAGCGTTCTCCTTTATTTAATTGACTTTTATTAAAAATTTTTAACTGTTATTGGATTTCGTTATAAAAAAACTTCCTTAAATTTCAGGTTTTAAAAGTAAATCAACTAACCTGAAGTATTAATTTTAACTTTTTTAATATGAAAACAAAATTACAATTTCAACCACGTCTCTCGAAGAGTAAAAATTTCCTGCTGCTCTTCTTTTTTTTAGCCTTTAGCTCATACCTTCATGCCCAATGTGAATGGACTGTTCATGTATGGGATAGTAATATTGGGGATGAAGTAGAATGGGAATTAAGAACCCAGGACGGAAATATTTTACTTTCCGGCGGTCCTTATTTTTCGAGTTATAATGATCAACAATCCGTCACAGCTGAAGGTCCTTTAACTTTTTGGATTACCAATGAAGGATGGTTTAATGATAACACTCCTAATTATGAAGTTTCCAATGGTGTGGATGTCTTAGTTTCCGGACAACTCCCTATGTTTGGAGATCCTCAGACTTTCCCCAATCTAAACTGCACTATTTTAGATGATTGCACCGATGCAGTAGCGGGAACTGTTGAAGGAGACGCTCTGGCTTGTTCAGGCGAAGATTTTACTATTACAGCTGAAGGGGCTTCCAGTCAGGAAAACGGTCTTCAGGGACAATGGCAGTCTTCTACAGATAATAATTCCTGGGAGGATATTGAAGGCGCTACTCAAAAATCTCTTACCACTCATATTACAGAAGATACTTATTTTAGATATTTTATTAGTTGTGAGTATGGCGGAGACGATACATCAGATTCCTTTTTGGTGAGTATTAATACCAATGTTATGGACTGTTATTGTGAGCCCACTGCAACAAACAGCACTTATGATTATGTTAGTTCGATTACTACTTCAGGAGCTGAAACCAATCTCGATTATTCAGTTTCTTCAGGACCGGGAATCGCTTATATCGATCAAACAGATTCCGTTCTTGAAGCTTATCCCGGTCAACAAATAACGATTAACACCTCTTATGCAGGCGGAAGACAAACCATGGGGATTTGGGTAGATTGGGATGCTAATGGAAATTTTGATGATGGAGATGAAACTCTCTTATTAAATAATGCAACTTCTCCTCAGTCTGTTCAATTTATAGTTCCCGAAGTTGATAACGGTGAATATCGAATGAGAATAAGAGGTGCTTATGATTTCGCCGGAGATATTGTTACTCAAGGAAATGATTTTGCTTGTAATCATCAAGATTTTGGTACGGCTGTCGATTTTACTTTTCTTGTGATTGATACTCCTGATTGTGTTCCTCCTATAAACTTAAACGCCAATTCCATCACCAGTAATTCAGCTGATTTTAGTTGGGAAAGTTCTGCAGATTCTTTTAATATCGAATGGGGCGAAGCCGGATTTGAGCAAGGAGAAGGAACCTTAATTCAGGATGTAAGCAGTACTTATCAATTAACCGATCTTAATCCTAATACAACTTATGAGTTTTATGTTCAGGCTGATTGTGCCGATAACGGACTGAGTACCTGGGCCGGACCTTCTACTTTCACCACAGCTTGTGTTGCCTTTACGGATCTTCCTCATGAAGAAAATTTTGATGATTTCGGAACAGGACCGGATGCCTTCCCTGATTGCTGGGAAAGACCGGTAACTTATGTAAACGGCACCGATATTTGGCCTTCTATTGTATCTATTAACGCGATGAGTGGAAATTCTTTAAAATTCCAGTCATTAACAGACGACCCTGTTTATGCTGTTTCACCGGCTTATGAAGAAGATATTCAAAATCTAAGAGTCAGCTTCTGGTTAAAAAGAGAAGGTACAGATTCAGGAACTATAGATGTTGGAGTGATGAGTGATGCTTCTGATACAAGTACCTTTGAACTAATAGAAACCATCAATCCGCCAAATAACGATTATACAGAATATATATATGATTTATTTTCAGTTGATCTTTCAGGAGGAAATAATTATATAGCCTTTAGACATAATTCCAATTCTTCGATTTGGTATTATTGGTTAGATGATTTTAAAGTTGAGCTTTCCCCAAGCTGTATTGAGCCTACAGATTTATCTGTAAATAACATCCATACCGATTCAGCTACTTTAAATTGGTCCGGAAACTCAGATTCCTATAATATTGAATGGGGTGAAGCCGGATTTACACAAGGTGAAGGAAATTTAATTGAGAATGCAGAAAACCCTTATGAACTGGTCGATCTTGATGAAAACACAGCTTATGAATTTTATGTTCAAGCTAAGTGCGGAGACAATGATGCCAGTTCCTGGACAGGACCTTTTAATTTTTTGACAGCCTGTGGAACCATTGCTGATCTGCCGTATGAAGAAGGTTTCGATGATTATGGAACAGGTCCGGATGCTTTCCCCAATTGCTGGAGAAGACCGGTGACTTATGTAAATGGAAGCGATGTTTGGCCTTCTATTGTATCTGTTAACGCTATGAGCGGAAATTCTTTAAGATTCCAATCGGCTATAGATGATCCTGTTTATGCCGTTTCGCCGGCTTTTGAAGAAGATATTCAAAATCTTAAAGTTAGTTTCTGGTTAAAAAGAGAAGGCACAAGTTCAGGAACCATAGATGTTGGAGTGATGAGTGATGCTTCTGATACCAATACATTTGAACTGGTAGCAACCATTGATCCGGAAAATAATGATTATACTGAATATGAATATGATCTATCTTCTGTTAATCTTTCAGGAGGAAATAATTATATAGCTCTAAGACAAAATTCCAATTCAGCCGTTTGGTATTATTGGTTAGATGATTTTAAGGTTGATCTTGCTCAGATTTGTACTGAACCTACCGATATTTCCGTTAATGAAGTAACAGATAATTCAGCCGAAATCTCATGGGAAGGTGATGCTGACACCTATGAAATCGAATATGGTGAAGCCGGATTTACACAAGGTGAAGGAACTGTTCTTACAGATATGACCAGTCCTTACATTCTAACTGACTTAGAAGCAAACACTTCCTATGATGTCTATATCCGATCTGTCTGTGATGAAGACAAATTTAGTTCTTGGGCAGGTCCGGAGAGTTTCACTACTGAAGCAGATCAGCATGGAGATCCTTATTGCCAGGGAGATTATTTTGAAGAAGAAGGAGGCATTGAAAGTTTCACTACTTCAGGCGGAATCGATAATATTGACAATCAGCAAATAAATGATCCTACAGGATATCATAATTTCACGGATATGGTGATCAGTCAGTATCCCGGAGGTTCTTTTGATTTTGAAGCCCATATTGAAGAAGTTTTTGGCATTGATGATGCCATCGTTGCTATTTATATAGATTACAACAACAATCATGATTTTGAGGATTCAGAAATAGTGTACAATTCTGTTGATTGGGTTTCAACTGCTATAGGCACAATTAATCTTCCCGAAGATATTGCACCCGGAAATTACAGATTAAGAATTGCTTCGGATTGGTTGATGTTGCTCGGACCTTGTGAAGCAGCAGGATCTATTCACGATTATACTCTAACAGTTTTAGAAGGAAACATTATTGAAGATTGTGAGGCTCCAACCGATTTGCAAATCGGAGAAGTAACCGATACCACAGCAGAAGTTTCCTGGACTCCACAAGGTGAAGAAACTACCTGGCTGGTAGTTTATGGTGAAACCGGAGCAGATGAAGAAGATTTTGATCAAGTTTTGGTTTCAGAATCTTCCTACACCATAGAAGATTTAGATCCTGAAACTGATTATGATGTATATGTAATTGCGGTTTGTGATGAGGATGAAGAAATTTATAGCGAAGCTTCAGAAACTCTTACTTTCAAAACAGAACCTATGTCTGTAGATTATCAAATCTTCCAAGATTTCAGCTTCTACCCGAATCCGGTTGAAAATGTTCTCAATCTTCAAGCGAATGCACAGATTGAACAAGTAGAAATTTTTAATCTTCTTGGACAGAAAGTTATTCAAACTCAACCAAAATCTTTAGAAGCTAAAATTGAAACGGAGAAATTATCTTCCGGCATTTATTTAATGCAAGTTTCTATTGATGGAAATGAAAAAACTTTCAGAGTTATAAAAAAATAAGTAAATACCTCTTTGCAAGGAAGCCGTTTCTCTCACGAAACGGCTTTTTTTATTTGAATAATTCATCACTATTTCTGTAACCTTTACCTCAATCTCATAGTCTTATCTATAAAAGAACCTTTAAAAAAAAGAATCATGTTTTATAGTCTCATTCCCATTATCGCTATTTTATCTGCAGTTGCTTTACCTATCGGATTAGGTTTATACATTGCCATCAGATCTATCAACACCAAACATACTGAACGTATGGAGCTTATCAGACAAGGAATTATTCCACCTGAACAAACCAAATCAGCTCCCAATAAATACCGATCTTTACGAAATGGAACTTTACTGGTTGGAATTGCTTTAGGTCTTACTTTTTCTCTACTGATAAGTTATTATCTGGATTTAGATGAAGATCAGGCTTTCTGGGTAGTTGCTACCGGAGTGTTATTGTTTTTAGGATTGGGATATTTAATTTTTTATTGGATGGTCAGAAATAAAGAGGAATATCTAAATGATTTAAAGTAAAACCAAGTTCAAGAAATCCAATAAAAATTTCCTGATGACTGAAAAGCAACGTATAGGAAAAATTTTAAAAGGCGACACTTCCGCTTTCGGATATTTTGTAGACACCTATCAAAATATGGCGGTTAATATTGCTTTTAGAATTTGCCGAAACCGACAGGAAGCAGAAGATATTGCTCAAATAGCTTTTGTCAAGGCTTTCAGGAATTTGCACAGCTTTAAAAGCAGAAGTAAATTTTCTACCTGGTTTTATCGAATTGTATATAATACAGCCATTTCAGAAATAAGAAAATCTGCTTATAAAACAGAATTTGTCGATTATAAACACAGTAATTTAAAAGATGAATATTCCGATTTTGATACGCTCGATTATATTGAAAGCAAAGAGAGAAGCAAACTGATTAATCAAGCTTTAAATGAAATTCCTGAAGGAGAATCTGTCGCTCTGACTTTGTTTTATCTGGAAGAGAATTCTATAAAGGAAATTGCCGAAATAATGGGCTTGACGGTCTCCAACGTAAAGGTAAGACTGCACAGAGGAAGAAAAAATTTAGCCGCTGCCCTTAAGAAAGTTCATATTAGATAAATTTGATATTTTAAAAAATAAATGATGAAAGAAGATAATTTTAAAAATATAATGAAAGCTTCAAAACTGGAAGCAAGTGAAAACTTTAAAGATCGGGTGATGCATCAAATCGAGATGAGTGAAGCTTTACGACCTAAAAAACAGACTTCCGTATCTTATACTCCTCAGGTAAATTTTGGTGTTTTTGGAGTGATGTATGTAATTTTACTTTTGGTAGCTGTTTTCTTTTATTTTGACAAAGGAAACAACTTATTAAACTCAAATCAGTTTTATAAAATCATCATTTTTATTTCAATGGTATCCAGTGTTTTTTATCTGATTTCTGTATTTGATGATGCATTAAAAATGAAAAAGAAAAATTAGCTTTTCTCAATCATCCAAAGAAATACATTTAGAATCATCTGAATATTTAATTCAAATCCAAAATCCTTTTTAAAACTAAAAAAATAAACGCATAAGATAAAAAGTCCAAATTCTTCTATCTTTTAAAACATTTTCATTTTGAGCTTTTGTTTGCTCAAAACCAATAGTTTAAATTTCTAAATTTTCCTTAGCTAATCTTTTGTCTTTTTTATACTTATAAAAGAAATAAATCAAATGGCCTATTCCGATAATCATCGAAATGTAGAAAAACACAGTTTCTCTTTCGGTTTCCTCCGTTCCATAATGATGAATCAGAGCAAGAATAACCAGTAATCCGGCAGTAACCAATCCACAGATACTGACTATATATTTATCTTTAAAATGTTTATTTCCGGCGTTCATCTTACTGTGCTTCACACTATAAGCTTCATAAATATCCATTCCAAGCAGCAGCCAGACCAACAACCTGATCCAGGTGTCAAACGGAAGAAAAACCATCATCCCCAGACAAACCAAAACACCTAAAACAGGCACAAAAGGCATAAAAGGAACTTTAAATCCTCTGGGTACATCTTTCATTTTATATCTGGAAACCAAAACCCCCAGACAGACTAAAATAAAGGCAAAAAGAGTTCCTATACTCACCATCTCACCTACAATTCTTCCGGGTACAAAAGCTGCAAACAAGCTGACCAGCACCATAAAAACCAGATTGGATTTAAAAGGAGTACGGGTTTTAGGATGAACTTCTGAAAAAAGTTTGGGCAGCAAACCATCTACACTCATCGAATAAAAAACCCTGCTTTGGCCTAAAAGCATGACCAGAATCACAGAAGAAAATCCTAATAAAATAGCAATAATAATAGCTGTATTCAGCCATGGATAATCCGGATGCGGCACACCGTCTATAACGGGCCCCATCCATTCTATAGCTTTGGCCACCGGTGCGAGAGCTGCTGATCCTCCTTCACCTTTATATTCTGTATAATGAGCAACTCCTGTCATCACATAAGCAAACAACACATACATAACAGTAACTATAGCAAGCGATCCTAAAATACCGATAGGCATGGCTTTTTTAGGGTTTTTGGTTTCCTGAGCAGCTGTAGATATGGCATCAAATCCTAAAAAAGCAAAGAATACAATAGCAGCAGCCCGTATAACTCCTGAAAAACCATATTCTCCAAATTTCCCTGTGTTTTCCGGAATTAAAGGCTGAAGGTTTTCAGGCCGGATATATTTAAAACCTATGGCTACAAAAACCACAATAATTCCAATTTTTAAAACTACCAGAAGATTATTAATCCAGGCAGAAGTACTGGTTCCTCTGATTAAAATCAAAGACATTAATACCACTATAAAAACAGAAGGCAGATCCAATATTCCACCATCAAAAGGTGTTTTTGTCAGATGTTCAGGAATGCCCACTCCAAATCCTGCTAAAAACTGAATCAAATAATCACTCCAGCTCGATGCTACAGTTGCTGCTCCTACTGTATATTCCAGTACGAGATCCCAACCAATGATCCAGGCGACAAATTCGCCCATAGTAGCATAAGAATATGTATAAGCACTTCCTGCCACAGGAATCATAGAAGCAAATTCTGCATAACACAAACCTGCCAGTCCGCAACCAACCGCGGCAATGATAAAAGAAATCATAATTCCCGGACCTGCATAATTTGCAGCAGCCATCCCGGTGATGGAAAACAATCCGGCTCCTACCATAACTCCAATTCCTAAAGCAATTAAGGAAGTAGCTGTTAAGGTTCTTTTCAAGGTGCCTTCACCTGATTTTTCTGCTTCTTCTAATAAATCGGGGATTGTTTTCTTGACAAAAAGACTCATGTTGGTTGCTTAGTTTATTTATTAATTTTCCGGGAAAAGGATTTATTTTAAAGCTGATTTAATTTCTCTGCCATTCTTTTATCTTTTATGTATTTATAAATGAAATACAGCAGATGTAAAACTCCAATGATTAAGGAAATATAAAAGAAAGCTGCATCCACCTCATCTTCTTCACCAACAACATAATGATGCAGGACAGCCATTATTATTAAAAGAACAGAAATAACAATTCCGGAAATAGCCACATATACTTTATCCTTAAAATGTTTATTTCCGGCATTCATTTTACTTTTTCTAATCCCATAATTGTCATAAATATCCAGCCCGATCAACAGCCACACAAGCAGTCTGATCCAGGTATCAAAAGGCAGGAAAGACATGAGTGCCAAACATACCAAAATTCCCAAAGCAGGCACATAAGGAACAAAAGGAACTTTAAATCCTCTGGGCACATCTTTCATGGTATATCGGGTAACCAACACTCCGGCACAAACCAAGATAAAGGCGAAAAGCGTTCCTATACTCACCATTTCTCCCACCACTCTGCCCGGAACAAAAGCAGCAAAAACACAGACAAACAGCATAATCAGCAAACTGGATTTATAAGGAGTTCTGAATTTTGGATGAACTTCTGAAAATAATTTAGGTAATAATCCATCCTGACTCATAGAATAAAAAACCCGACTTTGCCCAAGCATCATCACCATAATCACAGATGAAAATCCTAACAGAATAGCAATAATAATAGCAGTATTCAACCAGGGATAATCAGGATGCGGCACTCCGTTAATCACCGGACCCATCCAGTCAATAGCTGTAGCTACAGGCGCCAAAGCACTGCTTCCGTCTGCTCCTTTAAATTGAGTATAATGAGCAACTCCTGTCATCACATAAGCAAATAAAACATACAGCACTGTACATATAACTAAAGAACCTAAAATCCCTATAGGCATCGCTTTTTTAGGATTTTTTGTTTCCTGTGCAGCCGTTGAAACCGCGTCAAAACCTATATAAGCAAAAAACACTATAGCTGAAGCTCTCAACACTCCTGACCAACCAAAAGCACCGAATTTCCCTTCATTAGGAGGAATGAGCGGCTGTAAATTTTCCGGGCGTATATATTTAAAACCAATCGCTATAAAAACCAATACAATTCCTACCTTCAGAATCACGATTAAATTGTTGACCCAGGCAGATTGACTGGTTCCTCTAATCAAAAACAAAGACATAAAAATGACAATAAAAACAGAAGGAAGATTCATGATTCCACCGTCAAAAGGGGTTTTTGTGAGGGCTTCCGGAATGCCATAACCAAAGTTGGCCAGCAGTTGCACAAAATAATTACTCCAGCTCGAAGCCACAGTTGCACTGGCAACAGCATATTCCAAAACCAGATCCCATCCGATAATCCAAGCTATAAACTCTCCCATAGTAGCATAAGAATAAGTATAAGCACTTCCGGCAATAGGAATCATGGAAGCAAATTCGGCATAACACAATCCTGCCAAACCACAGCCAATAGCAGCTATAATAAATGAGATCGTAATTCCCGGTCCGGCATATTCAGCCGCAGCAATACCGGTAATAGAAAAAAGTCCCGCTCCCACAATGGCGCCAATTCCTAAAGAAATTAAAGAAGTGGCACTTAAAGTTCTCTTTAGAGTCCCTTCTCCTGATTGCTCTGCTTCTTCAAGTAGTTGAGGTATGGATTTCTTTATAAATAAACTCATAGAAAAGTGTTTTTTGCATAATTAATCATGCAAGCTGAAAAATTTTATCGAAAAGTAATAAATTATTATCAAAAGAACCGAATCAATTTCAAAAAACCTGTTTTTATAAATTCTTTAGATAATCTTGCAGAGCCGGGATTGTTTCTAATTTTAAAAACAAAAACCACCTCAAAAACATTTCTGAGATGGTTTTGTTTAGGATATTTTTCCTTGTTTTTTAGTATCCAAAAATCTCTTCTAAACTTAAAGTTTTTACTTTTCCAAGTTCATTGAGCTTAGCCTGATCCAGTTTTCCTTCTCCGGCTACAATACAATAGGTGTAAGGTTTTCCTTTAATTTCTTCCAGGAAAAAATTATTCAAATCAGCATAAGTCATTTTTTCCGAATCATTGAAGATATTTTTCCGAATATCAAAATCCCTTCCCATTTTCTGAGCATCCAAATAATTATAAATCACGGATTGTCCTGTAATTCTTTGGGTAGCTAATTTCTTTCTAAGTCCGGTAATTGAATTTTCTACTGATTTAGAAGATTCGGGAAGTTCGGTTAACAATTCATTCATAGCATCTACAGCTTCCCCAAATTTATCGCTTTGAGTTCCTACATAAGCCATAAATGAAGTGCGATCATCTTTTCTGCTCGGGTTGCTGTAAGAAGCAAATGTTGAATAAGCCAGCGCTTTGGATTCACGAATAGTCTGAAAAACAATAGATTCCATTCCTCCTCCAAAATATTGGTTAAAGAAAGAAATTTTAGGAACTCTGCTCTCATCATAGAGTTCATTGTTTCTCACCCAAAACACTTCCGCCTGCACCATATCATAATGAGCCAGTAAAACTTCACTTTCTTCCTGAGTTTTTTTCTCAAAACGAACAGGTTCAGGCATGGCAACAAATTCTTCAGGAGCCGGATGTTTTTCTTTCATAACATCAGCAATTTCCTGAGCAGATTTTGGTCCGTAATAAACAATTTTATGAGGATAATTAATTAATTCGTGAAGAATATTGACCAAATCTTCAGCTTTTAAATTATCTAATTCTTCGTCAGTTAATTTATTATTGAAAGGATTTTCAGCTCCGTAAATGGCATAGGTTCTCAATCCGGTCATAATACTGCTTTTATTCTCTTTTGCATTTTCACGAGAACGTTTTAACCGGCCTATATAAGATTTTAAAGCATCTTCATCAGCAACTGCATTTTTCAACCAATCATCAAAAAGAGAAACTGTTTCTTCAAAATTCTCCTGTAATCCATCGATTGTCAAATAGGTTTCTTCAGAAGAAACGTGACCTCTGACAGAACTTGCCAGCCTGTAAAAATCACTGCTAATTTCCTCAGCTGTTTTATTTTGAGTTCCTAAATATTCTAAATAATCAACAGCAATGGGAAGAAGTTTGTTGCTCCAGCTTCCGGTTTCAAAATAATAATCCATTTCGAAAAGAGAATTATCTTCATTTTTAACAGCTAAAACCTCATAATCTCCTGTTGAAGCTCTTTGAATATCTTTTTCATAATCCAGCCAGATCGGATCAATAACATTCTCAGGCATATCAGCAATCTTTCTTAAAAACTCTGATGAATCTTCTCTGTTTACAGATACCGGAGTGATTTCAGGTTTATCTACTTTTACAATATTTTTATCTTCTCCCTGACGTTTATAAACAGCTACATAGTTGTCTTTAAAATATTGATTGGCAAAATCGACTATATCCTGTTTGGTGATAGTTCCCAACCAATCGACATACTTAACTTTTCTAAGCCAATCTCCTTCACTGGTGAAATTGTCCATCAATAAAGAAGCTCGGCTAAAGTAATTTTCATTATTTCTTAAAGCATCTTTCTTTTCATTATTAATGATAGAAGTAATCAAATCATCTGAAAAATCTCCGGCTTTTAGTTTTTCTATTTGCCCTAACAACAATTCTCTTACCTCATCCAGACTTTGACCTTGAGTTGGATTTCCACCTAACAATAAAGTACTGTAATCTTTTAAAACATAAGGAAAAGCATAAGCAGCCAGTAGTTTTTGTTGTTTTACCAAATTTAAATCTATCATTCCTGCAGAACCATTGGTCAATATTTCACCTACCAACGTTAACATCTGAGCATCTTCAGAGGCCTCTCCCGGAAATCTGTATCCTAAAAGAATATTTTCTGATTCAGGACCAAACACTTCAGCAACAACAGGTTCAAGGATTTCTTCTTCAGGATCAAAAGTATATTCAGGAATTTCTCTTGGTTCCATATAGGCAAATGATTCATCTATCTTTTTGATGACCTCATCCGGATCAAAATCTCCTGCCATAATGATTCCAATATTATTGGGCACATAATAATTATTAAAATACTTCCTGATTTCCTGTAAAGAAGGATTTTTTAAATGTTCGATTGTACCGATTACAGTTTGTTTTCCATAGTTGTTATTAGGGAAAAGTTGTTTAAACATTTCTTCAAAAACTTTTCTTCCATCACTGTCCAATCCTCTGTTTTTTTCTTCATAAACAGCTTCCAATTCCGTATGAAATAATCTAAAGACAGGATTTCTAAATCTTTCTGCCTGAACGGCCAGATATTTATCTATAGCATTACTGGGAATATCTTCTGTATAAACAGTTTGTTCAAAAGAAGTAAAAGCATTGGTTCCCTGAGCTCCCATACCGGCCATCATTTTGTCGTATTCGTTGGCTATGGCATATTTTGCAGCCTCCCCTGAAACTTCATCTATTTTTCTATAAATAGCTTTTCGTTCTTCTTCATCAGTGGTGGAGTTATATTCTTCATAAAGAGCTTCAATCTCATCCAGCAATTCCTTTTCTTTTTCCCAATCTAATGAACCGAATTGATCTGTCCCTTTAAAAAGCATATGCTCTAAATAATGAGCCAGTCCCGTATGATTGGCAGGATCTGTCTTTCCTCCTGCTTTCACAGCGAAATACGTTTGTATTCTCGGCTTTTTCTGAGAAGGACTCAATATTACGGTTAAACCGTTGTCTAAAGTATAAAAACGAGCCTTGGAAGGATCATTCTCAACATATTGATATTCATAACCTGCTGATTTTTTAGTTTTCCATGCAGGTTCGGCATCGGTAGTAGTCTGAGTTTTTTCTGATTCTGAAGTTTGTTTACAAGCAATAAAAACAAACATAACAGAAAGACAACTCAGCATCATAATTCTCTTGAGAGCTTTCATAATTAATTATATAGGTTTTTAAATTCGTGGCTAATTTAAGATTTTTTTAAAAACCCTGACTTAAAAAAACTAATTTCATGAAATTTTCATTTTAAATTCAATTTTTTTTTAAATTCAACAATACTTTCCTTTCTTCTCAATAGGATTTTCTTTCAAAACAATTTTTACCTTCGCAGAAAATTTTAGTTGATGAGAAATCTGTTTTTATTTCTATGTTTTTTTCTGATTTTTAATTTTGGTTTTTCTCAGAAAAATGAAAAACTCGATAGTCTTTTTACTGTTTTATATGAAGACGGAAGATTCAATGGAAATGTCTTAATAGCTGAAAAAGGAGAAATTATTTTTCAAAAAAGTTATGGCTTTGCCAACTTTAATTCAAAAGAAAAATTGAATGATTCTACTGTTTTTGATCTGGCTTCAGTTTCTAAAGAATTTACAGCCGTGGCTATGCAATTGCTGCAAAGACAAGGAAAAATAGATTTTGAAGCTTCTATTGCTCAATATATTCCTGAACTGGATTATTATAAAGATGTACAAGTCAAACATTTGATTTATCACACTTCAGGATTGCCGGATTTTATGCAACTTCTTCCATCTTACTGGAATCCAAAAATCAAAGCCAGAAATATTGATTTTGTTGAATTATTCAAAGAACATCAGCCAGAACCTGTTTTTCGACCGGGAGAAAATTTTCAGTACAGCAATACCGGTTATGCCTTATTAGGTTTGATTATAGAAAGAGTTTCAGGAAAGAGTTTTGCTGATTTTTTATCTGATCATATTTTTAATCCTCTTCAGATGAAAAACACCAGGGTTTACAGAAATTTTTATGATCAATGGGAAATTCCGAATTATGCTTTGGGTCATATTTCAGATAGTTTAGGAGGAAAAATTGCTGTTGATGATTTAGCTCCCACTAATTTCAGACATTATTTAGATGGAATTGTGGGTGCCGGGCAAATAAAATCTACTACAGAAGATTTATTGAAATGGGATCAGGCTCTTTATGAAAATAAATTGTTTTCTGAAGAAGAAAAAGAATTTCTCTTTGCACCTGCAAAAACCAATGAAGGAAGATCTATTCCTTATGCTTTTGGATGGGTGGTAAAGAATCAAGATCCTTTTGGGAATATTTTATATCATCCCGGAAGATGGGCAGGTTATGTCAATCATTTTGAAAGAGATATTGATGCTCAAAAAACCATTATTATTTTACAAAATAATGATTTGGAAAAAACCATAACCCCTAAAAATGAAGTTAGAAATATTTTATATGAAATTCAGGTTGTGAATCCTCATCAGGATATTCTAAAAAAATATGCAGGTTTTTATGCTCATGAAGACAATTCTTTCACTTTAAAATATCAGGATCAAAGGCTTTATTATGTTTCCCCTTCGGGAAATGAATTTGAAATGCAAGCTTTATCAACTGATAAATTTATGATCAGTCAGTATTTATTTGATACTTACTTTCATTTTTCCAATTCAAATTCTAAAGAAACAACCGTTATTTTAAAACCTGAAATGGGAATTTCCAGAGAATATATGCGGCAAAAATAATTTAAAACAATTCTTCTAATTTCTCAACTGGTCTTCCAATAACAGCTTTTTCATCTTTAATAATGATGGGTCGCTGAATTAATCTTGGATTTTCCACAAGAATTTCAATCCATTCTTCTTCGGAAAAATCCTTTTCTTTAAAATTTTCTTTATAAATGGCTTCTGATTTTCTGACTAATTCTTCAGCAGGAATATTCAATTTCTTTAAAACTTCCTTTAATTCATCAACAGAAGGAGGTTCTTTTAGATATTCTTTTATTTCAGGATCAAGATCTTTTTCCCTGAGCCACTGCAAAGCTTGTCTGCTTTTGCTGCAACGATTGTTATGATAAATAGTAGGTTTTGACATGTTAATTTTTATTGGACACTATGCATAATTTCAATAGAACGATCTGCATATTGTTTATAAATATTCATAGAAATTTCGATCATTTCTTTTTCTCTTTCATCTTTAGCAAGAGGCATAAGATCTCTTTCTAACACATAAAGTTGATCAAACAAATATTCGTTTAAACTTCTCATAAATCCGGAATCGAAATTTCCTTTTTCCAGACTTCTGATTTTTTCTTGCCTTCTGTCAAAGTCTTCTATCAGATTCTGACTCAAGTCCGAATCCAAAACCTTCCAATCCTTTTCTTTAATCACATAACTCAACTTATCTGCAAGCGTTTCTGTTTCCTTCCTCAATTCTTCCAGAAACTCTCTGACTTCCGGTTTCTCAATCTGATCCCTTCCTTGTTCTGCAAAAGTAATAGTCACTTTATGCATATAAGTCAAAACTCCGGGAATATGTTCAGCCTGAAGATCTTTGAGATCCTGAACTTCCATAGAATCTTTTTTTGCATCAGATTTTTTAGAAGATTCGTTTTTACAAGAGGTTAAGCTTAAAATCACAATCGCCGTAAAAAACTTAAAGAAGAAAACTTTGTTCATTTTATTTGATTTTTGTTTTTGAAAAATTTAAGAAGAATTTTCAAAAATAAATAATATTAGCTGAATGCCCAATACTTCAAATTGATAAAAAATTAATTCCTATTAAAGAGGTTGATTCCTTTAAGGAATCTGCTTAACTTTGGCAACTTATTTTTTAATTTTATTATATGCAACTTTCTGAACAAGAACGCGTAAGAAGAGACAAGCTGAGTCGATTAAGAGATCTTGGTATTAATCCTTATCCTGCTGAATCTTTTTTGGTAACCCATACCACCAAAGAAATAAAAAATAATTTTAAAGAAGGAGAAACGGTGAAATTAGCCGGAAGATTGATGTCAAGACGGATTCAAGGGAAAGCTTCTTTTGCTGAATTACAGGATTCTCAAGGAAAAATTCAGATATACTTTAACCGGGATGAAGTTTGTCCGGGTGAAGATAAAACCATGTATAATGAAGTTTATAAAAAGCTTTTAGATATTGGTGATTTTATAGGAATTAAAGGGGAATTATTCAAAACCAAAGTAGGTGAAAAAACCATCATGGTAAAAGAATTTAAGTTGCTGAGTAAATCTGTAAGACCTCTTCCTTTACCTAAAACCGATAAAGACGGAAAGGAATATGATAAATTTACGGATCCTGAACTTCGTTATCGTCAGCGATATGCCGATTTAGTGGTGAATCCACACGTTAAGGAAAACTTCATTAAACGAACAAAACTGTTTAATGCCATGCGTGATTTTTTCAATGATCGTGGTTATATGGAAGTAGAAACTCCTGTTTTGCAACCCATACCCGGAGGAGCAGCAGCCAAACCTTTTGTAACTCACCACAATGCTTTAGATATTCCGCTTTATTTGAGAATTGCCAATGAGCTGTATCTAAAAAGATTAATTGTAGGTGGTTTTGACGGTGTTTATGAGTTTTCAAAAAACTTTAGAAATGAAGGAATGAGCCGGGCTCATAATCCTGAATTTACAGCCATGGAAATTTATGTTGCTTATACAGACTATCACTGGATGATGGAATTTGTAGAGCAACTTTTAGAACATTGTGCCATAGCTGTAAACGGAAGCACAACAGCTACTTTCGGAGAACACCAAATCAATTTTAAAGCGCCTTACAAGAGAATCAGTATGACTGATGCGATCAAAGAATATACTGGTTTTGATATCACAGACAAAACAGAAGAAGAAATTCGTGAAGCTGCTGAAAATATGGATCTGGAGGTAGATGAAACTATGGGGAAAGGAAAATTGATTGATGAAATTTTTGGTGAAAAATGTGAACCTCATTTTATCCAGCCTACTTTTATTACAGATTATCCTGTAGAAATGAGTCCTTTGGCAAAAAAGCACAGAGAAAATCCAAATCTTACTGAAAGATTTGAATTGATGGTTTGTGGAAAAGAGATTGCAAATGCCTATTCAGAATTAAATGACCCTATTGATCAGCGTGAACGATTTACAGATCAAATAAAATTGGCAGAAAAAGGAGATGAAGAAGCTACACAATATATTGATGAAGATTTCTTGAGAGCTTTGGAATACGGTATGCCTCCAACTTCAGGTTTGGGAATTGGAATGGACAGATTGCTGATGTTTTTGACCAATAATGCCTCCATTCAGGAAGTTTTGTTCTTCCCGCAAATGCGTCCGGAAAAGAAAAAAATAGAAGTTTCTGAAGATGAAAAACTTATTTTGGAGTTACTAAAAAAAGAAAGTCCGGTCGATTTAAATGAACTCAAATCTCAAGTTGGTTTAAGCAATAAGAAATGGGATCATAGTTTAAAGAGTTTGCGTAAAAAAGGAATGGCCGATGTTGAAAAAAACGAACATGGACTTTTTGTAAAACTTTCAGAGTAAAATAAAATTGGTATTGTAAAAGATTTTGTTATTTTTGCAACTTCCAATTCGGGATGTGGCGCAGTCCGGTAGCGTACTTGCATGGGGTGCAAGGGGTCGTCGGTTCGAATCCGGCCATCCCGACCAAAGTTGGTCTAAATTTTTAAACCCGTTGAACATTTTTTCAACGGGTTTTTTAATTTTATTTTATAAGCAATAGCAGAGATTAAACTACCTGCCACTTCTCTTCTTCTGAACACTTTATGAAAATTCAGAAAAAATATTTTTTGATTCTCACTTCACTTATGTATTTTCGCAGAAGTTAAAACTCATTTCCTTGAAAAAAGCAGCAATTATCGATAAGAAAAACACCAAACACGTTTTAATTCGTTTATTAAGTTTTCCAATTGCAGTTTGCGTTGTTTATCTTTTTATACATAATTTAATCGGAATAGAAGGCAAAGGCTGGGGACATGCTTTATTTGCTGCAGCCTCTATAGTGTCTTTGGTGCTGACTGCTGAAATTATTTTATTCTTCACAAAAAAGAAAATGAGTGAAATCTATTATAATATCGGACTGATCTTCTTGATTTTTATTTTTGCCATTATTATGGTGCCTCTTCTGAATTAGTTTTTTAAAAAATATCAACGTTCATTAACGTTTAATAAATTTCATCATCTTTTGCTGATTGGAAGAATTGGTCAGTTTAACAAAATACATTCCGGCCTGATAATTGGAAACATTTAAAGAAGTTTCTTTTTGAGTTGTTTCAAAATTTTTGATTAATCTGCCTTGCAAATCATAGATTTCTATGTTCACCGCAGCAGAAATATCTTCCAAATGAATAAATAATTGTTCTTGTACAGGATTTGGGTAAATAGAAGAATTTAAGATTTCAAAATTGAGAATGGATAAATTTCCTGCAGAAAAATATAATTTGTTATTTTGAGAATCTGTAAACACTAAAAATGAAATCTCATCTATGGTTTCCCAATCATAGTTAATTATCATTTCATTATTATCGAAATAAAAACTATCATAGAAATTTTTTATTTCTATGTATTCATCGTTATTGCCATTATATCTATAATAAGTGCAAAACTCCATAGCAAGGCATTCACTCTCACTTATTATTACAAACTTATTTTCATTTTCTATAAATTCAATATAATAGACACAGCCACTACCCGGACAACCATATGGAAGAATTACACCTTCTAAATTATTTTCTACTACAATTTCTATTCGGGCTTCATCTTCACTTTCAATATCCAAATCAGAATAGAAATAATCCTCTCCATCTATTTCTACTTTATAGAGATACCAGGTTTCCTCAAGTAAATCATCATGCTGGGCAAAAGTTTTTAAAGAAGAACTTGATAAACACAATATTATGCTCAGGAAAAATAGGCATGTTTTGTTTTTAGGTTTTGTTTTCATGAATGTTTTTGTTGGTTCATTCTTTAGAAGAAAGATCTAATGTGACTCTGCCACTCTATTTAATATTCTAAATATTTAGCATAACTTAACCAATATAAACAATCCACATTAAAAACCACAAAAAAAACCTAATAGACTTACTATGTAACTTTTCAAAATCCCGGACGGAAGTTGAATAGAGAAATCCCATAAAAAAATAGCTACCTTCACAGGTAGCTATTTTAATAAAATAAAATAATATTTAAATTACTCTGCCGTAATCACTCCGTTCATAGAAGCAAAATGTCCGGGGAAAGTACAAACGAACTCGTATTTTCCTGGCTCATCCAAAGTAAAAGTGATTTTTTCTTCCTCACCTGCAGCCAACATTTTAGTAGCAGCAATTACAGGCTCTTTTTGCTCAGCACTCATTTTCTCCAAGCTTCCTGCTTTAGCAGCTTCCATTCCAAATTCGCGGGCTGTGGTTCCTTGATCTAAAACAACCAGATCATGTGACATAACATCAGCAGGTAAATTTCCTACACTTTTAAAAAGAATAGTAATTTCTTCTCCTGCTTTTACAGTAATATCAGTTTTGTCATATTTCATCTGATCATTTCCTGTGATAACAATCACATCAGAATCTGCGTCCTCAGAGGTTCCTCTTTCGTCTGTCACTACTCCATCTTCAGGAGTTACTTCGGTTTGAGTAGGTTCAGCTGAACCTTCTTTTTTCTTGTTGTCTCCACAAGCTGTAAATAAAAATACAGCTGAAGCTAACATTAAGCTCAAATAAGCTATTCTTCTCATAATTAATAGATGTTTTTTGATTTGCGTACAAATTTATAAAAGAAAAATCTTACTCGCTTGGTTTTAGGAAATTTTATGATAATCCTATAATGTTTTAAATTAAATTATCTCCACTTCAAAAATAAACAGCTTCAAAACTCGCTAATTGATTTCCCGAAGAATCTTTTAAAATCAATTGGTCAGAACCCTTTTTATAAGTCGATACTTTATTTAAAGCATTTAAAAATTCCTCCTCCTTAATTTCAGAAGAGAGACAGGTTTTGTGTTCAGAAAAAACTTTCATTTTTACTTTTTTATCTTTTTTGAGAACAAACCTACCCGAGATATTACTACAACCTCCAAAACCTTTCAATTGATTATCTTGAGATTTTAAAATAAAATAAGCTTCTCTTTCCTGCTGATCGTGCATCTTGACTTCTTCTTTATTTAAAGTCTTTAATTTCCAGTATTTTTCTTTAATATCATTCTCAAAATTCAAAGGCAAATTTTTTGAAGAAGCAGTTTGAGTACTTTCACAGCCAATTAAAATCACAGAAAACAAGATGAAACAGAAGAATTTCTTTAAAGAAGGTAAAATCATAAAAAGTATGGGGGATTATAAATTTTTTCCAAAGCTAAATTAGTAAATATCCAAACATCCCATTCTACTCTTAACTTTAAACTTTTAGTTTTTCCTATAAATTAGAATTGGCAAAGGCAGTGGAAAAGCAATATATTTGCAAACATGAAATTAAGAGAAGAAATAAACAGAAGGCGTACCTTTGGTGTGATTGCTCACCCTGACGCAGGAAAAACAACTTTAACCGAAAAACTCTTGTTATTTGGAGGCGCTATCCAGGAAGCCGGAGCGGTTAAATCAAACAAAATAAAAAAATCAGCCACCAGTGACTTTATGGAGATTGAACGGCAGAGAGGAATTTCGGTGGCTACTTCGGTGTTGAGTTTTAATTATAAAGACATTAAAATAAACATTCTCGATACACCGGGACACAAAGATTTTGCAGAAGATACTTATCGCACACTTTCAGCTGTTGATAGTGTGATAGTTGTTGTAGATGTGGGCCGAGGAGTGGAAGAGCAAACAGAAAAACTGGTTGAAGTCTGCAGAATGCGAAATATTCCGATGATTGTTTTTATTAATAAACTCGATCGTGAAGGAAAAGATGCCTTTGATTTGCTGGATGAAATTGAACAAAAATTAAAACTCACTGTCTGTCCGCTCAGTTTTCCGATTGGGATGGGATATGAATTTCAGGGGATTTATAATTTATGGGAGCAAAATCTAAATTTATTTAAAGAAGATTCCAGAAAAAACATTAAAGATACTATTGAAATTTCCGATTTAAACACTGCTGAATTAAATGAATTAATAGGTGATAAAGCGGCAGAAAATCTTCGGGAAGAAATTGAATTAGTGCAGGGGGTTTATCCGCATTTCGATAGAGAAGCATATATAAAAGGAGAATTACAACCTGTCTTTTTCGGATCCGCTTTATTTAATTTTGGGGTGAGAGAGTTGTTGGATTGTTTTATTGAGATTGCCCCTCCTCCATTACCTAAAGAAAGTGATGTCAGAATCGTACAACCTGAAGAAGAAAGCTTCTCCGGATTTGTTTTTAAAATCCACGCTAATATGGATCCCAATCATAGAGATCGATTAGCTTTTGTAAAAATAGTTTCAGGAAAATTTGAGAGAAACAAACCTTATCTTCACGTTCGCAACCAAAAGAGTCTGAGATTTAGCAGTCCGAATGCTTTTTTTGCGGATAAAAAAGAAGTGGTTGATGTTTCTTTTCCCGGCGATATAGTAGGATTGCACGATACAGGAAATTTCAAAATAGGAGATACACTTACAGAAGGAGAAGAATTAAATTTTAAAGGAATACCAAGTTTTTCTCCCGAGCATTTCAGATACATCAACAATCAGGATCCGATGAAATCAAAACAATTGGAAAAAGGGATTTCTCAGTTGATGGATGAAGGAGTAGCTCAACTTTTCACTTTGCAAATGAATGGAAGAAAAGTAATAGGAACCGTGGGAGCTCTGCAATATGAAGTTATACAGTACAGACTGGAACATGAATATGGGGCAAAATGTTCTTATGAACCTCTAAATGTACATAAAGCTTGTTGGGTAGATCCTAAGGATGAAAAAAACGATGAATTTGCAGATTTTAAACGGGTTAAACAAAATTACCTGGCTCATGACAAAGAAGGTAAACTGGTTTTTCTTGCCGATTCAGCTTTTTCTTTACAGATGACTCAACAAAATTATCCAACTATTCAATTTCATTTCACTTCAGAATTTTAATTTATTTATTATGTATAAAATAGGCGTAATAATGGGCAGCACCAGTGACTTGCCGGTTATGAATCAAGCAATAGAAATCTTAAAAGAATTTGAAATTGCTGTAGAAGTAGATATTGTTTCTGCTCATCGCACTCCCGAAAAAATGGTGGATTTCGGAAAAAATGCTCATCTCAGAGGAATACAAGTCATTATAGCCGGAGCGGGCGGAGCTGCACATCTTCCGGGAATGATAGCTTCTTTGTCTCCTCTTCCCGTAATTGGAGTACCGGTAAAATCAAGAAATTCTATTGACGGCTGGGATTCTGTTCTTTCGATTCTGCAAATGCCGGCAGGAGTTCCGGTAGCTACAGTTGCTTTAGATGGTGCTCAAAATGCCGGATTATTAGCCATACAAATTTTAGGAGCTACAGATGAAAAAATCCGTCAAAAAATGATTGAGTATAAGGAAGGTTTAAAAGAAAAGGTTTTGAAATCTTCAAAAGAAATAAACCCTTCTATTTAAATATTTTTAGGACGGATAAAGTTTTGCTTTTGTTTAGGTGAAATTTATTCATTTATGCGGAAACCATGACTTTTTTTCTTGGCTTCATTTTCTTTTTCTAAATCCCATTCTTTTACGCTTTCAAAATCATTTATTCGCCAGTTATTGCATTTAAAAGTACCTTCTAAAATTGTATCATTTTCAATATACCCAAAAGGTTCAGGTAAAATTACTTTATACTTTCCATAAATATCCGAAGCGATAGAATAATCAAATTTGGAAATTTTTACCTGATATTTTGTGATATCAAAATATTTAAAATCTGAACCATCGTATTCCTTTTCTATAGATTTTGAAAGCAATTGAATTTTACTAATAACACTGTCTGTAAGATGAAAGGTTAAGAATTTAAACTGTCCTTTAAAATCATTTCCCAGACCAATATCTGAAAAAAACCTGCTTCCTGTCATTCCTTCTTCTAATTCAGAACCTGTGGGCATGACTGCTGTAAGTTGTATTTTCATAGTATTATTTTTCGCATTTTTTTCGCAGTTACAAATAGCTGCAAGCTTAACTGTTTCATCTTTATTGGAAATATTTATTCTATGTCTTACCATTCCCACATCCATTGTAGAGTCTGCTGTAAAATAACTTCGGAATGATTTTCTTTCCGTTGGTTCTTTTCCTGATTTTTCCTCAGATGAATAATCTTTGCTAATACCTTCTTTTAATATAGATGAACTATCTTGAGTGCTATTAAAGAGTTTATAATTCTCGTTTTTCTTTTGGCAGGAAAGAAGAAATATCAGAATGAATAGTATATAGATTGGATTCTTTTTCATTTTATCCTGTGTTATGCGGTTATAGCACTATTTAATCACATTTTAAAGTTTCTCATTCTCGAATATAAGAATAACCCTGTTAAGTGAAATCTGATTTGGATCCATATAAAAAAAGAATCCCGTAACAGCTAAAATCTCAGTGGTCCAACCATTCTTTATCAAATCAGGAATTAAAGGAGCATAAAAGACAACAAAAATAAGAATCAATAAACCATAGGAGATTTTAGAAGAATATTTTTTTGATGCAGTCATTTTTATTCAGAATTTATTTTAGTTCTTTTTTAGTCTGTTTTCGAGTTAATTTCATTGCGGTATATCCAAGTTCTTTCAAATCTGTTTTCCAGATCATTTCCATTCCATCTTTTTTGTATTGAGATATAATATAGCGAACATGAATACCAAAATCGCTTTCCGGGAATTGCATGTAAATTTTATTGTTGTCAGCATTATATTCCCAGGAACCATTAAGTTCTTCAAGTTCATATTTCATATAGCATTCGCCACTTTCTTTAAAAATATAGGAAGAAGTTAATGCTAATTCTTTTGCTTCTTTAAGCAATTCAGGATTGATGTTTTGGGTATTGATTTCAAAATCTGTTACCTCCCACTCTCCGACTATAATTTCTTGAATATCTTTTTTGTCATGGCAGGAGTTTAATCCTAACACAAAAAAACCAAGAACAATTAAAACTAAAAACTCTCTCATTCAGCAATTGTAGTATTCAATTTTGCAGACCTTTCTATTCCTCTTTTTGATCTCATTTAATATTCAGAACTCCAATTTTATTTCAGATATAATTCTTTAAAATGCACAATCCGAGTTCCCGGAATTATCATTTTCCAAATATCTTTTTTTGGAATAATATTTTTATTAGCAAGTCTTTTTCCGTCAGTATAAGTTCTATAAACAAAGACATAAAAAATTAAGAATACGAGGAATAGAGTTCCGCTTATCAGTTTAAATTTACTCAGGCAGAATAAAATACCGAGTGGCGCCAAAATTATAATATAAAAACTAATTAGATTTTTCATTTTCGCTTAAGGTTTAATTATTTATGGTTTTGTACTTTACGTTCGGGCGGATTTCTTACCATTTTTGAACTGAAGTATTAACTTTCAGATATATTCAAAGTTTTGAGTCTAAGCAGTTAAACCGCCTGACGCAAAACGACTTGTTGTGCGTTCGTTATTTATTTATTGTATTCAATCTTCCAATTAAGTCTGAATTATCAAAATAATAAGCACCACTTATTTCTAACCTTCCTATATAATTATCGTCGAATGATCTTCCTCCAATTATTTGTTTTTCTCCCAAAACTGTCCATACTATCTTTAATTTATTCTCATTTAAAAACTTTAGAAAAGAATCTTTCCGAACAAGAAGATAAGATTTCGAATTATAATAAACATTTGGTGCAAAACACTGAATTACCTCTGAATTGTCTATAAATTCCCCCTCTCTTTGGCTGTATTTTAAATCCATACCTTTATAAATAACGGTACTTGGCTTTAAAAAATTAATTGTTTCCACCTTCGATTTGTCAAATTCTTCTTCCCATAAAAAGCCTTGTGCAGTTACATTAACTTCTGCTATATACTCCCCTGACTCTTTATCGTGAACTGCTGTCCATTCTGTCCCATCATAATATTCAGCCATAAAATATTCCTGAGCAGGTGACCAATAATATTCTCTACTGAACATTTCATATCTATTACCACTTTCCGGCATCCAACGTCCCATAAAATTCTGCTCAACTGCCCAATTCTTAAATGAATCGAATTCATCCTCTTTAACGAGATAACTTCTTATCTGGCTCCAAAGTTCTTTATGTGGCTGATCCCATTTTTCTTCACCGATTTTTTTTGGTTCTGACCAAGAAGGATAACCCTCCAATACTAACCATTCTTCCCCCTTATCATCTTTAATTTGAATAATTTCTTCCATATTAGGTAAATCATTTGAATTATTCACCCAGCTTTCGTTTGTATACTCCCAATTAAATACTTTACTGTTAACCCACCAGAAATTTTGCGACTGCTCATCATCATATCTTCCTGTTTCACTAATTAGCATTGTCGGATCAATATCTCTAACATAAGGATCCCAAGGTCCTTGATATTGATTAACTTTCTTTTCGCCCCATCTTTTTCGTTTTATGAAATTATCAGATAACAAGGCCATGTATTCATAGTAGGCAATCCATTGATATTTCTTCCCAACTCTTTCATGAGGAGTAGTAGCCCTTTCTCTACCTGTACCAATTTCTTTATCAAATGAAAGATGCAATTCCGGATTCCATCCAAGCTCTATTACCCTTGACAGGATTAATCTTTGAGCAATCCTCAAATCAAAATAATCTTTGGTATTTATTATCTTATAATTGTGATCTAAATACGGTTCTACTTCCTTCTCATATTCTGCCAACAACTCAGCTGTTATTGATTTTTTGAAGTCATCTTTTATATAATTCAATTCTTCTTCCGTTTTCCTGCCAACTGCCATCTTAAAACTAAATATACTATCATCTAATTTTAGTGCTTCATCAGATTCCTCCTCAGTTATTATCGGGTCAAGACCATTTAATAATTCTAATTGTTTAGAATTTAACTTACCCTTGAAATTATCAAATATCTTTTCTCTATCTACTGGAGTTTCTCCTTTTTTGCATCCTGACCACTCTGATGAATTAGTGCCTATTATATATCTTGAAAAATCACCGAATCCCATAACAGAACTCCATATGTGTTGGTAATTATCATTGTCATATTTTTCTTTCAGTTCTTCATAAGATGGAATATTTTCTGGCCAATTACTTTGATATGGAGGCCGAACTTTTGATACATCAAAACTCATTTCAATTCCAAGGCAACTAGCGTATTCAATAGCTCCTCTAGCGTAATCTCTTAATAATATATGTGGAATCACATTTGTTTGGTCACCAAATACCGTTTTAAAGATATATTCAATTAGTATGGTAATTTTCTCTCTTTGATCCGTTCTTAATATACATCCGTAAGCAATAGCGAATAGCCGTTCATATATGTAAGAGTCATTAACTCCTTCAAACATTTTCAGGAGTTCCAATAATACATTAAGCCTATTTTGCAAGATACATATCAATGATTTTGTAGAGCAATCCCTAAGTTTTCTGTTGGTAGAGGTGTGAAACCATGTCAATGTAATGCTGGCAAGCAAAACTGATTCATCTGAAATATGGGATTTATCTGTTTCACTCCAGGCCCAATCTATAAGACGTTTTACTGATGAATCATCATCATATTTATATCTAAGTAATTGAGTCCACTCCGCATCTCTCTCAGCAAGAGAGAATTGCATTAAGTGATTGTGTAAGAAATAACCATTAAAAAAATGGTTTGGAATCCCTGTAACTGAAAGAATAATTTCCCAGAAATAATCATATGTACCGTGGTATTTAAGCACATGGTCATTTATATATTGTTTTGACTCCTCATTAATGGTTTCGACTTTTCTCCAAAGCAGGCTTTCAACAAAGGACTCAACAACTGGATATTTGTCTTTAAGATCAGGAATAAGGCTGTAAAACTCATAATCTTTGATTTCAGGAATCTGAATTGAAAAAGCCTCAATTAATCCTTTATGTCTATAAATTGCGTTTTCATTTTCCACATATTTATAGAGTTTACCATCTTCTTTGATTTCTTCCCTTAATTCAGGATAATGTTTAAGCAGATATTGAACAGTTAAATGGTCTTCAAACCGTTCGTAAGCTAAATAAACCCCTTCTTCATAATTATCTGTTTTTTTCCAAAAGAGATTCTTTGATAATACACCTTCTGTGATTAATTCATCTATAAATCCTTTTTTGTTAATAAAACCTGAAATGGATTCGTCAACAACTTGATAGGCTAATTCAAAAGGTATATATTGAAGTTGATTGTCAACTTTGAATTTTATTAAAGCATAGATAGATTTTTGTACTAAGTTTAAACTATCTGAGTATCCAACTCTGTTCGGTTTTGATAAAACAACATTTACATTTTTGATAAAAAAGTCAACAATAGAAGTTATCCCTTGAAGACCATCAGGAATCCGTGTTAATCCAGCCTTATTTATCCCCTCACAAAATAGTTTTAAGAATAGAGGGTTTTGAAATTCTGGATGTAACAATGGAACATTAGGTAGTTCAATATTATAATTCTCAAAAAACAATTTACTTGCTTCATATTCGATATTCCTAAACCCATAATGATGGTGTTCAACTAGTTTTAAACTAATAATATCTTCTTCAGGAAGAATCAAGTTTTTGTAGGAAGTTCTTATAGTTAATACAAGACCAATCCATTCATATCTCTTTATCTCATTAACGAAACTTTTTATAAACTCATTCCAGAAATATTTGCCTTTTCCTTCATTGATCGCATCAATAAAAATAACTATTCTCTTTCCTGACTCTTTAGCTCTATGATTTAACTTTCTAAGAAAATCATCAGATTTAGAGTTGATTTGAAGCCTTTTAAAAATTTGTGTCCAGGGATCTTCTTCGGTTATAAAATGCTGCCCAAGAAGAAATACACTTTCATACCCTTCATTAATTCTTTTTGAAACTATGTCTCCAATCAAATGAGATTTTCCGATACCAGCCTCTCCATATAATAATAGAAAAGGGTTATTTGCAAGTTTAAATGATGAGCTATGAATAAAATTTCGAAAAGTAGAAAGCTCTTTTCTAAACTCTCTAATATTTCTTATTTCATAACCATATTTATGATAATATTGATAATTATTTTTTTCCTTTTGTATCTTACTTTCTTCTGTTATATAGTAGTCATATATATCTTGAACAGAACTTCGAGACTTTTTGAGTAAGTCTTCAAAGTCATTTACTGGAATTGATGAAGTTCCTAAGAAATCAGTATTATAAAACAAAGTTTGTAATTTATCAAAGGTATTTTCTAAACTCTCAAGACTTTCTTTAACTTCTGGTTGGTTCTTTAATACCTTTTTCCCTTTTATCAGAAATAGATCGAAGGACTTTGTTACCTTCCCTTTAAACTGTTCCGTTCGTCCCAGGCCTTCGAATATTTCAGATACTTCAAGTTTAACATTTAATTCAGGAGTATACCTTTTCCCAAGGTCATTAATTGATAATTCACATTGCTCTTTGAACCAATTTTGATTAGGTTGAAATGTCGTTTCTGAATGAAGGGTTTGAACATTTGAACTTATTATGTCTAATTTCTCTTCTATTCTATTGATTTTTTCCCCTAAATCAAAGATTTTAGCCTTGTAATTTTCTTCAATGAATAACTTTTTTAGTTTATTGTCATTATTAATCTTATTTATGAAAATTCCATAAAACACCTCCAATTCACTGATGCCAGGAGTCAGAATGTTGGGGTTCGTGTTCAATAATTCAATTACAGAGTCATAATTGGTTTGTAAATTATTGAATAAAATAGACTTGTTCAGTTCATCAAACAAAATTTGAGAATGATAAAAAGGGAATTTGTGGGAAGCGGATTCTACTCTGTTGATCTTCTCAAATTCCTCAACTGTTTCATATATAATTTCAATTAATCTATTTTTATATTTTTTCGTGGGAAAGAAAAACTTCTTAAGTCTTCCGTACCCTTCTTCTTTTATAAATTGATCAACAAACTTGAGAGATACATATGTTATAATTGTAATTGATATTGGCTCCATTTATATTTCAATGTTTATTATGTTCTACAAGTTTACACAATGATGCACAACGGTCTGGGGTTTTTGCGTTCGGGCGGATTTTTACCGTAAATTTTGAATCGAAGCATCAACTTTTAAAAATAGTAAAAACTTTGAATCGAAGTGATTAACCCGCCTGACGCAAAACCACTTGTTGAACTAAACCTACGGTAGCTTTAAATCAATAATGTTTAATTTTATAAGATTACTAACAAAAAATCTTTAGTTATGACAATTAAAAAAAAGACTCCGCAGGTTTAAGACCCAACAAAATGACTAACCGTGCTTGTTGCGAAGTTAACGGTTTTTCAGAACTTCTTTATCGCTATCGCCGGAATATGAGTATTCTGGGTCGCTCTGAGCGAACATACGATAATTATTCGAGGCATATCGCAGCGATAGCTTTACATTTTAACTGTTTGCCAACGGAACTGGATCCTGAGCAGGTTCAGGATTATCTGTTTATGCTTCAACAACGCTCTAAAACACCTTCTGAAACTTATTTTAAACATACGGTTTATGGATTAAGAAGCCTTCTAAAATCAGAAGGACTGCCTTATAGTCATTTGAAACTACCTTCGGTTCCCCGCGCAAAAACCTTACCGGTTGTTTTGAGTCGCCAAGAAGTATGGCAAATGCTTATCGGAGCCAAACTGTTGAAACACCGCCTATTGATTGGCTTACTTTATGGTTGTGGACTTCGTTGTATGGAAGTTCGCAATATCGAACTTCGTCATCTCGATTTTGATCGTAAGTTGCTTCACGTAGAACGCAGTAAAGGCAAGAAAGACCGCTACGTTCCCTTATCCAAACACCTGATTAGAGGGATAAAGACCTATCTTAAATCAGCTCGACCAGAGAAATATTTGTTTGAAGGAAAAGGTAATCCCGAAGGAAAAGGTTTTGACGGCCGATATAGCCAACGCGGCGTGCAGTGGGCGGTCAAGTCGGTTGCCAAGCAAGTAGGCATCCTCAAAAAAGTGAATGCGCATATTTTCCGTCATACTTATGCTACTCATCTTTTAGAGGATGGAGTTAACATATTGACCGTCCAGAAACTGCTGGGCCATGCCAGTGTACGAACAACAATGATTTATTTACATATCTGTACCCCTCCGGAAGAGACAGGTCACAGTCCGTTGGATAAGTTTTCGCGCTATGCAGCCGGAGTGGGAAATAGCCGATGTGCTACGGCAGGTCGATTTATCCTCACTTAATTTCAACGTTCATCAAGAGAAGACGCTACGAGCACTGAAACATTGTCGAACCAGTACTTTGGGCGGTCATATTGATGCTTGCGATGAATGTGGGAACATCAGCATAAGTTACAACAGCTGTAGAAATCGACATTGCCCAAAATGTCAAGGACACAAACGTATAGAGTGGATAGAGAAGCGAGCAAGAGATTTGTTGCCTTGCACTTATTATCACGTAGTATTCACTTTGCCGGGCGAACTCAATAAACTTGCGCTGTATAAACCAAGGGAAGTTTACGATAGTTTGTTTAGGGCCGCCTGGCAAACGCTGAATAAATTTGGCAGCAACCAAGGAGTGCGGTTAGGAATGGTGGCCTTGTTGCATACTTGGGGGCAAAACCTGAGTTTACATCCGCACCTTCATTGCATTGTTCCAGGGGGTGGAGTAAATAAAAACGGGCAATGGCAAAAACAGATCAGGAGTGATAAGTATTTATTCTCAGTCAAGGCGATGAGCAAGGTATTCCGAGCAAAATACGTTGTTGAACTCCGTCAGAAAAAGGTTGGTGATCAAGCCTTGTTTGACAGTTTGTTTAAAAAAGACTGGGTGGTCTATGCCAAGCGCCCCTTTGGTGGTCCGGTTCAAGTAATCGAATACTTGGGTCGGTACAGCCACAAAGTTGCCATCAGCAATCATCGGATCAAGAAAGTTACGAATACGGAGATTAGTTTTGGTTATAAGGATTATCGGCAAAACGGATGGAAGAAGGTAATGACCTTAAAATACAAAGAGTTTATCAGAAGATTTGCCCAGCATATTTTACCCAAACGATTTGTACGGATCCGACATTATGGGATATTAAGCAGTTACTGGAAACGGGAAAAACTTCAGGCTCTTCAAAAAGAACTCGGTGTAAAACGTCCGGAGGAAAAGATAATAACTAAACTGAGAAAGTGTTCTTGTTGTAAAACGGGTAACTTGATTACGATAAAAACTTTTGGCGAAAGAGGACCTCCGAAGAAATATTTATTGGAAACTCAAAAATCTCCTGCCGCATAATGTGATGGGTAAGGGGATTTGTGTCTGTAAAGTTGAAAAAAACCAAAAATGAAGGGAAAGAGAGACTAAAAACTACTTCTATAATAAAAAGCAGGCCACATCCTGCTTGAAAATTACAAATCTATTTATCGATAACTCCATAGGGGGTGTACAGGCACCGGTTCCGTCCAACCGGGCGTTTCATTGTTGGCTCTGCGAGCCCAACGAAACGCTAGTTGTTAGCCGCTTCCTCTATTAAATTTCCTTTTTATAAAAGAGACTTTTGATGTTTTCATTTTTTTGTATTCGACAGGTAGTTCATTGGGATTTAGAACTTCATAAATAAACAGCCAATACCTGTCAAATTCGATTTTGAGCTCTTTAGCTAAATCCCGATATTCACTAATATCTTTTCTTCTATTTTTTTCATAAAGGTAAGAAAGTGTCAGAAATATGGCATCCTCCGAATTTTCAGAATCGATTTTAAAATTATTTTCTAAGTTATTTAAATCAAATTGATATTTAATAGCCCAAAAAATCGCATATGAATTTGCTTCATAGAATTTTTTCTTTTTACCATATTTGTAGATATCAATTGAAATCTTCTTTATGACAGATTTGTCAACTTTATGAGGTTCAAAGACAAATTCATCTAGCAAATGAATCAAATACGGATAGAGAAGAACTAAATGATGGATTTGTAAAATAAAGTATGATTTAGCATTAACTCCTAAATGTTTTTTTGCTATTATTTTAATCGCATAATTTAATATGGCGCTGTCTTTATCCTCTTTAAGAAATAGATTAATAACGAAGTCCATAAAAGCTTTTAATTCCTTTGTTCTGAGCCCTTCTTTCCCGTTTTTTTATATGTGTTTATGAAAAGATAGTTGTTTAATTTTGTTACCCAATTTTTAACACTTGCTTGAGGAAGTGGAATTATTTTTGACTTTTTATCATTAAGTTTTAGTTCGTAATTTCTTAACTCTTCTGAAAGATCTATTAGGAATTGTTCAGCTATTTCATATGTGGGAACATAGCAAGTGAAATCGTCAATATGACGAATATATTTATAACCTTTTGCATTTAGAATACTATCTATTTTAATTAAAATGATTTCAGAAATTAGATTTGATACGTGTGGTCCAATAAGTAACCCGTTAGTTTCTCCATATTTTAAATTTCGAATGAAATAATCAAGTTTATTAAACCAAAGATTCTTGTCTCTATGATGTTTAGCAAATTTTTTACCTTTTAAAACCCAAGGAATTGAATGACTATAAACACTTGGAAAGAAGTTAGAAATATCAGCTTCAACTATATACCTACTTTTAACTAGGATTTCATCTTGAGGTGCACCATCTTTCTCGTAATTTTTGTAATTCATCTCAAAAAGAGTGGCAGTATTCTCCATCTTCCTTAAATGAATTCGGCTGATTTTATATTTATTATGTCTTGACTCAAACTCAAAATATTTTTGAATTCTTTTCCAATTCTCCGCAATGAAAGAACATAAATTTGCGTATGCAAAAGGCTCAGGTATGGCCATTTGTCTTGGAACATTGATGTTCCGCATACTAGCATATCGGATGTTATCTTTAGCTTTGATTTCTTCTAATGGTAATTTAAGTTCGTTTATGTATACAGAGAAATCTTTGCTAGTAAGGAAATGTGGAATTTTTTCTGCGAAAAGACCGTGACCAATTAATCCTTCAAGAAGTTCTTTACTATTAATTTCACTTATGTAATCACTATAACTTTTTTTCATTAATTATTAATTCGAGGTTGCGGCTAACGTTTCTGCGGCTTGCCGAAGGAGCGGATTTAGAAGACGAAACCGTCCGCCAAACACGAACCTGAGCAAAAGCCATTTTTCAAGTTTTAAATTTAACCAAAAAACTTTAAAATGGCTTTTGCGTGATAGAAAAACCGACCTTCCGGCTTAATTATTTACCCGCTCTTTTGGCAAACCGTGTGTTGTGCGAACGGCTCTTCTTAATTCTTTTTTACAAATTTAAGGCTTTGATTCCGCCTTTCATTTTGGACTTTTAGGAAATAGACACCCGTGGATAAACCAGAGATATTGATGGTTTGAGTGGATTGCGGAGTATCGCTTTTTAATTCCTTGATTTTTCGCCCTTGCAAGTCGTAAATGGAAAATTTCGTATCTTGTGCAAACGGTTTTTCACTTTTTAAGGTTATAGAATTTGAAGCCGGATTAGGATATAATTTCAAACCGGAAAACTCCGATTTATCTACGGACAGATTTTTTTCATTAATGAATTTTACGGTAAAACCACCTTTATCATTAATAGGTAACGGGAAAAGTGCGCCCTCTGTCGTTATCGAGTTGGGGGACGAGATACCGCTAACGGTAGAAAAGTATAGATTGTCCTTATTATCCAGACTTATTTTTGGTGTGGTCATAATAGCTTCGCCTATTGGATCACCATAATAAGATAACCACAATAAAGAACCGTCAATGGCATTCATTTTAAAGAAAACCAAATTATTCTGGCTACCGATTGCTTCTTCTTGATAAACGCCCGGTGTAGCCAAGCTGGCTTCGTCCGTAACAGACAAAAGGTATAAAGCGCTTTTGCCGATATACAACCCTACTTTACCAGCAGTTGATGCGATGCCCAGATTGCTGTTAAAAAGATAAGAACCCCATACCTTTTCTCCTTCTTGGTTTATTTTCAAAATAAAACTTTGTTTTTCAAAGGATTTGGAGGGACGGAAAGTTCCTGATGAACCTATAGAATCATTATATTCGGTTACCCCACTTAGGTATATGTTTCCAAGGTTATCGGCTTTGCTGAAAGATATTAAATCATAAGAAACAGGAGGCGAGTTATTAATACTATATAATTCTCCCTCCGGATTTAAAATAACGGTGCCTTCATCGCCAAAATAAAAGCAATATCCGTTGCTATTTACCGTAAACATCTTACCGATATAGGTGTTTAGCACTACTCCCGTGCCAAGATAAGTTCCCCATTCCACGGCTCCGGTATTTTCATTGATTTTCAGGACAAAGGGTCTATAATTATGATGTGGAATTTCATCACCCCATTCGGAGATATAGGTTCCGGCCGTGGCGATACCTTCGTAGGAAGTGGTCATGCCATATAAGTATAAATAACCACTTTGCTCAATGAGGTTGATGGACAACATGTCTTGATTCCCATGATAGTATGATCCCCACAGTTTTTCTCCAGCCGGGCTATATTTTATAATAAAGGCATCCGCACAAAGTTCCGGAGGAATAGTAACCGTAACATCTAATTCGGGGTAGTAAACCTCATAGGAATCCGAATAATTATGACTAAAATCACTCTGGTAACTCCCCGGGGTAGCAATACCTTGGGAAGCTTGTGTCACCCCGGAAACATATATATTTCCCGCTGCATCAACGGCCTCGAGACTTCCGAAAAAATTACGAGGTAAGGTGTCTAAACTTCTTGCCTGCCCCACTTTTTTTACATAAGCTATACTTTGGTCAGGGTTTAATTTTCCTAAATAGTAGTTGGATTCATAGCCAGGATTTGTAACATAAGAGGCAAGGCTATCAAAAGGGTTTATTTCATAGGAATAATAACTGTCAAAACCATAGAATATTTGTGCGCCTTGATTATCAAATTGCGCCGTACTAATCGGCGCCATGTAAGTAGCCCAATCCCGTTGATAGGGAAATTCCTCAACTTGAGCCTGCCCCCTTGTCGGTAACAAAATTGAGAGAAACCCTAACAAAATTAAATAGTTAAAAAATGAATTATTCATAGCTCAAGGTTGCTAATAAGTTGCCATAACGATTATAAGTTATTTTACAAATAACAACTGATGTATTATTTGGAATAGCAGCAAGTAAGCTGTAGCTATTAGCGGTTTCACTATAACTTAAATAGTTGTAATTGCCCAAAAAACTTGATGGATTACATTCTACTCCTCCGGTTGAGAGACCAATAAGTCCTGCGGGATAAGCGTTATTAGGAATAGAATCATTTTGAGAATCGAGCATAGACTCCAAGGAAAATCGCTGCCCATCCCAATCTAAATCAATAGGTTCACAATTGTTGTATCCAAGAAAATTGGAAAGGCAATCATGGAAATTATTAAATGGGCTTTGAAACACAAAGCTTCCATCGTCAATGGATAAAGAGGAGCCCGGATCAAAGATAAAAGGTAGTACCCAATCTTCGTTACAGGTATTTCCATCTTCAAGAAAACCAAGGTACGTATGTACTCTATACATCCCCGGAAATGTATTGTTGTCAGAATTATTGTTAATTAGTAAAGGAACTGCGTGACAAATGTTAGTACTAATTAAAAGGATAGCGGCAAAAATAAGAGTATATTTTTTCATAATAGTAGGTTTAAAGTTGATTGTTAATTTTCTCACTGTAAATTTTTATAGCTTTTTGAACTAAATCGAAATTACTTAATTCTTCGAGCCGTTTTTGGGAATAGTTATTTTCGATAAGGAGCTTTTTACTGTCTTCTAAAAGAAAAGAAATTGCAAATTTCTCTAACTCTTTGCTGGATAAGGTTTCCAGTTGGTGTTTGAATTCATCGCCTGACAATCTAATAATTTTATTGCGAAAATTTCGTTCAGCAGCAGTAAGTTTGCCCTGAGGCAGCGCTTTAATATGCATAGCTTTATTAGCCTCAAATGACATTTCTTTCTTTGGTGCATTACTGGATTCGGTCTGGATAGTTTCCTCCGAACAAGAAAACAGAATGATGGCAATAAAAAATAGGAATAATTTTTTCATAATATTAAGTTTAAAAGTTTCGTTGAAAATAATAAAAAAGGTTTAAATAAAAAATATTTTGCTGTCGCACAACATTAGTATAACCGCCACTCCTTCTCAATTATGGCGTATATATTCTAATTGGACGAAGTACCGATTTAGCTTTTTACACGGGCAAGATAAAGGATTTATGCAAAATTTCCAAACGAGTTGTTAAAGCTTTGTTGTATATCACCCAAAAATCCAAAACAACTAAAGTCGGGAGTTTTTGATGGTCTTTCGGCTAAAACTGTCTAAAATCAAAAAAAATAAATAAATCACAGATGAAAATCAATACTTGAGATTCTAAACAAATTTTGCCGGGAAGGTTTATTTACAATGGTAAAATATTTTTCTGAGGATTTTTTCAGGATGACAGAAATCAAATCAGGTTTTGAAAGGAGATAATCAAATCTTTTTCAAGGTATATCACTTCTCGATACATTTTTTCCTTTCTGTATGTTATTAAAGAAAATTATTTCATTAATGAACTTCATTTGCATGAGAAAAACTCATCCTAAAAACCAGGAAAAAACACTCGAAGTGACAAAATCCAAACCTTTTTCAAAACATATCACTTCTCGATACATTTTTTCCTTTCTGTATATTATTGAAGAAAACTATTTCATTAATAAACTTCATTTGCAAGAGAAAAATCCGTCTTAAAAATCAGGAAAAAACACTCGAAGTGACAAAATCCAAACCTTTTTCAATGCATATCACTTCTCGATACATTTTTTCCTGTATCATTTTATGACGTAAATTATCTCTCTGACGTAATCTTCTTTCCAAAGAAAAATCATCTTTTAATCAGGAAAAAACACTCGAAATGACCGGATTTCTGAAATCTACACGCTCAATTATTTTTTCCTCATATAAACAGAGACAGGAACTCCGGTGAAATTAAAATGTTTTCGCAGTTGATTTTCCAGAAAACGTTTATAAGGCTCTTTTACATATTGAGGTAAATTGCAGAAAAAGGCAAATTGTGGTTGAGGAGTAGGAAGTTGAGAAACAAATTTTATTCTCACATTTTTCCCTTTAAACTGAGGAGGAGGGTTTTGCTCAATCAGCGGAAGCATTATATCGTTTAATTTTTTTGTTTTAATTTTTTGGGTACGATTTTGATATACTTCTAAAGCGGTCTCCATAGCTTTATAAATTCTTTGTTTTTCTTTTACAGAAATAAACAGAATAGGAACATCTGTATAAGGCTGGATTTTCTGCAGGATTTCAGCTTTCATTTCTTTTATGGTGTTGGTTTCCTTTTCTATTAAATCCCATTTATTAATTAAAATCACCACTCCTTTTCTGTTGCGTTCAATTAACCAAAAAATATTTTGATCTTGCTTGTCAAATCCACGTGTGGCATCTACTACTAAAAAACAAACATCTGAATGTTCAATAGCACGCACACTTCTCATCACCGAATAAAACTCAAGATCTTCCTTGACTTTTGACTTTCGTCGAATTCCGGCTGTATCTACCAGAATAAATTCAAAACCGAATCTTTTATATTTGGTGTCAATAGCATCTCTTGTTGTTCCGGCAATATCCGTTACTATATATCTTTCTTCCCCAATAAGGGTGTTGATAAAAGAAGATTTCCCAGCATTAGGTCTTCCTACTACTGCAAATCTTGGTAAATCTTCTTCAGGTTTCTCTTCTTTTTGCGGGAGTTTTTCTACAACTGCATCCAAAAGATCTCCTGTTCCACTTCCGCTGGCACTGGCTATAGAAAAATATTCACCCAATCCTAAAGCGTAAAACTCAACTGCTTCATCTCTTAAAACAGGATTATCAACTTTATTTACAACCAATAAAACCGGTTTTTTTTCTCTTCTTAAAATTTTAGCTACTTCTTCATCCATAGGGGTTATTCCGGTATGAGCATCTACCATAAACAGAATCAAATCAGCTTCTTCAATGGCAAGCTCTACCTGTCTGTCTATTTCAGCTTCAAAAACATCATCACTGCCTACCACATATCCACCGGTATCAATCACAGAAAACTCTCTGCCATTCCACTCTGACCGGCCATAATTCCGGTCTCTTGTCACTCCGCTAACCGAATCTACAATTGCTTCACGACGTTCTATCAACCGATTGAAGAAAGTAGATTTTCCTACATTGGGTCTTCCTACTATAGCTACAATATTTGCCATAATTTTTAAGATTTAAAATTGAAAGAATTATTCAGTTGCTTCTTTTAAAATAAGATTAATTCTCCCGGTTCATCAACTTTTCACCAAATTCTTTGAAAATACTTTTCTTGTCTTCAGAAATTTCCATCTTTTCTAAAACTTCAAAAGCCTGATTGGTGATTTTCTTTATTTTTTTTCTAATCTCTTCAGGTACACCTGCATTGATAAAAATATTACGAACACTTTCTATTTTTTGTTCAGCATCTTTTGGATTTACAGAATAAAGATGTCTTAACTGCTGTGCCTCGGCTTCTGAAGATTTTTCTAAGGCAGTCAGATATAAAAAGGTTTTTTTGTTCTCAATTATATCTCCTCCTATTTGTTTTCCAAAAGACTGGTATTCTCCAAAAATATCTAAATAATCATCCTGTAACTGAAAAGCCAATCCTAATAAACAACCATACTGATAAATTTGTTCTTTACTTTTCTTATCTGCTCCGGCAACTATAGCCCCCATTTCCATAGCGGCTCCGACTAAAACAGCGGTTTTATATTCGATCATTTTTAGATATTCTTCCAGACTCACCTCCTCCTGCTCTTCAAAATCCACATCATACTGCTGACCTTCACAGACTTTGATAGCTGTTTTGGAAAATAATTTAGCTAACTCTCTGAAAGTTTCTCCCTCGTAATTTTCAAATAACTGATAAGCCTGTATCAGCATGGCATCTCCGGAGAGAATTCCGGTATTCAAATTCCATTTTTCATGAACTGTAGTTTCTCCTCTCCTTACCGGAGCCTCATCCATAATATCATCGTGAACCAAAGAGAAATTGTGAAAAATCTCTATGGCCAAAGCAGCATCCAAAGCTTTTTCATAAGGACAATCAAAAAGTTCTGCAGTCATTAATACAGATACCGGTCGCAGACGTTTTCCTCCAAGATTTAAAATATAAACAATAGGCTCGTATAAAGATTGAGGTTCTTTTACAACAATCTGAGAATTTAAATATTCGATAAATTTATTTCTGTAAAAGGAAATAGATTTCATATTATGAAGAATTTCGGCCAAAAATACGGCAAAATTAGGACTTTAACATTGAAATTTTTAATTCCGTTGAAGATTATTTTTCTCTCCAACGTTCTGCTTTTACCTCCATTTTTATTTTAGAATGGTTTATCGACCTTTTGTTTTGAATAAACCTCCAACCAATTTAAAAATTGATTTACTCCTTCCTGCAAATCTGTTTGAGGCTGATAATCAAAATCTTCCTGAAGCCTTGTAATATTTGCCCAGGTACTTCTCACATCTCCGGGTTGCATGGGAAGCATTTCTTTTTTGGCTTTTTTTCCTAATTTCTTTTCAATAGCTTCTATAAAATCTAATAATTCAACAGGTTTTGAGTTTCCAATATTATAGATTTCATATTTTTTCTTCAAAAAATCAGATTGAATGATTTTCATCATTCCGTTAATTATGTCATCTATAAAAGTAAAATCTCTGCAAAGATTTCCATGATTAAAAACTTTAACCGGCTGATTTTTTAAAATGGCCTGAGGAAAAAGAAAAATGGCCATATCCGGTCTTCCCCACGGACCATAAACAGTGAAGAATCTCAATCCTATAGTTTGGATTTCAAAAAGATGACTGTAAGTGAAAGCCAAGAGTTCATTCGATTTTTTAGTGGCTGCATATAAACTCAAAGGTTCATCAACCTGATCTGACTCCGCAAAAGGAATTTTTGAATTATTTCCATAAACACTTGAACTGCTTGCGAAAATCAGCTTTTTCACCCGGTAATGACGCATACATTCCAGTAGATTTAAAAAACCAACAATATTGGAATCAATATATTTAAAAGGATTTTTTAAACTATTTCTAACACCTGCCTGAGCTGCCAGATTAATTACTTTATCAAATTGATGTTGCTCAAATAATTGAGGCAAGGCATTTTTGTCTTCTAAATTTAATCTGACAAAAAGAAAATTTTTATGGTTTTTTGAAGAGCTACTCTGCTTGTATTCTACTTGCTCAGGATGCAGAACACCCAATTCCTTTAATCGATCATATTTGAGTTGGACAGGATAATAATCATTTAAATTGTCTAAGCCAATTACCTTAAAATTATTCTGAAGTAAAATTTTACAAAGATGAAATCCTATAAATCCGGCTGCACCGGTTACCAAAATGGTTTGTGAAGAATTTTCCTGGTCCATCTGATGATTTTAGAGAGTTTATTTAAAAGTTGAAATAATTAAAGCCATTTTTTGCGTTTGAAATACCAGATCATCAGCAGAGTGATTATCAGCATAAAACCTAAAACATAATAATAACCGTATTTCCAGTTCAGTTCAGGCATATTTTCAAAATTCATTCCATATACTCCGGCGATAAAGGTCAGAGGAATAAATATAGTAGCCATAATGGTCAGAACTTTCATGATTTCGTTCATTTTATTGTTTAATGTGGAAATATACATATCGGTGACACTTCGTATCATTTCTCTGTAAACTTCAACATTTTCAGCTACCTGAATACAATTGTCATGCAAATCTCTGTAATAATTAAAGCTCTTCTGAAACAAGAGTGGATGCTGAGAGTTTTTCAATTGAGCAGACATTTCCCTCATTGGAAAAACCACTTTTCTCAATTGAAGAATTTCGGGTTTTAATACTTGAATATCCTGAACAATTCTATCATCTGCTTTTCCTAAAAAGACTTCATTTTCAATTTGTTCCAATCTTAATCCCAGTTGTTCCACTACCAGAAAATAATGATCCACAATTACATCCAGCAAACTGTACATTAAGAAATCAGCTTGTTTTAAACGAATAGAACCTAATCCTTTATTGATTCTTTCTCTGATTTTCTCAAATACATCATTTTTAGCTTCCTGGAAAGTCAGCACATAATTTGGACCAAGAATCATACTGAAATGCTCGTCATAATACATTTCCTTTTCTATCCAAATCATTTTTAAAACCAAAAAAACATAGTTTTCATATTCATCTAATTTTGGTCGCTGGCGTGTATTTACCATATCTTCTAAAACCAATGCATGAATCCCGAAATGTTTTCCTACTCTCTCAATGGGTTCTGTATTATTGAGTCCTATAATATTTAACCAGGTAATTTTATTTTCATCCCAACGGGCAAAAACATCATCTATATCATCAGTCTTAAAGACTTTACAGCTTTCTTCATTATAAGAAATCATTTCAAAACCGGTTTGTTGAATATGTTTTTCTCCTACATAAACAACTTTTCCCGGAAGTTGATTTAGATTTTTAAGTTTTGATTTTCTCTTTTTCTTTTTCTTCTTTTTGATGCCGGACATAGCCAATTGAGTTGAAACAAATTTATCTTATGAGCATAAAGATAAAAATTAATAAAAACAGAATCTTGTTTAAACTCTAAAACATTAAGAAATAAATTAAAAAAGCTTTTTATGAATTATTCATAAGTTGAGTTTTCCGGATTTTGGGCAAAATTGGGATAGAGCAAAAAAACTAAATGATTTTTCCATCAATCATAGTGAGTTTTCTATCTGCCATATCGGCTAATTCTCTGTTATGTGTGACAATCACAAAGGTTTGACCAAATTCATCTCTAAGTTTAAAGAAGAGATTATGCAGATTTTCAGCCGATTCAGAATCCAGATTTCCGGAAGGTTCGTCAGCCAGAATTATTTCAGGATCATTCGCAAGAGCTCTTGCTACAGCCACTCTCTGCTGCTCTCCTCCACTTAAAGCAGATGGTTTATGATGTGCGCGATCTTTTAATCCTAAAAAATCGAGTAATTCCATAGCTTTTCTTTCAGCTTGTTTTTTAGGAGTGTTTTTTATAAAAGCCGGAATACAAATATTTTCCAGGGCAGTAAATTCAGGCAGCAGCTGATGAAACTGAAAAATAAACCCTATATGTTCATTTCTGAATTTTGCCAGTGCTTTTTTAGAAAGTTTATAAACATCCACTCCTTTTAAACGAAGTTCTCCTTTATTTTTATCAGAAGGAAAATCCAGGGTTCCTAAAATCTGAAGTAAAGTTGTTTTTCCGGCACCCGAAGCACCGACAATAGAAACAATCTCACGCTCAGCTATGTGAAGTTCTACATCATTTAAAACATGCAGATCTCCATAATATTTATGTAAGTGCTTTGTATAAATCATAATTAACAAGTCCAAAAATAAACTTTTCTGATAAAACCGACTTGTTTTAAATCAGAATTCAGCTCAGAAAGTTTTTGTTTTGCTAAACCATTAAGCTCAAGTTAAAGTACAGTTCTCTTTTAAGGTCTTTCTTTAAATTTGAACAAATAAGATTTTGATTATGAAAAATACAGAAACTGCAATCTTAGCCAATGGATGTTTTTGGTGTTCAGAAGCCGTTTTTCAAAGATTGGAAGGAGTAGAAAAAGTAACTTCCGGATACACAGGCGGACATATTAAAAACCCTGCTTACAGAGAAGTCTGTGAAGGAACAACAGGACATGCAGAAGCCATTAAAATAGAATTTGACCCGCAAACCATTAGTTATAAAGAATTATTAACGGTGTTTTTTGCCACTCACGATCCCACAACTTTAAACAGACAAGGAAATGATATTGGCACTCAATACAGAAGCGCGATTTTTTATCTCAATGAACCACAAAAAGAAATTGCCGAAGAAATGATAGAAAGATTAAATACTACTACATTCGACGGCAAAATTGTTACTCAAGTAGAAAAGGCTTCAGAATTTTATTCAGCAGAAGAAGAACATATCAACTTCTACAATCTCAATAAAGACTTTCCTTATTGCAGAGTGGTAATTAATCCTAAGCTGAGAAAATTGAAAGATAATTTTGAAAAAAAATTAAAAACGAATTAGAAGATTTTATTCTTCCTCATCATCATCCAAATCCATATCTTCACGACGCTCAGGCAGATCTACAATAGGTTCGTCTAATTCGGCATCATCATAATCACTTTCATCAAAATCTGCCATCACATCTTTGAGGCGGGTACTAATTTTTACAAGATAAATACAATCATCTGTTCGTAACTCAACCGCTTCAACAGTTTCATTTTTGGCATTTTTAAAAGTGATAATATCATCATCTCCATATCCGTCAGGATATTTTTCTACAAGTTGGCTCATTATTTCAGGAGTGAGCTTTTTAAAATTTACAATAACACGTTTCATGACATCTGATTTTGGGACAATAATAAATCATCTTTTTGATTTTTGAAACTTAGAGAAAGATTTTTTTAAATTTTAATTTGCCTTAAAAAATCTTAGTTTTGTGCTATGAAAGAAATAGTAATTTTAGGCGCAGGAAATGTAGCTTTTCATCTATTTAAAGCTTTTCAGGCTACCGAACAGATCAAGGTAATCCAAGTTTATAATCGCAGCTCTTCCGCATTAAAAGATTTTGAAAAAGAAACTTCAGTTACCACAGAAATTTCTCAGCTCAAACCGGCTGATCTTTATATTGTTTCCGTAAGTGATGATGCTGTTAAAGAAGTTGTTGATTCTATTGCTGAAAAAAACACTCTGATTGTTCATACTTCAGGAAGTGTTCCTCTTCTGGATTCTGCTCAAAGAAATGGAGTTTTTTATCCGCTTCAAACTTTTTCAAAAAACACGGATTTAGATTTTTCTGAAATTCCTCTTTGTTTGGAAGCATCGAATAAAAAAGATTTGGATTTTTTAAAAGATATAGGAAAAACCATCAGCAATAATATTTATGAAATTGATACGGCTCAACGAAAGAGTTTGCATTTAGCAGCTGTCTGGGCCTGTAATTTCACCAATCATTTATATAGAATAGCAGAAAAAATTTGTGAACAAAAAGAAGTTCCTTTTGACATTCTTCATGCGTTAATTAAAGAAACTGCACGAAAAGTTCAGCATAATTCACCTAAAGATGTTCAAACCGGACCGGCTAAAAGAGGAGATAAAAAAACAATCGATTTTCATTTAAATCAATTGGATTCGCCTGAATTAAAAGAAATTTATACCTTGCTCACCGAATCAATTAAAAAAGAACATGGATCAAAATTATAAAATCACTTTACGTCAAATTTCAACTTTTATTTTTGATGTGGATGGAGTTTTAACTAACGGACAATTACTGGTTTCTACTGATGGAGAACTGCTCAGAGAAATGAATGTACGCGATGGTTTTGCCCTCAAACAAGCTATTCTTGCAGGATATAATGTTTGTATTATTTCCGGCGGAAAAAATGAAGGAGTCAGGAAAAGATTACAAGGGCTTGGAGTGATTGAAATTTATTTGGGCATAGAAAATAAAATCGAAAGCTTACAGGAGTTTTTTGAAAATTATAAAATTAATCCTGAAGAAGTGGTATATATGGGAGATGACATTCCTGATATTCCTCCTATGAAGATGGTCGGATTGTCTGCTTGTCCGCAAGATGCTGTTCCTGAAGTCAAACAAGTTTCTACTTATATTTCCCATTTGAATGGTGGTGAAGGTTGTGTGCGCGATTTGATTGAGCAGGTTATGAAACTTCAGGGAAAATGGAATTTTTAATCATTATTTAAATTATTACTTGTGAAGTATTTAAACCTCATCCGCTGGCCTTATTTATTGATACTTGTCATCGGACAAATTTTAATTAAATATGCTTTTTTTACTCCTTTACTTAAAGTTATTTATGGTTCGGAATATATTCCCATAACCTTAAATGATTTTGGTTTTTCTTTAATTCCTGCGGCAACTGTTTGTCTGGCAGCAGCAGGATTTATTATTCATGAATTGTACAACGTAAATTCTACTACTATTAATTTACCTTACCGAATAATTAAAGGAGAAAAAATCAGTGTAAAAAAAGCTTTTAATCTATTTTTCGCTCTTAATGTAATCGGGATGCTTATTGGTTTTTACCTTTCCAATATGATTGGTTATCCGAGCTTTGCCGTTCTTTTTATTCTGACTTCAGCTTTATTATATGCAAGTGCGAAAGGTTTAAAGAAATATTTTCTGATCAGAGCTATTATTCTAAGTTTTTTGGGAGCTTTAAGCTTTTTTGCTGTTGCTCTTTTCGATTTATTTCCGCAGATGAACGAAGATAATGCTCAAACGCTTACTACCTTTTTTTCGGTCATAAAAGATTATTCTATTTTCCTGTTTTTATTATTCTTTTTGAGAGAGCAAATTATCAATCAGAAAAACAGAAATGAACATCATAAGAATGGCTGGCAGACTTTAACGCTGAGCCTGGGTTTGGAAAGTACCAGGATTATTATTTTTGGAATTACCCTTCTTCCTGTTCTGGCAGTTATTTTTTATCTCTATAAATATCTTTATGTCCACACCCTTTCTTTGATTTATGGACTGGTGTTTATTTTGGCACCCTTGCTTCTTTTTGCTCTTAAACTTTGGGCAGCAAAAGAAGAAAAAGATTATGATCTTCTGCAAAAAATCATTAGTGCAGTTATATTTTTTAGCATTCTGTCAATAGGGTTATATCAATTTATTTTAAAATAATGTCTTTAGCCTCAAAACTAAAAGGAAAAAACTTGATTGTAGCTTCAGGATCACCTCGAAGACAACAATTTATAAAAGATTTAGGTCTGGATTTTGAAATCAGACTCAAATCTGTTTCTGAAGATTTTCCTTCCTCTTTGTCAGCTGTGGAAATAGCTGAATATTTAGCCAAAACCAAGGCACAAGCATTTATTTCAGAATTAAAATCTGAAGACATTCTCATCACCGGAGATACTATTGTGTGGCATGAAAACAAAGTATTGAACAAGCCAAAAGATTCAAATGAAGCTTTTAAAATGTTGAAATCTTTATCAGGAAAATCCCATCAGGTTATCTCTGCAGCCTGTATAACTTCTTTAGAAAAAAGTTTTCTCTTTCACGATGTGACCAAAGTATATTTTAATGTTTTGGAAGATGAAGAAATCAATTATTATATCAACAACTTTCCTCCTTTAGATAAAGCCGGAGCCTATGGAATACAGGATTGGATAGGAAAAATAGGTATAGAAAAAATAGAAGGTTCCTTTTATAATGTAATGGGAATGCCTGTTGCCAAAGTATATAATGCTTTAAAAGAGTTTTAGTTTTTTATTCTTTTTGCTGATTGTACACCTTACTTTCATTTAGAATATATTCAATCAATTGAAGGTCATTGAAACTTTTCATTTTTGAAACATCCAGACCTCTGTCCTGCATAAAGAAGACAAAATCATTAATGGATTCTTCCTTTATATCCAGGTGCTTTCTAAAAAACTCATCTTTATACAATTTTCTGATTTCAACATCCATCTGCTCAGGTCTGCTTTCTTTAGGTTTATTTTTGATGCCCAAAATTGTTTTAATAATATGCGCAAAATTTATCCCATGTTGAAGATAACCTTTGTCGATAGCTGTATTTTCAGGTGAAGTATAACGATCCGGCCGGAATTCATAATCTTCTCCATACATAGCAGATTGCACATCAAAGTCGGATAATTCAGCAGATAAAGTTTTTACTTTCTTGACATCTACCCGAACATCTCCTGACAAACCGGGTTTTACAACAACTTCATCCAAAACATTGGTTGCTGTAACTAAATCGACATTTAGTTCTTCTTTTTGAATAACTCCTGCGGTGATAATTACTGAAAACTGCTGAAATTGAATACTGCTAAATACCAATTCATCTCCTTCTTTTACCCTAATTTTGAAACGTCCGTATTCATCGGTGAAGGTATAATTTCTGTTAGAAATATTAAAAACATTGATTCCTCCTGCTTCATCCTCCATAGAAACATTAACTTTCCCGGAAATTTTTATTTCTTTATCCTCATCTTGCGCGTGTAAAGCATGTATGGAAATCAATAAAATCAAACAAAGTAATAGTTTCTTCATATTTTAATTTTTATATAGCAAACAAATAGAACTTCTAAAATAGTCAATTTCATTTATGTTTTTGGTTTAATGAGGAGATTAAATTAATTTTGTTTCAAATCTTTACTTATGAATTTAATATTAGCCAGTACTTCCACTGTTTACGGATATGAATATTTAGCATATTTAAAAGAACCTTTAAAAAAGCTGTTTGAAGGGGTAGAAGAAATTCTTTTTATTCCGTTTGCAAGACCGGGTGGAATCACTCATGATGAATATACAGAAATTGCTAAAAAAGGATTGTCTTTTCTTGATGCCGAGGTAACAGGTATTCATGAAAAACCTGATAAAATCACTGCTTTATACAGATCTCAGGCAATTTTTACCGGAGGCGGAAATACTTTTCTTCTTGTAAAACAACTATATGATTTAGGTTTGATGGATGAATTAAAGAAAACCATACAAGCCGGAACTCCTTATTTAGGAACCAGTGCCGGCAGTAATATTTGTGGTATTTCTATGCAAACCACCAATGATATGCCTATTATTTATCCTCCCCGATTTGAGACTATGGGAATTATCCCTTTTAATCTTAATGTTCATTATTTAGATCCTGATCCTGATTCTACTCATCAAGGAGAAACCCGTGAAACCAGAATCAAAGAATTCCAGAATCTCAATGAAATTTCTGTTGTGGGCTTGAGAGAAGGCAGCTGGTTAAAAGTAACAGAACAAGATATTATTTTGGAAGGTTCTTTAAAAGCAAGAATATTTGAACCCGGAAAATCACCTTATGAAATAGAACCACAATCTTCTTTAAAAAATATTTCTTGATGGATTATCAGCAGGTTTTAGACAAAATTGAGAACACTTTAAAAGATAAAAATTTAGGAGGATCAATTCCGGATTATATTCCTGAACTGGCTTCAGTTTCGCCCGATAAATTTGGAATGCATTTGTGTTTACTCAATGGTGAAAATTTTTCTTTTGGGGATAATGAGGAATTATTTTCCATTCAAAGTATCAGCAAAGTCTTTACTTTAACGCTGGCCCGCAAATGTGTGGGTACAAAAATCTGGGATCGCGTACATGTAGAACCTTCAGGAAATCCTTATAACTCCTTAACTGAATTGGAAAGGGAAAGTGGAATTCCAAGAAATCCTTTTATCAATTCCGGAGCTTTGGTTATTGCTGATATTTTAATTTCACATTTTGAAAACCCTAAGGTTGAACTATTAAATTTTGTCCATAAACTCACTGATGATCCCAGTATTGCTTATAATAAAAGTGTATTTACATCAGAAAGAGATCACGGATTTCGAAATACAGCTTTGGTAAATTATATGAAAGCATTGGGAAATATTGAAAATGAACCTGAAGAAATTTTAGATTTTTACTTTCACCAGTGTGCCATAGCCATGTCTTGTAAGCAATTGGCCAAAGCTTTTACAGTATATGCCAATCAGGGAAAACTTTTATCTACAGGAGAAGAAATCATCGAACCTCAGGAAGCTAAAAGGATTAATGCAGTGATGCAGACCTGTGGATTTTATGATGAAGCAGGTGAATTTAGCTTTAGAGTAGGTTTACCCGGAAAAAGTGGCGTTGGCGGAGGAATAGTTGCTGTTCATCCGGGTTTATATGCTGTTGCTGTCTGGAGTCCTTTACTCAATAAAAAAGGAAATTCTAAAAAAGGCATGAGAGCGCTGGAAGCCTTTACTTATATCACTGATACTTCTATTTTTTAATTTTTAAAGATTGAAGAATTTCCTCTGCAATTTCATCCGGATTGGCAGAGGAAGCATCAATCACCAGATCGCTTTGCATATAATAATATTGTCTTTCGAAAAGATGCTTTCGGATAAATTCATCTAATTTCTCCTCATCTTCCAGATGACTGATAAGAGGTCGAAGATGTCGTTGAGATTGCAAACGATTAAGTAAAGTTTGCACATCTACTTTTAGATAAACCATGGTCGTATTGGGATTTTCTTTAATGAGATTGAGATTATTTCCATAACAAGGCGTTCCTCCTCCCAGAGAAATAATTTTGTTCTTTTTAGTGTTTAAACAAGATTTCAAAACTTCATTTTCTGTTTTTCTAAAAAATATTTCTCCTTTTTCAGAAAAAATATCAGCAATCAGCATATTTTGTTTTTTTTCTATTTCCTCATCCAAATCAAGATAAGTCCAGTTTAATTTTTTAGCTAATTTTTTACCAATCAGGCTTTTACCACTGCCCATATATCCTGACAAAACAATAATCATAGGTTTTTATATTTTCAGTTTTCAATTTTATTTTAACTAATTTCAAATTTATAGGATTTTTCCTTGATAGATTAAAAAATGCTATTATATTTGCAACCGCAATTGAGAAAGATCTGGTAGCTCAGCCGGTAGAGCATCTCCCTTTTAAGGAGAGGGTCCTGGGTTCGAATCCCAGCCAGATCACTTCCTTTAAGTTCTTAATATTTTAGAATATAAACGGGCCCGGGTGCTGGAATTGGCAGACAGGCATGGTTGAGGGCCATGTGCCCCTTAGGGCGTGCGGGTTCGACCCCCGCTCCGGGCACTATTCAAAAATATTTTTTTCAGTATTGTAAACGATCTGGTAGCTCAGCCGGTAGAGCATCTCCCTTTTAAGGAGAGGGTCCTGGGTTCGAATCCCAGCCAGATCACTTTTCTTTTTTGACCAGCCTGCTTTTTTTAACCCTTAATTTTTTAGAAAAACTCTCGTTTCATCCTTATTTTTTATTTATAGATTTAATTTAAATAATAAGAGGATTGAAAGATTTTTGTTATTTTCGATTTCAAAATCACCATCTTTAAAATCCGATGAAAAATGAATAAACTTCAGTCTTATCTAAAAACAATTCGGGTAGTTCTTATCTTTTTAACTGTTTTTGAACTCATCTATCTGGGAGTTACTTTAAGTGATAAGCAGCTAAGATTAAAATTGGATGATAATTTTCAAGCTCTTTGGGTAATTCTGATTTTTCATATTGTGATGCTCAGTATTATTTTATGGCTCAATTGGACAAAATTTCCTATCAATAAGAAAATGAAAATGTCAAATACTTATCTTGTTGTTTTTTTAGGCATTTTAGGTATGTGGCTTTGGATGCCCAGCAGCAATGACATTGATAATCTTTCAAATTATTGAGGTCATTTATTCTTGGTTTTTTCTCTTTATGAATTATTTTAAAATTTAATTTTAATCTTTTGATTTAATCCGAAAAACTCTATTCCTTTCATTTTCAATATTTAATTTAAAAATTGAATCCTCTTACCGGGGATTTTTTTTATGGAAAATATTTATTTAGGACAAAAAGGTCTTTAATTAAAAATAAGTTTTATCTTTGTCCCAGATTCCATTGGAAAAAGTGAAATTAAAAACCCAATAAAAATTCTTTAATTATGATTAATAAATCACATTCCCACAAAAACATTCAGGATTTTGTAGCGGATGATTACAGAACAGCTGAAGTATTTTCAAAATACGGCATTGATTTTTGCTGCAGAGGAAACCGTTCCATTGATGAAGTTTGTGAACAGGAACAAATCGATAAACAGGCACTTATGGATGATTTAGCCGCAGTCACTCAGCAAAACACGGGAGAAAGCATTAATTATAAAGCCTGGCCTTCCGATCTACTTATAGATTATATTGAGAAGAAACATCACAGATATGTGACAGAAAAAGCTCCAGTCATCAATTTTTATTTAGATAAAATTGCCAATGTTCATGGTGGAAGACATCCGGAACTTTTTAAAATCAGAGATTTATTTAAAGAATCAGCTGAGCATCTTTTAAGCCATATGGTTGAAGAAGAAGGTGTATTCTTCCCTTATATCAAAAGAATGCTGGAAGCCAAAGAAAACGGAAGCATTCCGACAAAACCTGAAGGATATGAGTCTATCGACAGCCCGATTGCAAAATTGATGGAAGAACATGATGATGAAGGTGTTCGTCATAGAGAAATTGCAAAATTATCCAATAATTACACTACTCCTGAAGATGGATGTAATACTTATAGAGTAGCTTTTGAAATGTTACGCGAATTCCAGGATGATTTGCATTTACATATTCACCTTGAAAACAATATTCTGTTTTTAGATGCTAAAAAACTTGAAGAATCTTTTAAGGTTCCTGCCAATTAAGAATAAATTTTAGTGAGAATCCTTTGATGAATGTTGGATTTTAGAAGGATTGAATTTTGTTTTTTTAGTTTGAGCTGCGCAATTTTTTCAAATTGCGCAGTTTTTTTAAATATTATTTTTCTTTATATCCGAATAACTTCTGAGCTTTTATCAGATGAGTAACATTCTCAGGTAATTTTTCTTCCCAGCCTTCTTCTCCATTTTCTATCATACGCAAAACTTCTCTGGAAAAAATATCCAAATATTCCGGTTGATAATCTTCTATATCAACAAATTTTCCATAGCGTTTAAAATATTTATAAAGTTCCTGCATCTGCTCAGGCACTTTTACATTTTCGCTGTTGGTGATTTCTCCTGTTTCCTGATTTTTAAAAGGATATAAATATATTTTTAAATTCGGAGTAAACAGTTTTCCAAAAGCTTCCAAAGTTCCCCCTATCAGTTCATCATAATAATGTTCATCAAAAATATAAATCAGGTTATCCACTCCCATAGCCAATCCTTTTTTGGCATTACTATAGCGCTCAAGATATTCTACCAGTTTATAATATTCTTTAAAAGTAGAAATCATTACTTTTTGACCTAAAGCACAAAGCAGATTAGCTCTGTGTAAAAAATCCTCTTCATCTACTTCTCCTTCTGCGCTGAGATTGGATAAAGTAATTTCAAAAACACTTATTGTTTCTTCAGGTTTTAAATTTTCTTCCTTCAAAAAAAGATTTAATGATTTCTCATAAATATCCATATTTACTTTAGTAACCGGTCTGAAACTTCCTCTTAATGCCAGAACATTTTTATTATAAAGTTCTTCTGAAGGCAAAATACTGTTTCCATCCGGTGCAAACATAACAGCTTCTGTCATTCCATTTTTTATGAGTTCTAAACTCATCAGACGGTTATCCACATTTTTAAAACAAGGACCCGAAAAATTGATGGTATCTATTTCTAATAAATCTTTATCTATATGATCATACAGATGTCTCAATAAACTTTTTGGAGAATCGTAATGGTAGTAAGCATAATAGATAAGATTGACTCCTAAAGTTCCCAAGGTATTTTGCTGGTGAAGTGCTCTGCTTTCATGAAATCTCACGTGCATGATAATTTCACTGTAATCTTCATCCGGTTTGGTTTGATAGCGAATTCCTACCCAACCATGTCCTTGATATTTTTTTGCATAATCTATAGTAGCAACAGTATTGGCAAAACAGAAAAACAGCTTGTCTGGATTTTTTTTCCTATCAATTCTTTTTTCTATCAAATCCAGCTCATGAGAAAGCATTTTTCTAAGACGAGATTCTGTCACATATCTCCCGTCTTTTTCAGGACCATAAATCGCATCACTAAACTCTTTTCCATAAGCACTCATAGCTTTTGCAATGGTTCGGGAAGCTCCTCCGGCGGCAAAAAAATTCCGAACAGTTTCCTGTCCGGCTCCTATTTCAGAAAATGTTCCAAAAATACTTTTATTGAGATTAATACGCAGAGCTTTACTTTCTGTTGAGGGAATATTCTCATAAACTCTGTCGCCCATTATTGTTATTGACATAAAAATGAAAACTTTAGGTAAGATTTATTTAAATTTCCAAATGTAAAGATAAGCCTTTAAACTGAAAATATTTTACATTTGTGGAAAATGAATAGTTTAGAAGTTACATTTTTAGGAACCGGAACCTCTCAGGGAGTTCCCGTAATCGGTTGTAAAGACCCGGTTTGCCTCAGTCAGGATCCAAAAGATAAAAGGTTGAGAACCTCAGCCATGATCGAATGGGAAGATCAGAGATATATTATCGATTGTGGCCCGGATTTTCGTCAACAAATGCTGGTCAATCAAGTTGATAAGATTGACGGAATTCTTTTTACTCATGAACACACCGATCATATGATTGGGCTGGATGATATTCGACCGTTTTATTTTGAACAGGGTGATATCCCTATTTATGCCGAACCCAGAGTTCTCAATGAATTAAAAAAACGATTTGATTATATTTTTAATCCTGAAAACAGATATCCTGGAATTCCTTCTGTAAATACTTTTCCTGTTTCAGGAAAACCCTTTTTCCTAAAGAATTTAGAAGTTACTCCTATTCGTATTTTCCATGGAAAACTACCCATTTACGGATACAGATTTGGTGATTTTACTTATATCACCGATGCTAAAACCATATCTGATGAAGAACTTGAAAAAATAAAAGGAACCAAAGTATTAGTTCTTAATGCTTTACGGAAGCATCCTCATCACACCCATCTCAATTTGGCTGAAGCTTTAAATTGGGTAGAAAAAATTAAACCTGAAAAAGCTTATTTTACTCATATCAGTCATTTACTGGGTTTTCACGAAAAAGTTGAAAAACAATTACCGAAAAATGTACATTTGGCTTTTGATAATCTAAAAATTAAAATCTGATGAAATCTAAAATCTTCATGTATCTCTTTTTTTTCGCATTAATGTTTGTGGTTTATCAATTCATGAACTCCAAAAGATATGTAGAAGCTAAAGAAAAAGAAATAAATCTGATGGAAGAGAAAATCAACCAGCTGAAAATTGATGCTTTGCCTGCAGCCAATTCTTCTGCTGAAAAATCAGAATCCAGAGGATTTACTTTAAAAAGTAATTCTAAAGCAAGAGAATATTTTGAAGATCAACAAATGGATCCGGATTCAATTATTTTAGAAATTGAAAGTAAAATCATTTCTCAAAATCAAGCCACCGAAGATCATCCTTTAGTTCCTTATCCGGGTTTACAAGGAATTATGAGAATCAATCGGGTGGAGGTTCTTAACAATCGCTGGGTTTTAGCTGAATTTACAGATGGAAGCTATTGGGGCGAAGCTTTAATTTCTTATTTTTTAGATGAAAATAATGAATTACAATTTGACACTTTAGACGGGATTTTATATACAGATTGAAGCAAGCAACTTCCACAATAATGACAAATTTTCTCCTGGAATCGCAGAAAAGTTAACTATGAGCTCAGTAACTTCTTCAAAAAAGAATTCTTATTTAATTCCTATCCTAATTATAGGGTCTTTGTTTTTTATTTTCGGATTTGTCACCTGGTTAAACGGAACACTTATCCCCTACCTTCAACTGGCTCTTCAGTTAACCACCGCACAGGCTATCTGGGTAACTTTTGCTTTTTATATTTCTTATGCCGTAATGGCCTTTCCTTCTTCTTTTGTGTTAAAAAAGACAGGATTAAAATCCGGAATGGTTCTGGGTTTATTAGTGATGGCTGCAGGTACTTTAATATTTATTCCGGCAGCTCAAACTCGTTTATACTGGATTTTCCTGACCGGATTATTTATCATCGGAACCGGTTTAGCTCTTTTACAAACTGCTTCCAACCCTTATGTCACTATTTTAGGTCCCATAGAAAGTGCTGCAAAAAGAATGAGCATTATGGGAATCTGTAACAAAGGAGCCGGCGCTCTGGCCCCTTTGGTGATGGGAGCCATTATGCTGAAAAATGTGGATGGTTTTAATGAAAAATTAGCTCTAATGACTCCGGTTCAACAAAATGAAGCCCTTGATGCTTTGGCGTCCAGAGTTATTGTGCCTTATATAATTATGGCTTTGGTTTTAATCGGATTGGCTGTGGCTATAAAATTTTCGAATCTACCGGATATTAATGCTGAAGAAGAAAATGAAAAAGACAATCAGCCCATCACCAAAGACCGGGCTCATTGGTGGAATTATCCTTTTTTACTTTTAGGCTTTTTAGCCATCTTTTTATATGTAGGTGCTGAAGTCATGGCCGGAGATATCATTCAGATTTATGGAGATTCTATAGGAATTCCTTTAAGTGTAGCGAGACATTTCACCTCCTACACGATGATAGCTATGCTGATCGGATATTTGCTAAGTATTCTGTTGATTCCAAAATACTTAAAACAAGATAATGCTTTAAAAATCAGTGCGGTCTTAGGAGTTATTTTCAGTCTGGGCGCTATTTTCACTCAGGGTTATACTTCTGTTCTTTTTATTGCGCTGCTGGGTTTTGCCAATGCTGCTATGTGGCCTGCTATCTGGCCTTTAGCTATTGACGGTTTGGGAAAACACCTTCAAACCGGTTCAGCTTTATTAATTATCGGAATCGGTGGAGGAGCTATTCTACCAAAACTATGGGCTTTGTGGGGAGAAAATATGAGTCACCGAATGGAAGAAGCTCAAGCCTATCAACAAGCTTTCTGGATTTTAGTACCTTGTTATCTTTTTATTTTATTTTTTGCAGCTTACGGACATACCATTGGAAAAAATAGAAGTAAATCATAAAATAGCTTTGGCTTAAAGATTTTTCAAAGTTAAATTCTTAAGGAGTTACCGAATGAATTAAATACTCATTGAGAAATAAAGTTTATCTTTGCACAATTAAATTTGATTTTTTAGAAATAAATCTTAAAAGCCCCGTGAATGCTCCCGGAGTTTTTAAATTTGTTATCCGAAAAACCTATATAATCTCACTCAAAAACAAGAAAATGAAAAGAACATCTATTTTGGCTTTAATAAGCTTTTTCATTTTGAGCAGTTTGAATTTTCAAATGAACGCTCAGGAAAAAACAAATCAGCAGAAAACAAAAGAAAACCGAACCATTGATGCGCGTTATACAGGAGAGCTTAATCAACAAGATTTAATCAATTCTCCCTATACCAGCCGCTGGTTTGAACCTCGTTTTAAAAGCTATCATCCTGATAAAACTTCTATGCAAACCATTGAAAATAACATTCACGATTATGAGCTGGTGATGTTTATGGGCGCCTGGTGTCCGGATAGCCACAGAGAAGTTCCCAGAGTCTTTAAAATCTTAGAAGATTCTGGTTATGATATGGATAAATTAAAAGTTTATACTCTTAATACCAGAAAACAATCTGCTGATAAAACCGAGCAAGAATACGGAATTACCAATGTTCCTACGGTTATATTTTTTAAAGATGGAAAAGAAGTTAATCGTTTTGTAGAGCGTCCGCGAGAAACCATTGCCAAAGATTTTGCAAAAATCGTTTCGGGTGAAGATTATCGACATTTTCATTTGAGATAAAAACACATTAAATGAATTATTTCAGGTTTTTCTTTCTTGGAAGTATTTTTATCTTGTTTTTTTCTTGTGGCCAATCCGGAAAAAAAGAAAATAAAACTTCTGAAAAAATAATCGGAAGAGAATATACAGGTGAAGTCACTGAAGAAGATTTAATACATTCACCTTATACCAATTCCTGGTTTACTTCCGGAAAAGAAAATTATCAAACCCACCAGCCTTCCCTGGAAATCATCAAAGAAAACATACACAATTTTAAACTGGAAGTTTTTATGGGAACCTGGTGCCCGGACAGTCAGGCAGAAATGCCCAGATTTTTTAAAATTTTAGAAGAAGTCAATTTTGACAAAGATAATTTAGTGGTTTATGCCTTAGATGAAAACAAAACTTCTAAAGAAAAGTTTGAAAAAGGTAAAAATATCACCAATGTTCCCACCATTATATTTTATAAAGACGGGAAAGAAGTAAATCGTTTTGTAGAATATCCAAGAGAAAGTCTGGCCCGGGATATGGCCAAAATAGTTTCGGGACAACCTTATAAACATATTTACAAATAATCTTAATACATGAGTTTAGATGGACAATCGCTGCTGATTGCAGTAGATTTTGACGGTACTATAGTAGAAGATGCTTATCCAAAAATCGGAAAGACAAGATTATTTGCTTTTGAGACTTTAAAACAACTTCAAGCAGATGGTCACCGGCTGATTTTATGGACCTACAGAAAAGGAACAAGATTGGAAGAAGCAGTAGAATTTTGCCGAAAAAACGGAATAGAATTTTATGCAGTCAATCACAGTTTTCCTGAGGAAGAACACGATCCGAAAGTGAGCAGAAAAATTGATGCTGATATTTTTATAGATGACAGAAATATTGGAGGTCTGCCCACCTGGGGAGAAATCTATCATATGATTTCTGACAATCCGCCCGAGCATCTTAAAAAGAAAAGAAAATCTTTAATAAACAGAATTTTTAAATGGTAATATTAAAAACCCCGGAAGAAATAGAATTAATGCGTGAATCTGCACAAATAGTTTCCAAAACCTTAGGAATTTTGGCTGCAGAAATAAAACCCGGAGTTACGCCTTTATATTTAGATCAACTTGCAGAAGAATTTATACGTGATCAAGGAGCCGTTCCCGGTTTTTTGGGATATAACGGTTTCCCTAATTCTTTATGTATCAGTATAAATGAAGCTGTTGTACATGGCATTCCAAACGAAAAACCTTTAGAAGAAGGAGATGTTGTTTCTATCGACTGCGGAGCTGTGAAAAATGAATTTTACGGAGACCATGCCTATACTTTTGAAGTGGGAGAAGTGGATCCGGAGGTAAAAAAACTGCTGCAAGTCACCAAAGAATCTCTTTATGCAGGAATCCGTGCTTTCCGGGAAGGAAACCGGGTTGGAGATATCAGTTTTGCCATTCAGTCCTATGTACAGGAAAATGGAGATGATTATGGAATTGTAAGAGAATTGGTAGGTCACGGTTTAGGAAAATCTATGCACGAAGATCCGATGGTTCCCAATTACGGAAGAAGAGGCAGAGGAAAAAGATTAAAAAACGGATTGGTTTTAGCTATAGAACCTATGATCAACCTTGGAACACACAGAGTTATTCAACTTCCTGACGGATGGACCATCATCGCTGCAGACAGAAAACCCAGTGCTCATTTTGAACATGATGTAGCTTTAGTTGATGGAAAACCTCAACTTTTATCTACTTTCGATTATGTTTATGAAGCTTTGGGAATTGAATCTGACGAAGAAGATGAGTTCAGAAAAAAATAAAAACTTCTGATATTCCTGAATTAATAATTTTTGACAGAGGTCATGAAAAAGCTTTTCAAAAAAATCCTGAATATTTTTCCGCGACCTCTGTTAATTCGTCTGAGTTTTTTAATAAAACCTTTTCTCACTTTAGCCTTAAAAGGAAATAAATATACTGATCCGATTGACGGAAAAAGTTTTTCTAAATTTCTTCCTTACGGTTATGAAGTTCAAAGAGAAAATGTACTCTCTCCTTCTACCCTATCTTTAGAAAGACATCGTTTACTTTGGTTATATCTTCAGAATCAGACTGATTTCTTTTCAGCCAATCACAAAGTCTTACATTTTGCACCTGAACAGGCTTTTTATAAAAGATTCAGAAAAATGAAAAATCTGGATTATACCACCACTGATCTGAATTCGCCTTTAGCTGATGTAAAAGCTGATATATGTGATTTACCTTTTGCTGATAATACCTATGATTTTATTTTTTGCAATCACGTATTAGAACATATTCCGGATGATCATAAGGCCATGAAAGAATTATTTCGTGTTTTAAAACCGGGCGGCACAGCCATTCTCCAGATTCCCCAAGACCTGAACAGGGAAAAAACTTTTGAAGACGATAGCATCACCGATCCAAAAGAAAGAGCCAAAATCTTCGGACAATATGATCACGTCCGTATTTATGGCAGAGATTATTTTGATAAACTTCGAAAAATAGGTTTTGTGGTTGAAGAAGTCGATTATACCGCTCAGCTAAAGCCTGAAGAAATAGACAAATTCCGTTTAACCAAAGGTGAAATTATCCCTGTTTGCAAAAAAATTTAAAATCTTTTTTTAACCATAGCTTCTTCAAAACCATGGGTGAAAAAAGTTTTCATTTCTCCTTTTTCATCATAAATAAAATAAACCTGAATGTCTTTTTGTTGTTGAGCTATTTGTTTGGCTTTTTCTAAAGGCATAGCCATAAAAGCAGTCGCATAAGCATCTGCGGTAGCACAATCATCTGCAATTACCGAAACACTCAGCAAGCTTCCTCTTAAAGTATATCCGCTTTTCGGATCAATAATATGAACATACTTTTCTCCGCTTAACGAATCGTATTTAAACTTTCTGTAATTTCCTGAAGTGGCTAAACTCTTATTTTTTAATTCAACAATTCCGGATAATTCTCCCCTGTTGGTTTCAATTCTTGGATCGTCAATTCCCAGCCTCCACGTTTTTTGAGATTGAAGATTTTTTCCCCTGGTTCTGATTTCTCCTCCAATTTCTGCCAGATAATTTTCCACTCCATGATTCTCCAGTAATTCACCTAATAAATCAACCGCATATCCTTTGGCTATACCATTAAAATCAAGAACAGTTTGAACATATTTTTTTTCAACAATATTTTCATCAGTAATATTCACTTTTTCCAGGCCCACATACTTCATTAAAGAATCCACCGCCGCTGAATCGGCCGGAATACCTAAATCTTTTGGACCTAAACCATACAGATTGACAATATCTCCAACAGTGGGATCAAAATATCCTTCTGTTTTTTCAAAAATCTCTTTTGATTTTAAAAAAACTATTTTAAATAAATCATCTACCTTAATAGTAGTATCGCCTGCATTCCATTTTGAAATATCTGAAGACTCCATATATGTACTCATCGACTGATTGACCACTTCAAAAACAGAATCTATTTCAGTTTGTAAATCTAAAACACTATCAGCAAAAAACTGAAGTTGATAATCAGTTCCCAGAGCAAATCCGTTTATATGTTGAGGAGTATTTGAAGTATTGGTTTGGCATGACGTTATAATCAAAGTCAGCAGTAATACCAGAAAAAACCTGTTTTTCATAACAAAAGAATAAAAACAAAAAACAAAGATATAAAAATCGTTTTCTATTTAATTGTACACTGATAAAGCTTTAATTACAGGCGGCTCCTTCTATTCATTATTTTTAAATTTATTAACAATTATTTTTAGACTTTGACCCCTCTAAACATTAAATTTGTGTTGCATAGACAATAAAACTAACCTTTTAAAATAAAAACACTATGGACACTAAAAAAGCTATTGGCGGATTAATTATAGGTGCTGTTACAGGCGTTGCTTTGGGATTGTTATTTGCTCCCGGTCGCGGAAAAGACACCAGAAAAGCCATTGCCAAAACCAGTTCTGATTATTTAGAAAAATTTGGCGATGAATTTAAATCTTCTTTTGAAGAGCAATTGGATAAAATCTTAAAGAAAAACACTGAGCGTGCTGAAGAAAGAGCAAGAAAGCAAATAGAAGAAGTAAAAAAAGAAATTGCTCGTATCAAAGCCAATTAATCTGTTGATTGTGTTATTTAAAAGCCCCATTTTTTGTGGGGTTTTTTTATGTGAATTTTTTTCATCCTCAAGCTTTGAAAAATTTTCTTTATAAAACATTTTAAAAACCTATCTTTGGAGCTATGAAATTAAGAGCTGAAAATATTGTCAAGGCTTATAAAGGACGAGAAGTTGTTAAAGGCATCAGTGTAGCCGTTGAACAAGGAGAAATCGTCGGTTTATTAGGTCCTAACGGTGCCGGAAAAACCACTTCTTTTTATATGATTGTCGGATTGATAAAACCTACAAGAGGAAGGGTTTTGCTGGATAATACAGATATCACCAACTTTCCGATGTACAAACGCGCCCAGAGAGGAATTGGATACCTGGCTCAGGAAGCATCTGTTTTTAGAAAACTCAGTGTAGAAGACAATATTATGAGTGTTCTTCAGCTGACAAAAATGTCTAAAAAAGAAAGAGAAATAAAACGGGATGCGCTTATTGATGAATTTGGTCTGGATCACATTCGCAAAAACCGAGGAGACCTTCTCTCCGGCGGAGAAAGAAGAAGAACTGAAATAGCCCGAGCCCTTGCCACCGATCCAAAATTCATTTTGCTCGATGAACCTTTTGCAGGAGTTGATCCGGTAGCTGTGGAAGACATTCAAAGCATTGTAGCACAATTAAAGAAAAGAAACATCGGTATTTTAATTACCGATCACAACGTTCAGGAAACCTTAGCCATTACTGATCATACTTATCTGATGTTTGAAGGAAAAATTTTAAAACATGGAATTCCTGAGGAATTAGCTGCAGATGAAATGGTAAGAAAGGTTTATTTAGGACAAAATTTCGAACTGCGAAAAAAGAAAATTTTCAATAATTAAATCTTCTTTAAACCGTCATAATTTACCACAAAATCATCTTCTTTTGAAACCGGAAGATGATAATCTCTGGCATTAGCCAAACCCACTCCTGCCCAATAAACAAAAGCATCAAATTTCAGTGCATGCTGCTTAATGCTTTGCATAAAAATCACATCATATTCTTTTGGATCTTCCGGATAAGCCACCGCTCTGACAATCACAAAATGAAGCTGCTTATCTTTTAATCCCACAAATTGCGGATTCTTTTTCAATTCGCTGTTAATGGCAATAAACTCAAATCCATTTTTCTCCATATCCTCCCCCACAATATTCATCGCCAAATTGTGAAGTTCCTGTTCTGATAAGTTTTTCATATTTGTAAAATATAAGCTTTTAAATCAGTTTAATCTTAAGGAAATCAGAATTGTCTTATATGTATTCTGATGAAAATTCTTATTTTTTAAATATACTTTCAAAAATAAAATCTATTAATCTGAACTTAAGTAACACTTCTTGAGACAGATTTCCTCAATCTCACCTCTCCGGTACATTTTTAAGAATTTCAAGTAAATACTTCCAGAACTTTTGAGTGGAAGAAATACTTGCACGTTCATCCGGAGAATGTGCTCCAAGAATAGTGGGACCGAAGGAAATGGCATCCATTTTTGGATAATGTTCCAATAAAATTCCACATTCCAGTCCGGCGTGACAAGCAACTACACGTGGTTTTTCATCATGTAAGTCTTCATAAACCTGTTCTGCAATTTTCAGCATTTCAGAATCCGGATTGGGCTGCCATCCGGGATAATTTCCTGAAGTTTTTACTTCAAAACCGGCCAGTTCAAAAACAGCAGTTAAAGTATGGGTTAAATCCTGTTTATTGCTTTCTACTGAAGATCTTGTCAAGCACTGGATTTCTATTTTTCCATCTTCAGCTTCTACACGAGCAATATTATTGGAAGTCTCAACTAAATCTTCCATATCCGGACTCATTCTGTAAACCCCATTATGAGCAGCATAAACGGCTTTTAAAAGGTTGGAGGTAATTTCCTGATTCATCACTTTTTCAGGAGTAGAAGTTTCTTCAACAGTAATTTTTAGATTCTCCTCAATCTTCTGATATTCCTTCAGAACGGCTTCAATTTCTTCCTGAACGCTATTCTTAAAATCTTCTGCTCCTGATTTTTCCACCACAATTTTCACCGTGCTTTCTCTGGGAATCGCATTTCTTAACCCTCCGCCTTTTATTTCAGCAACTTGGATTGGATGAGCAAGATTTCCTGTATATAAAATACGGTTCATCAATTTATTGGCATTTCCTAAACCTTTATGAATATCCATTCCTGAGTGACCTCCTTTTAAACCGGTCAGTTTTACCAAAAAAGCCTGAACCTCAGCACCTGGATTTTCTTCTGAATAATGAAGAGTTGCTGTAATATCAATTCCACCGGCACAACCTATATCTATCTCATCATCTTCTTCTGTATCTAAATTCAAAAGAATATCACCTTTTAAAATAGTGTCATCCAATTGTTTAGCACCGGTCATTCCCGTTTCTTCATCAATGGTAAATAAAGCTTCAATGGGCGGATGAGCCAGATCTTTACTTTCTAAAATTGACATAATAGCAGCCACTCCCAATCCGTTATCTGCTCCTAAGGTTGTTCCTTTTGCCCGAACCCAATCGCCATCAATAAACATATTGATTCCTTCCTTTTCAAAATCGTGCTCTACATCATTGTTTTTTTGAGTCACCATATCCAGATGACTTTGAAGAACAACGGTTTTTCTGTTTTCCATTCCGGGAGTTGCCGGTTTTTTAATGATTACATTTCCGATTTTATCTTCTAAAGTTTCTAAATCAAGATTTTTTCCAAAATCCATCATAAACTTTCTAACTTTTTCTTCTTTTTTAGAAGGTCTTGGAATGTCATTCAGATTGGCAAAATTATTCCACAAAGAAGTTGGTTGAAGTTTTCTTATTGAGTCGTTCATAATTGTTTAAAGTTTTTAATTAAAAAAATCGTTCAGCATACCCAAAGGTTTTTTGAACGATTTAAAATATTTTAAGTGAAAAGAATTCAAATACAGAAATTTATTATTTCACTGCAGGTTTATATTCTTTTCCGTCCACTACCGTTTTAGCGATAATTTCTTTTAAAATTTCAGAAGTTCCTCCACCAATGGGTCCTAAACGGCTGTCTCTCCACAATCTTGCCATCGGATAATCTTCCATATATCCGTATCCGCCTAAAATCTGGAGGCATTCGTAAATAGCATTATCCGCAAACTTTGTAGAGAGCAGTTTAGACATACTTGCTTCTTTCACCACATATTCTCCTGCATCGAGCTGAGCTGCTATATGATAATTAAAAGTTTTCAGCATTTCCAATTCACTGGCTATATCAGCTATTTTATGTCTTAACACCTGAAATTGATTAATACTTTTTCCGAAAGCTTTTCGCTCAGACATATATTGAATCGCATAATCCATAGCATATTCCATTCTGGCGTGAGCATTGATTCCCATGATCAATCTCTCTAAAGCAAAGTGCTGCATAATATAAGCAAAACCTTTTCCTTCTTCTCCCATCAGATTTTCAAGAGGAATTTTTACATCGGTAAAAGAAAGTTCAGCTGTGTCTGAAGCCCGCCAGCCTAATTTATCCAATTTGGTAGCTTCTATTCCGGGAGTATCACTGTCTATGACAAAAATACTCATTCCTTTGTGCCTTTCAGTGGGATCTGTTTTTGCAGCCACTACAATATAGTCCGCATAAACACCATTTGTTATAAAGGTTTTAGAACCATTTAACAGATAATGATCATCTTTTTTTATGGCTGTAGATTTCATTCCGGCCACATCTGAACCTCCAAAAGGTTCGGTAATAGCTAAAGCACCAATTTTTTCTCCGGCAATACTGGGAGCCAAATATTGTTCTTTAATTCTTTCATCTCCTTCCGCATTGAGATGCGTCATAGCTAAGTATTGATGCGCCCACATAGCGGCAGCAAACCCGCCGGAGTTTATTTTTTGCAATTCTTCTAAAAAAATTACCGTGTAAAACAGATCCAAATCTAAACCTCCATATTTTTCAGGATAGCGCAATCCAAAATAGCCCATCTCTCCAAATTTTTCCCATATAAATCTTTCTATGGTTCCTGTTTTTTCCCATTTTTCAATATGCGGCACAACTTCTTTTTGAAGAAATTCACGCAAGCTCTTCCTGAATAGTTCGTGTTCTTCGGTAAAATGTTTATTCGTCATTAATTTTTTATTTAATCTGTTTTTTATAACAACCTAAATATTAAGGTTTTAAAACTAAAGAAATTTTTGGTTGAATTTACCCAAATTAAATGAATTATAATCAACTTTAAAAAAATCATTTAATGAGAGTTTTCAATTTTTAAAAATAAACTTAATCTGTCCATCCTGTCAAAAGGAAAACCTTGAATTTCTGAAAGCTCATCAAAAGATTTAATTCCTTCCCGGGTTATTCGATAATTCACTATTCTTCGGGCCAGTTCATATTCAATATAAGGTATCTCTAAAAGATCCATCACCTCAGCTTTATTAATATCAATTTTCTTAAAATCTTTGGGGGTTTGAACTTCAAATTTTTCCATTATAGCCATTCGGGTTTCATATTTTAAACCATAAATATCTTTTAGCTGAATTTCATTTATAAATCCGCCTAACTGATTTCTATACAAAACAATTCTTTTTGACAAGACCTCTCCTACTCCGTTTATCTCTTTTAAATCTTCTTCAGTGGCTGTGTTCAAATCTTTTTTAGCAATGGCAACTGATACAGAAATCGATTCTTCTTTAATTCTATTTTCTCTTTGATTAACCCAATCCGGAAATTTAAAATAAGGAGCTATTTCTTTTAAAAGAGAATCAGAAATTTGAGTAACTTGTTTAAATTCTTCTGTAGAATTAATCCATTTATCCTGATCTCTAAATTCTTTTAATCTATCAAATTCAAGAGTTGACATTCCCAAAGTGTAAGCTCTGTAATCTGTTATAAAATTTGGATTAAAAGGATAAATTACATTTTTGGGAGTGGAAGAAACCTTTACCATCTTCACAGAATCGATAAAATTTCTAATTTTTATTTGCTCTTCCGAATCAATAAAAAAATCTGATGGAGGTTCAAATTTATTTTTTAAATAATAATTTAAGAAGAGAATACCTGAGATGAGCAGCACAAATCCTAATACTCCTTTTCTTTGAAGACTATTAAAGCTGAAATTCCTGCTCATCTTTGAAGAAGTTTTATTTCTTCTTAAAGATAATCAAAAAACGGTGTTTTCTTAATTGGTAATTGTTAAAGCAAAGCTTCCTGAAATTTTCAAAAATTTATAAAATATCTTTTACATCTTCCAATCCTTTATCTAAAGCTTTGTCTTTGATTTTGATAGCTTTGAGATACCTTTTTAATTCCTTTCTCACTACAGAGGCTAAGATTATCACACCTATAATATTAGGGATGGCCATTCCAAAATTCATCGCATCAGAAAAGTCAATTACAGCATCCAAACTAACACCGGAACCTATCCAGATTCCAAAGCAAAACAAAATATTATAAATTAATCTTGTTCTTTTTCCTTTTCCAAAAATATACATCCAGCCTTGCACTCCATAATAAGACCATGAAATCATAGTTGAAATGGCAAAAAGGATAACGGCTATGGTCAGGGCGATAGAGAAATTAGGAATAGCAGAATCAAAAGCCGCAGCTGTGAGTTGTACACCTTCGGAAATTTCTTTTCCATAAACCACAATATTGGCATCAAAATTAGCGATGATGATGATTAAAGCGGTTAGAGTACAAATAACTACTGTGTCAATAAAAGGTTCTAAAAGTGCTACCAATCCTTCTGATGCAGGATATTTAGTTTTTACTGCTGCATGAGCTGTAGGTGCAGATCCCATTCCTGCCTCATTGGAAAAGGTGCTTCTTCTGATTCCTTGAATCATCACGCCCACCGCTCCTCCTGCAATCCCTTCTCCTGTAAAGGCTCCTTTAAAAATGGCAATAAAAGCATCTCCAAGATGCATATAATTTACACCTATAATAATTAGCGCACTGAGTATATACAGAACAGCCATAAAAGGAACTAATTTTTCTGTTACCTTGGCGATTCGCTTAATTCCGCCAATGATTACCATAGCAACAATAATGGCCAATCCTGCACCTACCCATAAAGTTTGTGAAGCATTCAAATCAAATAAATTAGCAAACTGTGCTGAAGCCTGATTAGCCTGAAATAAATTTCCTATTCCAAAAGCTCCGCAGGTGATTAAAACCGCAAAACTAAAAGCGAGAATTTTTCCGAAATTTTTCATTCCTTTCTCTGCCAGTCCTTTTCTTAAATAATACATAGGTCCGCCATAAATAGTTCCATCCGGACCTACATCTCTGTATTTTACACCTAAGGTACATTCTGTAAATTTGGTAGCCATTCCTAATAACCCACCAATAATCATCCAGAAAGTTGCTCCCGGACCTCCTATAGAAATTGCCACAGCTACTCCTGCTATGTTACCCAGACCTACAGTGGCTGAGAGAGCTGTTGTCAAAGCCTGGAAATGCGTTACTTCTCCTGCGGCTTCTTCTTGCTGAATAGCTTCTTGAATTACTTTTTTCTGTTCATCTTTAGTGACATCTTCATAAAGCACATCTGCTCCTACCGCTTCAATATCTGTATAATCTCCTTTGATAACACGAATAGCTGTTTTTACACCGGTAAAATTGATTAATCTGAAATAAAAAGTAAAATAAATAGCTCCTCCAATGAGAATTAAAACCACCCAGGGCACTTTAAATTCCTCTGCAAAAGGAATTTCATAAAAAATAAAATCGATAAACCATTGGGTATATTTTCTAAAAACAGCATCAAACTGACTATCGGATTGGGAATTTTGTCCAAATAAAAAGGCAGGCATAAAAACACTGAGCCCGACAAAAAGAGATTTTCTCATAGGATGTCTTGAAGAATAGTTAAAAAACAGGTCAACAAGATGTGAAAAAATCATAGAAACCTCAAGAATTTCTAAAAAATTTTTTGGTTAGACTGAGGAGGAATAATGAAAACATTTAATTTATAAGTCGAAAACCGAACTCCTTTTGGTATAGATTAAATCTTTTATTTTAAGCATAAAAGCTAAGGTCAGATAGATGGCAAAGCCTATTCCTAAAGTTGCAAAGGAAAGATAAATAAAGAAAAGTCGGATATTTTTGACTCGCATTCCTAAACGGTCAGCCAAACGTGAACTCACATAAAAGCCATGACGATCAAAAAAATACCGGATTCTGTAAATGATGTTTAACATACAGCAAATATAGAAATTATTTTTGCAAGAGTTTTAATCCCAGATTACATCTCAAACATTGATTTTTTGCGCAATAATTTTTTTTGAGTTGTATTAAAGCTTGAGAATCCAAAGCATTTATGGCGGTTTTGGCCCTTAAAGAATTAAAACCTTCTACAATTGTATTTTTTTCAACCGGAAGTTTTCTCATCAGAGAAAATAATTCTTCAAAATCGAGTGCTCCTTTTTGTTGAGCAAAACAAAATTTTAAAGGGATGATCGTATTAATCAGCAAAAGGTTGATAAAGTTTCTGGAGATTTTTTTGGGTCTGGCTTTTACTTCTTTATCAAAAGTAAAGTGTGAATCCCAAAATTCAGAAGCTTTAATATCAAAAGAACTTTTAATTTTTTCCATATCCTTCTGTTCGATCAGATGCTGAAAAAGATTTTTATTTTTAATATAAACTCCGGCTAATTGAGCCAATCTGATTGTTGGAAAATTTTGAGGTCTCAATCTGAAAAAGCTCACCGGTAAAATTCCTTTCCGATTCAGTTTATATTTATGTTTCAGATATTTATATTCTGATTTTAATTCTTCATAATAAGGATGATCATAAACTCTATCTAAAAGCCCGGCTTGTCCAAACAACAAAGCTTCCATCTGAGAAGATTCATTGGTTTTTTGAATAACTGAAAAAGGAATTGAATTGGCCATACTCAGAAAAGCATCTCCATTGACATTCAATCCAAAATTTTTGGCCAGCATGCAAAACAGAGTAGCTTCCCAATTGTTGGTATTTCTGTTTAGAAGAGCATAAATTACTTTTGACTTATCTTCCAATCTTTCAATATACAAGCGTTCCAGCCAGTTTTGAATATCGAAATCCATAAAATCAGGAAAATCATTTTCACAATTAATCCACTTTCTAACCTGCACACCCAAAAGCTGATTGTAATTTTCCAAAGCATTTTTATGAACAATTTCTTTAAGTGTCAAGGTAGGGATCACAGAATTATTTCTTCTGAATACCTCTACATCGTGTTCCCATACCACATGTAAAATCACATTATCATAAGCAGGATCAACTTCGTGGTGATGCGCATACCAGTCACTTGATTTTTTATGAATTTCTACATTTCCCGCCCAGAGCTGTTCTCCTATTTTAATTTTCGCATTAAAAAAATCAGGTCCCGATTGAGATTGATTATAAAGACCTGTTTCAAGGATTTCCAATTCTTCTCCTTGAACAGTTTGAGCATTCAAAAAATCAAATTTTTTAAACCTCCATAAGAAATGTAAAAAATCCTCTTTCATCATCTATTGTTTCAAGAAGTAAACAATAAAGATAATTATAAAATTGAAATATTTACCAAAAATTTTTTACAACTGAACATTCAAAATAAACAACATTGTTCGGGGCAGAATGTCGATTGATATAATATCAACTTTAAGAAGAAAAAATCTCTTTTTTTGTTGACTAAAAAATATATTTGAAAGAAATTCGTTTAAAATTTCTGAGCAAATTTATTTTTATTAATGTTGGAAAACATCCTTCTGTCAGATGAAAAGCTGTTCCTTTTTCTAAATAATCTGGGAACATCAAATTGGGATTGGCTATGGCATTTTATCACTGATAAGTGGTCTTCCGTCCCTTTATATCTTTTCTTACTTTTTCTTTTATATAAGAAAGTAAATGGAAAAGCTGTTCTGATAACTTTAGGCATGATTATTTTGCTGATTTTTTGTTCTGATCAGTTCTCCAATATTTTAAAAAATGGATTTCAAAGACCTCGCCCATGCCGATTGGAAATTCCCGGTAGATTTATAGCAAACTGCGGAAGAAATGGATTTCCTTCAGCTCATGCTTTTAGCTCTATGGCCCTGGCTGTTTTTATGGGAAAAATTCTCAAACCTTATTATAAATTTGCTTTACCCGGACTTTTATTCTGGTCTTTATTATTAGGAATAAGCAGAATTTATGTGGGTGTACATTATCCGGGTGATGTTTTGGTTGGATTTTTATTAGGTATATGTTTAGGGTTAATCTTCTTCAAATTCAAAATCTTTCTGTTGAGAAAATGGAAAATTTCTTCTGAAAATGTATTTAAAATTTATAATTTATTCAACTGGAAGAAAAACTCCATTTACAAAATCCAAAAAAGTTTGCTCTTTTTGAGCTTATTCATTATTACGATTCTATATATCAGAACGGAAAAAAATCCTTCTCTTTTTATTTTAGAAGATACTTCTGTGGAAAAGTATTATGAAATGTTTGCCGTTTTTATTAGTCTCTTAGGATGTGGATTAAGAATCTTCACTTTAGGATTTCACCGGAAGCACCCTTTATCGTTTTATGAAAACAAAAATGAAAATCAACAGATAAAGGGAATTTATTCAGCAGTAAAATATCCGCTTTATCTGGCTAATTTTTTTATTTTCTTTGGAATTGTTTTGTGGACAGGAAACTATTGGTTTATCTTATTTTTCTTTTCTGCTTATTGGATTCTTTCTATGGAAGCAATAAGAATAAAAGAGCATATTTTTCAACAGAAATACGGAAATGTTTTTAGCGAGTGGAAAGAAAAAACTCCCAATTTTATTCCTGATTTCTCTGAATTCAAAAAAACATCCTCTGCATTCAATTGGAAAAGGATTCTAAATGAAGAAATAAAATTTATTTTCTTCTTGTTTTTAATATTTAGCAGCTTCAATTTAATTGCTAAATATGTAGGAAATCCCGATTTGACTCAATTGAATTATTATTTATTTTTCTTCAATTTTTTCTTTGGACTTATTTTATTAATTGTCCAATTCCTAAAAGAAAAAACAGATTTATTTGTGATCGACACTAAAAGATGATGAAAATTATAAAGATTTTTTTATTTAATTTATTAGAAAATCTTCCTTATCAAATCAGTCTTCCTTAAAAGTATCTTTATAAATATCGTCGGTTATTTTTTTCAGCAGATTTACTTTTTCTGCCCGAAATTCAAAATGTAAATTCCAGATACCATCTTCACTGGCTGATCCGAAATTCGCCATTCCGGCCCTTTCTAAAATTCTTCTTTTTTCCACCCAATTTTGATTGTAATAGAAATCTGCCAACTGATCGAGATTTTCACTCATAGCTTCAAATTCTTCTATAAATGCCTGAAGCTTGTCCAGGTCTTTCTCAGCCTGAAGCATACGTTGGTCTGCCGCTGCAAATTCGGCTTTTATTTTCCTTAATACTTCTGAATCCATGATCAATAATTTATTCTAAGAAACCTTGTTCCTTCATCCATTCATCATTAAAAATTTTATTGACATAACGGCTTCCGTGATCGTGAAATAAAACAACAACTACATCGTCTTTGGTGAAATGTTCTTTTAGCTGAAGCAATCCTTTTGCAGCTGCTCCTGCTGAATTTCCAAGAAAAAATCCTTCTTCTAAAGCTAATTTTCTTGTATAAACAGCAGCGTCCTTATCGGTTACTTTGGTGAAACCATCAATGATGTCAAAATCCACATTCTTCGGAAGAATATCCTCACCGATTCCTTCTGTGATATAAGGATAGATTTCATTTTCGTCAAAAATTCCGGTTTCATGATATTTTTTAAAAACTGAACCATAAGTATCAATTCCCCAGATTTTGATATTTGGATTTTTCTCTTTTAAATACCGTCCCACTCCTGAAATAGTACCACCGGTGCCAACTCCTACTACAAAATGAGTAACTTTCCCATCAGTTTGTTCCCAAATTTCAGGACCTGTTGTTTCATAATGTGCCTGTGTGTTTGCCGGATTATCATATTGATTGACATACCACGAATTTGGGGTTTCTTCTGCCAGTCTTTTAGAAACTGAATAGTAGGATCGCGGATCATCAGGAGCTACTTCTGTAGGACAAACTATCACTTGGCTGCCCATAGCTTTTAAGACATCTATTTTTTCCTTGCTTTGTTTGTCAGAAATCACACAAATCATTTTATAGCCTTTCACCACTGCTGCTAAGGCTAATCCCATACCTGTGTTTCCTGAAGTTCCTTCAATGATGGTACCTCCGGGTTTTAATTTTCCTTCTTTTTCTGCTACTTCAATCATTTTAACCGCCATTCGGTCTTTCACTGAATTGCCCGGATTAAATGTTTCATATTTAGCCAATACCAAAGCATCTATGTCTTTGACGATTTTATTCATTTTAACCAAAGGAGTGTTTCCAATGGTTTCTAAAATATTTTCTGCGTATTTCATTTCTTTATCTTAATCCTTTTTCAATTCAATAGTCAAAAAGGAGTTTATGCTGTTTCTATTTTTTTTCTGAAAATTTTCCTTTTCAGGAGAATTTTATGCTTCTACAATTCGTTTGAGATCTTTTAATTCTTTTTCACTTAAATGTCTGTACTTTCCAACAGGCAAATCATCTAAATGAATATTAATAACGCGAATCCGTTTAAGACCGACTACTTCATAATTAAAATATTCGCACATTCTCCGGATTTGCCGGTTTAAACCTTGAGTTAAAATGATATGAAACTCATGGCTTCCGGTTTTTCTTACTTCACATTTTTTTGTCACTGTATCAAGAATAGGCACCCCCTCTCCCATTCCTTTTATAAATTCAGGTGTTACAGGTTTATTAACCCTTACAATATATTCCTTGCCCTGATCATTTCGAGAACGTAAAATTTTATTGACAATTTCTCCATCATCAGTTAATAAAATTAAACCCTCACTGGCTTTGTCCAATCTTCCGACAGGGTAAATTCTTGTGGGATAATTGATATAATCTATAATATTATCTTTTTCAACTCCCGAATCAGTCGTGCAAACAATTCCTACAGGTTTATTAAAAGCTAAATAAGTGTGTTCTTCAGATTTATTTTCTACTAATTTGCCATCTACTTTTACTTTATCATTAGGAAAAACACGAGTTCCCAACTCAGGAACAGAATCATTGAGGGTGATTCTTCCTTGCTCGAGCAATCGGTCTGCTTCTCTTCGGGAACAATAGCCTGCCTGACTTAAATATTTATTTATTCGAATACCTTTTTCTTTTGACAAAACAATAAATTTTATGAATTAATAGATTGAGCAGCTTCAAAAACCGCTTCTTTTAAATATTGAATGATGGCTTCGTCCACCTCTTGACTTCTCAATCCGTGACCAAGATTTTCTGTCAGTTTCAACTGAGCTTTCCCCCATTGATCAACCAGATTTTCTGATTCTGAATAATGAACAATTCGATCTTTGCGGTCATGGATAAACAAAGTTGGAATAGGATTGTCCTGTATGAGTTTTGTAATAGAAAAATCAGATAAATTGTATTCAAATTCTTCTTCAAAACGTTTTTCAAAATCCTTCATTAACTTGTTTTTTAACCCTAAAGTTTGTTGAAAACCAAGAACAATATTTTTCATCTCAATAGCCGGAGCCAGTAAAACCAATTTTTGCAGAGCTGAAATCCCTCCTTTTTGCTGTTGAAACAACAGTGTAAATCCGCCTAAACTATGACCTACGGCAAAATCAACTGAATATTTTTTCACCAGATGAACAATGGCTTTTCCATATAAAGGAACATTTGAAAACTCACCTTCCGAACTTCCATGAGCGGGAGCATCCAAAGAAATAACAGAAAAATTCTCTTCCAATAATTTTTGGATCAGTTCTTTCCATCTTAAACTATTGCTTTCCCATCCATGAGCCAAAAGCACTTTCTTTTCTCCGGCCTTCCAAAAGTAATACCGTAACTTCTGACCTTCAACATCAATCTGATGGGTAGAAGATGCTGTATTTAAAAAAGCTTCTTCTTTATAATTTATTTTTCCTTTTGCAGGAGTCAGAAAAAACTTAAAGCTCAATTCAACAGCTTTTCCCGGAAAAAAATTATGCAGGATATTCAAATAAAATCCTGCTAATTTAATTTTTTGAGTAATTTCTTCATTCCGGATGTTTTTTAACTCTCTAATCTTCATTTTTCTCCCAATCCAGCCACAAATGCCTGATGACAGCTCCGTTTTTTATTTGTGAAGATTTAATTTTCACACCCATACCGGTAGGTTCCAGAATATCTTTTTTATCAATATTGACATACATATTGAGATCATCTACAAAAACCATGGCTGTTCCTAAAGTATTTTCTATTCTGCTGATAGAATAATTTGTTTTTAAAACTTCAAACCTGCTTCCTTTTCCAAGACCTTTATCTGTTTTAAAAATTGTATCTATCACTTCTACTCCTGAAATTGTACTGGTGCTGTCAAAACTTTTTGCAGGATAAAGTCTCAACAAAGGCTTACCTCCTTTTTGATAAACCACAATTTCATTTCCTCTTGAAAATTCTTTGGAATTGTTTTTATTGACCACAGAATCACCTGCAAAAACAGAATCTAATTGATAAACCTGAATATCTTTAGTTAAATTTCCTATTCTGTTTTTATCAATTAGGTAGGTATTATCCTTCTTTTCTTTTTGACAAGCTCCTAATACCAGAACCAGGCCCAGCATAATTAATAGTCTATTTTTCATAGATATAAATATTTTTGCAAAAATAGGAAATGTAAATCAATGCAAGAAGAGAAGTTTTTGTTTCCATTGCTAAATTAATGTTTCTATAAGCAATTTTTTTTAGAGCATAGAAAGAAAGGTTTTTTTACCTTTGCCGTATGAAAACAGAGACAACAGAAAATTTAGTTTTAAAAGGAATGGAATTGCCTTTAATGGAAGAGTTTTACACTCTTCAGGGTGAAGGCAATCATCAGGGAAAAGCTGCTTATTTCATCAGATTGGGAGGTTGCGATGTCGGCTGTCATTGGTGTGATGTCAAAGAAAGCTGGGATGCGGTTTTACATCCGCCAACTTCTATAGAAAGCATTTCAGCCAATGCTGAAAAACATGCTAAAATAGCTGTTATCACAGGAGGAGAACCTACTCTTTATAATTTATTACCACTTACTTCCCTTCTAAAGGAAAAAGGAATCCGAACGCATATAGAAACTTCCGGTGCACATCCGTTAACGGGAGTTTGGGATTGGGTTTGTCTTTCTCCAAAGAAAAGAAAACTTCCGACACCTATTGCTTATCAAAAAGCTAATGAACTTAAAGTGATTGTGTACAATTATCATGATTTAAAATTTGCTGAAGAACAGGCAGAAATGGTAGGAGAAAACTGTTTGCTCTACTTACAACCCGAATGGAGTGTAAAAGAAAAAATGATTCCTGTTATAGTTGATTATGTTTTAAAAAATCCTCAGTGGAGAATAACCTTACAGTCTCACAAATATTTAAATATTCGATAATCCGGTCTTTAAAGCTCTTTAATTAAGCTTTCGATGTTTTAGGATTAATATTTAAACTTATGCGCTTTAATAGAGCACAAAAAGCTTAATTTTTCGTATATTTGTAACTTTGTCAAGTAATATCTTATTTATAATATGAATGAAATAGAAAAAAATTATTCAGCCGATAATATTCAGGCCTTAGAAGGAATGGAGCATGTTCGCATGCGTCCATCGATGTATATTGGAGATGTAGGTCCCAGAGGGTTGCATCACCTGGTTGACGAGGTAGTGGATAACTCCATAGATGAGGCTATGGCAGGTCATTGTGATCGAATTGATGTAAGAGTTTATGAAGATGGATCCATTTCTATTCGGGATAATGGTCGTGGAATTCCGGTTGATATTCACCGTCAGGAAGGTATTTCTGCTTTAGAAGTAGTTATGACAAAAATCGGAGCCGGAGGAAAATTTGACAAAGATTCTTATAAAGTTTCCGGTGGTTTGCACGGGGTTGGGGTAAGTGTGGTAAACGCACTTTCTTCCCGCTTACACGCAAAAATATTTAAAGACGGAAAAATCTGGGAACAGGAATATGAAAGAGGTCAGGCTTTATATCCTGTAAAAAGTACAGGAACTACAGATGAGCATGGAACCATGGTTATTTTTAAACCTGACAATGAAATTTTTAAAGAAACCACCACTTTCACTTATCATATTTTAGCCAATCGTTTAAGAGAACTTTCTTTTTTAAACAAAGGGGTGAAAATGACACTCACGGATGAAAGAGAAAAAGATGAAGAAGGAAATGTGCGGCATGAGGTTTTTTATTCAGAAAACGGATTAAAAGAATTCATCGAATATTTAGATGAAAACCGTACACCGGTGATTTCCGAAATTATCTCTATGGACGGAGAGAAAAACGGTATTCCTGTAGAAGTGGCTATGGTTTATAATGACACTTTTAATGAGAACGTTCATTCGTATGTAAATAATATCAACACTCACGAAGGAGGAACTCATTTATCAGGTTTTAGAAGAGGTTTAACGACCACTTTAAAAAGATATGCCGACAACTCAGGCATGCTCAGCAAACTTAATTTTGATGTAGCCGGAGATGATTTTAGAGAAGGAATGACTGCTATTATTTCCGTGAAAGTAGCTGAACCTCAGTTTGAAGGACAAACCAAAACAAAACTTGGAAACAGAGAAGTTAATGCTGCAGTTTCTCAAGCTGTTTCTGAAATGCTGGAGATTTATCTGGAAGAAAATCCAAATGATGCAGCCACTATTGTTAAGAAAGTAATCTTAGCAGCTCAGGCCCGGCATGCTGCAAGAAAAGCACGGGAAATGGTGCAGCGAAAAACAGTAATGGGTGGAGCAGGATTACCCGGAAAACTTTCTGACTGTTCTGAGCAAAATCCTGAACTGTGTGAAGTGTTTCTGGTGGAAGGGGATTCTGCGGGCGGAACTGCAAAACAAGGAAGGGATAGAAATTTCCAGGCTATTTTACCTTTAAGAGGAAAAATCTTAAACGTTGAAAAAGCACTTCAGCACAGGGTTTTCGAAAATGAAGAGATAAAAAACATTTACACTGCTTTAGGAGTTACTGTAGGAACAGAAGAAGACAGCAAAGCTTTGAATCTTGAAAAATTGAGATATCACAAAGTAATAATTATGACGGACGCCGATGTGGATGGAAGTCATATTGCTACTTTAATTCTTACTTTCTTCTATCGTTATATGAAAGAATTAATTGAAAGAGGCCACGTTTATATTGCGACTCCTCCTCTATATTTAGTAAAAAGAGGAAATTCAAAACGATATGCCTGGTCTGAAGAAGAACGTCAACAGATTACAGAAGAATTTAATGGAAAAGTAAATATTCAGCGATATAAAGGTCTTGGAGAAATGAACGCTGAACAACTCTGGGATACAACTATGAATCCTGAAAGAAGAATTTTAAGACAAGTTACCATTGAAAACGGTAGTGAAGCTGACAGAGTTTTCTCTATGTTAATGGGAGATGAAGTTCCTCCAAGAAGAGAATTTATAGAGAAAAATGCGATTTATGCTCATATTGATGCATAATTAAAAAATAAAAATAGATTGGAAGAAGCTCGAAATTTTTCGGGCTTTTTTCTAATCGCTTAATCTAACTTTTTAGATTAAAAAATGGAGAGAAAAAATAAAAATATCAGACAACTTATTTTCTGTTATCTGAATATTTTACTCTTACTTTTACCTATGTCGGTGGAACTTTATCATTCCACTACAAAGCAGCACGCTTTTGAAATTTGTGTTGAAGCTTCCAATCACATTCATCAGGAAGAGTTGGATTGCAGCTTTCAGGATTTTCTATCTCTTTCATTTCTCTTCTTTTCTTTTCATCTTGAAGGAATTCCGATAAAACTTCATCTTCAAAAATCATCTTTTTATCAAAATAAATATTTTCATAGTTTAATTCGTTCTAAAAATCTTAGAGCACCACCTTTTTTTATGTAAACCGAAATAAAATTATTAATTCTTTACATAAAAAAAATTCTATGAAAACATCCTTTTTTCTTTTAGGATTGTTTTTATCATCCACTTATATCTTTGCACAAAACTCTTTTAGTGGAAAAGTGATAGATGAGAACAATCTTCCCTTACCAGCCGAAATTTTTATTCCAGAATTGAATCAGAAAAACTTTGCTGATTTTGACGGCCATTTTTATTTAACCTCTATTCCTTCAGGTGTTCTTGAAGTAATCTTCTCTTATACCGGATATCAAACTGTTTTAAAAAGAATAAAATTTCCTTATTCTGAAGAAGAAACAACCATTCAACTTTTACCTTCTTCCATAGAAATGGAGGCTATTATACTTTCCGTTCCTTTTCATAAACTCCAAAAGGAAAATGTGATGAAAGTTGAACAAATCAATTTGAATTCTTTAGAAAAACACGGTGCCCTCCATTTGTCGGAAGCGATTTCTTCCATTCCTGGTGTAAACACAATCACTACCGGAGCGGGAATTAGCAAACCTGTGATCAGAGGACTTAGCTCAAACCGGGTTTTAACCTACGCACAGAATGTTCGGATAGAAAATCAACAATTTGGAGAGGAACACGGATTAGGAATTAATGAAGCCGGAGTAAAAAGTGTAGAAGTTATAAAAGGCCCTGCTTCTTTACTTTATGGCAGTGATGCCTTAGGTGGCGTTCTATATTTGGTACCGGAAAATTTTGCACCTCAAAATACTGTCTTTACAGAAGTAGGAGGGAAATTCTTTTCTAATACAAAAGGAAAAAATTTAAATTTTGGTTTTAAAAACAGTCATAATAAATTAGGGTTTTTAGTAAGAGGAGCGATTAGTGAACATAGTGATTATAAAACCGGAAATGGTCTTCGGGCAACTAATTCAAGATTCTCAGACAAAGATTTTAATACAGGCTTTCAATATAGATCCAGTCAATTCCGAACTGAATTACGCTATAATTTTAATCAATCGGATTTAGGAATAAGTGAAGGCATAAAAGAACAAACAACACAAACCAAAATGATGATTCCTTATCAGGAAATTGATAATCATATTTTAAGTTCAGAAAACTCCTTCTTTTTTGAGAATTCTAAATTAACTGCCAGGCTGGGTTATTTAATGAACAACAGAAAAGAACTTGAAGAAGAGCAGGGTCCTTTACAAAATATGGATACGCCCAGTTTACAAATGAAATTAAAGACTTTCAATTATGATTTGAAATATCATTTTAATATTAAAGATAATCTGGAAGCCATTACCGGGATTCAAGGAATGCATCAAAAAAATGAAAATTTTGGAGAAGAAATTTTAGTTCCCAATGCATTGGTTGATGACTTAGGAATATTTATAACCGGACATTATCATTTAGAAAATTTAGATTTTCAAGCAGGAATTCGTTTAGATAACAGAAGATTAAATATAAAAAAAACCTGGAATGCTCATGAAGAAGAATTTTCAGAATCAGGAAAGAAAAACTTTAATAGCATAAATGCTGCTTTAGGAGTAAAATGGAATCTTAATAAAAACCTGACAAGCCGGCTTCATGCAGCAACCGGATTCAGAGCTCCCAATTTAGCAGAATTAGCTTCAGATGGTCATCATCATGGAGTGTCTCGATTCGAATTAGGATCCATGGATTTAAAAAACGAACAAAATTTACAGTTAGATTTTTCATTAGAATATAATAAGGTAAACTCAGAGTTTTTTGTAAACGTATTTTATAATTATATACAGGATTATATTTATTTGGAACCTATCGATGCTTTTATTGACGATTTGCCGGTTTATAAATATCAACAACAAAATGCTTTTTTATATGGCGGAGAAATAGGTTTTCATCTTCATCCTAAAAGTTTTGATTGGTTTCATTTTGACAATTCATACGAAATGGTAATTGGAAAAAAATCAGCGGGTGGATATCTTCCTTTTATCCCGGCTCATAAACTAAGCAATACCGTTCAAATTCAAATGCAGGACAGAAAGCCCTTTATAAATTCGAATGTTTTCTTTACATTAAATTCTGTCTTTCAACAAAACAAAGTAAGTGAATTTGAAACCAGCTCAAAAGCTTATAATTTAATAGATATGGGATTGAATACTACTCTTCAAAAAAGTAAAATCAATTACAACTTTTTTATTTCTGTCAACAATCTATTAGATAAAGAATATAGATCTCATTTATCCCGTTTAAAACCACTTAATATTTCAGACATGGGCAGAAATTTCACTTTAGGATTAAAATTGGAAATTTAATTTGATGAATTAAAAACTGAATGAGAAAATGCAAAGCATCTTTAAAATGAGAAACTTAATGTCTTAATGTTTAAAATTCAGCATTAAGAAATTAAGAAATAATCATCAAAAACAGCCAATCCTGGAAGAAAATCTTCTTCTTAAAATTTTTAAAATTAATTTTTAGAAGAAAAATCTAATTTATTTCAACAATTATCAAAGTATAAGATTTTTAAGTGATAAAAAATATTGGCATTTCCTAATTGAAACCCTATATTTGTCCGCTTTTAAAATTCAAAATAATATAATTTCTTCGAAGAATGCAGAATAAGGGAATAATAAGACTATTTGCAATCCTTTTTGCTTTAGTCAGTATTTATCAACTGTCATTTACATTCATAACCAATAAAGCTGAAAAAGACGCAAGAGTATATGCGGAAAATAAAATCAGCTCGGATGTAGAAAACTATGGTGAACTCCGCCACCAGGCTGAAAGTCAATATCTTGATTCCATAGCCAAACAACCCATTTTTGCCGGCGTTACTTACAACACTGCCAAATCTAAACAATTAAATAAAGGTCTTGATTTAAAAGGTGGTATCAGCGTTATCTTACAGATTTCTGTAAATGACCTTTTACGTGAACTTTCCAATCAATCTACTGATCCTGCTTTTGAAAAAGCTTTAGCAGAAGCAGATGAAGCCTTGAAAACAAGTCAGGATACTTATTTGAATTTATTTTTTAAAGCTTTTAATGATATTCCTGATGCGCGATTGGCTTCTCCCAATATTTTCGGAAATAAAAATCTGAGTGGAGAGGTTGATTTTGATATGACCAATGAAGAAGTTCAAAGAGTTTTAGCCAGACGAGTTGATGAAAGCATTTCTTCAGCATTTGAAGTTCTGAATCAGAGAATTGATAAGTTTGGTGTTGCTCAGCCCAACATTCAAAGATTGGGTGAATCCGGAAGAATCATGATTGAATTACCGGGAGCACAGGATGTAGATCGAGCAAAAAATCTTTTACAGAGCACTGCTCAACTGGAATTCTGGCCTGTTTATCAAGCCAGAGATTTTGCCCGCTTCTTAGGACAGGCAGACGCACTCATAGCAGATCTTGAAAAACCTAAAGCAGAAAAATCAGAAGTTTCTGCCGATAGTATTCAGCAAGTTGCCGATACGACGGATATAGATGAAGATGATATTGAAGCTTTATTAAGCGCCGAAAAAGATGATACTGACAGTTCAGATTTTGAATCTTCTTCTCCTTTGATCAGCCTTATTAAAGGAATGGGACATGATAGCGGACCGATTTTAGCCGAATTCCATGTGCAGGATACTTCAAAAATAAATTCATATTTAAAAAACCCAAGAGTAAGAGGGTTGTTATCAGGTGACAAAAGATATGCAAGATTTGCCTGGGGATTAGCTGATGAGAAAACAGATTTAATTGGGTTGTATGCCATTAAGAGCAATAAAAATAATGAGGCTCCTCTTACCGGAAGTGCGGTCACCGATGCGAATCAGACTTATGATCAGATGAGCCGTGTGGCGGTTTCTTTAGAAATGAATTCTCAGGGAGCAAGAATCTGGGAACAGATTACCGGAGAAGCTTACAGACAAGGAACTCAGATTGCCATTGTTTTGGACAATACAGTTTATTCTGCACCCGGAGTTACAAGCGGACCTATTTCAGGAGGAAGAAGTGAAATTACAGGTGACTTCTCTATTAATGAAGGAAAAGACCTGGCCACTGTATTAAAAGCAGGAAAATTACCGGCTTCAGCAGATATTGTTCAAATTGAGGTGGTTGGACCTTCTCTTGGACAAGAAGCTATTACGGCAGGTTTACTTTCTTCTGTTTTAGCTTTGATCATCGTATTTATTTACATGATCTTCTATTATGGAAGAGCAGGATTATTTGCTGATATTGCTTTAGCGGTTAACCTCTTATTTATTTTCGGAATTTTAGCCGGACTCGGAGCGGTATTAACCTTACCGGGAATTGCGGGAATTGTTTTAACCATTGGTATGTCTGTGGATGCCAACGTTCTTATTTTTGAACGATCCAGAGAAGAACTCAGAGCCGGAAAATCACAGGCAGAAGCTATTCGGGATGGTTTTAAAAATGCTTTACCTTCTATTCTGGATGCTAATATTACCACTTTCTTAACGGGATTGATATTATTAGTTTTCGGAACAGGACCGGTTAAAGGATTTGCGACTACTCTTTTAATTGGTATTTGTACCTCTTTATTTACAGCGATTTTTATCACTCGTTTAAATATTGACCGTTATACAAAAAACGGAAAACCTCTATTATTCTCAACCTCAGTTACCAAAGACTGGTTCTCTAAGGTTTACCTCAATGTGGTTGGAAAAAGAAAAATTCTTTATATAGTTTCAGGAACTTTTGTAACTATTTGTTTGATTTCTATTTTCACTCAAGGTTTAAATCAGGGAGTTGATTTTGTAGGAGGACGTTCTTTTACAGTTCGGTTTGATAAGGAAGTCAATCCGAATGCTTTAGAACAAAATCTTGCTGAACCTTTTGGAAGTGCGGAAGTAAAAACTTATGGTGCCTCCAATCAGGTGAAAATAACGACAGCTTATAAAGTTGAGGAGAGCAGCAAAGAAGTAGAAGATGAAATAACAGAAAAATTATATAATGCCGTAAAATCTGAACTGCCGGCTTCTTTAAGTTTGCATGATTTCAGACAAGGTGCAGCCGATCAGCAAATAGGAATTATGTCTTCTATTAAAGTAGGACCTTCTATAGCTGATGATATTAAGGCAGCTTCCTTTTGGGCTGTTATGGCTTCTTTAGTTGGAATTTTCCTCTATATCTTATTCCGCTTTAGAAAATGGCAATTTAGTTTAGGAGCTATAGTAGGTTTACTTCACGATACGATTATTTTGATAGGAATCTTTTCTTTATTCAGAAATATTATGCCTTTCAGCATGGAAATCGATCAATCTTTTATAGCTGCTATTTTAACGGTAGTCGGTTATTCTATTAATGATACTGTAGTTGTTTTTGATCGAATCAGAGAATATTTTAGAATTCACCCTAAAGGGGGATTAAAAGAAAATGTAAATGCTTCTATCAGCAGCACTATTGGAAGAACCTTTAATACCTCTGCCTCTACTCTATTGGTTTTAACAGCTATGTTTATTTTTGGTGGAGAAGGTTTAAGAACTTTTACTTTCTCTCTGATTATCGGAATAGCAGTCGGAACTTATTCTTCTATTTTTATTGCCAGCCCGATTATGTATGATGTGGTAAAAAGAAAAGGAGATGATGTTCTTGTAAAAGAAGAAGAAGCTGCTTAAGAATAAAGTTTTAATCAAAAAAAAAGGTCGTTGAAAAAACGGCCTTTTTTATTTGATTTATTTTAAATTTAAAACTATTTTTTGCTAAACCTCAGCGCATTTAACCAGTTATCTTTTCCCACCTGACTGGTTAAATAAGTTTTAAAAGTAATTTTAGTTTCAGGATTCTTCTGCTTCAAAGCTCTATAGCGCCACCAGGAAAGAAATAATATAACCACTTTATTAAAAATTTTGTTTTTTTACTGAAATATTTCAGCTTGTTTAGTTTGTTACCGGTCGTATCCGATTGGGTTCAAAATTAAACAAAAATTTTCTGATGAGCGAATTTAAATTCCGAAGAGAGATTCTTTAAAATAATGAGAAACTAAATTTCAATTTCCCCCCAATCCCTAACCCTTCACAATCAACAACTTACCCCTAAGTCCTTTGACTTATTTTTAGATCGGGAATTTCCGAAAGAAGTGTATATTTGCAGCCTTTTATGAGCCACTCCAATATAAATAAAAATTTTCTTATTGTTCTTCTGGGCATTCTTGCAGCGATTGGTCCTTTAACCATCGATATGTATATTCCCGGATTTGCAGATATAGCTGAAGATTTCAACACCAATGAAAGCCGGGTAGCTTTTACCATGACTTCTTATTTTATCGGTATCGCTTTAGGTCAGCTGGCTTATGGTCCGCTTGTAGATAAATACGGAAGAAAAAAACCTTTATTGGTCGGTTTGGTGATTTATATTCTGTCTGCAATAGGATGTGCATTTGCAAGTTCTATCGAGATGATGGTGGGGCTTAGATTCTTGCAGGCTTTAGGTGGAAGCGCGGGAATGGTAGCGGCTACAGCTATTATTACAGATGTTTATAAACCTGATTATCGGGCAAGAGCTTTTTCCTTGATTATGCTGGTTATGGGAATCGCTCCTATTGCCGCACCCAGTTTTGGAAGTTTTTTTATCGTCCATTTCAACTGGCAAGCTATCTTTTTCTTTCTCGCCATTTTTGCCGGTTTGGTAGGATTAATGATTTTCTTTTTTCTGCCTGAAACCAGTAAGTTTATGCATTCTGAAAAATTAAAACTTTCCAGAGTTGCCGGAGATTATTTATCTGTTTTTAGAAACCGAACTTTTCTATATTATACGCTGGCGGGAAGTGTAGCAAATTCAATCATCTTTGCCTATATAGCTTCTTCAGCTTTTATTTTTCTTACTTATTACGGATTGAGCAAAGCCAGTTTTTCAGTTATTTTTGCTCTTAATGCTTCCGGTATGATTTCAGGAAGTTATCTCAACGGTTTGTTGAGTAAAAAAGTTTATTATATAAAAATTCTTCATACTGCTGCCTACATTATGGCGGCTCTTTCTATTCTCTTTACTATTTTGGTTTTTATTGATACCAATCTCCCTTATCAATGGGTGGTTTTAGGAATTTTCACCATTCAATTTTCCTTAGGCTTTACTTATCCCAATGCCATAGCTGCTTCTTTAGCGCCTTTTACTGAAAAATCAGGTTCTGCTTCGGCTTTAAACGGTGGCATCAGAATGGGAATCAGTGCGATGGTTACTGCTATTATCGGATTAATTATTGCCAATTCAGCTTTAACCATGTTTTTTACCATGGCCATTCTATCTGTATTGGCAACTTTACTTTTAAGAGTAGCTCATAAATACGGAAATTAAAATCACTCCTTTGATTTTAAACGATTTTCTGCCATTTCTCTTAATTTCACTTTCTGAATTTTTCCTGTGCTGGTCATCGGCCATTCCTCAGGTTGAATAAACCAAACATATCTTGGCACTTTAAATCTTGCCAGTTCTCTTTGACAGATTTTAATGATTTCATCTTTTTCACAGGTTTTACCCGGTTTTAATTCTACAAAAACAGCTCCGGCCTCTGTAGTAATTGCATCCGAAACACCCACCACACAAGCTTGATTTACGGCAGGAATTTGATTGATAACGGCTTCTATCTCTTTAGGCGCAACCAATTCGCCTGAAACTTTATAAAGTTCTTTACTTCTTCCTAAAATCTCCAGATATCCGTTTTCATCAATTCTCCCCACATCACCTGTTTTTAACCATCCGTCTTTATCAATGGTTTCTGCTGTTTCTTCAGGTTTTTTATAATATCCTTTTGTCACTGTATTTCCCCTCACCACCAATTCTCCAATTGATCCTGCTGCTAATGTTTCTCCGGTATCTGTATCAATTGTCTTATACTGAACGATACTTCCATTAAATTCTTTTAATCCTGCGATACCGCCTAATTTTGGACGACCTACTTTCCGGATGATTACAGACAAAGGATCTCCCATTTCAGTGATGACCCCGGAAGAACTAACTTCTGTCTGACCATAACCGGTACAGATTTCCTTTAATCCCAATAATCTTGTTGCTTTTTCCCATACTGTTATCGGTGCCGGTGCAGCCCCGCACCAGATAGCATACAGATGAGTCAGATCAAAGCTTTCAATATCTTTTTGATTGAGTAAAGGCACCAGCATAGAAGGAACACACAGAAAATCATTAGCTTTAAATTTCTCCATCATTTTTAATGCTGATAAAGGAGTGAATAAATTGGGAGCTATTAATTTACCTCCTACAAAAGACATCGCTAAGATTCCTTCAATCATATTGAAACAATGATAAAAAGGCAAAGCAGCAAAAGTAACTCGTCCTTCTTCAATAGCCCGACTTAAACAAGTGGCATAAGCACCTCTTAGCAACATATCATGACTCAGCATCACCCCTTTGGATTGCCCGGTTGAACCGGAAGTGTACATGATGATACTTATTTCATCAGGATAAAAAGCAGCTTCCTGCCTTTCCCGAAAATCCTGATCAGCAATAGTATCTGACTTTTTTAAAAATTCCGAACCTTCAATAATTTTATCATGCTTTAAATCTTGTTGTTCACCCAAACGAACAGCTTTTATCAGTTTACTTTGTTGTTGAAACTTTTTTTCCTGCCATAAAGCAACAATCATCTCCGCATAATTGTTTTTCTTTATTTTCTCATTAAAAAACAAAAATTTAGAATCTGACTGGGTGAGAACATAGGTCAATTCCTGTTTTTTAAGCATGGTATTTACAGGAATAAAAACTGCACCAACTAAGGAGGAAGCTATTAAAAGAGAAACATAATCCGGATGATTTTCCATCAGGACAGCAATATGATCTCTTGGCTGTACTCCCATCCCCATCAGGGCTTTAGCATATTTTTCAGCATTTTCCCAAATTTCACCATAAGTAGAAAAATCATTTTCGGTAACTATAAAATCTCTGGTTTTATAGTTTTCACAGACTTTTTTAAAATGTGAAGCCAGGGTTTCTCTGCTCCAGTTTTGATAATGGTTTTCAAGAGAACTTCTTCGCTCTTCAACAGAAGGAAGATTTATTTTTTTGACAGACATTTTTATAAACTTATTCAGGTTTTTTCCAGATTAAAATTCCGTTTTGACCTCCAAATCCAAATGAATTGGTCATAGCTGTTTTGATTTTCATTTTTCTGCTATGATTAGGCACAATATCTTTTGGAGAAATTTCATCCTGATCTTCAACATGCAAAGTTGCCGGGATTATTCCCTCTTCCAGCGCTTTAATACAAGCTACACTTTCAATAGCTCCTGCGGCACCCAACAAATGTCCTATTCCTCCTTTTATAGAACTGACCGGGATGTGGTCCAGATCCGAACCAAAAATTTTTCTCAAAGCTTTAGTTTCAGCTATATCTCCGGCGGGAGTACTGGTAGCATGAGCATTGATATAATCTATTTCTTCCGGTTTCATGCCGGCTGATTTTAAAGCTCTTTGTATGGCAAGAGCTGCAGATTTACCTTCCGGATGAGGAGAAGTATCGTGAAAAGCATCACTGGAAGCTCCATATCCCGCTAAAACAGCATAAATGTGAGCACCTCTGGCTTGTGCATTTTCCAGAGTTTCCAAAACAAATAAGGCTCCCCCTTCTCCCATCAGCATACCGGTTCTGTTTTTGTCGAAAGGTCTTGACCATTTGGTGAAATCTTCCGGTCCGGTAGTCGCCAAAGCTCGTGCATCGGCCAGTCCGGAAAGAAAAACAGACGACCATAAACTGTCAATTCCACCGGCTAAGACATAATCCACATCATCTCTCCAAAACCAATATTCTGATTCTCCTATAGCATTAGCTGCGGCGGCACAGGCTGTCACATAGGTCATGGAAGGTCCGCGAAGCTGATATTTAATAGCTATACTGCCGGCTGCTGCATTCGGTATAGCTTTTGAAATCATTCTGGGACCCACTCTGTTGGTTTTTCCCTGAGCTAAACTATAAGCTGCCTCTTCCAGTGTTTGAATTCCACCAAAAGCTGAACCCAGAGCTGTTCCAAATCGGTTGGAATCAATTTTTGAGGAAAGATGACCGTCTTTATCCAAAAGTTTAGCATCAGATAAAGCTTCTTTAGCTGCAATTAGAGCAAGCTGTGTAAATCTGTCTGAGTTTCTTACTTCTCTTCTATCTAAATAATCTTCAGCAGAAAAATCAGGAATTCTCGCTCCTACAGGCGCCCATTGTCTTAAAAATTCGTCTTCTACCTGATTTACAGCTGAATGATTGTCAATTAATTTTTCCCAAAAAACAGGAACTCCAATTCCATAAGGACTTACTGCTCCCATTCCGGTAACTACTATTACTGGCTTTTTCATTGATAAATTTTAAATTGTTAAGAGGATTTGGCTTTGCGCTGAATCAGTTCATAAACCTCAGCTGCTCCTGTGTTGATTCGTACAGGTTTCCATTTCTTATTGACCCACATATGAAGACTGCTTCCCGAAGTTAATAATTCTCCTTTAGGTTTAGCTATTTCATCTTGATCAGATTCTAAAGGTTCACCGGCATTTCCTAATTTTCTTATTTCATAATAAAACTCCAGTTTGATGGGAGAATAATCTTTTATTCTGGTGAAAATTCCTATGGCTTCATCATACATAGCCGGTTTATGATATTTCACCTGAACCTCTAAAACAGGTAACATAAATCCTAAATTTTCTATTGCTGAATATGCCATTCCATTTGACCGCATCCATTCAGTTCGTCCTATTTCAAACCATGAAATATAATTGGCGTGATGCACGACTCCCATTTGATCGGTTTGTTTGTAATGAACCCGCAGATTGTGTTGATGCCAGATTTCCTCCATAATTCCTGAAAAATTTTATGGCGAAAATAAAACTTTTATTGGCCATTTACTATCTCTTAAAACTTTGTTTTCATCAAGCTGATTATGCTTCAACCAAAACTTCAAAGAAAATCTTCAAACTTTTCTTTCAGTTCTTTAATAGAAACAGCCTGTTCATAAATCTTTTCCCATGGATCTTTCTTTTGAGCAAGTCTTTTAAAAATATTGGCCAGGGTATATTTTGCAGAAGATTCAAGAGAAGAAACTTCTTTCCAATCCAAAGGTGTAGCTACCGGCGCCTGAGGTCTGGCTCTCAAACTGTAAGGAGCAACAGAAGTTTGACCGTAGGCATTTCGCATGACATCCAAATAAATTTTCTTTCCTCTTTTGTTTTTTCGGGTCTGAGTAGTAAAATCTTCAGGATGTTGTTTTTCTAAATATGAAGCCATAGCCTGACTTAAATTTAAAACTTCTTCAAAGGTCAACTCAGGTTTAATAGGAATCACTACATGCAAACCTGAAGATCCTGTTGTCATCACGAAAGTAGAAACTTTTAATTTTTCAAAAAAATCTTTTATCACCTTAGCAGCATATTTTACTTTAGAAAAATCTTCATCTGAAGGATCCAGATCAAAAATCAACTTATCCGGATAGTTGGGTTTTTCTATTTTACTTAACCAAATGTGTGAAGTTAAACTGGCTTGACTGGCTAAATAAACCAAAGTTGCTGTATTATTTCCTAAAATATAACGCAGCTTCCCTCCTTCTTTTTTTTCTAATTCTTTAGTTTCTATCCAATCCGGAAAATAATCGGGCATATCTTTTTGAAAAAATCTTTTCCCTTCTATTCCATCAGGATATCTCAACATGGTGAGGGGCCGATTTTGAATATGTGGCAACATTACCGGAGCTATCTTTTTATAATATTCCATAATATCGGATTTGGAATAATTAGCTTCCGGATAAAATATCTTATCCTGATTATTAACTTTAAACTTTTTTCCTTCAATTTCCATGATTTTCTTCTTTTTCGATTTCTTCCATTGTTCTACCGGACAAAACAGATTTATTTAAGGTTTTAGCAGGATTCTTTTTCGCATCAGCGTGTTCATCATCTGTTTTAAACAGCAGCCATTGTTCATTTTTTTGATCATTCTTCATCTTTATTAAAGAAAAACCGCCTTTTAATTTATGACCTTCCAAATAAAAACTTAGCTTTCCTTTTTCCAATTGCTCAAGCAGATCTTTTTTATTTTCAGAATCGGTTTTAAAAGTGCCTGAATCCCAAACCATCACTGTTCCTCCACCATACTGACCCTGGGGAATCACTCCTTCAAAATCTGCATATTCCACAGGATGATCTTCTGTTCGAATAGCCAGTCTTTTGATCTTAGGATCGGTTGAAGGTCCTTTGGGAACCGCCCAGCTTTTTAGAACGCCATCTATTAATAAACGAAAATCGAAATGTAAATGAGTGGCCTCATGCTTTTGAATCACAAAAATTTGCTGATCCTTGTTTTCTTTTCCTTTTTCGCCACCAAAGGGTTCAGAAGATAAATCGAAATCGCGCTTTTGTCTGTACTTCTTTAAAAAATCCTTTTCAGCCATGTCTTGAATTTTTTTATTAAGATAAAAAAGAAGGAATAAAAACAGGTGTCGCTTTCAGTAATTCATGAACTTTAAAAACATATGGAAATTAATCAAGATTAACTAAAAAACCTTTTAATGCTTTTATCTTTGTAAATAAACTTAGGTATTATGGAATTAGGAATAGGAATGTTTGGAGATCTGACATTTGACAAAGAAAAAGGTCAGTATCAAAATGCGGGGGAAAGAATGAAACAAATTATCGAGCAGGTAAAACTCGCAGATGAATTAGGTTTGGATGTCTTTGCTATGGGCGAACATCATCGTGAAGATTATGCCGTTCCTGCTCCTGAAATCATGTTGGCTGCTCTTTCTACTGTTACCAAAAATATCAAATTAGCAAGCGGAGTGAGTGTGGTCAGCTCAGCCGATCCGGTAAAACTTTATCAGGATTTTGGAATGATTGATTTAATCTCCAACCAAAGAGCAGAAATATTTGCCGGAAGAGGAAGTTTTATTGAATCTTTCCCTTTGTTTGGATATGACTTAAAAGATTATAACGAATTATTTGAAGAGAAGTTAGATTTATTGCTTCAGCTTAATAAAAAAGAAAATATTTCCTGGGAAGGAAAATTCAGAGCTCCCATCATTAATCAAACTGTTTATCCTCAACCGGAAAGAGAACTTCCTGTATGGGCTGCAGTAGGCGGAACTCCGGCATCCATAGAAAGAGCTGCCCGATATGGAATGCCTGTTATTTTTGCCATTATTGGAGGAAGACCTCGTCAGTTTATTCCTTTAGTTGAATATTATAAAGAACAATATATACGAAACGGACATGATTTTGATAAAATTCAGATAGGTGTTCATTCTCATACTTTCATCGGTCATTCTCAAGAAGAACTTATCGATCAATACTTCCCTCATTATAAAGAACAAATGGACAGAATCGGAAAAGATCGTGGCTGGGCTCCTTACACGCTCATGCAATTTAAAGGAGGAATGAGTCCGGAGGGCGCTTTATTTATGGGAAGTCCTTCAGAAGTTACAGAAAAAATAATCCACACTATTGAAATGTTTGGTCTTAGTCGATTTATTGCACATTTAGATGTAGGAGGTCCTTCGCATGAAGATATGATGAAAACTATTGAATTGTATGGCACTGAAGTAGTGCCAAAAGTAAGAGCGCATCTTAGAAAATAAAAATCAAGGCAATTTTTGCAGTCCGTAAAAAACCAGTCCGCCTGCTGCATAACAGAAAACATCCCAAATATCGGCTGTATATCTTTCGGAATGTTTCGGCAAATACACTTCAAAATAAACTGAATAAATAATGACCAGGGTTAAAACCGAAAAAAAACTCAGTCTGAGCTGAGAATCTTTTTTTATCCACCAGATAAAGCGCAGACAGAAAAAACCTACAATTGGAAGAATTAAAAAATCATTTACATAAGAAAAAACAAAATCAGGCGCAGGAATTTTAAAGAATCTCAGACTTTCTACAACTAAAAAAACAAGAAAGGAAATTCCCACATAAATATGTAAGCTTTTTAATTGAAGATTTTTCATTACATCAACAAAAATGAAATCAACCAGGCGATAAAACTTCCCACGGCTACTACTGCAACCCAGATTCCATTAAACAGCTTATACATGGCTCTCCAAAAAGCAGAATCGCTGTTTTTCCATCTCATTAAAAGAGAGGTTTTATGAGCACGGTTCAGCGCCTCCTCTCTTCTCTTTAATTGAGTAGGACTAATATTTCTCCTGGGTCTTTCAGAAGGCTGCTGTTTATATAAAACCTTTTTTTTAGGATTTGAATCGTGTGGGGCTGACATTTTCACTTTTAAATTAATCAAACCGTGTATGGGTTTGCAAAAGTAACCAATCTTAATCTCAACACTTCAAAAATCAAAGAATACCTCCAATTTCTTTCTTTAATATCAGATTGTTATAGATTTTTAACTTATTTTTCCGAAGCAACCAACATCCAACTATACATGAATAACTTTAAATACTGTCCGCACTGCAGTTCAAAAAATTTTGAAATTGAAAACCTTCACCGGATGGAATGTCTGGAATGCGGATTTATATTTTATCAGAATGTGGCAGCTGCAGTGGCTGTTATTATTGAAAAAAACAATCATCTTCTATTTACCACACGGAATTCGGAGCCAGGTAAGGGCATGTTAGATTTACCCGGAGGTTTTACCGATCCGGAAGAAACTGCAGAAGAAACTTGTGTGAGAGAATTAAAAGAAGAGCTGAATCTCAATTTTAAAACAGAAGATTTCACTTATTTTACTTCTCAACCCAATCGTTATAAATCTCACGGTATTTTATACCGAACGGAAGATTTAATTTTTACTGCCCGTCTTCCTCAGGAAAATAATATTCAACTTGAAAAAGATGAAATCAAAGCCATTCACTGGATTTCAAAAGATCAAATAGAACTGGAGAAAATCGCTTTTGACTCTTTAAAAAAAGCGGTTCGACAATATTTAGCTCAATAAAATTTTTCAAATTCTTCTTTGACTTTCTCCTGCATTTGTTTTTTGCTGATTTTACTATGAGTTAACAGCACTGCATATCCATTCATTTGCAAAAGACCCTGAAGCCTTGAAATCCAATCTTGTATAGAAAGTGATTTTCCTGCTTTTAACTGAGATTCAGAAATCAACAGAAAATTTTCAATAGCATTATCAAGTTTTTTGAGTTCGTGCTCGGCCAGATAATTCCGAGCGGTTTTCAAATCTTCTTCGGTAGGTCTTTCAATTTCTTTATTTAAAACTCCCAATAGAGGTTTTTCAGCATCAATACGCTCATAAATTAATTCTTCAGGAGTCTTAAACAACATGGCATAATATAAAATCTTTCGCAGCTCTTCAAAAAATTCCTGCCAATGATCTTCTTTCTCATTAAAATCTGAACTGGCTTTATAAAATTCTTCTGCTTTTTCTTGAAGCCTTTTTTCCGGGTGATTATTTTTCTTTTCCATGCTTGTGCTTTTTCCAAATTTAAGAAAATGCTGTTCAAAAGCCTGATTTTAAAAATTATTTTAGGGCGAACAAAAAAATCCTTGTTAAAGTCTATAAAAGGCGGATAAGAGTTTTAGCTTGAATTTCATACCTTTGCGCTGTGGAAAAAAAGAAAAAAGACATAAGAGCTTTAAGCAAGCAGGAATTAAGAGATTTTTTTAAATCTATTGGAGAACAGGCCTTCAGAGGAGACCAGGTTTATGAATGGTTATGGGCAAAATCCATTCATGGTTTTGAAGGAATGACTAATCTTTCCAAGGAAATTAGAAAAATGCTTGATAATCATTTTGTCATCAATCATATTGAAGTTGACAAAATGCAGAGAAGCTTGGATGGAACAATTAAAAATGCGGTCAGACTTCATGACGGCAATATTGTAGAATCTGTTCTTATACCCACCGAAACCCGTACCACAGCTTGTGTTTCTTCTCAGGTTGGTTGTAGTTTAAATTGTGCCTTCTGTGCAACAGCAAGACTTAAGCGGATGCGAAACCTCAACCCGGATGAGATATACGATCAGGTGGTAGTGATCGATCAACAGAGTAAACTGTATTTCCACCGACCGCTTTCCAATATTGTTTTTATGGGGATGGGTGAACCGCTGATGAATTACAGAAATGTTCTTCAAGCCATTGAAAAGATAACTTCTCCTGAAGGATTGAATATGTCTCCCAGAAGAATTACACTTTCTACTTCAGGAATACCTAAGATGATTAAGATTTTAGCTGACCAGGAAGTAAAATTTAATCTGGCACTTTCCCTACATTCAGCGATTGATGAAATCAGAACTCAGATAATGCCTTTTAATGAAAACTTTCCGCTTTCCGACATAAAAGAAGCTTTACTGCATTGGTATGACAAAACCAAAAGCCGAGTCACTTATGAATATTTAATTTGGGATGGCATCAATGATCGGAAAGAAGATATTGAGGCTCTTGTAGAATTTTGCAAAATAATTCCCTGTAAGGTTAATATTATAGAATATAATCCTATTGATGACGGCCGGTTCCAGCAAGCAGATCCGGCAGTAACAGACGCCTATCAAAATGCTTTAGAAAAAAGCGGCATCACTGTCACCGTCAGACGATCAAGAGGAAAAGACATTGATGCAGCCTGTGGGCAATTAGCCAATAAATCTATTGAAGAAAAACCTGTTTTGAAGAAGTAATTTTTATTTTAAGAGTTGATGTTAGTTGTTGCGCATAGGGCCGCAAAAGCTGCGCAAAGATTCTCTGCGATTCTTTGCTTCTCTGCGGTTCTCGGCGGTATAACTGTTACACAAAATTGCGAAAAGATTCTCTGCGGTTCTTTGCTTCTCTGCGGTTCTCGGCGGTATAACTGTTACACAAAATTGCGCAAAGATTCTCTGCGGTTCTTTGCTTCTCTGCGGTTCTCAGCGGTATAACTATTACACAAAGCTGCGCAAAGATTCTCCGCGATTCTTTGCTTCTCTGCGGCTCTCGACGGTATAACCTGTTATGTAAAATTACGCAAAGATCATTCAAATACTATTTGAATTTTCCCCGCCTTAAATTTTGCTCTTGGAATTAAAAGATTTTTTCTTTCTAAATTCTTTTCACTGCATTAATTATCATTCTACTTTTATTAATAGATATTAAAACTAATGAAAATTTCCTTTTTAGTGAAAAAAAATGTAATGCAAGAAAGGAATCAACAGAGAATATAAAAAAAGCTTTTTGAAAACAACTTTTTCTGATCACTATTCACCCTGCTGTTTATGCGCTCACTGTTGATATAATAATGTTTGGTATAGGTGGTCAATTTCATCCTGGGTTGTAAAGTAGTTCCGGGTTAACCAAAACATTTATTGATGATTTAACCAGTTAGCCTGTATTAAAAAAACAAATTTTAAAACTCTATTTTATTTATAAATAATATTATTTGATTACAACTATTCTCTTTGTAAATTCCAAAAACATTGAAATCTCATGAATAGAATCTGATTGAATACTTTTTAAAAAATAAGAATCTTCCAATCTTCCTTCAAGTTCAAAAGCTCCTGTTTCAGTAAAAGAAAACTCATAATACGGTATTCTATAATTATCAATAGCTATAAAACGATATATATCTAAACTATCAATATAATCTAAACTATCAATATAAAAATTTTGATTTACTGAATAAAAATCTTCTACTTTTAAATCCAAAATTACTCTTCTATTGGTTTTATTACCAAACATATTTTTTGTAACGCTGTCAAATGGACTTTTAAAAATAAAAAAACCCGAATAATTTTTGTTTTTGTGAACTGTATCAGGAAGTAATTCTTTTAATTCCAATTCATTTTTAAATATGTTTTTTCCTTCTTGCGTGGATTCTTGATGTTGCTCAAACTCTTTGCATGAGATCATAATCAATAACAAGACTAATAAGTTATTTAGAATTTTCATGTTTTTTCATCATTTTATTATATAGAGCTCTTGCTTTAAGAGAGTCCTCTTTACGAGTTTTATTAATCAATTCAAATTCACTTCTTGAATAAGGTGTTTTAAGAATTCATTTAACTTAAATTGTTAGCTTCTATACAAGGAAAATCATTAGATTTATCTGACGAACGTTTGCAATTATACATCACAGTATCAGTTAATAGAAGATTATTCTCTTTAGAAATTTCAACAAGAATAACTTCTTCATCAAGAATTTTCTCTTTTAAATATAATTGAGCTTTCTCTTCATCTAAAATATTAGAATCTTTTATTTTCACTATCTGTTTTTCATTTTCGTACTGAACAACAAAAGTATTTCCGCTTTTTACCTCTTTTACTTCAGCCATAATAAAATCTTACGCCCATGTCGTCTGACTCATTATTAAAATTATTAATGTTCTCTTCATAATTTATTATTTATATCCCATTCACTTGATTCTGGCCATTTATCCTTCCATTCTTTTGGAAAGTGTTTGTTTCTTCTAGTTTTATAAGAAATTTTCGTGTAAAAAAAAGTTTTAACTACTTCATTTTCTCTCTTTAAATAAACGATATTTTCATTTTTTATTTTGATTATACTATCTCCAATCTCTGCATAATCCACGACACTTTCATAGGGACTTATTTGTATATTTTCTTTATTATTTATCAAAACCCGCAAATGAGTTGGTGGCGTATTTCTTGTTGAATATTTATCAACAATAACACCTTTAAATTCTTCTTTTATTTGAGATACGATTATTCTTGTATTATTAGGTTCCACCATACATTTTTCAACAAAAATAAAGAAGCTTACACCTAAGATTATACTTAAAGGAACTTTCACAATTTTCTTATTTAGCATATTTTACTCCATGTTGTTGATCTAAATATTTGGAGGATAATGGCTTGCCATCATTTATTAAGGTGCTTTTTCCCGAAGACCTTTTTACTCCTAATTTAGCTCTTATTCTTCTTCCAATTAAATGATATTCACAAGTTAGCTTACTTTTTTTGTTTTTAAAGACTTCCTGGATAAATTTGAGATTGGATGAAACCAAAAAACCGCATATTCTTTTTCAGGATCAGAAATTAAAGAACATCCCGGAGCAGAATTATTATATAAAATTGTTAGATTGAGGTTAGTTCTTTATTAAAACTATGATAATCCGACTCCAATACATTTCCCGCCTGAATGACTTTTTGATCTATTAGGTTTAAATAATTGTCCATTCCGTAAACATAAAAATCTTTGCAGAATAAACCTTGCAAAAAAATTCTCTGCGGCTCTTTAATTTCACATTGGAGAGCAACTGTAAAATAAGTCAGTGGAAATAAAATTTTTAAAAATGCCCGTAAAGCAAACAAAAAAGCTGCCTCGTTTGTGAGACAGCTTTATTTGTTTTCAAAAATAAAATTAATTAAAATGGTATTAATTAGTTCAGTACCGGCTCTTTTTTCTTTTCTTCCGACTCTCCTTCTTCCATCAGATAGCGCTCGAGGCTGTCATCCAGCTCGTCCATCCACTCGGTGTGGTGTTCGGAAGCCATAGTTCCGGTTACTACAGACCTAAAGGTTTTATCTCTGTAGGTCAGAATATCATCTTCTTTATCCTGCAACCATTGCTTGAACATATCTCCTACTTCATCTACATTAAATGGAGGATAGTCGGTCATAGAAATCAGATCCTTGATATAGGCTGCCTGAAAATCAACATCCTGTTTGGCATCTTCTACCAGGCTGTATTTATACAACCATTTGTCAATATCCTTTCTTTGTTCTTCAGCAGAAGGCAATTTGTAATCGCCCATCATATAATCTCTGGCTAACCAGGCCTGCGTATCAAACATATTAAAGGTATAATACTGATCCTGCATTCCTAAATAAATAAGTTTAGGAAGGGCTTCAAAGAAAATTCCCTTAAACAGATTATCCGGATACAGATTGTTTTGGGTTTTTAATCTTAAATAACCCGGCAGAAAAGGGAATTTGTGCTGATATCCGGTACACATCACCACTGCATCAAATTTCTTTGAACTTCCGTCTTTAAAGTGAGCAACACTTCCTTCAAAATGAGTTACCAAAGGACGCTCTTCAATACCTTCAGGCCAGGAGAGTCCGATGGGATTATTTCTATAAGAAAGAGTTACCGATTTGGTTCCGTGTTTATAGCACTGTACGCCAATATCTTCTGCAGAATAACTGCTTCCGATCAGCAATACATCACGGTCAATAAACTGGTCGGCTCCTCTAAAGTCGTGCGCGTGCAAAACAGCTCCCGGAAATTCGTCAATACCTTCAAAATAAGGCATATTGGGAGTTGAAAAGTGACCGGTAGCCACCACTACATAATCAAATTCCTCTTTATAGGTTTTATTGTTTTTCAGATCATCTAAAAACAAGGTGAAAGTTTCTGTATCCTCATCATAAGTCAACCATCTTAATGTGGTGTTGAAACGGATATACTTTCTGGCATTACTCTTTTCGATACGTCCCTGGATATAATCAAATAAAACCGGACGCGGAGGGAAGGAAGAAATAGGTTTTTTAAAATGTTCATCAAAAGAATAATCAGAAAATTCCAGACACTCTTTAGGTCCGTTCGACCAAAGATATTTATACATACTTCCGTGCACAGGCTCTCCAAACTTTCCTACGCCTGTACGCCAGGTATAATTCCACATTCCACCCCAATTGGCTTGTTTTTCAAAGCAGACAATTTCGGGTATTTCTTTTCCTTGTTTTTCAGCTGATTCAAATGCTCTCAATTGTGCCAGTCCACTGGGTCCGGCACCGATAATAGCAATACGTTTATCTTTCATGTATCTTATAATATATGATTTAAAAAAATTAATAATTAAAAAAAGTGAAGATTTTCTGAGAAATTCAGAAAAGGAAGCGCAAGTAATTACGCTGAAAATTTATCGGAATTCAATCCGGATGTTTTCTTTCTAAAAGAAACAAGATCAAGAATTTACAAGGTTTTAGGTAAAATGAGTCACTCATAAATACGTTATTTTCCTTCACAGCTCCCTAATGTACGAAATTTTTGGCAAAACGCAAAAAGATATGGTTTAATTTTGGAAATGAAGAATCCCTATGCGGGATGTTATACTTTATCTAACTCGTCGGAAATGCACATTCAAAATTATAAATCTTATAAATAGAGTTAATCTGACAACAGCTGTATTCAACATTTGATTTTCATAAAAAACACCTATAGAATGGAAATTCTTTTCTTCACATTTATGAAGTATCTTGAAAGGCTTCAAAAACCTTTCAGGATTTTCCATCACGCCTATTCTAATAAAGTGAGGCCTGTCATTTCGAGTGTTTTTTCCCAATTTTTTAAGATGGAGCTACCTCATGTAAATAAGGTCCAATAATGAAATGATTTTCTTCAAAAAATCACAGAGAGGAAAAAATGTATCGAGAAGTCTCGAAAACTCTTTGCAGATTAAACAAAATACCTTATTTTTGCAACCGATTTTTATCAATTTAAAATTATTATTTATGAACCATTATGAAACTGTTTTCATTTTGAATCCCGTTTTATCTGAAGATCAGGTAAAGGAAACAGTGAAGAGGTATGAAGAATTGCTTGCTTCAGTGGATGCCAAAATGATCAACAAAGAAGACTGGGGGTTAAAAAAGCTGGCCTACCCGATTCAACACAAAAAAAGCGGCTTTTATCATTTGTTTGAATTCCAGGTGGAAGGAAAACATATAGACACTCTTGAAGTTGCCTTCAGACAAGATGAGCGTGTGATGCGTTATCTGACTGTTAAGATGGACAAACATGCCATTGAATGGGCTAAAAAACGAGTTGAACGAAATAAAGCAAAATAATTATGGCACAGACACAATCAATAGAACAACAAGCAAAAGGAGATAAAGGAGGAGAAATTCGTTATTTGACTCCGCTTAATATTGAGACCAAACCTAAAAAACGTTATTGCCGTTTTAAGCGTAGCGGAATCAAATATATAGATTATAAAGATCCTGATTTCCTGATGTCATTTGTAAATGAACAAGGAAAAATTTTACCGCGTCGTCTGACCGGAACTTCATTAAAATATCAACGCAAAGTAGCTCAGGCTGTTAAACGCGCCCGTCATTTGGCTTTAATGCCGTTTGTTGGTGATTTATTAAAATAAAAAGATTAGAAGAGTATGGAACTTATATTAATTAAAGATGTAGATAATTTAGGATTTGCGGACGATATAGTGAAAGTGAAAAAAGGCTATGGACGCAATTACCTGTTACCTCGTGGATATGCAGTTTTATCAACTCCTTCTACGCGTAAGCAAAGAGAAGAAATGTTGAAACAACGCGCCTATAAAGAAGGTAAGATTATTGAAGAAGCAAGAGATCAGGCCAAAAAACTGGAAGGTCTTGAAATTAAAATACCTGCCAAAGCCGGAAATGACGGAAGACTTTTTGGTAGTGTAGGAGCTGCAGACTTGAGCGAAGCTTTGAGCAAAAATGGTGTCGAAATTGACAGAAAATATGTTGCCGTTTTGGGTGGTAATGTTAAAAGAACAGGACAGTATGAAGCCCAGCTTCGTTTCCATCGTGAGGTAATCGAAGACTTTACTTTTGAGGTGGTAGCAGAAGATTAAGAATATCTTTTACAAAATTATATGAACCTGCTCTTCTCAAAAAGAGTGGGTTTTTTTTTGAAAAAAAAACGGTTTAACCGAAAAAAGCAAATTTATTTATGAAATATGCAAGGTTGACAAAAGAACAACTGGAAGAAATGCATCAGGAGTTTTCTCGTTTTCTGGCCACTCAGGGCATTGATGCCGAAGAATGGGAAGAGATTAAAAAAACCAATCCCGATCTGGCCGAAGAGGAAATCGATCTTTTTAGTGACCTGGTCTGGGAAAAAGTACTGAGGAAGGTGAAATTTCTCGAACATTTCTCCAAACAGCAGATGTTTCTTTTTAAAGTAGAAGATTTTCAAATGACTTTAATAGGTGTGGAAGTCAGTAATAAAGCTATTGATTTGACTACTTCGGAAGGTTATCAATGGCTGAGGAAAAATCTGATGGACGATCAGGTTACCATTTACACCTCTACCAAGCCTGTTTCTGAAGAAAGAAATACCGATATTTTTGCCTTGATTCAACAAGGAGCCCATATTACCAAAGGTGAATTGTATAATTATTTTGAGAACATTGTCAGTCCCAATTAAAAAATTAAACTATGTCAAATAAAGCTAAAATTGCTAAAGGAACCCGTGATTTTTCCCCTCTTGAAGTTGCCCGGCGAAAATATATAATCCACATTATTCAAAATCAGTTTGAGCTCTTTGGGTTTCAACCTATTGAAACACCAAGCTTTGAAAGGTCTTCCACTTTGATGGGAAAATACGGAGAAGAAGGAGATCGCTTGATTTACCGCATTTTAGACAGCGGAGATTTTTTAAAAAAAGTTGACGATCAGGTTTTACAAGATAAAGACAGTACGGCTTTAGCAGCTCAGATTTCAGGAAGAGCTTTGCGTTATGACCTGACTGTTCCTTTTGCACGATATGTGGTGCAGCATCAAAATGAACTGGAATTTCCTTTTAAGCGCTATCAGATTCAACCGGTATGGAGAGCAGACCGACCGCAGAAAGGTAGGTTCAGAGAATTTTATCAGTGTGATGCAGACGTCATCGGAAGCAGAAGTCTGTGGCAGGAAGTTGAATTTATTCAACTGTATGATGCGGTTTTTGCCGATTTAAAATTAGAAGGCGTCACCATTAAACTGAACAACAGAAAAATCTTATCGGGTTTAGCTGAAGTGATTGGAGAAAGTGAAAAATTGATTCCTTTTACAGTGGCTTTGGATAAGTTGGATAAAATCGGTAAAGAAGGTGTTCAGCAAGAAATGAGAGATCAGGGAATTGCTGAAGAAGCCTTGGAAAAACTACAGCCGATTTTTAATATTGAAGGAGATTTCGAAGAAAAAATAGAAGATCTTTCTCAGATTTTGAAAGAATCTAAAACAGGTTTGGAAGGAATAGAGGAATTGAAGTTTATCTATAAAAATCTGCAGGAACTATCTCTTCAAACTGCTGCTTTGGAATTGGATGTCACCTTAGCCAGAGGACTGGATTATTATACAGGTGCCATTATTGAAATTGCCGCTCCCAAAGAAGTGAAGATAGGTTCTATTGGCGGAGGCGGTAGATATGACGACCTAACAGGAATTTTCGGATTGAAGAATATGAGCGGAATCGGAATTTCTTTTGGTTTAGACAGAATTTATATGGTGCTGGAAGAACTAAATTTATTTCCGGACACGGTTTCAAAAAATTCCCAAGTCATTTTTGTCAATTTCGGACAGAAAGAATCTTTATATGCTTTAAAAAACATTCAAAAACTGAGGAAAGCAGGTCTGCGTGCAGAATTATATCCGGAGGAAGCCCGCATGAAAAGACAGATGAATTATGCCGATAAGAGAAATATTCCTTTTGTAGTACTTGCCGGTTCCAAAGAAATGGAGAATGAAGAATTCACCTTAAGAAATATGAAAACCGGTGATCAAAAGACTTTAAAATTTGAAGAATTAGTAAAGGAAATCTCGGATAGAAAGTAAAAAAACAATTCCAAATACTAACCTCTAAACAGTCTATAAACCGAATTGTTCTTGTTTAGTAAAATGGTTAAAATCTTTGCCTTGGCAGCTCCTCATTTTCAATTCATTATGTTTTCCCTAAGATTATTATATTAAAAAACCGCTTCGAATTTTACGAAGCGGTTTAATAAATTAATTGATAACTGATTCTTACTTCTTCACTATTCTAAAAGTTTTTTGACTTCCATTGATAGTAACAGTCATCAAATAAACTCCGGATTGCAGTTTATCAGTATCAATTTGAGCCTCTAAAGCATTCGGTTGAGTCTGAATTACTTTCTGTCCAAGAAGATTAAACATTTCTACTTGTTCAATCTGTCCTGCTGCCGTTAGATTCAATTGATCTTTAACCGGGTTAGGATAGAAGCTGAAATCTTCAAAGATTTGATAATCTACAGACATAGGTTCCGTTTTGAAAGTAAGGGTTTCTGAAGCCTCGCTATAGATTTCTTCATCCTCATCACAAACAGCTATTACATAGACATCATAATCAGTTTCAGGATCTAAATCTTCTATAGTGTAGGAAGATTCTGAGACCAAAACTTGATCAAAATCTTCTTCATCTGCTCCGGTTTCACCATAAACCACCAACCATGCGGTTTCCTCTCCTTGTGGAGTCCAGGAAACTTCTGCTGTGGTATCGGTTACTTCTCCAATTTGCAAATCAGTTGGAGCTTCACAATCTGCAATGGGCTCTTCAGCTTCATCGGTAGTGAAGGTCTGAGGTCCTGTCCAATCACTGTTTTGATCATCTTCACAGATGGTTCTGACATACACATCATAAGCAGTATCAGCATCCAGATCTTCCAACTCAACAAAAGGTGCATCTTCTACAATAACAGAAGTTCCTTGATCTCCGTCAATATCAAAACCTTCAGGTCCGTAAACCACTTCCCATCCGTTTGAATCTTCAGGATCCATTCCGGGCTCCCAAATGACGAAAGCAGAATTTTCAGTGATATCATCT
>Ga0209487_1000023_pt1 | contig 167085 bp, 140 predicted proteins | sample Poulit2012_FD_187524 | JGI IMG/M metagenome (GOLD analysis project Ga0209487, IMG submission 187524) | Agricultural soil microbial communities from Georgia to study Nitrogen management - Poultry litter 2012 (SPAdes) (version 2) | ecosystem: Environmental > Terrestrial > Soil > Agricultural...
ATAGTAGCCTCAAAAATTTCCGGTCCTACCGTAGTTCCTGCACGAGCAACTGACTGCAAGTCGTCAACGATTTTCACCACCTCTGCGACGTCGTCGGGCCGACCTTGCAACTCTAATTGTTGATCGCGAACAAGTAATTGCAGGTTGGGATACACGCCTTCAACAACACGCAGCAACATATCGGACGGACCAAAGGTCTGCACCATATCAGCTTGCGAATTGAACATAATGGTCTGGTGGAAGGTATGCGGGGATTGGCTTCGTTCTGTCAGTTCGACTCCATTGAAACGGTGGATTACTATAACCCCAGTCTATGCTGTGGCACTCAAGCAGGTCTATGTTTCCGCAGTGGTTTATCAGTGTGGGGCTGATGCTGCAGTCTCACCAACGGTTGAAATATTCGTTGAGCAATGCGATGGCTACCGGACCGGCGGTGGAGGCTCGCATAATGTTATGGCCGATCTGCACTGCCGCTGCACCAACGGAGCGTACTGCCGCTAGTTCTTCAGGCGAAACGCCACCTTCTGGGCCCACCACTATGTGCAGCGTGTCGAGCTGCGGCAACGTAGCGGCGGCCTCGGTGATGCTGTAGTTGCCTTCTTCATGTAACACCAGTACATGATGACCTTTAGCCGGGGTATGCAACTGGGTAATCTGCTCGCCAATGATGGGTTCACGCAGTTCTGGGATATATGCACGACGGGATTGTTGGGCGGCAGCCTGGAGTTTGGCCTGCCACTTGGCTTTGGTTTTTGCCACGCGATCAGAACGTAACCGTACAATGGAGCGCTGGGCTTGCCACGGAGTTACACTATCGACACCAATTTCAGTAGCCATTTCAGCGGCCAGCATGTCACGATCTGCCTTGGCTAAAGCTTGGACGAGGTTGATGTGTATTTTGGGTGGTTGGTGCACGGTCACAGAATTGATCCGTATAGACGTGGATTTTGGATCTGGCCTCTGAATACTGCCCGTAGCAATGGTGCCAACGCCATCGCTAACGAGAACCGGATGATTAGCTGTCAACCGTTGAGAACGAATGGCATGACTGGAGGTGTCAGCGTCCAGGGCGATTACCTGTTCAGGCAATGCCCCGGTCACCTCAGCACTATAGAAAAGCGGGTCGGTCACGATTCGTCGTTAGAAAAAATGTGATCGAAGCCTGTTTTTAGCCGGGAAAAGAAGCCATGGGATTCTAACTCACCATTGGCCACGTCCTCAGCCCGAAGGTGCGCTAGCTGACTGAGCAATTCGCGCTGTTCGTCATCTAGTTTGGTAGGCGTTTCCACGTTAATGTTGAGTTTAATATCTCCACGTCCAGCGCCCTGGAGACGATGAGCTCCCAAACCTTTCATCGTAAGCACCTGGCCTGATTGGGTCCCAGGGGCCACGGTAACTTTTTCTTCGCCGTCCAATGTATCAATTGTCAGCTCAGTCCCCAGGGCGGCAGCAGTCATCGGCACCGTCATCGTGGCGTGTAAGTTATCGCCGTCACGAGTGAATATATCGTGTTGCCGAACACGAATTTCTAGGTAGAGGTCGCCATTGGGGCCACCGGCGACACCGGCTTCACCGCGACCGGCAAGTTGGATACGTGTACCATCACGAACGCCTGCCGGAATTTTTACGGTGAACGACACACGCTCACGGATCCGTCCTTGGCCGGAACACTTCCCACATGGATCGGTAATGACATCTCCGAAGCCTCGGCAGGTTGGGCACGTTTCCGTTGTCATCATTCGACCCAAGATAGAATCCACGGGACGGGAAATTTGGCCGGCCCCACGACATGTCGTACATGTTTCCGGATGCGTACCTGGTTCCATCGCTGAACCGTCGCAACGGTCACAGCGCACAGCAGTTTCAACGTCAATAGTCTTTTCGCAACCGAAAACAGCGTCTTCAAGATCAATATCGGTAGCAATCAGTGCGTCTTGTCCACGACGTGCACGCGACATGGGCCCGCCACCGCCACCGCCACCGAAGAACGTTTCGAAGATATCTGAGAACCCACCGAAACCGCCACCGCCAAAGCCTGCACGGCGGCCGTCCTCGTGACCTGTAGCATCATAGTTCCGACGCTTATCAGCATCGGATAATACTTCGTAGGCGTGGGTGACTGTTTTGAACTCTTCAGCTGCCTCATCAGAAGGGTTATGATCCGGGTGCAATTGCCGGGCCTTTTTGCGGTAGGCCTTTTTGATCTCCTGTGCTGTGGCGTCACGTTCAACACCCAGGACCTGATAGTAATCTTGTGCCACTTGTTGGTCGTGTTCCTTTCAGTTCAAGCTATCGTCGCCTGAAACCGTGGTTTGGTCAAAAGTCTATTATCTTGCTAACCGGCTAACTTGACAAAATCCTCGACAGATACCGCGCAATTGCGCGAACCGCCGACATCGTCGAGGGGTAATCCATACGCGTGGGCCCAACGACGCCGATTTTTGCAGCATCCCCAGGCCCGTACCCTGCAGCAATAACCGAGGCGTCACCTAGAGACCCGAAATTCTCGTCTCCGATGCCCACTGATAAACCGTGGGCATCTTGTTCCATTTCTGTCAACAGTTTCAGCAGCACCACCTGTTCTTCTAGGGCCTCAAGAATGGGACCGATTGAATGGCTGAAGTCCTGCGGCGAGCGAGCAAGGTTAGCTGTACCAGCAAGCAGAATACGATCACGATGCCCAGCTTCGGCAAGTAGTTGCAGTGCATTACCTAAGGCTGCCGCCAGCTCGCGATGCTCCGGTGCAATCATCGGTTGCATTTCCGCTAGCGCCTGATCGAGGTTGTACGGGCTCACATTATCCAAATACTGAATAAACAACTGCGCAAGCACGTCCAAGACCGGCTGGTCTATCGGCTCGTCGATATAAACAACTCGCTGATCAACGCGACCAGTAGATAGAATCAGTACCAATAATAGGCGGTGTTCGGAAAGTAACACGAATTCTACACGGCGAATTACTGAAGAATCTAGTTGTGGGTACTGAATAACGGCGACTTGGCGTGTCAACTGGGATAGTACCTGCACCGTGGAGCCCATAATGTCATCAATATCATCGGAATTATCTAGCAGTGTTTTTACAGCACGACGTTCCGCAATGGACAATGGTCGAACTTCTGAAATCCGGTCAACAAAATAGCGGTAGCCTTTATCCGTTGGGATTCGACCCGATGAAGTATGCGGGGCAGCAATCAGACCGTCATCTTCAAGGTCTGCCATGTCGTTTCGAACTGTAGCTGATGAAACCCCAAGATTGTGACGCTCCACAAGCGCTTTGGAACCGACAGGCTCACGCGAGGCAACATAGTCTTCTACTATGGCCTGCAAAACTTTCATGCGACGTGGTTGGTCACTCATCTGTCCTCCCCCACAAAAGTTAGCACTGTCGTTACCATAGTGCTAATCGTAGCTGCAATTATCTTATTGACCCAGAATCCATCAGGGGTTCTTCGCTGATGACTGATCAGACTTTGATAACCTCGAGGACGTACCAACCCAGAAAGGCTTGAAACGCTATGCATTGGGATCAGTGGGGCCCAAGTGAGATCTCCAAAAAACAAACACCCTCCGCCCCGCAGCAGGTGGTGGCTGCCAGGGGTTTAGTAGTTGAGGATGCCACCTCTGGCTTCACGGGTGCAATATTGCGCATAGAAAAATCAGGCGGGGTCCATCTCGTCGTGCTTGAGGGACGAAAAGGAACCACAAGGTCATTTCCGATGGGGTTGGGCTTCATGATTGATGGTCAGCCCATCAAGCTAGTCCCACCAATTTCCGCTGCCAAGCCACAGCCGAAAAGAACCGCCTCTGGTTCACGGTCTGTGGGGCAACAACCCGCAAAAGTTGCCAAAGCCTCCAGAATTTGGGTTGAAGGCGTCCATGATGCCGAATTAGTAGAAAAAATTTGGGGTGACGATCTACGAATTGAAGGCATAGTCGTGGAACCCTTGCATGGCATTGATGACCTAGCCGGTGCGGTCAAAGAATTCAAGCCAGGGCCGAACCGACGGCTAGCCGTACTGTTGGATCACCTAGTTTCTGGGGCCAAAGAAGAGTACATTGCCGCCGAGGCCATGCAGGTAGCCGGAGCCAGAGATAATGTGCTCATCGTAGGCCACCCATACGTCGATATTTGGCAAGCTATTAAACCTGAAGTCCTCGGGCTCAAAGCTTGGCCAACTATTCCACGAAGTGAAGATTGGAAAACGGGCATGTTAGCTCGATTAGGTTTGCCGAACCAAAACCCCAGCGACATCGGTTTGGGATGGAAGAAACTGTTATCCCGCGTCAATAATTTCGCAGATTTAGAAGCCGCTCTGCTGGGTAGAGTAGAACACATGATAGATTTCGTGACTGTAGCCGAATAGTAAAAACTCAGTGACATTCTCAGCAGTGTCCATCCTGCGAACAGCGAGACTCTACACTATGCTGAGAGTATCAGTGTAAAAACATTACTCCCAATGAACCGATCGTAAAGGAAAATACCGTGTCACAATCTCCTGGTGCCTCAGGCCAAGGCAGCGACACCGCATCACGTGCACCACTGACGCCGTCCCAGGACCGTCAATGGGCAACGATTGCTCATTTCGGTGCATTCCTGGGCTTTGTCCCGTCATTGGTTGTGTTCGTAGTTTTTCGCTCACGCGGTCCCTTTTCGGAACAGGAGTCCAAAGAAGCTCTTAATTTTACCTTGCCATTAACTATTGTTGGAATAGCCATGAATATTTTGGCTTTTCTACCGATCATGGGGGCCATCTTCGGCGTAATTGCAGTGCTCCTATGGGCCTTTATGACCATTTCAGGTGTCATTGCCGGTATAGAAGTAAATAAGGGACGCCCCTACCGTTACCCGTTTAATCTTCGGATCATTCGCTGAGTAGTCAAAAGCCCTTAGAACCCTGCTAATCTGCGCGTAATTGCGTCGTCCAATAGACGACCACGCAAAGTCGGCACGATTTTGTCTTGTTGAAGTGCGGCAGGTTCAATTAACTTTTGGGACACTAATAGCTGAGCTTCTGTTCTAGCCTGCGCGGCGGCCTCTGTGCTGATCTTTGCCAGAGACCCTAAATCTAGCCCTTCGGCTAACCTAACTCCGAGCATAATTTTTTCTAATAATCTGGCATCAGTATCAGGGACTTCATCCCCCACTGCCGGAGACATTCCGTCAAGCACCCGGGACGCGTAAGCAGCTGGGTGTTTAGCATTCCACCACCGATACCCCGCCATATGAGAATGGGCCCCGGGGCCTATCCCCCACCAATCCTGATCCCGCCAATAGGCCAGATTGTGTTGCGATTGATGAATGTTCTGTTCCTTTGGATCATAAGCCCAGTTGGAAATCTCATACCAGCGATACCCGGCAGCGCTCAGGCGCTCTTCGGTTGCCACATATTTGTCGGCCTGATCATCGGCATCGGTGTTGGAATAAACTCCTCGTCGAATCTGTGCCGCTAACTTTGTACCTTCCTCAACGATAAGACCATAAGCGGAAATGTGATCAGGCTGCAGTTGCAGAACAGCATCTAAAGAAATCTGCCAATCCTGGAGGGTTTCACCAGGCGTACCAAAGATAAGGTCTAATGACATATATAACCCTGCCTCACGAATCCACTGCGTAGCAGAAGCTACGTTGGCAGGATTATGCGTACGTTCCAGTACCTCTAGCACATGTGGCACAGCTGATTGCATGCCCATCGATATGCGGTTGAAACCACCCGCGGATAATTCCTGAACGGCGTCTCTGGTCAGCGAATCCGGATTCGCCTCGGTAGTAATTTCTGCCCCGCTTGCGATTCCAAACAGTCGTTGAGCGCGCTCAAGAATGCTTGCTAAGTCACTGGCCTGCAACAGAGTCGGTGTTCCACCGCCGAAGAACACTGAGTGTAGTGGCTTAGCATCGACCCCTGCTTTTTCCATCGCGTCAGCGGCGAATTCCAATTCCTTGATGGCAGTCGATGCGTAACTATCATGCGAAGCACCAGCACCAAAGTCGGAGGATATATAGGTGTTGAAGTCGCAATAACCACACCGGGTTACACAAAATGGCACGTGTACATACAGGGAAAATGTTCGGTCAGTATTATTAACTGCAGGCGCGATAAATCCCGGAAGAGCATCGTTACTTGGTGTGGCCTGAATTTGAGACAACTTATTAATTGCCCGTATCCGTCGACAGTGCAGCGATGAATGCTTCTTGGGGTACTTCAACAGTACCAACCATCTTCATACGCTTCTTGCCTTCCTTTTGTCGTTCAAGTAACTTTCGCTTTCGAGAAATGTCACCGCCGTAGCATTTCGATAAAACATCCTTACGGATAGCCCGTATATTTTCCCGGGCAATAATCCGTGAACCGATGGCAGCTTGAATAGGTACTTCGAATTGCTGTCGAGGAATAAGTTCCTTAAGTTTTGACGTCATTTTCACACCATATGAATACGCGTGATCACGATGGGTAATGGCGGAGAAGGCGTCTACCGGATCACCTTGAAGTAAAATATCGACCTTGACCAGGTCGGCGATTTGGGAGCCGTCCCGCTGCCAATTCAGCGAGGCATACCCTTTGGTCCTGGATTTGAGCACATCAAAATAATCAAAGACGATTTCTGCCAACGGAATCCAGTAGCGAATTTCTACGCGCTCTTCCGATAGGTAGTCCATGCCGCGAAGCTGGCCACGTTTACTTTGCGACAACTCCATAACAGCACCGATAAATTCCGACGGCACAATCACTGTGGCCATGGCCATTGGTTCTTCGACATTGGTAATTTTGCCTTCGGGAAACTCTGAAGGATTAGTTACCCGCACAACAGTGCCATCTTCGGTTGTAACACTATAAATGACGTTGGGTGCGGTAGAAATCAGATCCAGGTTGTACTCGCGCTCTAACCTTTCACGAACAATTTCTAAGTGCAGCAGTCCCAGAAAGCCCACGCGGAAACCGAAACCCAAAGCCACTGATGTTTCCGGTTCGTAATTCAGTGCAGCATCATTAAGTTGGAGTTTTTCTAATGCGTCACGGAGCGCAGGATAGTCAGAGCCGTCGATGGGATAAAGGCCAGAAAAGACCATCGGCTGTGGTTCTCGATAGCCTCCGATAGCCTCTTGTGCAGGCTTCAATTTGTCAGTAACCGTGTCACCGACTTTAGACTCTGCAACATCTTTGACGCCCGTAATCAGATACCCAACTTCTCCGACCCCCAGCCCGTTACCAGCTACTGCATCTGGTGAATAAGTGCCAGTCTCTTGTAGCTCATATTCAGCGCCGGTCGCCATCATGCGAATACCCTGGCGTGGCTCAAGTTTGCCATCAACCATTCGCACATAGGTAATTACACCACGATAGGTGTCATAGATAGAGTCAAAAATCATGGCCCGTGGCGGTGCGTCTTGGTTGCCATCCGGAGCAGGCACGTCGCTGACCACACGGTCAAGTAGAGCTTGTACTCCTTCGCCTGTTTTTCCGGAAACTTTAAGCACATCATCGGGATCAACGCCGATAAGATTCGAAATTTCAAGGGCATAACGCTCGGGCTCGGCAGCCGGCAGATCGATTTTATTTAGTACCGGGATGATCTCTAGATCATGTTCCATTGCCATATACAAGTTTGCCAGCGTTTGTGCCTCAATACCTTGAGCGGCATCAACTAGCAAAATGGCACCTTCACAGGCTGCCAAAGAACGTGACACTTCATAAGCGAAGTCAACGTGCCCGGGTGTATCGATCATATTCAACACATAGTCTTGCCCCTCGACTCGCCATGGCATACGTACGGCTTGGGACTTAATGGTGATGCCTCGTTCGCGCTCGATATCCATATTATCGAGAAACTGATTTTGCATCTCCCGGGGGGTAACAACCTTCGTGTTTTGCAACATCCGGTCAGCTAGAGTCGATTTACCGTGGTCAATATGAGCCACAATACAGAAGTTACGGATCACGGCAGGATCAGTTGAACCGGGCTGAGGCGGTTTGGACGCCATAGGCGACACGTGCACCATCCTTAATACGTTGGCTGTTGCGGAAACATGTTGGAGCAAAGCAACACGATATATCGTTGCTCTATTGTTTCATGTTTCAGTCGTAGAGGCGACAACATATCTAGCTCGTACCCCATCCTCGTAGCGAACAGTCCTGCACGATATGGCCACCTATGTTCAAACTAGCTGTTGTACCCAGTTTTTGCTAAACTAGGCGCCTGTGTGTCCGCGCAGGTCGACGGGCACTCTTGACCCAGCTTTCCTAGGTGCCCCCACACCGCTCAGTCGCTCGGGCAAGAATACCCCTCACCGACCCAAATTTTAGGATGAATAGGACCATAAATTGGCTAATCTCAAATCTTCCAAAAAGCGCGCAATCACGAATGAAAAACGTCGTGAACGCAACACTGCTATCAAGTCTGAGCTGAAATCCGCGCTACGCAAAGTGAACAAAGCTGTTGACGCTGGTGATAAAGATGCCGCTGAAAAAGCTCTGTCAGTTGCCGGCCGGAAATTAGACAAGGCTGCTAGCAAAGGTGCGATCCACCGCAATCAAGCGGCTAACCGTAAATCCGGTGCAGCCGCTCGCGTCAATGCGATGGATGTCTAAGTTCTAATCGAGCTTGCACACATCTAAGGCCACTACATTTTATGTAGTGGCCTTTTTCTTTAACTCTAGTCCTAGCCCCGACCAACCAGGGACGCTACCTTCGTTACCATTCGCTCAACTGCATATTCATCATCACGGGCCTGACCTTTTGCCTCGGCATCTGCCCGAGCAATCAGTTCAATAGCTCCTGCGATATTAACTGGTGTCCAATGCCGAGCAGTTGCTGAGACTCGTTGAGCCTGCCATGGTGCCATACCAAGAATAGACGCTAGCTGACCTGATGGAATACGTGTATCAATAACGCGTGCGACTTGTCGGGCTTTCATAGCAAAAGATGCCGTAATTGCTACTGGCTGGACTCCCGTTGCTAGTGCATGACGTAACAACGCTGTTGCCTGACCGAGCTGGCCGTCCAATGCTGCATCAGCAACTTTAAAAGCAGTGGCTTGGACTCGTCCTCCATAGTATTTTTCTACGGTAGCTTCGTTAATTGTCCCTTCTGTATCGGCAATGAGTTGATGGGCTGCCGCTGCGAGTTCGCCAAGATTTTGTCCTATCGCTTCGGTTAGTGCCCTGATCGCGTCTGCATTGATTTTACGGCCCGCCGTGCGGAACTCAGTTTGTAAAAACTCCATTCGATCGCGTTCTGATTTGATCGGTTTAGCCTCGATGAATTGGCCAAATTTTTTGAATGCATCAAGTAGCCGTTTGCCGCGCGTTCCGCCACCATGTAACCCAAGCAATGTGACGTCTTGGTTCACCTGCTGAACATATTCCAGGCCCTCAGTAACAAACGCGTCGGTCATTTTATGCATATCTTCAAAAACCAACAGCTTCTTTTCGCCAAATAATGATGGGCTTGCCAGGATCTGCAACTCCCCTGGTTGGTATTCTGCGGCAGACAGATGATGGACTTCAACATCAGGTTCCGCGGCTTTGAGCTGACCTTTAACCGAGTCGGTGACTCGAGTATGAATATAGTCTTCACTGCCGTGCACCAAGATCAATGGTGAAGGGCTAACATTACGCCAAGTTGTTCCGGTTGTTTTCTGTCGCCTCGTGGAAGCCATGGGGCTAATTCTATCTGCTTAACAAATCATGGGAATTTTTCTGCTCAAACGTCACAGAAAATGTCCCGTCGTCATCAGTGCGAAGAGTTGGCGTATTGGCTCCCAGCGTTGTCAAAATGTCTTCATGCGGATGCCCATATGTGTTATTTTCTCCCACCCCAATGAGCGCTATTTTTGGAGAGGTGTGTTCAAGTATTTCGGTGCCGCCGTTTTGGGCCCCATGATGCCCAACTTTGAGGATATCTACATCGGTGGGTAGTCTATTCTGTTCCAATAATCGTGCAGCTTCGTCTTCTTCTAGATCTCCAGTAAATAATGCTTCTATTATCCGTCCATGACGGTAAATCTCAATGTATAGCACGATGGAAGCATTATTCTCACTTGCTGATTGAATATTTGCCGCTACTATTGTCCATCGGAGTTGCACCGGATGATTTTCGTCTAGTGCTGCATGGTCGATAATCTGGACTTTTGAGGCATTGGCCTGTTGCGCTTGTCCGGGGAGTCCTGCGATGTCAGGATCGTAGCTCGGGTCGGTTCCTGTTGAGTAGATAATCTGATCCGGTCTCATCGTATTGATAATTGCTTCAGCCCCACCATAATGATCAGCGTGCAAGTGAGTAACTACAAGCACATCGATAGAGGCAATTTTGGCTTGGGCTAAACACCGCTGCGCCAAAGCTGCATCGGGTCCAGCATCGATAACCATTGCAGAATCCACACCAGTACGCACTAAAAACATATCGCCTTGGCCAACATCACAGCCGATAACATCCCACTGCTCATCGATGGCTGTCGACTTGGTAGGCCAAAATACGGCCACATGGGCTACCACAGCTATAACAACGATAACGGACTGCGTCACGTGGGACAGGCTAAGACGTCGATCCAAAGTAGGTAGGAGCCATTGTCTAATGGGAGCTGAATTGAAAACTTTAACAGGCGGTTTCGCTTCGCGCTGGCGTCGCAGCAGTCTTAGCAATATGATCGCGCTGGCTCCCCAATGAAGGATAATTAGCCCTGTGCTGGCGATACCCTCGGGCCAAGGAAGCTTGGCTGCGGGCAAACTCACTAGCGTGGTAGCAATCCATCCAACTGCCGTTGCGGGCACAGCCACCACATGAAAAATAATTTGTGAAATTGACGGTGTGACCACAGTGAGTCCGGCAGCCAGTGTTCCGGGCACTGTGATGAAAGGGAGCAGTGGTGTTGCCACAAGGTTGGCCACTAGCGAGTATGTACTCACGTAATCAATAAATGTAAGCAGAATTGGTTGGCAAGCCAGCTGAGCTGTCGCAGAGATCGACAACGATGCACTAAGGAAACGAGCCAAAATATCCGGTAAAAATCTTGCCAAATGCTTGTGCAGCCAACCTTCTAGTGGTTGGGCAGCCAATACAATGCCGGCTGTGGCGGCCACCGAGAGCTGGAAACCTACCTCGTGTATTAGTTCTGGCCAAATACTGAGGTTCACCATGGTCGACAGCGATAAGAGTGGAAGAGCCTGGGCACCACGTCCAAAAAATAGTGCCCAGGCACCAATAGCTCCCATAATGGCAGCCCGAAGAATCGATGGTTGCATACCGACAACCTGAACAAAGAGCAGCAGTGTAGAAAGGAACGCGGCTATTACCAGTGGACGAGGTAAACGCAAACTTCTAAATAGCAGTGTTGCGGCGCTTGCGACCAGCGAGGTGTGGGCACCTGATACTGCTGATAAGTGACTCAACCCGGCAACTTTCATTGCGCTATCAATCTCGTCTGACTGCTGCGAGCGGTCCCCTAAAATAAGCCCCGGTAGCAGTTCTGGTGCATAACCGATAGTTTGTGCAGACTGATCGCGTAACGCGGTACGTATAAGGTCGCGGCCTGTATTGCCGTGCAACGGTTCTGATTCACCACAGCTGTGCGGCTTAGCCGCTGCCAGTGCTGTCACAAATACGGTTGTGTCCGTTTCAGTGACACGGCCCATGAAACACACCTGGTCATCACTGCTGAAGTCGCTCCATGTTTCGTCGGCTGCCACAACGATTTTGGCTGGATGATTGGTAGCGACTAAGTCTCTGCCGAAGTGTTCTACCTCCACAGTGGCAAACCAGCTTGGTCCGAATCGGCTTGAGCGCTCAACCGGGCTGGTGACAAGATGGCCCGATATTCTTGCGGTTCCAGCCTCTTCTGTAAACTCCAACCAACCGCTTTTTTGAGCAGCAATTTGTTGGTGTTGTACGACAAATGCTGCTGGGGTTGCCAACCAACAAGCACTAGCAATTAGTAATAGAAAATTGAATATTCGACGCTTTCGGGCCGACCGAACAAACCATAAAGCAACGATTATGGTTCCTCCCAAAAGTGGCAAAGCCCAGGGTAGATAGGTACCCCAACTGTCGGGTAGCTGCGGGAGTAGTAGACAAACAGTAATGGTCAAGATCGTCGCCGGTAGAAGCCGGATATCGATAGGTGCAGCAATGTCGTCTGGTTTGATGTGGCTGTATTCCCTCACCAGCTAACCAGTCCGTCCAGACGTTCTCGTGTTGCTGGTCCAATACCGGAGACTTCTTCTAAACTGGCTAGGTCTGCAAAGGCTCCGTGTTGTTCACGGTGTTCGATGATCTGTGCAGCAGTTGCCGGACCGATTCCTGGCAGCGTTTCGAGTTCAGCTGCGTCAGCAGTGCTGATATTGACTAAACCTGCTGGGTCGGTATTTGCTTGTGGCTGGTTCGCACTGTTAGCGCCGGTTGAAATATCAGGATTAGTCTGTGCTGTTTCTTCATCTGGCACAAAAATGTAGTCGCCATCATTAGTGACTGCAGCCAGATTTAAAGCATCAAGTGCTGCATTGTCTGTCGGCCCACCGGCGGCTTTAATAGCATCAATGACTCGAATATCGCTGGATAACTCGACGATGCCAGGGTCATGTACTTCTCCGGCCACATGTAAGACTAACGTATCAGCCGGCGAATTGGCGCCGGGCTCTTCAGCATCGTTTGGTTTAGCCGGATCGTCAAAGGGTGCTTCAGAATCCTCTACACCGTCCTGATCAACTGCCAACGTTGTGCCCTTAGTTGCTGGTTGATCGGTAATCAACCAACGGAACCCAAAGAACGTCAGAACGGCAATAGCGAGCATTAATACCGCAGACAACGCCACTCTAGTCCGCCAGATTGGCGCCTTTGGCTGGTGTTCGTTGGGCTCAACTAGATGTTTTCCCATGCCTATAGCATGAGGTTTCGTGCTGCACACCGGGCGGGCTACAGCTTAGCTGTGGATAAACACTCAACCTTCAGGTTTCTGTGGATTTCTATCCAAGATAAGGAGCACCGGGACGATAGGTGCCACTTAAGTGGTGGTGCAGTTCAATTCCTAAGGGTTCCCGTAACCGGCATAGTCCAGGTCTGGGCTGATGGACACCCCAAGCGCGCCAAGTCCTAAGTGTGCTGCAAGCACGGCCGGCAGTTGGACAACAGGAACTGGCATAGAGGAATGCTCTTGCAATGTTTCAGCAAGTGTTCGAGCCACGTCAGGGTTCCCGTAAGCCTGTACGCTCAACCGCATAGGTGTCTCAGCTGAGGTTGCAATTTCGGTCATAAGTCCCAACGCTTTGGCAGGGCTTCGTGGCTTGTCCAAGAGCTGTATAGCACCATCTTGCAAGTGCATGACGGGCCTTACCTGCAACAATTGACCTAATAATCCTGTCAGAGCTGGGATGCGTCCACCTTTGCGTAAGGTATCTAGATTAGGCACAGTAAATATTGTCCGACCAGCTTTGGCTTGGCGGGTGGCAATGGTTGTTAGAAAATCTGCTGATAGTCCGACACGGGTGCGTAATAATACGTCCAGTACTGCGTTGCCTAAAGACATTCCGGCGTTATAAGAATCTATAACAGTGACCGGCACCGGTGAGCTTTGTGCGGCGATGCGAGCTGCTTCGACGGTGCCAGATAGTTTGGACGATAAATGAATCGACAGGATACGGCTGTAACCCTGTTCCGCAACATGCTTATAGGTTGCTGTGAACCGTCCTGGTGATGGTCGCGATGTCCGTATGTGCGAGCCGGAGGCGAGAGCAATAGAGAGATCCTGATGGAGGGTCTCGTCGTCTTCAGCATAGATTTGTTCGCCGATCATTACTGGAATAGGCACAACGAACAATTCGGGCCCGGTAGCTAGCATGTACACTTCGTCGGGCAGCGCAGCTGAAGTGTCAGTGACGATAGCCACGCGATCGCGGCGTGGCGGTTTAATATAACGTGCCCAACCGACCGCCTCGCTGCGCACGTCGCGCGAGCGGGCCGCCAGTCGGGCTATCCAGGGGCTTATGTCGCTCATCAGCTAGGTTAGCCCACCACGAAGTTGACGAGTTTGCCTTTGACCACAATGACTTTGCGTATTTGTTGATCGCCAATGGCACGCTGCACATTTTCCGATTTGCGCGCTAGTGCTTCAAGCTGGTCATCGCTAATATCAGCTGGCACTTCAAAACGGTCACGTAGTTTGCCTTGAACCTGAGCAATCACTGTGATGTTGTCTTCGACTAGCAATGTTTCGTCTACGGTGAGCCAGTTGGAGCGAGCAACTGATGGTTCATGTCCCAGCAGAGCCCACATATCTTCAGCAGTGTATGGAGCCACCAGAGACAACAGCTGGGCAACAACTTCTGTAGCCTCAAAGACTGCTGGGTCACCGGCACCAGCGCCCTTATCGATTTCTTTACGGGTGGCATTGACCAGTTCCATGGCACGAGCTACGACCACATTAAATTTCTGGTCCTCAAGCAGAGCTTCTACTTCGTGCACGATTTTATGTGTTTTTTGTCGGAGGCCTACAACGCCCTGGGTAGGGTCGATATTGGGGCCAACGTTTGCATAGTGGATATCCTGGGCTAGGCGCCATGCCCGAGCTAAAAACCTCAGGGACGCAGCCGGTGATACATCAGCCCAGTCGATATCGTCTTCTGGTGGCGAAGCAAAAACCATAGTTAACCGGATAGCATCAACCCCATAGGCATCGAGTTGTTCGCCTAAGGCAACGCCATTACCCAATGATTTCGACATTGCTTTGCCACCGTTGAGTACTTGGCCCTGGTTGAGTAGGCGACTAAAGGGTTCGGTAAAGTTCACCAGACCCATGTCATAGAGCGCTTTAGTGAAAAACCGCGAGTATAGCAGATGCAAAATAGCGTGTTCCACACCGCCGACATACTGATCAACCGGGCCCCAACGGTCCAGTTTGTTCCGGTCCCAGATTTGTTGATCATCATGCGAGGATACAAAACGCATGTAGTACCACGAAGAGTCCACGAAGGTATCCATCGTGTCGGTATCGCGTTGTGCCGGTCCCCCACATGTTGGGCAAGTAACATTTACCCAATCTTCTGCAGCCTCCAGCGGGGATTTCCCCTTTGGCGCCAACTGCTGTCCATGTAAATCCTTTGGCAGCTCAACGGGTAGTTGATCTTCGGGTACTGGTACCAAGCCACAGGTTTCGCAGTGGATAATAGGGATTGGAGCACCCCAGAAACGCTGACGTGACAACAGCCAATCGCGCAAACGGTAATTAACCGAGGCGTAGCCCGTTCCTTTTGTTTCCAGTATTTGGGTGGCCTTAGCGATAGCATCATCGCCCGATAGCCCATTGAGCTCACCTGAGTTGATGTTCGTGCCAGCATCAGTTGTGGCAACACCAGATTCTTCTGGGTTAGCTTCGCCGGTGTCGATTACGGTGCGTATTGGCAATTCCATCGCGGTAGCAAAGGCCATATCACGCTGATCATGAGCGGGTACGGCCATGATCGCCCCGGTACCATAATCAGACAACACGTAGTCCGACGCCCAGACCGGCACACGCTCACCAGATAACGGGTTAATGCAATATCGGCCTAGGAAAACTCCGGTCTTTGGTCGCTCAGCGGACTGGCGATCAATATCAGATACATGCTTGAGTTCCTCACGGTAGGCCCTAAGCGCTGAGGCATGTTCTTCAGTCACCAGTTCTTCTGCAAGATCTGCATCGGCGGCAACTACCATAAATGTGGCACCGTATAGGGTGTCTGGTCGGGTGGTGTAAACTTCAATTTCCGGACCGTTTTCAATGGCAAATGTGACGGTTGCACCGGTAGATTTGCCAATCCAGTTGCGCTGCATGTTTAGGACACGCTCAGGCCAGTGACCTTCAAGGGCGTCCATATCCTGCAACAGGCGCTCAGCATAGTCAGTGATCTTGAAATACCACTGTTCTAGTGCCTTTTTCGTCACTTCGGTGCCGCATCGTTCGCAAGCGCCGTCAACGACCTGCTCATTTGCTAATACGGTTTGGTCTTTTGGACACCAATTGACCAATGAATTTTTGCGGTAGGTCAGGCCACGTTCGTAGAACTTCAAGAATAACCATTGGGTCCAGCGATAATACTGTGGATCCGAGGTGTGCAAAATGGTGTCCCAGTCTACGGAGATGGCGTAGCGCTCAAAAGATGTCCGTTGGGTGTCGATATTAGCGTAGGTCCATTCGGCTGGGTGTGCATCACGGGCAATGGCAGCGTTTTCTGCGGGTAAGCCAAAGGAGTCCCAGCCAATCGGGTGAAGGACATCGTAGCCACGCAGCATCCAATACCGGGCTACAACATCACCCATAGCAAACGCTTCTGCATGGCCCATATGGAGGTCACCAGACGGGTATGGGAACATATCGAGCACATATTTACGTGGTCGTTTGCCGTCGTCTGCGGCTTGAAATACTTTGTTATTTTCCCAATAACCGGCCCAGCGCTGCTCAATGGCAGAAAACGAAAACTCTTCGCGTCCGGTCTCGGCCTGATTCGATGTGTTCGTCACGATTTCCTGTCTACAACTTTTTCAAATGGTCAAATCTAGTCTCAGTGTAATATTCTAGCTGGTCTCATCAACCGGCCAACCAATTGCATGGTCGATAGCCGCATGCCAGCCGGCAATTAAACGTTGGCGTTGCTGTGGTTCAATACGCGGGTACCACACCCCACCGGCCTGCCATAGATCACGTATTTGGGCGATATCGTCCCAGGCCCCGACGCCTAGTCCGGCCGCATAGGCGGCCCCGCGTGCGGTAGTTTCTATATCGGCGCTCCGCTGGACCACAACATCTAAGATATCTGACTGAAATTGCATCAGTTTGTTATTTACTGTCATGCCCCCATCGACCCGCAGTTGCTGTAGTTTTTCACCGGTATCACGTTCGACAGCTGTAATGACATCTAAGGTCTGATAGGCCGTTGCATCAAGACTGGCACGAGCAATATGCCCGGCGGTGGCGTAATTGGTCAAACCGATGATAGTGCCTGAAGCATCTGGCCTCCACCAGGGCGCAAACAACCCAGAAAATGCTGGGACGAAATATACTCCGCCATGATCGGTCACACTATTGGCCAAAGCCTCCACGTCTTCGGAGGTTTTAATGATACCTAATTGGTCGCGCAACCATTGAACCACTGAACCGGCCTGGGCGATGGAGCCTTCCAATGCATAGACGGGAGACTGTCCAGACAGCTGGTAGGCCACAGTTGTTAGCAAGCCGCTAGTAGAAAAAACAGGCTGTTTACCGGTGTTATACAGCAGAAAGCACCCGGTCCCGTATGTATTTTTGGCTTCTCCAGCATCAAAAATTGTTTGACCAAAGCTGGCTGCTTGCTGATCACCAAGCACACCGGTGATTGGTAGCCCGCCGATAGCAAGCCCTGGCATTACGGTGCCGTAGTGGTGTACGGATGGGTATATCTGAGGCAGGGCAGATTCAAGCACCCTGGTCTCAATGCCAAATATCTCACCTAAGGCATAATCCCATTGGCCCGTATCGATATTCATCAGCGAAGTGCGCGAGGCGTTTGTAATATCAGTGGCATGCACGGCTCCACCGGTGAGGTTCCACAGGATCCAGGAGTCGATAGTGCCAAGCCGCAACCGGCCTTGGGTGGCGAGTCGGGCGACGTCGTCATTATTTTCCAACAACCAGGCAATCTTCGGTGCAGAAAAATAGGCTGATAGGTTCAGTCCTGTGGTCGCTTGAACCGTTGCATTGTAGTCATTGGTTAGTAGATGCTCAATGACGCTATGGGTGCGTGCGTCTTGCCATACGATAGCCCGATGCACCGGCAAGGATGTGTGCGCGTCCCAGGCCACAATAGTTTCACGCTGATTCGTGATGCCGATGGTGGCAATATCATTGGCTGTCAGTTGGGCACGGGCCAAGGCCAAGGCGGCCAGCTCACGAATATTGGCCCAGATTTCGCTTGCGTCATGTTCAACCCAGCCCGGTTGGGGAAAGTATTGTTGGTGTTCCCGTCCAACGACCGTGACGGTATTGCCTTGAGTGTCTAGCAGGGCCACACGTGTTGATGTTGTGCCCAAGTCCAGCGACATGATAATACGGGCAGTGGAGTTGACAACCATAGGCGCTACTTAACCATAACCTGTAGCTTCGGTCACTCGGCCGCCCGGAGGTGACCGGGATTTTATAGACTGGTGGGCATGATCAATGGCTTTTCAGCGCGGTTGCGCCCGCAATATTTAGTTCGTGACCGGGCCGTTCTAACGGGCAATACACAGCGAATCCCCGAGCGATTCGGCGTTGACGTCGTCGATCCGGTTAGCGGTCGACCATTTCAGGTCACGGTATTTCGCTACCGTGCTGGCCCAGGAGCCCGACAAGTCTTGGCCGTTCATGGCTTCCGCGGCGACCATCATGGTCTGGAACTGTTAGTTGATGGACTTGCAGGAGTGGAGGTATGGGTACCGGATTTGCCCGGTTTTGGGAATTCTCCGGCCATGCCAGATGCCGAACATACCGTAGAACACTTCAGCCATGTAGTGAATCAGATTGCCCAGCTTTTGCAGGCTCCAACACTACTGGGACATTCTTTCGGCTCTGTCATTGCCGCTCATGCCGTGGCGCAACGTTCGGTCCGCTACCGCCAACTCGTGTTGCTCAATCCCATTGTTAAATCAGCGCTGGCAGCTCAGACGCCTATCGACCGGGCAGCGACGATACTAACCGATGGGTTTTACCGCTTATGTGCTGCACTGCCGTTAGGTTGGGGACGCAGATTATTGGCAAACCGGGTTATTATTTGGGCCACCGGTGCCTTTATGACCAAAACAGACGACCCTAGGGTGCTGGCCTACACCCATGATCAACACCAGGCGTATTTCTCCTCTTTCGATTCACCTGAAGCCCTGTTCGAAGCCTATAGGTCATCTATCGAAGGCACGGTTAGTGATGTTGCTGATGCCTTAACCCTGCCGACAACTCTCATCGGTGGGGCCCAAGATGAGTTGTGTCCACCAGAAGATCTCGATGCGTTAGCTCAAATGCTTACAGCAGTAAATCCCGACGTCGAATCGTATGTGTTGCAACGAACTGGACATTTATTGCATTACGAGCGCTCGGCTGCGGCTGCCGCATTGATCAGCTGGAGGCTTTAGAGCACATCAGTAGGGTCAATTCTCAGACGTATACCAACTGAGTCACCGCGGGCCGACAATTGGGCACGAGTGGTCTTTAACGTTGCTACCACGTCTGTGGCCACATGATCTGGGAAAAATAATAGCGCACGATGCGACTGTTCATCGACGGCGACAGGACCAATCCACGGCGATTCGGCAGCATGATAAGGCAACGCTGCATTACGGATCATGCGTTGGACTTCGGTTAATGGGCCCAAAAGTTCAGCAACGCGCACGGCAGGAGGTAAACCTAATTGCTGGCGTTGAGTGAGCTGGCGGTTTGCCCAAGCAATGGGATTCATTTGGACCAGGGAAGCCACTGCGTCGTCATATTCTGCGGTGACTACCACGACTCCCCCATCGGTGGCAGCTCTGACCAGGGTGGCAGCGCGCATCCAGTGACCTAGCACTGTTTCTGGCACATTGAGGCCTTCACGTTGAAGTTGTGCATCACCATCAAGCAATAACGCGGCAGCGTAACCTTTGGGGGCAACAGGTTCGGCCCCAGGTGTGGCTATGACTAACGCAGGACGATCCTCCACTTTGACTAACAGGTGATCGGCTGACGATGACAGGACTGGAGTCATTGGAAAAGCACGACCAAGTTCATCTGCGGTGCGATGTATCCCTCTTGCACCGGCACGTAGCTGATTCGAACCACAGTGCGGACATCTAAAGTGTCGTTCTTTAATACCGCACCATCGACAGGTGGCTTCGTGTCGTTGGACTGCTATCCGGTCGCTATAACTGAGTGGTCCGGCGCAGTGACGGCAGCGGGCCGATTCTTGGCAGCGAGCACAGAATAATCCAGGGATAAATCCGGCGCGTGCAACCTGCACCAGCACCGGTCCAGGATGTCCATGTTTACCGTCCAGGGCTTCACGTGCCGTTTGGTGGGCAAGGTGTGGAATGCGGGCAATTTGTGCCAGTGGGTCGCGTTCTGCATGAAAAGAATCGGCTGTCGCTACGACGCGTGGGGCAAGCTTATGACGTATATTTCGGTCTACACCGATTTGGCTCAGATGACCACTGGCGACGAGCTGTTGAATTTCAATCGACCGCGAGGTGGAGGCCAAAACGAGCCGAGCACGATGTTGTGTGGCGCGAAGCTGGGCCACGGTGTGGACATGAAAATATGGGTTACGCGGCTCGATCAAGTGGTCACTGGTGGGATCCCAAACAATGATCGTGTCAAGGTGTTCTAGTGGGGCCCAGATGGCTGAACGGGTTCCAATTACGATACGGTGCTGACCCGTGAGGATAGCCAGAAACGCACGGTACCGGGCAGTATTGCCTTGTTCTCCGCTGAGTATGGCAAAACTACGTTTGCCTACCCGATTTTCGAGCTGCCGTTGTAATCGGGATAGGTGTTTGTGGTCTGGCACTACGATCAAGGTAGTTTGTTGATCCGCTGCCAGGCGTTGTGCTGCATCAGCCAGCACATCCATTGCTTCCCAGCTGCCGTGAGCTGAGGGCAGGGTCAAAGCATAGTGTTCGTTATGGCCAGAAGTAAATAAGTGTTGTGCACCGTCAATTAGTTCCCATCGGAACTGCGGCGCCGCATTATCGGATACAGGTTCGGCAACGGGTGGGTCGATGGTGGGCGGTTCGGGAATATTGTGCTCTTGTACCTGCTGGGCGATTTCCTGTTCGACCCCTGCGACCCGTCGAGGTATGGCGGCTCGCAGTACATCGGAAGTAATGGATGCATAGTGTTGTGCAACGGTTTCAGCCAGCGTCAATACACGTGGTTCCAGTACCGGCATTGCAGACACCACCTTGCTGATACTCGTTAGCCGAGCAGTGGTGTCCACGGTATTGGTGCGTTGGATCAACCAGCCAAATAATTGCTGGTGGCCGAAGCGTACTTTGACCCGCACTCCGGGCTGTGCAGCCGTATCAAGATTTTTGGGGATCAGGTAGTCGAAGTGGCGATCCAGATGTGGCACCGGCGATTCTAGGAGAATTTTTGCTACCGGTTTGTCCGGCCATCCATCGGGTGCAGGTGGTAACTTGGCACGCGATGCGGGAAGGTCGAAGAGCGCATCTGTTTCGGGCACGTCACCAGCCTACCGCGGCGCGCAGTTGATCTACCTTATCGGTACGTTCCCAGGTGAAATCTGGGAGCTCCCGCCCAAAGTGGCCGTTGGCGGCGGTTGCTTGATAGATAGGACGTAGGAGTTGTAGGTTACGTACTATAGCTGCCGGCCGCAGATCGAATACGTCATTGATGGCCGCAATAATTTTTTGGTGACTGGTTTTTTCGGTTCCAAAGGTGTCCACGTAGAGACCTACTGGACGGGCCTTGCCGATGGCATAGGCCACTTGTACTTCAGCACGATCTGCCAGGCCAGCGGCCACAAGGTTTTTAGCAACCCAACGCGTTGCGTAGGCCGCAGAACGATCAACTTTGGAGGGGTCTTTTCCGGAAAACGCGCCGCCACCGTGTCGGGCCATACCACCATAAGTGTCAACGATAATTTTACGGCCGGTTAAACCGGCATCACCGACTGGCCCACCAATTACAAATGGTCCAGACGGATTAATAATAATGTCTGCTGCAGAGTAGTCCAGTCCGAAGTTTTTCAGTACCGGAATAATCACGTGTTCAGTGAGGTCGTCTTGCAGCTGAGACTGTGTGACATCGGATAGGTGCTGTGTGGACACCACAACCGTTTCGACACTTTGAGGTACATGATGCTCGTCATAACCGATGGTCACCTGGGTTTTACCATCGGGTAACAAATACGGCATCGGGGTATTGGGCTGCTGGCGCACCGAGGTTAGACGTTCCGATAAGCGGTGGGCCAAATAAATTGGTGCAGGCATTAGTGCCGGAGTTTCATTGGATGCATAACCGAACATTAGTCCTTGGTCACCGGCGCCTTGTTTGTCGATTTCATCAACTGAACCATCACGAGCTTCAAGGGAAGTTGAGATTCCAACATGAATATCTGAGGACTGCTGACCAATTGAAACATTGACCCCGCAGGTTGCACCATCAAAACCATTTGCCGACGAATTGTATCCGATGTCTAAGATGGTTTGGCGTACGATCTCTGGGATCTCCACGTATGCCGAGGTAGTTACTTCGCCGGCTACCTGTACCAACCCTGTGGTAACCAGAGTTTCGACGGCGACCTTAGCGTTGGAGTCCTTGGCGATGATGGCATCAAGTACCGCATCAGATATTTGGTCGCATATTTTATCTGGGTGGCCCGAGGTCACTGATTCCGAAGTGAACAGACGAAGCTGACCGTCACCGATCCCAGCATATGGCTCGTACATAGCAGAAGTGTTTTTAGCAGTCACGTCAGTAGAGTTTACCTGTTCGACTACCCTTGGGCCCACCTTGGTACACGGATCGTAAACTTCAGTTCAATGCGTCAGCCAGTTCTTGGATGATGGACGCCGCCACCACGTCTTTGGTGCCTTGGACGGTTAGATCGTCGCGACCGTCAGCAAACACTATGGTCACGTCGTTTTCGTCTTGCCCAAATACTTTATCGGCGCCAACTTCATTGACGACCAGCATTTCGCAACCCTTACGTTGCAGCTTGGCACGACCGTATTCCAGTGGCGTGGTATTAGCGTCTCCAGTTTCTGCAGCAAAACCGATGACGTATCCGGGTAAGTCTTGGCCAGCGGCGCGCTGTTGTATCACAGTGTGCAAGACGTCTTCTGTCTGTTCCAAGATGATTGTTGGCGCAGAATGTTCATCGTCTTTTTTAATTTTTTGATCGGTGGCCGTAGCTGGACGGAAGTCGGCAACAGCAGCTGCCATAATTAAGGCGTCTTTTTCACGGGAATATTCTAATACTGCGCCTAATAGATCCCGCGTCGATTCAATGGGCACCACCGTGATGTGGTCATGTTGTGGTGCAGCAACTTCCATGGAACCGGTAATAAGCGTTACCTGTGCACCAGCTCGTGCAGCTGCCTGAGCCAAAGCCACACCTTGTTTGCCAGAAGACCGATTACCTAAAAATCGGACTGGATCAAGAGCCTCACGGGTTCCACCGGCACTCACGACAACATGTTTGTCTCGCAGCAAGCTACCGTGGTGGGCTTGGTGAATAATGTCCTTGGTCTGTTGCCAAATATCTTCCGGGTCGGGCAGTCGACCTTTACCGGTGTCAATACCCGTCAGCCTACCCACAGCTGGTTCGATGATATGGACTCCGCGGGATCGAAGTGTCACCACATTGGCCTGCGTTGCCGCGTTCTGCCACATTTCAGTGTGCATTGCTGGAGCCATGACGACCGGGACTGTGGCGGTGAGCAGAATGTTACCGATCAAATCTTCGGCCAGACCGTTCGCAGCTTTGGCAAGAGCATTGGCAGTTGCCGGAGCTATTAGGACCAAATCAGCTTTGCGTCCCTGTAACACGTGGTTGACTTCATCAACCGCTTCAAAAGTGTCAGTGTAAACAGGCTGACCTGAAAGCGCTTCCCAAGTGGCTTTACCAACGAAATTTAGTGCCGATTCGGTGGGGACTACGTGGACTTCATGTCCTTCTTCGGTCATCAGTCGTAGCAGTAAGGCAGCCTTATAGGCAGCAATACCACCGGTAACACCTAATACGATCCGCATGAGGTCCCCTGTACTACAGCTTATTCGTCGGTTGATTCTGCAGTGGTATCTTCTGGCAACGCAAACGGGTCGTCATCATTGGCCGGCAGCTCGAAGGTTGGGAAATCTTCATCAAGTTCCTCGGCAGCTGCTGCCTGGACTTCTTCCACCGGCTTCATTTCCAGCAGACCGGCGTCAACTTCGCGCATCGCAATCGACAGTGGCTTTTCATTCAGCTCGGTATCCACCAGCGGTCCGACGTATTCGAAAAGCCCTTCGTGAAGCTGTGAGTAGTAAGCATTAATCTGCCGTGCACGCTGTGCGGCAAACAATACAAGTGCGTATTTAGAGTCAACCTTTTCCAACATTTCGTCTAGTGGTGGGTTGACGATGCCTTCGGTGTGTTGTTCAGTCACTGATTCTCCAATAGTTTCCCCGGAGCGACCGGGGATCGTGGATGTATTTATTGTATGCCCTAGCTAGCGTTGGGCGGATAACTGCATGACTTCCACTAGCCTAGCGGAAGCCTCTTCAACTGTATCGTTGACTATTACAGCATCAAATTCTGGTTCTGCAGCAAGTTCTAGTCTAGCCGTTTCCAACCGGCGTTGCTGTTCGTGCTGTGTTTCGGTGCCACGACCAATGAGCCTACGAACTAGTTCCTCCCAACTGGGGGGAGCTAGAAACACAAACGTTGCTTCTGGCATAGTTTGCCGGACTTGTCTGGCACCTTGCAAATCGATTTCTAACAGTACATGCCTACCAGCCGCAAGCGCGTCTTCAACGGTGTCCCGCCGAGTCCCGTATTTGTTCAGACCGTGCACCTCAGCCCATTCCAGCATCTTGTTCTGAGAAATTAATTGGCAAAACTCTTCATGGCTAATAAAGGAGTAATGTGTACCATCGACTTCACCCGGACGCGGATTGCGTGTCGTTGCAGAAACCGAGACCCATACTTGAGGAAAATGCTCACGAATATACTGGCTCACAGTGCCTTTACCGACTGCGGTGGGGCCAGCTAACACTGTCACTGCGGGTCTATTGCCAGCATGCTCAGGACGTAGGGTCAATTCTCGTGGTCCGGGAATGACCGGTGGCGTCTGATCTGGCAAGATGCTCCTCGGCTAGCTGGTTACGGACGGCTGTAATCACCCGATACATAGGTTACCCTAAATGGTAATCGATCACGGTCTCATCCACAGCATTCTTGCGTGTTTTTTCTATCGGCCGAGGAAATCAATCAATGCAGAACGCTGTCGGTGTCCTAGACCTCGAAGCCTACGGTTAGGTGAGATGTCGCACTGCTCCATGATATTTTGCGCTCGGATTTCTCCAATTCCTTTGAGCGCCGTCAGCAGATCAAGAGTACGCATCCGTGCAACAGCTTCATCGGCATCAGCGTGTTCGAAAACTTGTGCCAAAGTTAATGTGCCATCAGCAAATTCAGTCTTAGTCTTGGCTCGTGCGGTCCGGGCGTCAAGTGCTTTTTGCCGGGCAGCTTGTCGTTCGGCGGGTGTTAGATCTTTTAGGACCATTAATATTGCCTTTCGTGCCCAACCCTACCTACAACTGGTAGGGACAGTCACACCTTGAAAGGTGAGTGACTACTCCGTGTATTGACCTATATTCCCTAGTGAACAGTAGTCTACTTCACGACAAGCTCTTCGTGAGCAGAGCTAATAGCCACCTGCAAATCTGATACGTTTGGCCCGTATTTCAAGATCCCTCTCGACGAGTTGACGAGGACATTAGGCCAAGCTTCACCAAAGCCTGCACGGATATCGGCTGCCTGGGCCCCCTGGGAACCATATCCAGGTGCCAGTATGGGAGCATTTGCCCTAACCAAATCGATATTTAATGCCTTGGCGGCAGCCGTCACGGTAGCGCCCACCACCAGGCCAATCGACCCTAGTCGATGCGCGTTTTGGTTGTCCTTACCTGCGGCATCAACAATACGTTTAGCAACAGAGTCTCCCGACGAACCAAGATGTTGAACAGAGGCTCCTTCAGGGTTTGAGGTTAGTGCTAACACGAAAACCCCGCGGTTATTTGCTAATGCCAAGTCAATGCTAGGACGCAGCGATTCGTATCCCAAATACGCAGATAATGTCACCGCATCAGCTGCAAGCGGTGATTCACTAGTCAGCCAGGCCGCCGCATAACCAGCCATAGTGGAGCCAATATCGCCACGTTTTGCATCCGCAATGGTCAGAATCCCAGCATCCCGTGCCAGTTGCAGTGTGGATTCAAGAACCGCATAACCCGCGGAGCCAAAACGCTCATAAAGCGCGACTTGGGGTTTGAGAGCCGCAACCCCGGTCGTTCCGGCTGCAGCTTCAACAACAGTTTTTGAAAACGTCTCAAGCCCTGCTGTGTCGTCATTGAGCCCCCACGCTGACAGTAGCTGCGGGTGTGGATCTATACCCAGACACAATGGACCCTGATGATCCATTGCTTGGACTAAACGGTCTCCGAATGAGCGTTCCATGGTCATCTACCGCTGATTCCTGATAACTGCAGACAAACGACGATCGTGCTCTTGCAGGCTCGTGACGTCCCAAGAATATTGTCGCTGTGCCTGAATAGCTTGCAGGGCTGTGCCAAAGGCGGCAAGTGTCGTCACGATCGGGACCCCCAACGAATTTGCCGCGGCACGGATTTCATAACCATCTCCACGTGCCTCAGAACCCGAGGGGGTGTTGACGACCAGATCAACCCGACCATCTTCAAGTTGGTCAAGGATCGTTTCGCCAGGTTTATCGGCGTCTCTTGTTATTTTATCAACCGTTTCGGTGGCAATTCCATTGCGTGCCAAAACATCTGCGGTACCACCGGTAGATACCAGTTCGAAGCCCATATCGGTTAAACGCTTAGCGTGCGCCACGATCCCGCGCTTGTCTCGATTCGCAACAGAAATAAAGACCCTACCGTCGGTTGGTAGTTTACCTCCAACAGCATCCTGAGATTTTGCATAAGCAGTGTCGAAATACTTATCAATGCCCATGACTTCACCAGTTGAACGCATTTCTGGGCCCAACAGCGAATCCACTACGCGGCCTTCTGGTGTCCGAAAGCGGGTGAATGGTAGCACTGCCTCTTTGACGGCAATAGGAGCGCCCAACGGTAATGACCAACCATCATGGGTTGCAGGTAGATCACCGGTTTCTCGCAATTGGGCAATAGTGAAGCCAACACCAAGTTTTGCTGCAGCTTTGGCTAAGGCGACACCGGTAGCTTTCGAAACAAAAGGCACCGTCCGTGAGGCACGTGGATTTGCTTCAATCACGTACAAAATATCTGCCGTCAATGCGAACTGGATATTGATCAGGCCACGGACTCCAACACCTTGGGCAATAGCTTCGGTTGCTTCTCGAACGCGCGCCAACACATCGGGGGCCAGTGTGGTAGGCGGTAGTACACATGCCGAATCACCAGAGTGCACTCCGGCTTCTTCAATGTGTTCCATAATGCCACCCATGAACAATTCTTCACCGTCATATAGTGCATCCACATCGATTTCGATGGCGTCATCCAAGAACCGGTCAACCAATACGGGGTGTTCGACAGTAATCTCGGCGGTGGAGTTTTCTATGTATGCCGACAGTTGGTCTTCACCATAGACAATTTCCATGCCGCGGCCGCCCAATACGTAGGAGGGCCGTACCAATACGGGATACCCAATTTCATCGGCAACAGCCTTGGCATCATCAAAGGATACGGCCGTACCACTTTTTGGTGCCGCAAGGTCGGCCTGCTGAAGAACCTGTGCGAATAAGCCTCGATGCTCTGCTAAATCAATGGCTTCAGGAGAAGTACCCAGAATAACGACCCCAGCCTCGGCAAGATCTTTGGCCAGTTTCAGTGGCGTTTGCCCACCCAATTGGACAAAGACTCCCTTAACCGGGCCGGTTTGTTCTTCAGCATGAATAATTTCCAGTACGTCTTCTAGCGTCAGCGGCTCAAAATACAACCGGTCTGACATATCAGAGTCGGTTGAGACTGTTTCTGGGTTGCAGTTAACCAGTACCGTATCGTAACCGGCTTGTTGCATGGCCATGGTCGCATGCACACATGAGTAATCGAACTCGACGCCTTGTCCAATCCGGTTTGGTCCCGACCCTAAAATGACGACGGTAGGCCGCTGGTGGTCGGTAATTTCGGTTTCCTGACCATCGTATGACGAATAATGATAAGGAGCTTGAGCAGCATGCTCCCCTGCTGCTGTGTCAACCGACTTATAAATTGGACGTACGCCTAGCGCGTGGCGGACGCCCCGGACAACAGCTTCGTCCATGTGGCGTAGTTGCCCGAGCTGCTTATCGGAGAAACCGTGACGCTTAGCATACAGCAACAAGTCTTGCGTGAGTTCATCGGCGTTACGGATTTGAGTAGCAATTTCATTGATTAGGCACAGCTGATCAAGAAACCATGGGTCGATCTTAGTCGTTTCGAATATTTCTGTGGTGGTTGCCCCACCAAGTAAGGCCCGCTGAATCTGTCCTAGCCGGGAGGTAGTTGCAGTCTTGGACGCTTCCAGTAGAGCTGCCGTTTCAGTGGCGTCTGGGATAGTAAAATCTAATTCGGCGTCATTATTTTGTTCCAGTGACCGTAAGGCTTTTTGCAAGGCCTCAGTGAAGTTTCGGCCAAAGGACATTACTTCACCAACGGCCTTCATCGTTGTCGTCAGCGTGGCATCAGCTGCCGGGAATTTTTCAAAAGCAAAGCGTGGGACTTTGACGACCGCGTAATCCAAAGCTGGCTCAAATGCTGCTGTGGTCGTACCGGTAATATCATTGACCACTTCATCCAGGGTGTATCCAAGCGAGAGCTTTGTGGCAATTTTGGCAATTGGATAACCGGTGGCCTTGGATGCCAATGCCGACGAACGCGACACGCGTGGGTTCATTTCAATGACGACAATGCGGCCATCGTCCGGGTTGACTGCAAATTGGATATTGCAACCACCCGTAGCCACACCGACTTCACGAATAATCTTGATGGAGATATCACGCATCTTGTGGTATTCGCGGTCGGTCAGGGTGACCGCTGGTGCGACGGTTATCGCGTCTCCTGTGTGAACTCCTACCGGATCAAAGTTTTCGATGGAACACAGCGCAATAACGTTATCTGCGCTATCGCGCATCATTTCAAATTCGTATTCTTTCCACCCCAAGATTGACTCTTCGAGTAGTACTTCAGAAGTCGGTGAGTACTGTAAACCGGCACCGGCGATGCGATGCAGATCTGTTTCGTCATAGGCCATGCCCGAACCAAGACCACCCATGGTATAGGATGGCCGAACTACCATTGGGTAGCCCAGTTCTTTGGCGGCTTCCAATGCTTCGTCCATGGTATTGACGATGACCGACCGAGCCGATTCTGCACCGCAGCGTTCTACGACACCTTTAAATTGTTCACGGTTTTCACCAAGTTCGATGGCCGCAATATTAGCGCCAATAAGTTCGACATCATATTGGTCTAATATCCCGCGCTCATCTAGCTGAATGGCAGTGTTCAGCGCAGTTTGACCACCCAGGGTAGGCAAAATAGCGTCGGGGCGTTCTGCATCGATTATTTTTTCAACGACGTCGGCGGTAATAGGCTCGACATAGGTGGCATCGGCCATTTCTGGGTCAGTCATGATCGTGGCCGGGTTGGAGTTCACCAACACTACGCGGATACCTTCGTCTTTGAGGACGCGAATAGCTTGCGTGCCAGAGTAGTCAAATTCGGCGGCCTGACCGATCACGATCGGTCCAGATCCGATAACTAATACGGATGTGAGGTCTGTGCGTTTTGGCATGATCTGTCGTTCCCTTCGTCTTACTCGCCGGTGGCCATCAGGGTTGCAAAACGGTCAAAGACCGGGTGTGGCTCATTTACGGTTATGGCCGAATCCTCGGGATAATATTGCACGGTAATGACCGGTAGCTCATTAGCTTCTAAGGCTTCCACGGATTTATCGTTCAGACTGTATTGGGTGACAGTTACATTGCCATAGTCGGTGTTTGGGGATTGTTGGGTACCCAACTTAGCGTTGACTGCATATTCGTGGTTCTGATTAGTGATCAAACTGTGGCCCGAGGCTATGTCATAGACGGGATGATTCGGCCCGCGATGGGCTTGTGGCATACGGGCGGTGGTAAACCCCAGTGCCGTAGCAATGACCTGGTGTCCAAGCCCAATACCCAGCATCGGCACTTTGGCATCCAGTAGGTCTTTAGCCAGCTGTACCTGGGCTTTGGCTTCTGCTGGATTGCCCGGACCGGAAGAGAACACTACCCCATTGCTCTGTGTGTCAAGGACTTCTGAGGCTGCTGTTGTAGCCGGTAACACTTCTACCGTGTTGCCACGGGCAACCAGCTGATCAATTGTGGCTTGACGTACTCCCAAATCAATCAAAGCGACCTTTGCTTTCGCGTCTTCTGCTTCGACCACGTAAGAAGTCTGGGATGATACTTGCTCCAGTAGATCTGCGGTGCTTGACGGTTGCCAATTACATACCTTCGCAACGAGATCGACATCAGCATCAAGGGCTTGTTCACCGGTAAATATTGCAGCATTGACTTGACCAAGCGAAGCGATGCGTCGAGTCAACGCACGGGTATCAACCCCGGCGATTCCTACGACATTGACCTTTTCCAACACTTCTTCCAACGACTGTTCTGATTGCCAATTCGAGCGGATTCTGGCTGGATCGCGGATGACTACGCCATTGGGCCAGTAGGTATCTGATTCAGCATCCGCCGCGTTGACCCCAACGTTTCCGATGTGCGGGAAGGTGAATACCATAATGGTATTTGCATTAGATGGATTCGTCAGACTGTGCTGGTAACCCGTCATCGTCGTGTCGAAAACCAGTTCACCATATACGCTGCCGGTTGCGGCATAGGTGGTTCCCAGGTAAATGGTGCCATCTGCCAGGACAAGTTTGGCTGATGTGCTCATGCTGTCTGCCTTCCGTTAGTAAGGGTATCAAGTTGGGTGCGAAGTGCTTGATGTTCTTCGATAGTTTCAGCGCGAAATCCGGTGGTCACTTCGGTTTCGTCCAGCCACCAGGTAATGGCCAGCAGGCCATCTTTTTCCACAAACTTGCCAGCCATGCCCGAAACCGTAGCGCTTGTGATGATGTCGGATGTGGGAATAAAAATATTTGGTTCGCCAGCGCGAAGAATGGCGACCCCGGTAGGATGCACTTCTAGTTGGCCCTGGCTGCGGTTACCTAGGCGGTGCGCAGTCACGCGCTCAAGCAGATGGTTTCCCAAAATGGTGGTGACATATATGCCGTTGGCCATAGCACTTGGTTGTTGATCGAGAATATATTGTGGCACTTCGAGAGGATGTGCAATATATCGTTGTCGTTTAGTGCGGTTTCGTCGGCCGATAATCATGCCGCCAATAATCGCTACGATAAGTAGCGCACTGAGAGTTACGGTAAGAATTGTTTCGTCCACTACTGGGATCTTTCCTTATTAGCTGCGTTGGTAAGGGCTGCTAATGTTCGCGTCAGCGACAACCTGATGACCTCGATACAAAACGTTGGTGACCTTGCCTACAAGTTCCATGCCACGGTATGGGGAGTTGGTTGATTTGGAAGTGTGGTTTATCGGATTCACCACGAATCGGTGTGCAGGATCATAGACAGCGATATTCGCTAAAGCACCTTCAACCAGTCCTCCGGTTTCGGTGAGCTGACCCTGGTCAGTATGACGGTAGATACGGGCCGGATTGGCCGACATCACCTGAGCAACCCCGTGCCAGTCCATCAAGCCGGTATCCACCATCGTGTGTTGGATAACCGGCAAAGCAGTTTCCAAGCCGGTCATCCCCATCGCAGCTACAACCCATTCGCACTGCTTGGTCTCTTCGGTATGAGGGGCATGGTCGGTACCCACAGTGTCAATAGTGCCATCAGCCAGGCCGTTGCGCAGTGCATGCACATCGGAATCCTTACGCAACGGCGGGTTGACCTTATATACCGGGTCATAGGTTTTTACGTAGTCTTCCGTAAGTAATAAATGGTGCGGCGTTACTTCTGCAGTCACATTTATCCCTTGGGATTTAGCCCATCGAATCAGCTCTACGGAACCCGCTGTCGATACGTGGCATATATGGACCCGTGAATCTACGTGTTGGGCCAATAATACGTCTCGGGCAATGATTGACTCTTCGGCCACGGCCGGCCAACCTGCAAGTCCCAATTCAGACGACAGTGCAGATTCGTTCATCTGGGCACCGTTGGTGAGCCGTGGCTCTTGAGCGTGCTGCGCAATAAAGCCATCAAACGACTTCACACACTCTAATGCCCGACGCATTAATACCGGGTCCCATACACACATTCCATCGTCTGAAAACATGATGACTTTTGCGGCTGAATCATGCATGGCCGAAAATTCAGCTAAATGTTCACCCGCTAACCCAACTGTCACTGCACCCACCGGATAGACATCAGTCCAGCCAGCTTCTTTGCCTAGCCGATAAACTTGCTCGACGACGCCGGCGGTATCTGCCACCGGATCAGAGTTCGCCATAGCATGAACAGCAGTATATCCGCCCATTGCTGCCGCTCGTGTGCCAGTTTCAATGGTTTCGGCGTCGTTATTACCTGGCTCTCGTAGGTGCGTATGCAGATCTACCAGCCCAGGAAGGACAATTTTTCCTGTGGCATCAATAATCTTGGCACCATCAGCACTGAGGTGCTGTCCTAATTGGGCAATACGGCCGTCACTATCCACAATAATATCTGTTTGAATACCATCGGGGGTTGTGCCACCGGTGATGAGATAGGTATAAGTCATGTTTAGGCCTTTCATTGCCCAGGTTGGCTTGCAAGCAATAGATAGAGCACTGCCATGCGGACTGATACGCCGTTGGCTACTTGTTCCAAGGCAGTATTTTGTACCGAGTCAGCGGCTGCAGCAGAGATTTCAAGGCCCCTATTCATCGGGCCCGGGTGCATTATGAGGGTTTGTGTCCCTGCAATGGTCTTATACCGGTCATTGGTGAGGCCCCAGCCACGGGTATATTCGGATGCCGATGGGAAAAAATCTCCAGACATACGTTCGGCTTGTACTCTCAGCATCATGATCGCATCGGGCCGCTGAGCCAATAGGGCATCTAAATCATAGTTGATATCAACCGGCCATGTATTTACTCCAACAGGCATGAGCGTGGGTGGACCGGATAATGTTACTTTGGCTCCCAAGGTATGTAGCAGCCAAACATTTGAACGTGCGACGCGAGAATGCAGTATATCGCCGACAATTACTACATGCACGTCTTCAAGATTTTTACCAGTGGCGTGTTGTTTATGTAGTCGGTTTCGTAGTGTGAAGGCATCAAGCAGTGCCTGTGTAGGGTGTTCGTGGGTGCCATCACCGGCGTTAATAATTGCAGACGATGACCACCCGAAATTAGCCAGTTGATTAGCTGCTCCGGATGCCCAGTGACGCATAACAATCGCATCGCCACCGATAGCTTCCAAAGTTTGCACAGTGTCTTTCAGTGATTCACCCTTAGAGACCGATGAAGTTTTGACAGCAAAATTTAACACGTCTGCTGACAGTCGCTTTGCTGCGGCTTCAAAAGACGTCCGTGTGCGAGTGGAATCTTCAAAAAATAAGTTGACGACGGTCTGACCACGCAGTGTAGGAAGTTTTTTTATGGAACGCTGCGATACTGTTGCCATTTCTTGTGCGGTATCAAGAATAGCCATGGCGTTGTCGTAGGACAGATTTCGGGTAGCCAATAGGTGCCGCATTAGTCGATCACATCCACAATTTGTACTTGGTCGGATGTGTAGCCCTGGTTACTACCGTCAATTTCTTCCATTTGCACCAGAACGTGTTCTGATGAAGCCGTTGGTAGGTTTTTGCCTACGTAATCAGCTCGTAGAGGTAGCTGTCGATGGCCACGGTCCACTAGTACGGCGAGCCGTACCGTATGCGGACGTCCAATATCAGCTAACGCATCCAGCGCGGCACGAATGGTGCGTCCTGAATATAAGACATCATCGACAAGAACAACCACAGCGTTATCGATACCGGCTGGTGGGATGATCGTCGAGACAGGAATCCGCGATTCGGCACGGGCTAGATCATCACGGTATAGCGTGATGTCGAGCTGTCCGGTGCGATCATCAACAACAAACTCTGGTTCAATCTCGGCTAACTTTGCTGCTAGACGATTAGCCAGCGGCACACCGCGTCGAGGGATGCCTAAAATGAGCAGGTTTTCTATCCCTCGGTTTGCCTCCAGGATTTCATGAGCAATCCGTGTCAGTACCCGGTTAATATCGGATTCTGACATGACAGTGCGCGCTTTGCGCACAGGTTCTGACACCACGTTGGTCTCCTTTCCCGCCTCACTGGACGGACCATTAAAGGATCTGCGGGGCGTGTGGTGATCCCGTCAGTTTCACTGATATAACTGTAGCACCGGTTGAGGTACCCGCGCTTCTGATTACAACAGTAGTGTGGGCTTAAGTTCTTGGAGACGACCCAGCACACCATTGACGTAGCCTGGCGAATCGTCGTTGGAGTATTCTCGAGCCATATTGACTGCCTCGTTTACGGCAGCACCGTCAGGCATTTCGGTGTTAAACAGTAATTCCCATGTACCAAGTCGCAGAATCGATTTATCGACCGCTAACATACGCTCCATAGTCCAGCCATGCGCGTACTGGGCTAATAATTCATCGATTTGTTCTTGGTGGGTTATAACACCGTCCAGAATCTTGGTGGTATAAGGGTTGATTGTTTGGTCCGTATAGGTTCGACGCCGCTGCAAAGCTTCCAGTGGAGTGGTTTGGCGTTGTTCTGCTTCAAATAGTATTTCTAAAGCACGGCGTCGAGCTCTACCTCGAGAACCAATTTTATGAGTGTGCTCGTTGTGTTGTTTATCAGCCAATGTAGTGATACTCCGTGCCAGCTATTATTCTGTGGCCCGACCCTGATATTCACCGGTGCGGGTGTCAACACGAACTTTAGTGCCTTCTTCCATAAACAACGGTACCTGGATCTCGTAGCCGGTTTCCAACGTAGCTGGCTTAGTGCCACCAGATGAACGGTCACCTTGTAGACCCGGCTCGGTATATGTAATTTCCAAAGTCACAGAGGCTGGTAGTTCCAAATACAGCGGGGTGCCATCTGAAATGGCAATGCTGGCGGTTTCGTTTTCTAGTAAAAAGTTTGCGGCATCTCCGACGACGGAGGCAGGGACTATGACCTGGTCAAACGTTGTTAGGTCCATAAAGATATATTCGTCTGCGTCACGGTAAAGGTACTGATATTCGGAACGGTCTACGCTGGCAAATTCGAGTTTCGCCCCGGCATTCCACGTCTTATCAACAATTTTGTTGGAGGTAAGGTTCTTAATTTTCGTGAGAACAAAAGCACCACCTTTACCTGGTTTTACGTGTTGAAACTCTTGGACCTGCCACAGTTGGCCGTCTACAACAACAACCGAACCGTTTTTAATGTCATTACTGGTGAGCATAACCATAAGGCATATTCTCCGTTTAAGATTTTGAAATAGGTGATAGCTGGCAGATTCCAGTCGTGGCCGCAACGCGGCCTCAAACTAGTGTAAAGGACGACTCAAAAAGATGCCGTGTTCTATTCTGCAATTTCTTGGTAGGCCGCAAACAGCAGTGATTCATCAGGTACATCGTAGATTACTGGAGATCCAGGGGACTCAAGCAGGACGAAGCGCAATTGTTCGCCGCGATTTTTCTTGTCACGACGAATGCCGTCCAATAACGTTGCCCATCGATCGCCCGGGTAGGTAGTGGGCAGACCAACACTGTCAAATATCCGTTTGTGACGTTCCACCGTTGCATCATCGACACGTCCAACAGAACGTGCCAGTTCTGCCGCAAACATCATACCGATAGCAATTGCGGCACCGTGGCGGAATTGATAACGTTCGGCCAGTTCAATGGCATGGCCTAAAGTGTGACCATAATTGAGCATCTGACGCTCATTGGATTCTTTGAAATCCTTACTGACGACGTCTGCTTTTACTTTAATGGCACGCTCGATCAGTTCACGTAACACCGTCGAGTGTGGGTTCGATACCTGATCGGTATTTTCTTCGATAAGATCCAGTATCACACCATCAGCGATAAATCCGCATTTAATGACCTCGGCCAACCCGGAAATCAGTTCATTTTTCGGCAACGTCAGTAGTGTATCGAGGTCGGCTAGCACCCCTGCTGGTGGGTGAAAAGATCCTACTAGATTTTTGCCTTCAGCGGTGTTGATACCTGTCTTCCCACCGACTGCTGCGTCCACCATTCCCAATAGAGTGGTCGGCATATGAACCACCCGGACACCACGAAGCCATGTAGCCGCGACGAAGCCAGCAAGGTCCGAGACCGCTCCCCCGCCTACCGAAACGATGGCGTCGGAACGAGTGAAGTCGCTTTGTCCTAAAACTTGCCAACAGAAAGAGGCAACTTCTATATGTTTACCCTCTTCAGAATCTGGTATTTCTACCAGAATTGCATTATATCCGGCATCATCAAGTGCGGATTTGACCACATCACCGGTAGCACGTAGTGCACGCGGCAAAATGATAGCCACCCGATAAGGTTGGGTCCCAAGCATATCGGGGAGCTTGGAGAGCAGACCACGGCCAATAGCGACGTCATAACCGCCGTTGACTTCGTTTTCAGCACCACCGCTAACCTGGATGACGGTTGGCTGGTCAGTACTGTCAGAATTTGTATTGTCAGACATAGAAGTCGTTGTTTTCCTTGCCAAAAATTGTTGGTGTCCGTCAATGATCATAGTAGAAATATCATCGACATCGAGCCCCGTAGTATCAATGACGCTGTGGGCGGTCTGTTGAAAGTAGTCTAGGCGTTCGGTTCGTAACCGCGACCAGTTCTTTGCCGGGTCCCCAGCCAAAACAGGTCGTCCTGATGCATCGCCAAGGCGTTCAAGGGCTTGTTCTTCAGTGACATCCAGGAAGACCACATAGCCCCGGTCTCGGATTATTTCACGATTCGCGGGCCGGATTATGGCACCGCCTCCCAATGAAACAATCGACGGGTTATCCTTGACCACAGCATCGGCGATCACTGCTTGTTCACCATCTCGAAACTTTGTTTCGCCATGGGTCGCAAAATAGTGACTGATCACACCATAACGCTGAACAAATAAAGCGTCAGTATCGACAAAGTCGATATTTAGTCGGCCGGCAAGATGTTCAGCCACCGTGGACTTACCCGATCCCATGGGGCCAATCAGAATTATTGGGATTTTCGAATCAGTCATGGCTAGAGAGGATCACCCATATCGTCTTCATGGGCCGCATCAGTATCTGGTTCGGGAATTGTAGGAATCGTGGCAATAAAAGCCTGCATATTGCGCTGGGTTTCTTCAACGGAGTCACCACCAAATTTTTCCAGCACTTCCTCAGCAACGGTTAAAGCAACCATAGCTTCGGCAACCACCCCGGAAGCCGGTACAGCCGTCACATCAGACCGTTGATGATGCGCTTTGGTGGACTGTCCGGTGCTGACATCCACCGTCTGCAACGCACGCGGTACGGTTGCAATTGGCTTCATTGCCACTCGTACACGAATGGGTTCTCCGGTGGACATCCCGGCTTCAATTCCTCCAGCACGTTGGGTGGTGCGGGCCACGTTACCTTCGGAAGTCCGAACGATCGCATCGTGAGCAGCAGATCCTATACGGGCGGCCGTTTCAAAACCGTCCCCGATCTCAACGCCCTTCATTGCCTGGATGCCCATTAGGGCTCCAGCTAATTTAGAATCCAGACGTCGATCCCAGTGGATGTGTGAGCCTAAGCCAACCGGTGGGTTATGCACGATAACTTCGGTTACCCCACCTAGTGTTTCACCGGTTTTTTTCGTGGCGTCCACGGTTTCCACCATTCTGGCGGATACTTCCGGGTCAACACAGCGCACTGGATCCGCATCTAATTTGGCTACATCTTGTGCAGTTGGGAACTCGTAATCGTCAGTTACAGCAACTTCGCCCATCTGTACTGTGTGAGACACCGTGGTGATGCCCAACTGTGCCAAAAAATGCTGAGCAACGCGTCCCAACGCAACACGAGTAGCTGTTTCTCGTGCGGAAGCACGCTCTAATAGTGGGCGAGCTTCATCGAAACCGAATTTTTGCATGCCGGCCATATCAGCATGCCCCGGCCGTGGGCGAGTCAACGCAGCATTACGGGCCAGGCCCTCGAGTTCTGTTGGATCAACCGGATCTGGGTTCATCACCTTTTCCCACTTGGGCCATTCAGTGTTGGCGATATGAATGGCAACGGGAGATCCGAGGGTAACACCATGACGCACGCCTGAAATAATCGTGACCTGGTCTTTTTCAAACTTCATTCGTGCGCCACGACCGTAGCCCAAACGACGGCGCAACAACGCTTCCTGGATATCGGCCGTCGTAATCTTAATACCGGCCGGCAATCCTTCGATAATGCCCACTAGTCCAGAACCGTGAGACTCTCCTGCAGTTAACCAACGCATCATACGCTCGATTCTTTCATGCCCAGCGCATTAGCGCTTGCTTCGTGTCCGTATTTGTCCAACGCGACATTACACTTTGCGTGCAATACCTAGGGCCGTTGCCATCTGGTCGGTCACAATAGCCCAGTCATTATGTGTGTGTTGTTCCAATACTTTTTTGGTAAAAAGTTTGACTTGCTCAACACCCTGATACAACAACATATCGAGCCCCGAGGCAACGTGTGCTCCAGCAGTTTGCCAAGCTGATGCAAGTGCTGTTGGCCAGGGCTCATAGATAACATCTAATAATGGTGGCAGGTTTTGAGTAGGTAACTGTTCGACAAGCCAATCAGCCGCAAAAGCCGGCAACGTTGAGACAACCGCCTGGTGTGCTTGCACCTTTTGGGGGAATTCAGTGAGTTTCCGAAGCTGGGCTTCCAGACCGTAGTGTTCGGCCACCGTTAGATTATCTTTGGCTCGATCTGGATTGCGAACATACAACACAACTTCTGACAGCCCCATATCGGCTGCTGCAGCAATTGCCGCCGAGGCCGTACCGCCAGCGCCCAAAATCCCCATTGATCCAACAGTCGTTGAAGCCAGATTGGCTGTCGATAATGCATGACGAACACCGTCGACATCCGTGTTGTAACCATGCGCTATGCCCTCACGGTCAAACACCACAGTATTGAGCACCCCCAACCGTTCAACTCTGGAAGACAGCTGCGCCATGTACGGGACCAAGGCCGCCTTGAGCGGCATGGTCACGGAAAAACCTGCAAGGTACTTAGTAGAACCATATCGTTGTGGCAGCGAGGCCATAAATGAATCGACCTGTTGCTGAGTGAGGTCAAAGCGTTCGTAACGAATCGGTGCTGCTAAATATTGATATGCCGCTTGATGAATGTCCGGAGACTTTGAATGTGCTATTGGCGATCCAAGGACACCTGCGTAATAAATTTGGTCAGTCATGTTCGGAATTAACTACTCTCCACGACCACACAGATCTGGGTTGTCATCACAGTATTCGCGATACTCCCGCTGATATTTTTGGTGTTGTTCATAGGTGCTTGAAAATTTAGTTTCACCGGTTTCAATATTGGTGGTGATCCAATAATAATTATCCGAACTTTTCGGCTCGGCAGCCGCGTCAAGGGCCTCAATTGAAGGGGCACCGATAGGACCTGGTGGCAAGCCACGGTGTACATAAGTGTTGTATGGGTTGGACTTATCTTCTCGATCTTCTGCTGAAAATTGTAATTGCCGAACGCCCATTCCGTAGATGACAGTAGCGTCAATCTGCAAATACCCAGAAGTTTCCGGGTTGGCAGGGTCCAATCGATTTTCGATGATACCGGCAACTTCGGGAAAATCTTTGGTGCGTGCTTCGGCTTGCAAAATCGAAGCGATGGTCACTACACGGAACTGTTTTTTTGGATCCTCGATACCTAGCCGATCAAATTCTTGCATCGTAGGTTCAATCATTTGCTCTAGGATCTCTTGTAACGAAGCATCGATCGGAAAATGATATTCTCCCACAGCAATGTAGCCTTCAAGCGACGACGCTTCATCAGGCAGACCAAAGTTGGAGGGATCGGCGGCCTCTTCGATTTCCTTGACGCTATAGCTCGTCTGTTCAGCAATAGTGTCGTACACGTCGTCGATTCGGTAGCCGGAATTCACATACGCATAGTTTTTGCCTTCTTCATCTTCCCGAAGCAAAATCGATGCAGCATCGCGTGCCGGCATTTCATAGCGAAGTGTATATTCGCCAGGTTGGATCTCCGAAGTTCCGTCACTAGCTTCTATCGCGTCGCGAAATGCTCCGGTAGATGCCACAATGTCTTGCTCCACGAGGCGGTTACCAATAACAATAGCCCCATCACCAGGAAGCACCTCGAATTGCACTTCATCACCGCCAGGGCCCGGATAGTCATGTTTTGTCCAACTCACAAAGTGGCTTACGCCAAGTCCCACGCCAATGAGTAAAGCAAGAAACACAGCAAAGCTGGACAGCATAACAACTGTACGACGGCGTTTGCGACTTTTCCGGATCTTCAATGCTTCTTCATCAATCTTTGGTGCAGGTTGGCTGCCGTCAGCGACCAACATGTACCCTAAAGGATGCTCATCAGATTCTTCTTCAGCGATTTCCTCGTCGAGCTGTTCTGCGACATCCTCTGCAAGGTCCGGATAATCCCGAGTGTCCTCTGGCAGTGGGCTTAGGTCACCTAAGTCAATGTTCTGATCGGTGTCATAACGTGAATAGTCAGTATGACCGTCTGCACCGGTATATATTGGACGTTGAGGCGTGGTCTCAAACCCACCGGCACCATCGGCCGGTAACAGGTAAGGAATGTCTTCGCCGCTACGGTGTCCAGTATTTGCTGCCTGCTGTACTTCGGAGGCTCTTTGAGCTTGCTGCTGTGCACGTTCGTACTCGCGTCGTTCGCGGCGAGTCATGAACTGACGCTTAGGACGATCTTCTGGCGAACCCTCATTCGTCACAGTCATACTCCTGTTCCGCGAGGACCAGGATGCCGGTATTGACGCCAGTGTTGTTTTCCAGTACCAGAGCGTGTTCCAAAATTGCCACGGCAGCCAGTTGATCTATAACCGAGCGTTGGTTGCGCGACGATACACCAGCTTGATGTAGTTTTTGACTTGCGCTAACGGTAGATAGTCGCTCATCGATCAAACGAACTTGCGTTGACAGATCGGCCTCAGCCAACAAAGCAGCAAGTTGTCGAGCAAACATTTGTGCATCATCGGTTGATGCCGTTTTCTTACCTTTCAGATTGATAGGGTCTCCGACATACACGCGAACAGCACTACGCTCAATGACCTCATCGACAATTCGATGTAAGTCCAGGAAGTTTTTGGTATCACGTTTCAGGGTTTCCACCGGGCTGGCAAGAATACCTGCCGGATCGGTAGCCGCTAGACCGACTCTGACGCGTCCTACGTCTACGCCGAGACGTGAACCATACACCGTCTCCCTATCGTTTGCTTGTGTCATGGAAAAAGATTCTCAATACCGTCATCTTTTTGTGGGCGTTATACAGCTTGGACTTTTTGACGAATAGCTGCCAGAGCATCATCAATTTTCGATACATCTTGGCCACCACCTTGTGCCAAATCAGGTTTACCGCCTCCACCACCGCCCAATACCTGAGAAGCTGCTTTCACGAGGTTACCGGCTTTAAGCCCTAGATTTTGAGCACCATCGTTTGCGCTGATCACTACTAAGGGTCGGTTATTTGCAATACCAATTATTGCCACGACTATATTCTGATTGCCGGCCTTTGTCAGGCGGTCACGGAGATCCTGTGCAGTAGCGCGTAAATCGTCAGCGCTAGAAACCTCACCCACGTTATGGGCCAATAAGGTAACCTCACCGACCGTTGTGGCTTGTTCTACAAGCTTTCCAGCTCGCGCTAACATTTGTTGAGACCGAAGTTCTGCGAGTTGTTTTTCCATTTGACGCAGCTTTTGCAGAGTCTGTTCCACACGCGCAGGGATATCAGCGGTAGGGGCTTTGAGCATAGTGGACAGCTGGTTAACTAAGGTTCGTTCAGCAGCAAAGTGTTCGAAGGCGTCCAGACCAACCAAGGCTTCAACTCTGCGGTTGCCAGATCCCACCGATTGTTCATTCAGTAGCGCTAGAGTACCAATCTCTGCGGTACTAGTGACGTGTGTACCGCCACATAGTTCCCGAGACCATGCACCATCAATTTCTACAACTCGCACCCTATCGCCATACTTTTCGCCAAACAGGCTTATTGCGCCCATAGCTTGAGCTTCTTTAAGACTTGTTTCCATGGTCTGCACTGTAAAGTTGTCACGGATGGCGATATTTGCCAACTCTTCAACTTCTTGTCGCGCTGCATCTGAAAGCGCATCTTGCCACCGAAAATCAAAGCGTAAATAGCCTTCTTTATTGAATGACCCGGCTTGTACGGCATCTTTACCCAGTATCTGATGCAGGGCAGCATGGATAATGTGAGTCGCTGAGTGAGCTTTTTGCGCGTCAATACGACGCTGCAGGTCAATGGCTCCCACAGCCTGAGCACCCATGGGAGCTTCGCCCTCACGTATCAAACCCTGGTGTACAGCTAGACCGTTAATAGGAGACTGTACGTCGGTCACCTCAATGACGAACCCGTCACCGGTGATTAATCCGGTATCAGCTGCCTGTCCCCCAGCTTCTGCATAGAACGGGGTGGCATCCAGAACTACTTCCACGCGTTGGCCTTGCTGTGCAAATCCTGCTAGTTGCCCATCCACGAGCAACGTACGTATTGCCGACTGGGTGGTGTGCTCGGTGTAGCCAGTAAAGACGGTGTCTTGGCCGGCATGGGCTTCATAGTACAGGCTGGTATCAACATGCCCTGTCTTTTTAGCCTTAGCATCCTTACGTGCGCGTTCCCGCTGTTCTTGCATCAGTTGCATAAACTTATTTTGATCGACATCAACTCCGGCTTCTTCAGCCATTTCCAATGTCAGATCAATAGGGAACCCATAGGTATCGTGCAATTCAAACGCCACATCCCCAGACAGTGTGGCACCAGATTGTTTCGCCTGAACAACAGAGGACTCTAAACGGTGGCTACCGGCTGCAATGGTACGCAAAAAAGTGCGTTCTTCAGCATAGGCAATCCGTGAAATACGGTCGAAATCTTCGGCAACCTCTGGGTACGTGCCACGCATAGCGTCCCGGGAAACGGGTAACAATTCTGGCAACACTGCAGTCGTGACGCCCATGAGCCTCATAGCACGGACTGCCCTACGTATCAGCCTTCGCAATACGTATCCGCCCCCCTCATTACCTGGTACTACCCCATCACTGATGAGCATCAAGGCTGAGCGGATGTGGTCTGCGATATAGCGCAAACGCATGTCGTTGGAGAAATTAGGGTCCTTTGGATCTTCGGTCGAAGTATACCTAACCTCAGCCAATTCGGCCGCGCGATCTAATACGGGCCGGACTTGGTCGGTCTCGTACATGTTTTCTACGTTTTGCAAAATCATTGCAAGACGCTCGAGCCCTAGGCCCGTATCAATATTTTTGTGGGCAAGTTCTCCGACGATGTCAAAATCATCCTGACTCCGGACCTCGCCTAATTGATATTGCATGAACACCAGATTCCAGATCTCAAGATACCGGGTGTCATCTGCTGCTGGCCCACCATCTACGCCATATTCAGGGCCACGATCGTAAAAGATTTCCGAACACGGACCACCTGGTCCTGGCTGTCCGGTGTGCCAATAGTTGTCTTCTTTACCGATGCGTTGGATTCGTTCCTCGGGGATTTTCACAACGTCACGCCAGATGCTGTAGGCCTCGTCGTCCTCCTCGTAGACAGTAGCCCATAGCCGGTCTGGGTCTAAGCCATATCCCCCATTGGCTTGTGGCGTGGTAAGCAACGCCCAAGCCATCGTAATGGCGCCTTCTTTAAAATAGTCACCAAATGAGAAGTTTCCGGCCATCTGGAAAAACGTACCGTGCCGGGCAGTTTTACCAACCTCTTCGATATCAGCGGTACGTATACATTTTTGCACCGACACGGCCCGGTCATACGGTGGTGTCTGCTGTCCCAGAAAATACGGGATAAACGGAACCATACCAGCAACAGTAAATAGCAGTGATGGATCTGGGGACACCAACGATGCCGAGGGAACTACAGTATGGTTCTTCTGTTCAAAGAATGTGTTCCAACGGCGGGCAATTTCATGAATCTGCATAATTGTTATTCCATCACAACGTAGAAACCAGTGAACCCACCGGTTTAATTCCGAATACTTTAAAGGACGAGTACTGGTCAGTGCCCCGGGGCCACTTCGGTTACTTCTCCTCGGAGCGGTTCTAAATCGTCAATATCCTCAACAACCGGTACCGACGACTGACTGCGGTTGAGCACTGGCAACTGGTCACGCACAGTGGTGAAAAAAGCTCGCGTAGATTCCACCATGATATTGGCTGCACCTTCGCCGATGCTTCGACCGATATTTTCAGGTGCTAATGAAGTGCGCAGAGCCTCTTCAGCCCGTAGTGCTGCTGCATCGCGACCTTTGGATAATTTGGAATGCCCGTACCACCCAATCGCAGCACCCACGCCGACAAGTAGGACTCGTTTCACAACCGCCAACCCTTTCTGATTTGTAACCTTACCCACTGTACCAATTTGGTAAGCAGAACAACTGTTATTGTCTCGAGTTTGGAGCCGAAAACGCAACCGGCTCGGGGTCTTGCCAATGCAAGATCCACCGAGCCGGTACATAAACGTAATGTATATACGTAATGTAGAGTCTGCGTGCTTAGCGTGAGTAGTGCTCGACGACCAGGTTTTCTTGGATAGAAACTGGGATATCAGCACGTTTGGGAGCGCGAGCTACCGTCGCACGCAATTTTTCAATCTCTACATCCAAGTAGCCTGGGACATCTGGTAGAACTTCCTGATGTGCACCTGTAGCTGCAATCTGGAATGGGACCATGCTCTCGCTGCGTTCCGCAACGTGAATCAACTGGCCTTCAGAAACTTGGAAAGATGGGCGGTCAACTCGCTGACCATCAACCAGGATGTGCTGGTGCACGACCATTTGGCGGGCCTGTGCGATCGTGCGAGCAAATCCAGCACGCAGCACAAGAGCATCTAAGCGGGATTCAAGAATTTCAACGAGGTTCTCGCCGGCTAGACCCGGACGACGGCGGGCTTCGTTGAAGTATCGGACCATCTGAGATTCACGGATATTGTAAATAGCGCGCAGCCGCTGTTTTTCTTTTAGCCGGACCGAGTAGTCAGAGTCTGCGCGACGACGTGCGCGTCCGTGCTGACCTGGACCGTAAGGGCGACGCTCCATGTACTTTTCAGCTTTTGGAGTCAGTGCAATACCCAATGCGCGTGAATGGCGCACTGTACGACGGGTACGTAAACCTTTAGCCATAGTGTTGTGGCTTCCTTTTCTTGTCATGCGGTATCGAATGGTTTTGTTATCACTTGCACGACAGAGCCGACTAGCTATTAATGCAAGTGAATCCTGGCCTCTGATGTCATTGTTTGCCAGAGAGCTGAGGGTTATACCGCCAACCGTCATTACTACCGTTTCGCGATCATGCGGAAACGTGCCAGACAAGGGGTAACTTTATCAGATGCCTGATCTGCACGCCTAATTAGTCGAGGTAGTATCGTCTCCGAATTTCGAAGCGGCTTCCTGATTCGCCTGACCGTTGGTAGCAGACTGTTCAGATGTCGGCATCGGCTCATTATGCAACACCGCACGCAAGCGTTCAAGACGATCAACCAACATATGTTCTCGTCCATTACCAGAGGGCAGATAATATTGCCGATCCGTCAGGTTATCCGGCAGATACTGCTGATCTGTAATCGCGTGCGGATAGGAATGTGGATATTTATAACCAACACCGTGCCCCATGGCTTTTGCTCCCGGATAGTGTCCGTCGCGCAATGGTTTAGGCACACTACCGGCGTGTCCGGATTTCACGTCTGCCAGCGCAGCGTCAATAGCTACATAAGAGGCATTAGATTTTGGTGCGGTAGCCAGATGAATAACTGCCTGGGATAACGGGATACGTCCCTCTGGCATCCCGACCAGCTGCACAGATTGTGCGGCGGCGACGGCGGATTGCAATGCGGTAGGGTCGGCCATGCCGATATCTTCGGAGGCATGTACGATCAACCGACGTGCAATATAGCGTGGATCTTCACCAGCGTGAATCATCCGGGCCAAGTAGTGCAGTGCCGCGTCAACGTCTGAGCCACGAATGGATTTGATGAACGCTGAGATGACGTCGTAGTGCTGGTCACCGTCCTTATCGTACCGCAACACGGCCTGGTCCATGGCCTTGGCAGCATGTTCAACGGTAATGATCGGTAAGTTTTCGCCGCTGCCCTGGTTCACAGCGACCCCGGCGGACGCTTCCAATGTGGTCAGTGCACGGCGGGCATCGCCTTGGGCCATTCGAATCAGATAGTCTCGTGCCTCATCGTTGAGTTCGACCGAGCTATTGAGCCCACGCTCCTCAGTAATAGCCCGGTCGATAAGTACACCGATGTCATTGTCTGTTAACGGTTCAAGCGTAAGCATGATGGAACGTGACAATAATGGTGAGATAACAGAAAAGGATGGATTCTCGGTTGTGGCTGCCACCAGGATGACCCAACCATTTTCGACTCCTGGCAACAAAGCATCCTGTTGAGCCTTATTGAAACGGTGGATCTCATCGAGAAACAAGATCGTGGTACGCCCATACAGGTCGCGGTTATCCAACGCTTGTTCCATAACCCGACGAACATCCTTGACCCCAGAAGATATCGCCGACAGTTCCACAAATTTCCGATCCGGTGCCTGCGAGATTACGTGTGCCAAAGTGGTCTTTCCGGTACCGGGCGGACCATACAAAATTAACGAAGACGGCCCGATGTTGTTAGAGCCGGTATTTTCTGTGAGTTTTCGTAATGGAGAGCCTTGTGCCAGCAGATGTTGCTGGCCGACGATCTCGTCCAAAGTACGTGGACGCATCCGAACCGCCAAGGGCGCACCGGCAGCAGACCCCGCTGTGGTGGTGTTTGGATAGTTGTTATCGTCATCGTGAGTCGAAGAGAACAGATCTTGCACGCTACTAGTCTAGTGATTGCCAGCCGGGTACGGTATTGGCTATTAGAATTGGGGTCATGCGCGCAGTCATTCAAGTAGTTTCTCAAGCGAGTGTCACCGTCGAAAAACAACGTATCGGTGAAATCACTGGTCCGGGACTGATGATTCTTTTGGGTGTTCATGTAGATGACACTCAAAAACAAGCTGATGCCCTGGTAAATAAAATTTTGAATCTTCGTATCTTAGGCGAGGAACATTCGGCGTTGGAACTACATGCACCGGTTCTAGTGGTGTCGCAGTTCACGCTATATGCCGATGTACGAACAGGACGTAGGCCTTCCTGGTCCAAGGCTGCACGTCCTGAGCAGTCCGAACCGCTCTATGAGTATTTCGTCCACCAAATTCGCAATCAGGGACTCGAAGTTGAAACCGGTCAGTTTGGCGCGATGATGGACATCTCATTGACTAATACCGGCCCGTTTACGCTCGTGATAGATTCTGATGATTTAGCAGCCCCTCGTAGAGGCTAAGCGCACTGGTCTTGTTCTGTTCCAACCCCACACCTACGGTTTTCTGTGATAGCCATACATAATGAGAAACCATCAGCCACTCATGACTGGCACAACATAAAACGCTGTAGTGTTTGGGCGCGTCAGTCATTAAGGCTAAGAACCAAGCCGTAGAAGGTAGGAAAGGCACCGATATAACCCAGTTGGGTGCCCAACCGGTGCCTTTCTACTTGGAGTCGTTGCTATTCTTCGTCAGAACCTTCTTCGTCTTCTGGCTCATAATCGACACCGGTTTCTGCTCGTTGCTCAGCGGTGATCGGCGCTGGTGCATCAGTCAGTGGATCATGCCCGTTTCCTGTCTTAGGAAATGCAATGACTTCACGAATAGAATCGGTACCGGCCAATAGCGCGATAATACGATCCCAACCAAAAGCAATGCCGCCGTGCGGTGGGGCCCCGTATTGGAAAGCGTCAAGCAGGAAACCAAATTTTTCTTGTGCTGCTTCTTCAGAAATCCCCATGACATTGAAGACTCGTTTTTGCACGTCCTGATCGTGGATACGGATTGATCCTCCGCCGATTTCGTTGCCGTTGACAACAATATCGTAGGCGTACGCCAGAGCTTCGTCTGGGGTGGTATCGAAAGTATTCAGGTATTCCGGCTTCGGTGAGGTAAATGCGTGATGGACTGCAGTCCAAGCACCATCTCCAATTGCCACATCACCTTCGGCTTCGGCGGCAGCTGCAGGCTCGAACATTGGTGCGTCAACGACCCAAACAAACGCCCAGTCTTGTTTTTCAGCCGGTACCTCGGAGTTGGTTTTGATGAGGCCAACGCGATGTCCGATCTCAACACGTGCTGCACCCAGTAGCGCGCGGGATTCAGCTGGTTTACCCGCAGCGAAGAAAATAGCATCGCCTGGGTTTGCGCCGGTTTTTTCGGCCAGCCCAGCAAGTTCCGTTTCCGAAATATTTTTTGACACCGGGCCTGTTAATTCACCGTCTTCCTTGTACAAGACGTAAGCCAACCCATGGGCGCCACGTTGTTTGGCCCATTCTTGCCATGCATCCAGCTGACGACGCGGTTGAGATCCGCCACCCGGCATGACCACGGCACCAACGTACTCGTTTTGGAAGACACGGAACGGGGTGTCGGCGAAGTACGCCGTCATATCCGTTAGTGGCAAACCAAAGCGGAGGTCTGGTTTATCGGTACCGTATTTTTCCATTGCTTCTTTGTAGGTAATACGGGGTATTGGCGTTGGAATTTCAACGCCAATAAGCTTCCATATTGAAACCAATAGTTCTTCGGCCAGGCCGATAATATCGTCCTGTTCTACGAAAGAAGCTTCAATATCTAACTGGGTGAACTCCGGCTGACGATCGGCACGGAAATCCTCGTCACGGTAACAGCGTGCGATCTGATAGTAGCGTTCTATACCCCCGACTTGCAGCAGTTGTTTAAACAACTGCGGTGATTGTGGCAACGCATACCAAGACCCAGGTGCCAATCGTGCTGGTACTAGGAAGTCTCTGGCGCCTTCCGGTGTCGAACGCGTCAAGGTTGGTGTTTCAACCTCAATAAATTCTTGATCCGCCAGCAGGTTGCGTGCCGTCCGGTTGACCTCAGAACGCAAACGCATAATGCGTGCTGGGTCGGGACGGCGTAAATCCAAATACCGGTGTTTCAAGCGAACTTCTTCGCCGACTTCAATGTGCTCGTCAATCTGGAAGGGCAAAGCTGCCGCAGTATTTAATACGGTTACCTCTGATGCAAAAAGTTCTACGTCACCGGAAGCAATATTAGAGTTTTCGCTACCTTCAGGGCGGGCTCTAACTTCAGCATTTACTTGCAACACGTATTCGTTGCGCAATTGATCGAATTTCGACTCATCGTGGATCACGATTTGTGCTATGCCTGAAGCATCACGAAGGTCGATAAAAGCTACCCCACCGTGGTCACGGCGGCGGGCCACCCAGCCTGCCACGGTAACGGTTTGGCCAATGTTTTCGGCATTGAGTGTGCCGAGTTTATGGGTGCGAAGCACGTTGTGTTTCCCCTTTTGAGCTCTACGTGGATAAAAATCGTTGTGGTATCCGTGGATATTGTACCGGCGTGGTATTTTACTGTGCTGACAGGTCCACTGCTGCGGTTTGTGGGCGCAAGTCTTCTGCCGGCGGCATCCAGGTTTCTAAATCAACTTGTGTCTGATTCCCGCTTCGGATGTCTTTGATCTCGTAGACCGGATTACCTGTTTGATCATGACTAGTGAACCAGACATATGGTATTCCGCGACGGTCAGCGTGCCGGATCTGCTTTCCGAATTTATCGGCCTTAGTGGCAACCTCGGTGCTGATCCCCCGCCCACGCAGTTTCTGGGCGATATCTTGTGCAGCCGACCAGTCCTCATCGGACGTCAGAGCTACATAGACTGCAGTAGGCACTGAACGTGACGCTTCAGCCATGTTCTTAGCAAAGATTCTAGATACTAATCGAGTCACACCAATAGATAGCCCAACACCCGGGAAGGTACGTTTGCCTTTAGTGGCAAGCGAGTCGTAGCGCCCACCGGAACAAATAGACCCAAGCTGCTCATGACCGACCAGGTTGGTTTCGTATACGGTACCGGTGTAATAATCCAAGCCGCGAGCAATTGAAAGGTCTGCTACGGCTTTCCCCGGGGCGCGTTTATCGAGTTCATCAATGACTTCAGCTAGCTCGCTAAGCCCTTCAGCTAGCAATTCGTCTTCAACCCCAAGGCTTTGGACCTGTTCAACGAAGGACGAATCTGTAGTCCGGATCTGGGCGAGTTTCAATGCTAGCTCGGCCTGCTCAGCACTGGCACCGATTTCTTGTTGTAAGCCTTCTGCGACTTTTTCTGGTCCAATTTTTTCAAGTTTATCAATGTTGCGTAAGACCCCGGCAGTATCTTCTATACCGATGCCCCGATAGAATCCTTCTGCCAGTTTGCGGTTGTTGATCCGAATAATAAATTCGCCGATTGGCAGTTTGGATAATGCTTCGGCCATTACTAGTGCCACGTCAATATCATTTCGGAAATCGAGATTACCATCGCCTACCACATCAATGTCGGCCTGGGTGAACTCCCGCGCACGCCCTTCTTGTGGGCGCTCGCCGCGCCAAACTTTTTGAATCTGGTAGCGGCGAAATGGGAAAGTTAGATACCCCGCGTTCTCTGTTACATAACGAGCAAATGGCACTGTCAGGTCAAAATGCAGCGCCAACCGCGATAAATCCTGCGGATCAGGAGCCTCGGTTTCATGGATACGCGAAACCGTATAAACCTCTTTATCTATCTCGCCTTTACGCAATAAAGTGCCTAAAGTTTCAACCGCGCGGGTTTCAATATTGGAAAACCCGTGGAGTTCAAAAACTTCTGCCAGCGTATCAAGTACATGGAGTTCAACGAGACGTTCCTGTGGCAACCATTCGTGAAATCCAGATAGCGAAGTCTTACGGGACATAGGGGTATATTCTCCAGGGTTCAATAGGCTGTTGCAATGCGCACTTCAGTGGCTTCTAATTAAAGTACTCTGCCATTGTATGTGTTTCGCGTAAGCTATCAGTGACCATCTCATCTGAATTATCCAATGGCTTATGAGATTTCCCACCTAGGAAGAAAGTTTTAGCGGTGACAACGAGTCAACAACCCGACGCTCCAAAACCAGCAGCCCCAAAACCAGGTTCTGTAACTCCAGCCGAAATTAGCCCTGTTGCGCCCGTAGCGCCTGTCCCGGCATATACGTCTGATCTAGCAGAGGCCAAGCAGTTTGCCGAGGTTTCAGACAACGGAGTCGTAACGCTACTCGACGGTGACGAAAAAATTGAAGTCGGTCAAGTACCTGAAGCATCGCAAGAGGACGCTTTAGCCTATTACGTTCGTAAATATGATGACGTAATGACGCAGCTACAGCTGTTGACCCAGCGTCTTGAGACCGACGCATCAAATCGGGAATTAGAAAAGACCCTCGATCAGATCGACGAAACAATCGCTAAACGGCAGATGGTTGGCGACATGGCAAAACTCCGTGAAGCTTCTCAACAGCTTCGCGATGAGCTTGCGCAGCGGCAGGCCCAACAACAAGCCCAGCGCGAAGAAGCACAAGCTGAACAACATGCTGCACGGGAAGCCATCGTCGAGCACGCCGAACAAGTAGCTAGCCAAGATCCTGCTAAGACGCAATGGAAACAATCAACCGCCAAGATGCGCGAGCTATTTGATCAATGGCGGGCAACCCAAAAAGCTGGGCCTCGGCTATCCCGTGCTACCGAGGATGCTCTCTGGGGGCGCTTTCGTACTGCACGCAATACTTTCGAGAAAAATCGCCGAGCATTCTTTTCTCAGCTAGACGCGCGCAATGCCGAAGCGAAGAAGATCAAAGAAGAACTTATTTCGCGTGCCGAATCCTTACAAAATTCGTCCGAGTGGGGTCCGACCACACTCAAATACCGAGACCTGATGGCGGAATGGAAGAAGTCTCCTCGAGCTTCGCGCAAAGACGATGATGCGCTTTGGGCACGTTTCCGTGGCGCGCAAGATGTCTTCTTTAAAGCCAGAGATGCTGCTAATGCCAAGATCGATCGGGAATACGAGGCGAATCTTGAAGTCAAAGAACAACTGCTTAAAGAGGCTGAACAGCACCTGCCGTTCAAGAATCTCGAATCTGCACGCGCTGTCGTAAAAGACCTACGTGCACGCTGGGATGAAGCTGGTCGCGTTCCGCGCAAAGACATGAAACGTGTGGAAGCTGATTTTCGCAGATTTGAACAAGCTCTCATTGACTTAGAGGATGAGCACTGGCGTCGCAATGACCCAGAAACAAAAGCTCGTACTAGCTCGGCGCTGACACAGTTGGAAGAGACCATTGAACAACTTGAAGCAGAACTTGCCGAGGCCCAACAAGCAGGGGATCAAAAGAAAATTACTGCTACACAAGAGGCTTTAGACGCCCGTCGCCAGTGGCTACAAGTGGTTCAAGCAGCTGACGAGTAGACGTATTAGACACAAGTCCTAAAAAGTTATCCACAGTCCCGGCCGACACACCTTCGGCTGGGACTGTTTTTTGTAACCATAGAGTCATGATGACTACCTCAGTAAATAGTTCTGTGACCAACCAGTACGGCTTGTATGTCCCCCATGACCCTTTTTCGCCGACGGAATTATCTGCAATGGCATATCACGGTATGCTGCGCGCTCAATTCGGTCCCTATTATGTCGATGCGGATCTTCCCGACACGGCCACACAGCGTGCCAAAGCTGTACGAATGGCCGCAGAACATATCATCACTGGAGATTGGACAGCTACACTACTAACAGCCGCTTGGATCCATACCGGTGGACAAGCACCAGAAATGTTAGAGGCCGGAACCGCAGAGTATCAAAAGAGCCGTTCACAGCCGGGAGTTCATCCTATGGCATTACGTCACGTTGACTATTTACAACGCCCTGAGCTTGCAGAAGACGACTTACTAGTAATTGGAGGTGTCGTAGTCACTAGTGTTGCGTTAACGATCGAAGACTTGCTACGTCTGGGTGGGACTCCTCGACATCAATCGCGAGCTCTGGAACTCACCAAAATGATACATCTTGATACGCTCGTGGATCGGTTCCAGTCAAAGGCTCATCTACCCGGCATGGATACAGCAAATTACCAATTAGAAGGGCTACTAGATAAAACAGCGTAAACATCTGCCGGTATTTGGGCTAGTTTGATGCAGCAGTCTTTCTACGGTCAGAGCGACGGTAGACATCGTAGACCCCATCAACCCTGCGAACTGCATTCATGAGATGTTGTAGATGACCGGTGTCGCCCATCTCAAAGACAAAGCTTGTTTCGGCAACGCGATCCCGACGTGTATTAACATTCGCCGACAAAATATTGACATGGTGTTCCGCCAGCACGGCTGTCAGATCAGAGAGTAACTGTTTCCTGTCTAATGCCAAAACCACGATGTCCACGGTGAATGATGACTCGGAAGTCGGAGCCCATTCAACTTCAATCAAACGGTCGGGTTCGGGGGTATTCACCACGTTTGGGCAATCGTTACGATGCACCGAAATACCGGAACCACGAGTAACAAATCCAATGATGTTGTCTGGCGGTACCGGTGCACAACAACGTGCTAATTTCGCCATCACATCGCCAGCGCCTGGAACAATAATACCGGAATCAGTGTGGCGCGAGGGTTGCGGGATTGTCGGGATGGCAACTGTATCTGGTTCTGGCTCTTTTTGCTCCTCGGGTACAAGGATCTTTTCTATCCGCCGTAATACATTCGGCAAAGAAATGATACCTTCGCCCAGGCCAGCATATAGACCCTGAACGTCTTCATAGTTAAGTTCGTCAGCTACTCTTGTCAGCGTATCGGTACTTAGCATTTGTTGCAGTGGCAACTTATGCTTCCGCGCTTCTTTCGTTAACAAGTCTTTGCCACGCTCGATAATTTCATCGCGACGTTCTTTAGAGAACCAGTGGCGGATTCTGTTTCGAGCACGTCCCGAGCGGACAAAACCTAACCAATCCTGGGAAGGTCCTGCGTTGTCATCTTTATCGGTAAAGATCTCTACAGAATCCCCATGGTTCAGCACGGTATTCAGTGGCACAAGACGACCATTAACCCGTGCACCAACGGTTCGATGGCCTACTTGTGTATGCACACTATAGGCAAAGTCCACTGGGGTGGAGCCAGAGGGCAAGGCCTTGATTTCACCTTTGGGCGTGAACACATAAACTTCTGATGATCCAATCTCCGTTCGTAAAGAATCTAGAAAATCGTTGGGATCTGAAGCATCTTCTTGCCAATCTAATACCGTCTTCAACCAACCAGGTGTTTCCGCACTGGTTGATCCCCCACGCTTATAAGCCCAGTGTGCGGCAACACCATACTCTGCTCGATGGTGCATCTCGTGGGTTCGAATTTGAATTTCTATCCGTTTGCCCCCGGGCCCAATCACTGTCGTATGCAAAGACTGGTACATATTGAACTTCGGCATTGCAATATAATCTTTAAATCGCCCCGGAATGGGCGACCACCGAGAATGCAAAGCTCCCAGCACCGCATAGCAGTCGCGCACAGAGTCAACTAGAACACGAATCCCTAAAAGATCGTAGATCTCGTTAAATTCTTTGTCCTGCTCCTGCATCTTCTGATAGATCGAGTAGTAGTGTTTCGATCGTCCCGTGACGGTTGCACGAATTTTAGAGGCACGAAGTTCACTATCTACTTGCTCGGTCAGGTTGGCAACGACTTTTTGTCGCTGTGGGGTCCGCTCCCCTACCAGTCGCACAATTTCGGCATATACTTTTGGCCGAAGTGCTGCAAAAGACAGATCTTCTAATTCCCACTTAATAGTATTTAGGCCCAAGCGGTGTGCTAGTGCAGCATAAATATCCAATGTCTCTCGTGCTTTACGGGCCGACGATTCTGGAGGAACATACCGCCAAGTACGCGCATTGTGAAGCCGATCAGCAAGTTTGATCATCAACACACGGACATCTTTTGCCATGGCGATAATCATTTTTCGAACAGTCTCAGCCTCAGCTGCAGCACCGAACTCTACTCGGTCAAGCTTGGTAACTCCGTCAACAAGTAGTGCAACATCTGGACCAAAGTCGTCTTCGAGTTGTTGCAGTGCATAGTCAGTATCTTCGACTGTGTCATGCAGTAAAGCCGCGATAAGGGTTTCCCCGGTTAGGCCTAGTTCTGCCAGTATCGTTGCCACCGCGACCGGATGAGTTATATACGGATCACCAGATTTTCGAAATTGATCACGGTGATAATAGTTGGCCACATTGAAAGCACGAATAATCGGTCCAATATCATCTTTTGGATGACGGACCTTCAACGTGCGAATCAAAGGCTCCAACAGTGGTGAATAACCACGCCCTCCGAGCCGTGCGAACCGACCAAAACCACGCGCGGGTATAACAGCGTCAGAACCTATTTGCCCGCTGCGAGATGAAGTTGGTCGACTTGCCACGTACGGTCTCCTTTACGAAGGTGAATTGCTAGTTTACCGCGTCACAAGAGGCTTTACCTAGCTCTTCGCTACATGGAATACCTCCAGCTAGAAGCATTACCCTGCAACTTGGATATAAGGTTACAGGACGGAGCGTATTCCTAACATACCGGCTAGTTAGTATCGATTGAAGTTATGTTGTCTTCAGTCGTGTCTTCAGCCCGATTCTTGCGGCTTCGTAAAATGCGTTTGTCGCGCTCCTGCAAAGATGATTCATTTCGTCGAAACAGCGCATACAGCGGCGCTTGAATAAATAATGTGGCCACGGTCCCGACAATAATGCCCACAAATATTGATAACGAAATATCCCGCAGTGTCCCTGCCCCTAACAGGCCAGCACCGATAAATAGAATAGAACCAACAGGCAATATACCGACAATTGAGGTGGTGATTGAACGCACCAAAGTTTGGTTGACGGCCAGGTTTACTAACTCATCAAACGTCCGTTGTCGGTCTGCTTCCAGGTATTTCGTGTTCTCACGAATTTTATCAAACACAACCACGGTATCGTAGAGCGAATAGGACAGGATCAGTAAGAAACCAATAATAGCCGATGGTGTTACCTCGAAGCCGACTGCTCCGTAAATTCCTACCGTTAAAACAACAACATACAGCAGTCCGACGATTGCGGCCGCCGACATTTTCCAAGTTCGGAAATAAAAGGCGAGATATAGAGCTACCAGAACCAAAAAGATTATGAGACCAATAAGCATCTGTTGTGAAATGGCGTCGCCCCAAGTTGGACCGACGAAATTAGAAGTAACTTGGTCCGCCGGAACGTCGTATCCTTCTTGGAGGTTATTCGCTACTTCCAAGGTTTGTTCATCCGATAGTTCAGCAGTCTGAACTCGAATAGTGCCACTGGCGATATTGGTTACCGTTGCGTCTCCGTCGGGAACTAAGTCAGCTACGACACGTTCACCGATCGCTGGATCAGAATTTTCGACTCCCGAGACAGTAAATTCTGAACCACCCCGAAAATCGATGCCTAGATTGAATCCGCCACGTAGAGCAGTTATCCCGCCGGCAGCCAACAGAAGTACCAAAGCAACGATAAACCAGGTTTTCCATCTCTGAACAAATGGGTAAGATTTCTTGCCCGCATACAGCTCGTTCCCCCAGGTAGCTAGACGACTCATAAGTCCTCCCGTGCAGGCTCGTCATCAGATGATTTATTCGTAGAGACCATTTCCGCTCGCTCAGCGGCTCGCCGTTCTGCAATAGTTTGCCTTTGGGCCGCTTCTTTACCGGAACGTTTATTCTTTTTATTCCGCTTAGGTGCAACTTCGCTTTCAGGCCGAAATTCCCTGACTCGGCCGGCACCTTGATATAGCGGTTTCTGGCCAAGCAAGGATGGGTCCATCCCAGACATAGGATGGCCGCTCGCAAAGAACCGGGTTCGGGCTAGCAATTGCATCAGTGGGTGAGTGAACATAAATACGACAATCAAGTCAGCTATCGATGTCAATCCCAGGGTGAAAGCAAAACCTCGAACATTACCGACTGCGACAAAGTATAGAACAACGGACGCAAGAATGTTGACGAGCTTTGATACTGTGATAGTTCGTTTGGCACGCTCCCAACCGTAGTTTACGGCAGATTCAAACGGCCGAGCGTTCCGCATCTCGTCTTTAATACGTTCAAAATAGACAATAAAGGAATCTGCAGTCAGACCAATTGACACGATAATACCGGCTATCCCGGCTAATGAGAGACGATAATTATCGGACCAGCCCAGCAGAACTATGGCCAGATAGGTTAACAAGCCCATAATGACAATGGAAGATAACGTGACCAGACCGAGCGCCCGATATTGGAAAAATTGGTAAACAGCAACTAGTCCAAGACCAATCAAACCAGCCACTAAACCCCAAAAGAGTTGATCTTGACCCAATGTGGCTGAGATCTGCTGTTCGGATTCAACATCAAACGAGATAGGCAGCGCGCCATACTCGAGTTGTTCGGCAAGTTGTCCGGCCCGTTCTTCATCGAAGTCACCGCTGATTTGTGCTTGCCCATCGGCAATCACGGCTTGTGAGGCCGGGGCAGACACAATTTGGCCGTCTAACAAGATCGCGAACTGATTCTGTGGTGAGCTTTGTCCAGTTAGACGCTGGGTAACTTCTTGGAAGGCTTTGGTCCCCTCGCTCTCGAAAGAAATATTGACAACCCACTGGTTAGCGGATACCCCAGTAGGCGTCTGAGACATACCATAATCTGCCGAGTCGATCTGATCGCCGGAGATTTCAACCGGGCCCAGAATATATTTGGAGTTTGTCTCGAAATCACAAGCGACTATAGCTTCGTCCGCCGGTAAATTATCGCGTATTTGGTTGGCGTCTGGTGCAGTACAGTCCGTTTGCTGAAATTCATCGTAGATTTCTGGAGTGATCCAATTCGGGTCGGATCCATTCTCGGGTTCTGCATCGGGTTCGGGTATCTCTGAGACATCTTCACGTTCGTCTTCCGGCGTGGCTGTAAACGACCCAGCGGTAATAACCGAGCGGAACTCCATATTGGCAGAAGCCTGAATGAGTTCTCGAGTTTGCTCATCGGGAGTACCAGGCATGGACACTACGACGTTATTGTCGCCTTGGGTATTAATTTCTGCCTCGGAGACGCCAGAACCGTCAACACGTTGGCGAATAATTTCAACAGCCTGGCTCATTTGTTCCGGGGTCACAGCTTCACCGGTTGAGGTTTCCGGTGATAGTACCATCTGAGTACCACCCTCTAGATCAAGTGCTAACAGTGGTACACCAGATGTATTGTTAGTTGCTACGCCGATACCCAAAATGACACCTAGGCCAACGATGATCGCAGCTAGCCACGTCAAGGTACGCCGAGCGCGGGATTGTGGGGTCTTGGACGCCATGAGTTTATAGGGCCTTTTAGGTAAGTATTACTGGTCGCGGTCGTCGCGTGGATCGTTTTTGTATTCTTGGCCGTATTCGTCATCAAACGATTCCGGCGATGCCTGATCCGGGTAGTCGGGGATGTCTTCAGCCGTGATGTCAGATTCAGGCAGTTCTTCAGCGGCTGGCTCTTCGACTACCTGACCAACAGCTTGCAGGTGAATAGTGGCGTATTGACCTGGTGATAGTTCAAGAGTTGCCTTGTTGTTTTCTTTATCGATATCGACCACGGTGCCGTACAGTCCGAAGGTTGTCATGACGTCCATACCAGGTTGCAACGAGGACCGCTGCTCCTGCTGTTTCCGCATAGCTTTACGATTGCGGCGAATCATCATAAAGAACAGTAGCCCAAGTACCGCCAACATGAGCAGCATGAACATGCTGGAGCCGCCCTGTTCGCCGCCGCCTTCTGCATCCGCGACAACTGTGGCTAATTCAGGGATATAAGTCATCAGAATTTCTACCAACTATCTTGTTGTTGTTCCGTGCGTTTTCAATATGCACACCGAAAGTTGCCGACTCTGCGGTAACTTACGCATAATGTCAGAGCCTATCCTAACTGTCGCATCAATATAGCGTGAATCCCGTAGCAGTATCCAGCGCTACGGACACAAATACATTTGAGCAACCTAATCCTCATCATCCGTGAAAATACCGTCGTCAATACTTTCTTGTACCGCACCATCACGCTGTTGATCTAAACGATAGGAAGTATCACTACTTGCGGAGCTGCCTTCTTGCATCAACGACCATAAACTGTGTGTAGTTGAATCCTCCGGTGGCGTAAGCCCTAAATGATCCCAGGCTGCAGGCATCGCAATTCTGCCTCGAGGACTTCTGCCTAGTAACCCTTCTCGGACTAGGTATGGTTCAGCTACCGTCTCCACAGTCTCCACCTCTTCGCCAACAGCAATAGCCAGCGTTGACAGACCAACCGGTCCACCGTGGAATTTGGAACATAGCGCATCCAGTACAGCTCTGTCTAAGCGGTCCAAGCCGCGCGAATCAACTTCATACATATCTAAGGCCGCTGCAGCAGCGGCCTCGTCAACATCATAGAGCTTATTGACTAATGCCCAGTCGCGGACGCGGCGCAGCAAACGGTTCGCAATCCGGGGGGTGCCTCGAGAACGGGATGCGATTTCTTTGAATGCTTTGCTGTTCAACCGCATATCGAGCATCGTCGCTGAACGCCGCAGTACTAATTCCAATTCACTGACCCCGTAGAAGTCCAAGTGGCCAGTAAAACCAAATCGATCACGTAAGGGCCCTGGTAAGAGCCCGGCTCGAGTCGTTGCTCCAACAATGGTAAATGGCGGCAATTCTAAGGGAATGGACGTTGCGCCGGCCCCTTTTCCTACCACAATATCAACACGAAAGTCTTCCATGGCCATATACAGCATTTCTTCAGCAGGCCGAGACATTCGATGTATCTCATCAAGAAAGAGGACCTCGCCTTCGGTCAACGACGACAAAATTGCGGCGAGATCACCAGAGTGTTGGATCGCTGGTCCAGAAGATATACGAAGCGGTGCCCCCATCTCTTCGGCAACGATCATCGATAAAGTTGTTTTGCCTAAACCTGGGGGCCCGGACAACAAAATGTGGTCGGCTGTTGCTCCGCGGAGTTTGGCCGCCTCAAGCACCAAGGACAATTGGTCTCGTACCCGGTGCTGACCCACAAAATCAGCCAGGTTTTTTGGCCGTAGCGCTGCTTCCGCTTCGCGTTCTTCAGAGGTAGCGCTGCCGGTCACAAGGCGGTCATTATTCGAATGGGAATGCGAGGGGAAAGCGGACTCAGTCATATACTAGATTCCCTGCCTAGTTTGGCCATCGCCCAAGTTTTGCAAACTGGCCCGTAGTGCGTCGGATACGTTAGCGGATGCGGCAAGCCCGGGATCAGCTTTGATGGCCTGAGCTATTCCTTTGGCAGCATCCTTTTCCTTCCAGCCAAGCCCAATGAGAGCTTGCTGGACTTGTTCTTGCCAAACCGGTTGCCCCGTGACGGTTTTTGTCTCTGACCCCTCTTCTTCGCGCGGAACAAGTTTGCCAGAAAGCTCTAAAATAATGCGCCGGGCAGACTTTGGCCCAATTCCCGGAACCTGAGTAAAAGCTTTGTCATCTTGCTCGCTAATATGGCGCCGAACTTGATCCGGCTCGAATATAGACAGTACCGCCAGGGCAATCCTAGGGCCAATTCCTGATACCGTCATCATGATTTCAAAAATTTCTCGTTCGTCGGCTGTCCCAAATCCATAAAGTACAGGGTTATCATCACGGATCAATAGCAAAGTCTGTACGGTAGTTTCTTGGCCGATACGCAATGCCGAGACAGTATTGGGGCTCGCCGCAAAAAGGTAACCAACACCGCCAACTGCAATAACAGCACTGTCAACGGCAACCTCTTGGATTTCGCCGGTCAGCGACGAGATCATGCATTCTCCCTCTACTTATTGGCTTCGTTTTTCCGTGAGCTGTGAGAATACAGCTCGGGCGACAAAGCCCCGTTTTAGTTCATTATTTGGTGCGGCGTTCTGCAGCAAGCCAAAGCTTTTGCGCCGGCGTTAGATTCTCGGGCGGACCTGCTGCAGAAAATTTTGATCTTTGTGATGGGCTAGTTAGCTTGCCTGTATCAAGACCCCGGCCGAATAGTCCGCCACGCCAAGCATGGGCAATAGCAATAGCGATTGCATCGGCAGCATCGGCAGGTTTTGGTGGTGCTGCAAGACCAAGAATTCTGGTCACCATGGCGGTAACTTGTTTTTTGTCAGCTGAGCCTGAGCCAGTAACAGCTGCTTTCACTTCCGAAGGCGTGAGCAGAGCTGCCGGAATTTTGCGTCGAGCACCAGCGGCGATAGCAACACCGGAGGCCTGTGCTGTACCCATGATGGTAGGCGTATTATTCTGCGCAAACATCCGTTCCACAGCCAGATGGTCGGGGCGGTATCTGCCCAATAGATCATCCATAGTGGTATCGATAATGGAAAGCCTTTCACCAATCGGTTCGGTACCGGGGCTGCCAACCACGATAACATCGACTAGCTTGGCCTTTCGGTTGGTCTCAATATCAACCACGGCAATGCCACAACGCGTCAAACCTGGATCAACTGCGCAAACGCGAAGTGCCCTCACGCCCCGGGAAGGCGCACCACTCTGATTCACCTATGCGTCCTGTGCCGCCAGTTCGTCAAGTACCTCTGCGGTGATTTCCACATTGGCATAGACGTTTTGTACATCGTCGAGCGCTTCGACCGCATCCCATAGTTGGATAAACGATCGAGCTGCTTTAGCATCAAGTTCTACCTTCATAGCAGCGAAGAATTCGACGTCGTCAGATTCGTATTCAATTTCGGCCTCGTCCAATGCTTTGGCAACGCCCTGAACGTCAGCCGGATCAGACACAATTTCATATGCTGTGCCGGAACGAATTATTTCGTCAGCCCCGGCTTCAATAACTGCGATCATTATGTCATCTTCAGATGTATTCTTAGCTGGGACCCGCACGACACCGCGGCGTTCAAACATAAATGCGACTGAGCCTGGATCCGCCATAAAGCCACCATTACGAGTCACTGTTGCGCGTACCTCGGAAGCGGCACGGTTTCGGTTATCTGTTAGACACTCAACTAGAAGCGCTGAGCCTTCTGGCCCACGAACCTCATACGTGATTTCTGCATAATCAATAACTTCCCCGGTAAGGCCAGCCCCACGTTTGATTGCACGGTCAATATTATCGTTAGGGACCGACTGCTTCTTAGCCTTGGTAACCGCTACTTCTAGCGCCGGGTTACCTTCTAGATCTGCGCCGCCAGCCCGTGCTGCAACCTCGATTGCTTTGATGTGGTTGGCATACATTTTGGCACGTTTAGCGTCTAAGGCAGCTTTCTTGTGTCGAGTTGTATGCCATTTCGAGTGACCTGCCACTGTATAGAACTCCTCTCCCGTATTACATTACGGGCAATAGGGAAAACTGACTGCCCCTATTATAGGCGCTCACCAATTATTCAACAGCCTTTGGGCCTGACAAGCTTAACCGTTCCGTGGGTGCCTCGGTCAACAACATGTGTAGCCACGTCACGATTGCTGACTCAAATCGTGCAGGGTCCACATTCCACTCACGGGTGTGGCGTGCTTGTTGGAAACGAATCAGGCTCACAAGCTGTCGTTTCTTTTCGGCCAATCTGATAGATGGGCCAATAGGGACAAAATCATCATCCTCGGAATGAAGAATCAGTGTCGGATGGGTTAGGTCTGCTGAGCGTGTTACCCAATCTAATCGACGTAAGTCAACTGGCGCTGCCAATCCGGTAATTGTTTTGCCCCACGGGGATTCGATCAACCAGCGACCTAATGTACCTGCAATATGGGGTAGTTTATGCGCCTGAGCCTGATGACGCAGTACATCCATCCAATCAACAACTGGTCCTATTAGAACCAATCCCCTGACAAAACGGGATAACGCAGACCGATGTACAGTCTGCAGACTTACTGCCCCGCCCATAGAAAAACCACAAAGTACCACCGAAGTGGCCCCATGGTTCAATGCATAAAGGATAGCCGCTTCGATATCTGGCCATTCAGTTGCACCAAGACCAAATCTACGGTCTCGCGCGTCAGGTGCTTCACCATCGTTCCGATATGACACCAGTAAACCCGGCATCCCCATGCGTTGAGCGATACTCATCATCCGCAGGCCTTCATTGCGTTTTGAGCCACGGCCATGCACAGTAATGAGCCAAATATTGCTGTGCTGCGTTTGACGCACTGGATCAATCAGCCAAGCTGGAGCTAATCCATCGTCCACTGGGATCATCACATCTTGATACTTGTAACCAGCCTCACGTGGTGTAGGCCAAACGAAACCAGCCCAACGACCATGACCTGCATCCGCCAATTCTCCGCTATATACTTCTTCTACTACCCTGGTGACCGTATGTTTACGTCGATCTGTGGAAACTACCTCACCAATACGTGCTACGCCGCGTCCTTCGTTGAAAACCAATGAATACCGACCGCGTACAGTTGTTTGGTGTGTAATCGCAAGTTCAATGACACCATTTTTCTCGGAGCCGCTCGAAGGCGTGTATTTAAAGATGCGGACGTCTTCTGCTGGATACGGCTCTGGAGTAACCACCGTCCGCGCGAAAATTGACGCCAGAGTGGGAATAGCAGCCAATGCGGTTCCGACAAGAGCCCCGGTGACAGCTCCAATAGCTGACCACCGAATGGTACGTTTTGCTGAACGGCTGCTAGGCGCACGAAAAGACGAGGGAACAAAATTTGGCAGGCTGGTATCACCCATACTTATATTCTGGCGTCAGCAAACTTATTTAGCTAGTACAGCAGTCAGATTTTCCTGACTGCGTAGGCTCCGTTTTGCAGTGAGGCAAACCACTAGCACATTATCGTGCCCGGACGATAAATTAGTACTATGACATCTTCATCAAATACACGCGATACTTCTCACCAAACTATGTCCCGGGATGAGGCTCGTTCACTGACAGACCAACAATGGCAGGAACGTCTAAGCCCCGAAGCTTTTGAAATTCTTCGAAAAGCCGGCACCGAACCACCATTTACCGGCGAGTACTGGGATACAGATACTGCAGGGATATATTCCTGCAGGGCATGTGGAGCTGAGCTTTTTGAATCGAATACGAAGTTTGATGCCCGCTGCGGTTGGCCTTCTTTTTTCGCTCCAACAGGTAACGATCAGGTGGTCTATGTTGAAGACAGCTCTCTGGGCATGACTCGGGTCGAAGTACGCTGTGCAAATTGTGCTTCACATCTTGGACATGTATTTGCCGGAGAAGGTTTCGACACCCCCACAGATTTGCGTTATTGCATCAATTCTCTAAGTCTGAATTTGACAAAATCCTCCGATTAGCCCTCAGTTAGGCACACTCGGCGCGCCGCCATGGAATCCTTCAAGTAGGGGTTTAACCTGGAAGTGTGAATCTACAACAGCCCCGTGCGCAGACGCTTCAAGACGCACCGAAAACTTTTCGGGTCGCCCTTGATCAGTTGCGTCAAGCTACCACACGCACAGAGGTAGAGTTGAACGAGATTCCTGCACCGTCAAAGTTGGCCCCTTACGCCGTTGCGATGGGCGCAGAAGTTACGAACGCAGATGGGGACGCTTCAGCGGTCGGCCGGTTCATCTTGCTCTATGACAACCAACATTCGGATATATGGGATGGCAATTTTCGGATTGTGACGTATATTCGCACAAGCATTGAATCAGATTTGGGTGAAGACCCGATGGTATCGGAAGTAGCCTGGACCTGGATAATGGAAGCCTTGGATGAAGCGGACGCTACGTATCGCCAACCCGGCGGAACAGCTACGCGAGTTTTGTCAAAAGGCTTCGGTATGCTCGATCACCAATATGAAACAATCGATCTAGAATTGCGCGCGTCGTGGACACCGTCTGGCGATCACCTGAATAGACATTTGACGGCATGGACAGATATGGTATGCACGTTCGCCGGTTTGCCACCCGTGACAGAGGGTGTGATTCCACTTAATCCAATACGAAGGAAGTAACGATTTCTAGCGCGCATCCCACCGCAGACGGATTTAATTCGTCTAGCGACTACCACAATGAGCCTCTTTTGATAGAGGAACCAGCAGGTGGGATCCCTCCAATTGTGGATACTGAGGCGCAACTGCAGCATGTAGCGGAGAAACTTCGGTCCGGTAGCGGTCCAATCGCCGTCGATACGGAAAGAGCCAGTGGCTATCGCTATGGACAACGAGCCTTTCTCATTCAGCTCAAACGAGAAGGCGGAACGATTTGGCTGCTTGATTCTGAAGCCCTCTCGGACCTCGAACCCATCCAAAAGGCTTTAACGGGTGTCGAATGGATCCTGCACGCAGCTATTCAAGATCTCCCTTCGTTACGGCAAGCTGGTCTATGGCCAGACAAACTTTTTGACACAGAGTTAGCTGGCCGTCTCCTTGGTTATAAGAAAGTCAGCCTTTCGGCCCTGCTCGAACATAAACTGAACGTCACCCTTGCAAAGGAACATTCTGCTGCGGACTGGTCCGTTCGGCCACTGTCCGACGACATGAGAAACTACGCTGCACTTGATGTTGAGTTATTGCATCAATTGCGCTCCGCTCTCATAGATGAGCTACAACAGACACATAAGCTTGACATAGCGTATGAAGAATTCCACGCCCTGTTAGCTCGACCCCAGAAACCTCCACGCAAGGACCCATGGCGGCGTACTTCAGGTATTCATGAAATTACTGATCGTCCAACGCTCGCGATCGTAAAATCTTTATGGACAACGCGGGAAAAGCTTGCAAGGTCACGGGATGTTCCGCCTGGCAAATTGCTCAACGACAGATCTCTTATTGCTGTAGCAAAATCGAAACCGCGAACTGTTCCACAGCTGATGAAAGTGCCAAGGATGCGGCGCAAGGCAGCTGCCCGTGACGCCCGCCGTTGGTTACAGGCAGTGCAAGATGGTATCAAAGTCTCTCAGGATCCTGACAAAATACCGCCCATGCGTGTGTCATCTCAGAGACCACCTGCGGTAAAAGCATGGCGCGATTCAGACCCGCTAGCAGCACGTAGACTTCAGACATGTCGAAAGCGGCTAGCAAGCGTGGCCACTAATCATAATATGCCATTAGAAAATCTTCTGCTGCCTGAAACGCTCCGGGAGATTTGCTGGCGACCCCCGGAACCTATCACACCGGAATCAGTTGAACGTCGCTTGAATGATCTTGGGGCACGAGATTGGCAAGTCCAGGCAACATCTGCAGTCATCACGGTAGCGCTGCTCGATCCCGACCCGTTAGAACCGTTGGTGAATCGACGGGGTTAAAATACCTGAGGGATCAGTAAAATTATAGATAGTGAATAGCATTATATGAATTGTTGCAAAAGCACACCTTCTAGACGGACGTTTATAGCCGCAGGCGGAGCGACAACCGCTGCGGTAACCCTTGCGGCCTGTTCTTCAGCCCTTCAGCAAGAAAAATTTAGCGATGGAGTATTTACCCAAGCGATTGAACTAACACAGCTCCCTCCCGGCTCTTCTATGCAGTTAACCGTTGGTGGCAGCCAAGTACTGCTTTATCGAGAATCAGAAAATACCGTTCACGCTTATTCCGCAGTCTGCACGCATCAAGGTTGCATCGTCGGTGCAAGTGAAGACGCTTCTGCACCTTTTGTGTGTCCCTGCCACGCCTCTCATTTCGACAAGGCCACCGGCGAAGCCACTGCCGGGCCTGCCAAAACGCCGCTCACCCGACACGAAACGGCAATTGAAAACGGGTGGATTCTCGTTGAAGTTGAAGAAACCCACTAACGGGCTTTATCGGTAGAATCCCCATAACGTCCCCGGCCGGGCCGTGGCCGCCCAACCTGGTTTTGTACATGCTTGTCAACGGCAGAGTCCCAATGTGGATCTTCAGCCTTTCGACGGGGATAGTAACGTCTGATCCACCACCACCAACTTATAGAACCAACGCCGGGCAATATTAGAATCGCTAACATCCACCAGATACGCTGCATCGGGTTCAATGGTGAGTCGCTAAGGTTCCACAGGGACCACACCATGAGGCCTACTAGCACCAACGCGCTAATCGTGAAAGCTACATCGCCAAGAGTATTCATTGCCTGCACGTTCAATACGATACCAGCGCGTTAGTATAAAGCGATCTTATCAGCAGGCGGAAAAATGTCATCGAGCAGTTCCAGGTCTTCTGCATTCATTTCATAAGCCAAGCTATTTGCATTTTGCTGTACTTGTTCTATGCGCGTTGCTCCGGCAATTACAGAGGAAATAGGCTTTTGAGCAGCCAGCCAACCAAAGGCTATGTCAACTTCGTTAACGCCACGTTGTTGCGCGAAATCCGAGAACGCCTCAAGTTGTCTCCAATCGGCTTGGGCCACCATATGTTGACGCACATACGACAGCCGAGCACCATCTGGTCCACCCTGACGAGAATATTTTCCCGTCAAAAGTCCATTATTTAGCGGGAAGTATGGGAATAGGCCAAGCCCAAACCTGCGAGCAGCTGGTATGATCTCGAGTTCCGCGCGGCGGTCCATGAGATTGTAATGATTTTGAGCTGAGATGAAACGTTGGGTGCCTAGGTTCTGAGCCACATATTCTGCCTGTGCTAGCTGCCAACCAGAGAAATTTGAGTGCCCAACGTAACGAACTTTGCCATCAGCAATCAGTTGGTCTAACGCAGCCAGCGTTTCGTCGATCGGTGTGTAAGGATCTGGCGTATGGTATTGCAATAAGTCAATATAATCCGTACCCAGTCGCTTCAATGACGCCTCGACTGCGGCAATGATATAACGACGTGATCCCCGAGCACCAAAGTCTGGGCCGTTGGTGCCTTGCATATCCATCCCGAATTTGGTCGCGATCACTACTTGATCACGCACTGACTTTAGCGCCTGACCCAAATATAGTTCTGATAAACCGGGTGTTTTGCCGTAGGTGTCGGCTGTGTCGAAAAAGGTTATACCAGCATCAACAGCGGCATGAACTACCCGGGTAGAAGCATCGGGTTCTTCAGTTGGTGCCCCGGCACGACCAAGATTATTGCAACCAAAACCGATGGCCGATACCACTAAACCGGAGTCTCCTACACGACGAAACTGCACTTCTAGATCCTTCCAATATGCATGCGATCAGCACGGAAATCTGTATATTTCAAAGCCTCACTGGCAAACCGTGCTGCCTTGTTCCGGTGAACAGTGCTGACTTCAAATTGAAACTCCCCGTCGTTTAGTAGGCTTTGCCACTTGTCGACTGCTCCTAGACCTCGCCAAGCCAATAATGCAGTAAACTGACCTGCAAATTTCTCGGCGTTGGTTTCTTCTACCATGGTGAGTTTAGGGCTTTTATACCTAATCGATATAACTAGCCGTTCTTGTTGGAATTCTGCAATATCTAGGTACCCATCGGCGGAGTTCTGTTCAGCAAAAGAAGCCAACAGGGTATCTGCCTCATGTTGATTCCTGACAGTTTCTACCTCTGTCGTCCCGATATGACCAAGCTGACCATGGTGCACGACGAGCTCGCCGGCTTCTTCATCCCACCATGCTTCCCGATAATGTGAGGGACGCTTAGCGTCTGGTGGAGTGAAATAGCTACGGATAATACTCACAATGATCCTCCGCTGAAACAGATAGGTTGTCTACTCACCAAATACTATCGGCATCCTGCACACAATTATGTATGCAGACGAATGATGGCCCGATACCTACCAGGTAGGTATCGGGCCATCATGTCTGTGGCATCAATTGGGTTGCCCCGATTGCCGGTTAGTTGTTCTTCGTAGCCATTTGACGTAGAACATACTGCAGAATGCCACCGTTACGGTAATAGTCGGCTTCACCAGGCGTATCGATGCGAACCTTCGCGTCGAATTCTGTGTTTGTGCCGTCATCTTTAGTAGCCGTGACGTGTACAGTTTCAGGAATTTCGCCATCGTTAAACTGCGTAATTCCAGAGATCGCAAAGACTTCTGTACCGTCTAGGCCCAGTGAGTCCGCGGACTCTCCTGTTGGGAATTCCAATGGCAAGACGCCCATACCGATCAGGTTCGACCGGTGGATGCGCTCGAACGACTCGCTAATGACAGCCTTGATGCCCAACAGAGCTGTACCTTTAGCTGCCCAGTCACGAGACGAACCAGAACCATATTCTTTACCACCTAGCACGACGAGCGGGGTGCCTTGCGCCTGGTAGTTCATAGCTGCGTCATAGACGTAAGCTTGTGGTCCGCCTTCCTGCGTGAAGTCACGGGTAAAGCCACCTTCGACGCCGTCAAGCATCTGGTTACGGATCCGGATGTTGGCAAATGTACCGCGGATCATTACCTCGTGGTTACCCCGTCGGGAACCATAGGAGTTGAAGTCCTTACGTGCGACTCCATGCTCCAGTAAGTATTTGCCTGCCGGAGTATCTGACTTGAACGCACCTGCTGGAGAAATGTGGTCAGTCGTTACCGAATCGCCTAGTTTCAACAGTACGCGTGCACCCGATACGTCTTCTACTGGTTCAGGCTCCAAGGCCATACCTTCAAAGTAGGGTGGTTTACGAACGTAGGTGGATTCAGGATCCCACTGGAAAATATTGCCTTCAGGGGTATCTAGCTCTTGCCACCGCTCATCGCCATCAAAAATCGTCGAGTATTCTTCATTGAACATTTCGGTGTCAATGGAACGGTCGATGATCTGTTGAACTTCGGTGGGATCTGGCCAAATATCATTCAGGAATACATCGTTGCCTTCGCTATCCTGGCCCAGTGGTTCGTTTTCGAAATCGAAGTCCATGGTTCCAGCCAAGGCGTAGGCAACAACTAGCGGCGGCGAGGCCAGGTAGTTCATCTTTACATCTGGATTAATACGGCCTTCGAAGTTGCGGTTACCAGAAAGAACTGAGGTGACTGCCAAATCATTATCGTTGACGGCCTTAGAGATTTCTGGTGCCAACGGACCGGAGTTACCGATGCAGGTCGTGCAACCGTACCCCACAATGGAGAAACCAAGTTCTTCTAGATATGGGATAAGACCCGATTTCTCATAGTATTCTGTGACAACGCGTGACCCTGGTGCAACAGATGTTTTAACCCATGGTTTAGAAGTCAGGCCTTTTGAGGCAGCGTTCCGTGCCAGGACGGCTGCAGCCATCATAACCGAGGGGTTGGAAGTGTTGGTACATGAAGTGATCGACGCGATGGCCACTTTTCCGTGGTCCAGTTCGAATTCGTTGCCATTGTCCAGAGCAACTTCAGCGGTACGTGATGGACGACCAGCACCGGTTTCGTCGGTATCGGCATAGTCGTGAATATCCTTGCGGAACTGATTCTTTGAGTCGTCAAGAATAATACGGTCTTGAGGACGACGCGGCCCGGAGATTGACGGGACGACAGTGGAAAGATCCAATTCCATGTACTCGGAGTACTCTACTTCATTTGCAGGATCGTGCCACAGCCCCTGCTCTTTTGTGTAGGCCTCAACGAGTTTAATGTTTTCTTCGGAGCGACCGGTCAGACGCAAGTAGTCCAAGGTCACTTGATCAATTGGGAAGATGGCAGCCGTGGAACCAAATTCCGGCGACATGTTACCGATGGTGGCACGGTTCGCTAACGGTACTGCACCGACACCGTCGCCATAAAATTCTACGAATTTACCTACTACACCGTGTTCGCGCAGCATTTCAGTAATGGTGAGCACGACGTCGGTTGCAGTTGCACCCGATGGAATCTGACCGGTCAATTTAAAACCAACGACACGTGGTACAAGCATTGAAACAGGTTGTCCAAGCATCGCAGCTTCGGCTTCAATACCGCCTACTCCCCAGCCTAGTACGCCTAGCCCATTAACCATGGTGGTGTGCGAGTCAGTGCCGACACAGGTATCGGGATAAGCTCGTAGGACTCCATCGACTTCGCGAGTCATCACGGTGCGTGCCAAGTATTCGATATTAACCTGGTGAACAATTCCCATGCCTGGAGGAACGACTTTGAAGTCATCAAACGCGGTCTGCCCCCAGCGTAGGAATTGGTAACGCTCGCCATTGCGTTGGTACTCAATTTCTACGTTGCGTTCCACAGCGTCAGGAGTACCAAAATGGTCAATTTGTACCGAGTGGTCAATTACCAATTCGGCAGGGGCCAGCGGATTGACGAGAGTAGGGTCCCCACCGAGATCACTGATTGCCTCACGCATAGTGGCCAGGTCAACAACACACGGTACACCGGTGAAGTCCTGCATGAGAACACGTGCCGGGGTGAATTGAATCTCGGTGTTCGGCTGAGCCGATGGATCCCAGTTTGCTAGGGATTTGATCTGCTGTTCTGTGATGTTTTTGCCATCTTCGTTACGAAGCAGATTCTCTAGCAGAACTTTCAATGAGAAGGGAAGGTTTTCTGCACCTTCAACCTTATTGAGGCGATAAATTTCGTATTCAGCACCATCAACGTTCAAGACGCCTTTGGAACCGAAGCTATCGACTTTAGTCACAGTGGACTCCTCTTTTCCCGCCCGCCAGGGCGATTCCATTGTCCTGTGTAAGCTATGTCGCTCAACGCGTGTGGATGACAGGTCACAAGCCAAGGCACTTGCCCAATCCTGGCAATTCACGCGAGGGCAATATGGGTTTTTTATTCTAGCGCGAGTTAGACCTCATTGCGTGATTGTCTCAGGATTGCAGAAGGCTTGAAGGTAGTGACTGTTTCCATATGGAACGTATCTGGGAACAAATCGTAGATGGTGCTGTCAACAATTTCCCAGCCATGTTCAACTAGCCATTTGGTGTCTCTGGCAAACGATGCGGGATCACACGATACATAAACAATCTTCTGGGCTGCCAATTGATGTATACGAGTTATTGTTGCACGACCCGCGCCGGCACGAGGCGGATCAAGAACTACAGAATCAACTTGCCTGCTATCCAACCCACCGCTGGCGATTGGCGCATCAGGCCGCTGCAGCCAGGAACCAATGATTCGGTCGGTAAGGCCGTTAATTACGTATGCTTGTTTTTTGTCATATAAATTTTTACGTGCATCACGTGATGCACCTGGAGAGGCTTCCACCGATAACACTGCGCCGTCTTCTTCAACACCGTCGGCTATGAACCTAGAAAATAAGCCCGCTCCACCATATAAATCAGCGATGACTTGACCGGGCTGGACATCCAGCGCGTCCATCACCGCGTTGACCAAGGTCTCTGGTGCATCGCGGTGTACCTGCCAAAAACCATCGCCTGAAACACGGAAAGTGTGACTACCATAAGTTTCGGTTTCTACGACTTCGCTGACCCAACTACGCCCCCGGAGGCGAACTATTTCCAGGGGACCAAATTGTTTAGATCGCAGACCAGCCACAGCAGATACTTTGGATGGCAGATGAACCATCCGCTTGCGCCATTGTCCGATATGCTTGTCCAGCAGCTTTTTATTGGCAGCGACGCCTTCCAGCGGAAAGATTACTACCAAAACCTCATCACCGTGTGCTGGTGTGGCAACTTCAACTCGAGCAGCACCGCTGAAATCGATGTCCCAAAGCTGCAACGCATCGAGTTGACGTACTCCCAACGGTATATTGCGCACCGGTACGACTGTGGTCGAACGATGGACGTTCATAGCCAATCGGCCAGTAGAAGTCACAGCAAAAGCATTGCGTGTCCTCCAGTGGAGACCAGTAGGCTCATCTTCAGCAATACCGACGACAGGGGCTTCAACATTGAGCTTACTAATTCGCGCCATGGTATCGCGAAAAACCTGTGCTTTGAGTCGACGCTGATGCTCTAATGTAATATGGCCGAACTCGGCGCCGCCAACCGGATAGCGCCCAGAGGCATGGGCGCGTATCGAATCTGCCAGCTTCCATTGATGTGAACGACGAAATTCCGAAGGACGCACTACAGATACTGTGTCTGCACGCCAAAAGCGTGCATCCTCTCCCCCAGCGGTCACTGCAGCGTTAACTACCTCACCTGGAATCGCATGTCGGACAAAGATCACGCGCCCGTCATGGCGAGCAACGCAATGTCCGCCGTGGGCCATCGCTCCTACTTCAAGAGTCAGGATCTGGCCAGCATCTTTGTCATGCTCTGCCAGATGCGCGGCAGTTTGTGAACCTGTGCTTGTCATTGATCGGCCTGCTTCAAGTTGTGTTGTGAGTGTTATTTTGTGTGAATTTCGGCTAGCCGATTTTCACGTCTGATCAAGTTATGCGTTAATCACCATAGTATCCATAGAAGCTGTGTAATGTATCACTGTGTCTCGATTGGTCACATTCTTGGATCTATCTCAGCAGCATCAGTTCCTTGCTCATTATCTGGGTCGCTTTCTAGCTGTGTTGAGCAGAGAGGTGCAGGTCGAGAGACTAACCAGCCAAACCACAGGGCCAAGGCATATAAGGGCACGCCCATAACTAATCGGGCAGTACCTAAAGCAACAACATCGTTTACCCAATATAACGGCAACTGGATAGCCAGTCTGCTGCCAAATACCAACACCATCAGTAGTGTAGCAATCTGGTACTTTCGACACCGGACAAGATCTTTTTTCCAGGTAACCCCCTCACCCCGGATCCAACCATAGATCAGTCCCATAAGGGGCCATTTGATCAGGACTGATACGAGAAATACCAAGCCATAAGCAGCTGATACGTAAAAACCAATCACATAATAACCGCGCGCATCATCTTGCATAAGCGCCATAGCGGCAGATACCGCGACTCCAAAAACACCAGCAAGTGCCTGGGTTAACGGCTGTTTTTGTAATAATCGCAGCAGACTCGCTACTGCTGCCAAACCAACGGCCCAAAGAGCCGATACGATCACGTCAGCAGTGGTGATAAACGTCAATAAAAACACCAAAGCCGGCACTGTTGCCTCTGCAATTCCTCGCAATCCACCAACGGATGCCATAAGGTCGAGCCCGCCTGATGCGTTCAAGGCGGTTCGTCCCGCTAGTCGTTGGGCGACCTGATTCAGCTGCGCATGTTTTTCTGGCTGTCCGTTAGAGTTCGTCAAAATGGGGCTCAATTCTAAGGTGTAGCGTGATTGCTACCTACGATAGATCTTCTAATTGGTCCTGCTCTCCTGCTGCCTAGCTTTTGCCTGCTTCCGCCGCTGTGCTGCAGCTTCTTGCATCGCGGCCTGAACATTTTCCGGCGGTGTTAGTTCCAGGAGCTGACGTGCTGGAAGAGGCTGCTCACCACGGTCGATCACCGTGTTTTTCAAGATGTCGTCCAGTACCGTTGCGTCTTTTTTATTTAATGCCGCTTTACCCATGATCATCGCACGAAGCATCCACCGGGGTCCGTCTATCCCCAAAAACCGAGCTATACGCTCACCTTTGCGCCCATCAGGAAGTTTTGCTGGTATGCGGATTATAAGTTCTTGACCAAACTCGCCTTCTTGAAAAGCCAATTTGGCGCCCTTTGCGCCTTTATTCTGGTCATACATTTCTTGACGGATCTCTTCCCAGAGCCCGCCGGAACGCGGTGCAGCAAAGGCCTGTATTTGCAAAGTAGAATTTTCGTGGACAGCAGATACAGCAAAGACTTTATTTTTCGCCTGCTCTTGTTCTAGACGGTATGATACGTTTTTTCGCATCGGCACTTTGATAGTGCCAAGATCCATATAACCTTTACTAAATTCTCGACTCTCTATTTCAGAGATGTCATAAGGGCCTTCTGGGCGTTCAGTAGCTGTTGGTACATCTTGTTCATCCCGCAGGTGTTCAGGCAAGATAACGGTTTCGGCTTGTACATTTCTATTGCGGCCAAAAAGCATGGCGAAGACTCTCCTTATATCGATCTAACCGTAATGCACCCTACTGGCCCCTGAGGAACCCCCCGGTGGATCCAAAGCCAGCATCTTGGCGTACAGACTCGGGCAGATCGTTCACCACAGTAAAGTGGGCTTGAAAGACAGGCTGGATCACCAACTGGGCAATGCGTTCACCGCGCTGCAGGTGAATGGTTTCTGTTGGGTCGAGATTTATCAGAGGAACTTTGATCTCCCCACGATAACCGGCATCAATAGTTCCTGGGGCATTCACTACACTAAGCCCGCTACGTACGGCAAGACCCGAACGGGGATGGATAAAACCTGCAAAGCCTTGGGGAATAGCAATGGCGACACCAGTCGGCACCAATAAGCGTTCGCCTGCTCCAAGAACAACATCAATCGTTGTACTCAAGTCTGCTCCGGCATCACCCGGTAGCGCATAATACGGTACGGCAATATCATCATCCAATACTTTTAATTGGACATTCAACTGGTGTTGGCCTTGTTCATCTTGGAACGGCGTGGATACCATCTAGCGTACTCTCCTGGATGTATAGCAATTGTACCGGCTCATAGTCTAGCCACCAGCCGCGGTGAATACCCAAAAATACCGATCAGTCGGATCAGAGCTGTAAGCTGGAGAACATGACACAACATGCTGACAAACGACTCGGACCGGGCGGCTCGCCGATCGTCTATCATGAAACTCTACGCCCCACCTGGCCAATGTGGCTGATGGTTGTGCTCGCAGCAGGAATTGGTTGGTTAGTACTGGCCCCATTTGGGACTGGATGGGGTATCGGCTCGGGTCTAGTCGTAGCAGCGATAACCGTTGGCGGATTATTAGCAACAAAATCCGACATCACTGTGACGGCTACGCATCTGCAGGTCGGTCGCGCCACTATTGGACGCGAGCATGTTGGTACGGTAATAGGCTATCGGGGTGATGAAGCGTTTCAACAACGCGGTCGAAAGTTACATGGGCTTGCATATTTGCATTTACGCAGTTGGGTTAAACCCGTTATCCGTATTCAAATTGAAGACCCCCGAGATCGAACACCTTACTGGTTGACTTCAACTAATCATCCCGAACAACTGGCCGATGCCCTCGGCGGGTCCATGTACGTACCCGATGTCGATACCACTCAGGATGAAGATATTCCGCAGTGGCTTATCGATGCAGAGCGTGAAAAATTAGAAGCCGAACAACGCGAACAAGACAGTTAATGCTCTCGGTTGTGCCTTCAACTTCATTGGTCTCTTAAATTAGACAAAGGGGCAACCGTTAACGCGGTAAAGCCCCTTTGGTACTTTCTTTTAGTTTCAGCTTGCACGGATAAACCGCGCAATCCTGCTTAGCCCTCGCAGTCGGTACAATAGAGCAGACCGTCTTCTTCCAGAGCAACCTGGGACCGGTGGCGTACTAGAAAGCACGAAGCACACGTGAACTCATCAGATTGGGCCGGCAACACGGTGACTTGCAATTCTTCATCGGACAGGTCAGCACCGGGAAGTTCAAATCCTTCGGCGGCTTCCGCTTCGTCCTCATCTACAGCAGCCGACTGAGTGTCAGTTCGACGGGTCTGTAGCTCTTCAATAGAGTCTTCGCGAAGCTCATCGTCATTCTTGCGGGGGGCGTCGTAATCCGTAGCCATGAATCTCGCATTCGATAGGTTTTCGCATCATGTTTTGATGCTGTTGTACTAATGCTGATCTACGTTCTATCACGTATATAAACATCCATGAGCCAGATTCACCTTCAGCGGATCTCGACTCATGTTTCGAGGTGATCTAACCTTATTGCTGTCCACATTGCAAGTCGGGACAAATCTATGTCAAACTTGTGGCCCAGATGACGGCGAAAATGCGCGCCACACCGTCCCAATTCCATGCAATCGCGGGGGTTACATGGCAGAGTTCACAGTGAAGCAGTAAATGTTCGGAGGCCTTGCATGGGTTCATCTATCAAGCACGATTCCGCTCGTCGGCTTCGTTTAGTAGGAGTCGATGACGACGGTGACGAGCTTGTCTTGTCCAACAGCGACGGTGACGAGTTCTACTTGCCAATCACCGATGCATTACGCAACGCTGCCATGCGACCGATTGGTCGCCCATCAGCTGCAGCGGCGGACGAAGCCGCAGCTGAACTATCGCCGCGTGAAATTCAGGCAAAGCTGCGCGCCGGAGCCACGGTTGAAGAACTCGCCATCCACCACGATATGGATCGCGAACGACTAGAAGTCTATGCGACTCCGATCGTGGCAGAACGCGATTGGATCGCACGTCAAGCCCAGGAGCTCGAAGTTGCAGCACCACAGCTGGGCAATCATGCATATGAAGCTGTCTTTGGCGACGAGCCTGCACTACTGGGTGAGATGGTCGAGCATCGACTAACTGCAATGGGACTCGACCCTGAGAGTCTTGAGTGGGACGCGTGGCGAGATTCAGACTCGCCACTATGGACAATTTCTGCCCAATTTTCCACGAAGGGTCTAGCAGATTCTTCCATTGGCGATCCTCCCCCAGCCCTTTGGACTTATAAGTTACAGTCCAAGCACTTAGAAAATGCCAACCGTTGGGCACAAGTACTCAGTGAATTTGGCCCGGCTGATTCGCCGGTGGCTTCAACGTCACCCCGGGGGCGCTTATCAACAGTGACAGATACACCATTTGACATCGAATCCGATGGTGCTTCATCAGCTTCCGGGCCTTACAGTTCAGGCGAATCCCATGAGGAACTTTTGGATGTGCTCAATGCTCGGCGCGGTCAACGCCTTGGTGTCGATGAAGAATCCGATGAGGAATTAGCCGCGATGATTACTCGGGACGAGCAACCCACCGCACCGCTAAAACCAAAACTCGTTGTGTCACATGACTCGGACGAAGGTGACGAGAAACAGTCCAGAGATACTGCCTGGACTACTGAAGTCGAAGTTGCTTGGTCTGATGACGACGCTGAAGACCCAGCGGACTGGGATGGTCGTGAAGTAGCTGCTGGAGACCATCATGCTGAGTCCCAGGAAACCGATAGTTCTTCTGACCAACAGTTGGAAGGTCAGACTGACGCGTTCGACGATATGGCAGATGATGATACGAGAGAAGCGTTGAAAAAAACCGAACAGCCGAATCGTTCGCGACGCCGTCCAACTGTACCCAGCTGGGATGAAATTATTTTCGGTACCCGCAAAGACACCTAATGTGTCTATGGTCGTTTGAATACTAGCCACGGGACGCGTACTTCTCCAGAGGTTGGAGCGCCGTGGTGCCCCACCATGGTGAAGCTGTGTGGCGACGCCCGCCGTCCATCGTAAAGTGCTATGGGATCGTGGCCTGCGATAATTAACTCTCCGATACGTGGACGAATCCGCTCAGCGACTCTACCAAACCAGCCTGCTGATATAGCTTCTTCGCGGGTGATCACCCACGCACGATCGCCAAACCGTTTCTGCCAAGCAGTACGTGTTTGAGTGCGCTGACTTTCGGTAGCATTTGGTTCAAAATGTAATTGGACCATACGTGGCTCGCCCGCAGTGTGGGCTATGTGGGCAACTAATTCTGGATCCTGTGAATAATCAATTCGGTCTTCCGGTTTAACCTCAGTCATGCCATGATCACCAGTGACTGCCGCTAGTGTATTTGTCGGTAGTTTGTTTCTCATCCGCCGAATATTGGCATCGATTTCTTCTAGAGCCTCCAGCCAAGCATCTGACCCAGGACCGTGAGCGTGGCCAGCTTTATCCAGTTCGTTGACATAGAGATAGACTAGTGCGCCGGGTCGTTGGGCTTCTGCTGTGGCTTGCACAAAGCGCTGGGTCAGTTCATTTTGTCCAATAAATTTGGGCCCGTGTAATGCGGCTCTTGTCAGTGCCGAGGTTTCGAAAGCCGATAGGGATACTGCCACGGGAATGATGTCATGCTCACCGGCGCCACGCTGGGTATTTAAGGTTTGAAAGATCGTCGGATGTGGTTGCCACAGCTCCGGATCGGTTCGTTCGTCCCAACCGCCCAACTGGTTAACTACGACTTGTCGCTGTGGGTCGTAGACGTCATATCCCACCAGCCCGTGCTGTCCAACATCTAATCCGGTTCCTAGTGACGACAACCCCGCGGCAGTAGTCGTTGGATAGACCGCTGACATTTCGGTCTGCGCTGCGGGCTGTTTAGCCAGCAGACTGCGCAAAAACGGGGCATGGGCACCATACCGTTCAAGCTGCTCTAGGCCTAGTCCGTCTACTAACAACAATATAGCCGAAGCTGCCTTGGGCAACTGCATAGTGTTGTGAAAGTTTGCCCCTAAACTCGCTGCTAGGGATGGCAGGACATGCGTCAGATTTCTAGACTGGCTATACCCGGACGGCACTGGACTGGTACTCATGAGTTATCCAATATGGCGTCGCGTAATTTTCGTCCGAAGGTGAGGGCTTTATCTACTGCCAGCTGTCCATCGGCTTTTCCTGCGATGCGCAATACTAGATCTTCGGCAACCCGTGTACCAAGGTATCCATGGTCAGCTTCACAATGTGGGTCTTCACAAACATTCGGGACAAATTCCATGCGAGCTCCACCAGCCCAGCTAAGAACCAATGTAACTTCCGAAGGTGATTGGCCTGGCTGATAATCTTGCGGAGCATCGTAGCCGGTCGTTACGATGCAAGAACTGATGCTGGATAGAGGAACTAACTCCGTTGCTACTGAGGCTCGTGGTGGCCCGTCGTCGAGCTCATCTTGGAGATCATTAAGATGAAGTGCAGCCAATACATTTCCCTGAGCTAGCACAAGCACAGTAATATGGCGGTGCAGATCGTCGTAGCCGAAATGTGTTTCGACATGTACATAATGGGACAGGATTTCACGCTCACCAAGTTGTTGGCCCATTACGTCAGCAACTAATTGAGGATAGAATCCGGCACGTTCAATATCGATTGCCAAATCGGTTGGGAGTACAGGATAGGGCATATTCGAGGTACTGTCCTTTGTCACTAGTTATTCAACAACGCGCGCCGCGCCGAGTCAGTACGGACAGCAGCATTTGCAACATAAATCTCGGCCTTTAACACGGTTACGGCATCAGGCGCAGCAAGCAACGGGTTGAAACGTAAGCGAGCAACTTGCGGTAAATCATCCTTCAGCAATGAAACGCGGGCTAGCAAATCCTTTACGGAGCCAGTATCAACGGCAGGGATATCACCATAACCAAAAAGCTTAGCCGAAGCCCGTGGCGTCCGGATGAGACGTTCAAGGTCCTGGTCGGATAATGGGGGCACCACATGCACCCAATCATCTAATAGCTCTACGGCGTCTCCCGAAATTCCAAAGGATAGCACTGGCCCGACTAATGGGTCTTCAACAGCAGCGACGATACACCCTTGGCCAGCTGGGGCCATTGCCTGAATTTCGATGGATGGCGCGCCGTAGGGAGCCAGTGTTTCACGCATGGATTCGATATTAGTGCGCAGGGCATCTGGGGTCTCGATGTTTAATCGGACACCACCCAGATCAAGTCGATGCCGCAGAACAGAATTATCAGCCTTCAACGCGACTGGGTAGCCAAATTCGTCGGCATACTCCAAGGCTTGCTCAGTGGTTTGAAAGCGTCTAGACGGCAATACACGAATACCGTAGCAGTCCAATAACTGAGCGGTTTGGGCACGGGAGAGTTTTACCAGTTCAGTTCCACTGGCTTCTTGAACCCACTCAGTGACCAATTCTTCGGCTTTATATCGGTCAACGTCGTCATATTCCACTGCAACGCCCTGCTCGGCGTCACGCCAGGCCCTATATTGAACCAACTCCGACAACACTGAGACGGCTCGTTCAGCGGAGGAGAATATCGGTAAGCCAGATTGCAGCGGTCCATTAGTTTGCTGCTCGGAGTTCTCTGCTCCGTCAGTGAATCGCAACTCACCACGTCCAATAATCGACGTTGGACTAAACGCCTCCTCCAACACAGCAGTAAAGGAGGCCATGATAGTAATTTCACTATCCCCTGCAGCGTCTTGAATCGCAAGAGCAAGTTGTGTCGCATCACCCTTATCTTGGTGCAAACCAGGCTGTATTAACACAATAATCGCATCAGCCTGACCAGCATCAATAGTATTTCGAATCGCTTCGGTAACATCTTGGGTGGTCTGTTGGCCGATAAGTGCAGTATCAAGTGTTCCAAGATCTTGAACATCAACAACTTCAAGGCCGGTACTGCGAGCGTTTTCGACCGTTAGACGATTGACTGCCGGTGCATTGCCAATGACGCTTAGGCGTGGACCGCGCGGCACCGGTTGACAGGCTAAAACCTGTAAAATGTCCATTAGCTCGGTATAACTATCCGTCTCAATAGCACCGGCTTGACGGAGCATGGACGGAACAGTTCCACGTGGCGCTTCAGTTGTTCGCGTTGCATGTCCTGGTGGAATACGTCTACCCATCCCGTGGGAGCGGGAAACGACTACAGGTTTATTGCGTGCCAGCCTGCGGACGATGCGCGAAAACTTTCTTGGGTTACCAAATGATTCCAAATACAACCCCACCGCGCTGGTATTTGGGTCGTCTTCTAAGTATTGCATTGCGTCATTACCTGAGACGTCAGCCCGATTACCAGCATTGATCACGGACGACACTCCTATGCCACGTTGTTGAGCAGCAGTAAAGAGCATGGCGCCAATCGGAGCGGACTGTGAAAACAGGCCTACTGAGCCTCGCTGCGGCAGATTCGGTGCGACCGATGCATTTAGACTAATCTTCGGATCCGTATTGATGATTCCTGCTGAGGCTGGTCCAATAACGCGCATGCCTTGACGACGTGCCACCTGTACAAGCCGACGCTGTTGAGCTAGCCCCTCTTCCCCATCGAAACCGTCAGTAACGATCAGCAGACCCTTGACAGAGTGGTCTGCACAGTCTTGAACAACCGCTGGGATCTGATCGTAAGGTACCGCAATGATCGCAAGATCAATCTGTTGAGGCACCTCTGATAGAGAACCACGAGAGATCATTCCGGCGATCTCTATGGCTTCTTTATTGATACCGTATACCGGATTCGGGTAGCCGCCTTCGATAATATTTTCCAGCAGGGCAAAACCGATCGAACCCCAATAACGTGAGGCTCCTATAACGGCGATAGATTTTGGGCGGAGGAGTTCAGCAACTGATTGAGCTTCAGCTCGGTGTTCCCTTGATTCCATGACATCTCGAACTTTGGCAGTTGGATCGATAGGAAATTCTACGACCACGACGCCATCTTCAAAGGATCTGGAGGTTTCAAAACCGGCGGCCTGAAAAACGGTGAGCATTTTGCGATTTTCTGGCAAAACTTCAGCTGTGAAGCTTCGAATACCGTTTTCTCTGGCGGCCGCAGCCAGATGCTCCATGAAAATTGAGCCCAGTCCGCGTCCCTGGTGCGCATCGGCGATATTGAATGCGACTTCAGCTTCGGTGGAGTCCCCTAGCCGGTCGTAGCGACCAATACCCATCAACTCGTCGCCCAATAGAATCACAAAAGCCACTCGGTCGACGTAGTCAACTACCGTGAAACGCTCGAGCTCTTTGGCTGAAAGCTGTGATTTATACGTAAAGTAGCGAAAGTAGATAGAATCTTGTGACTGGTCCTCGTGCATTTTCTGCAGCGCTTCGGCGTCGTTTGGGGAAACCGGGCGTAATCGTGCCGTAGCACCGTCGCGTAAAAGCACATCGGCTTCCCAGTGTGCCGGATATGGACGCTTGGTTTTCTGTTCAGCCATATAATTATCTTAAGCTACATTCGGGCCGTGAGAACCACGTGACAGGAAAGGTCAGATGTCTAAACGTTCCAAGAAATCGTCTGCTAACGCCAATGCCGCCCTTGTGCCGTTGGCAGATCAGAACATTACCGACATTGATGTCGCCTCCGAGATGGAGCATTCCTTCTTAGAGTATGCCTATTCAGTAATTTATACGCGCGCACTTCCCGATGCGCGAGACGGGTTAAAACCTGTTCAACGTCGGATCCTATACATGATGGACCAGATGGGTCTGACTCCGGACAAGGGCCATGTTAAATCGGCGCGTGTGGTAGGCGAAGTGATGGGAAAGCTCCACCCACACGGTGATTCTGCTATTTATGACGCCATGGTGCGATTAGCACAAGATTTCAACCTGCGCTTGCCTTTGGTAGATGGACACGGAAACTTTGGGTCTGTCGACGATGGGCCTGCAGCATCGCGCTACACTGAAGCGAAAATGTCGCCAGCGGCTGTAGCGATGACGGCCAATCTCAACGAAGATACCGTTGATTTTGAGCCCAATTACGATAACCAAATGCAACAACCGGCCGTGTTGCCGGCGGCCTTTCCCAATCTCTTAGTTAATGGGGCCGCTGGGATCGCGGTGGGGATGGCCACTAATATGGCCCCGCACAATCTTGGCGAAGTAATTGCTGCAGCCCGACATCTGCTGGTGGATCCTGAGGCTGAGACAAAGGCACTGATGAAGTTCGTGCCCGGACCAGATCTTCCGTCAGGTGCCCGCATTGTTGGACTCGATGGTATTAAAGAGGCCTATGAAACAGGACGGGGCCGTTTTACGATGCGCGCCACCGTTAACATTGAACAAGTCTCTGCGCGTCGTACAGGCCTGGTTATCACGGAACTTCCTTATGGTGTGGGGCCAGAACGTGTAATTGATCGACTCAAAGCAGCGGTAAATTCCAAGAAGGTCACCGGCATCGCCGATGTTATGGACCTTACTGACCGCAAAAACGGTCTGAAACTCGTGATCGAGTTAAAATCTGGTTTCAATCCCCAAGCTGTTCTCGCCCAGCTTTATAAACACACTCCATTAGAAGAGAACTTTGGGATCAATAATGTAGCTTTAGTTGATGGTCAACCTCAGACCATGGGGCTCAAAGAACTCCTAAACGTGTATGTAGAACACCGCTTGACCGTTGTTCGGCGGCGCACTGCACACCGGTTGGGCAAACGCAAGGATAGATTACATCTGGTCGAAGGGCTGCTACTGGCCCTTGTTGATATTGATGAGGTCATTGAGATTATTCGGACCTCTGATGACGCCGCAGCAGCACGTCAACGCTTAATGCTCGTATTCGATCTCACCGAGGTTCAAGCCAACCACATTTTAGAGCTGCGTTTACGCCAACTTACGAAGTTTTCCAGATTAGACCTGGAAACCGAACGAGATGAGCTCATTGCCGCCATTGAAGAGCTTGAAGCTATTCTGCAGTCAAATAGCAAACTCCGCGAGACGGTATCGAATGAACTCTCTGAAATAGCGGAACAATTTGGTGATAAACGCCGCACTAAGCTTGTAAAATCAGAAGATCTGGCGCCCACTGTGACAACCTCGTCTTCGAAAGCAGAACGTGCCGCTGCTGCATCGGCACTGTTAATACCAGATGAACCCTGCTGGGTCGTGCTCTCAGCTTCAGGACGTCTGCTGCGCACCAAGGATCGCACGCCCTTAAAAAGGCAAGGACGACGGCGACGCCATGATGTATATACCGCAGTGGTTGCCACCACAGCACGAGGTGAAATAGGCGCTCTCACAGATACCGGACGCCTCATTCGCCTCAACGCCGTTGACGTTCCGGCACTGACAGAATCTACTGCCACACCGGCTATGTCCGACGGGGTTAAAGCTACCGATTTTGTCACGCTACAACGCGGCGAAAAACTGATCACAATCGTGCCGCTAAATCAAATACTGGCCTTGGGCACTCGGAATGGAGTAATTAAACGGGTGCGTTATGACGACTGGCCATTAAACCAGGATGAGTTTGAAGCGATCACCCTTAAGGATGGAGATAAAGTTATCGGCGCCGGTGTTGCCGCCGCCGATGATGATCAACTGGTATTTATCACCGGTACCGGGCAATTATTACGCTTTGCCGCCGAGCTAGTGCGGCCTCAGGGGCGGGCCGGCAGCGGTATTGCTGGTATCAAACTCGTCGATCAAGACCACGCACTATCGTTTTCCGTTGCTAGTGCAGGACAGCTGGATGAAGCTGTCGTGGTCACATTCACTAGTACTGATGATGAGCTCTTGGATACTGCGCCGACAGCTAAGGTGACGCTGTTGACGGAATTTGCCCCCAAGGGTCGCAATACTCAAGGTTTACGAGCACACCGCATGTTGCGTGGTGAAACTGGTTTAGCTTTGGCATGGGCCGGTGTAGAACCATTGGCCTCTACATCGGGTGGGGTCTCGCGCGCCTTGCCGCAAGAGTACTCGGATCGGGATGCTTCCGGCATCATGCTTGACTCACCTATCGGTGTGATTGGTACTGGAGCGTCTCCACAACTTCCGACACCACAACAGGCCGCAGAGGAATCTGATTAAAGCTGCACCGGCGTCCCAACCTCAGCAAACCGTTGGTCATGGGTGACCATCACCGTGATCTTATCGGCCAGTGCGACTTTGAGATCTGCAATAAGTTGGGCCGCCTCATCAGCTCCCAGGTGGGCAGTGGGTTCGTCGAGAAGGACTACTTGAGCATTGGCCAATAGCGCTCGAGCTACAGCTACCCGCTGTCGCTGACCACCAGAGATAAAGTGACCTGACGGACCGAGTCGGGTATCAAGCCCGTTAGGTGTGTGGGCCAGCCAGTCGGATAATCCTACTGTGTCAAGAACTGCAAGCAGTTCCGCTTCGCTAGGCCGATGCTGCGGGTCTCGGGCTAACGCTAGGTTGCCACGCAGGGTGGAGTCGAATAGATATGCCTCCTGTGGGCACCAAGCCACATGTTGCAATGCCTTTGTGGCATTAGCAGTTGGCGCCGTCAACGAATAGGTTCCTGATTGCGGCCGCAAAAACCCTAACAGCACGGCCAAAAGGGTTGATTTGCCCGACCCTGATGGTCCGGTGACCACCACAAAGTCTCCTCTTGCCGCATGCAATGAAACTCCGTCAAGCACAACCGGAGCTTTGGCATCGTAGGATACCGTTACATTTTGCAGATCGATTGCAGAAATAGCGTCGTCGGGAGTCTCTTTAATATTGACCCAGTCGGTTCGCTGCAACTCAGACTCCTCGAGGAGAGGAAGCAGTTTACCCAACTGATGGTTTAGAGTACGTGCTTCATGGGTTGCCTGACTAAATAATCCAAATGGCTCGGCCATCGCTAACATCAACATGACTACCAAGGCTGTATTAGGTGCCGAAATGCCATGGCTGACGGCCACCCACATGGTTTGTACTGCCGCCCAGCCGGCAATTAACGAAGTCAGTCCCTCCCCTACCCCTGCTGCAATTGCGTTGCGTTTTAATGGTGCGCTGTTCTTCAGATCATTTCTTGCAAAGTCGTCGGCTGCATGGCCGCTCATTCCATTAGCTGCCATATCAGCTGCTGACATAAACAGCCTAGAGGTTGTTGCCACTACCGCTGTGCGGTGGTCCGCCAAGGCCGTACCTGTCCGAGCATCTATGGCACGAACCAGCAACGGCACCAAAATAAACGCCGCGATCCCGGCTACCGCAGCAGGCCACCAAGAGCCCGGGGCCATAAAAGCTACAATGCCGGTGGCCGTTGCCCAAGTAATAATAGCTGCCGGGATGGGCACAATCACGCGAGGAACTGCATCGCGCAACTGATCTATATCGGAGATAAGCACCGATAAGGCACCGCCAGATCGCGTAAGACGATTCCATTGAGTAGCCTGCGATCCGAGGGCATCCCAGACTCGCAGGCGGACTTTATTCGCCCAGGACAACACCGCTTGGTGGACGGCTAGCCGCTCAGCATAACGAAATACAGCACGCCCTGTACCAAAGAACCGGACGGCAACAATAACCGCTAGCAGGTATAAAATCGGCGGCTCATAGGCAGCCTGCACGATCAGCCAACCAGAGAGGGCAGATAATAAGCCAGCAGCCAGCAGCGCTGCCACTGACCATCCGATTCCGGCCCATAGCCTGCCCTGCTGTAATGGCATAATTTTTAACCAGTTACCAACACTAACCCGCTGTGTCCCCAACGTCGGTCCGGGCGCAGGGTCAGACACCGCTGGTTCCGGTAGCGTGGTGGTTCTTGGGGCATTGTCGGGCACTGGTACGACTACCGAGTTGCCGATGAGCTGATCGGCATCGGCATGTATAGCTGCGTCATGTGAGGCCACAAGCAACATGAGCTTCAATTGTGCGCCATTGGGTAGGGTACCTGCTGCTAGTTGTCGGACAACCCAACGGATCAAGCTTGCCGAGACAGCATCCAAATGGGCGGTAGGTTCATCAAGTACAACCAACCATGCTCGCTCATTGGAATTGACCGCGGCTGCTGCCATGAGCCGAGCCAAAACACGCGCAAAACCAAGACGTCGGCGTTCCCCAGGTGAAAGATCGTCAATAGAACGCGATTGGGCGCCGGGTATACCTGCTGACCGCAGTGCTGTGTCTACTAGTATTGCGGCCGCTGGAATGTTTTCAGTACTCAGATCTGCTGCAGTACCCCGTATAACCATGGTCAGTTCTTCACCAACGGACTCTGTTGCAAATGCTGGATGCTGACTTAGATACGAAATGGGCCGGTCCACTAAACCTGTGACGCTGCCGGAAAAGCATGCTTCGGTATCTCCCAGTAACCCCGATATTGCGCTTAACACTGTGGATTTTCCAGAACCAGAAGCATCCCCCAGCACGGTGTATTGTCCGGGCAGCATGCGCAGCGAATAATCTTGTACGACTGGGTCAAGTACTTCAACGTTGTATCGGGGTAGATAGGACTCATCCGTGTCAACCGATTGTGTCTTGTTCCGTTGAGCTTCAGCAAATTGTTGTGGCGTCAAATACTCTGGCCCCGCATAGGCTGGCTCAGCAATTTCATGCAGCGCCTTATACGAAATAGTGACGTCGTTGAGCTCCACGACGTCATCATGGGTGGTACCGGTATCTAAGAGGACTGCCATCGGCTTGGGTTGTGGGTGGTTTATCTGGGCGCGAGCACGTTTCAATGCATCCATACCGTCTTCTGAGGCGTGAAATGCTGAGCCAATATCACGGAATGGCAAATATACCTCCGCGGCTAGTGTTAACACCATAAGTCCGACGTATAGTTCCATAGAGCCATTTACTAACCTGACTCCAATGACTACTGCAATGATCGCTACAGATAGCGAAGCCAACAGCTCCAGAGCTAGCCCAGACATAAACGCTGCCTTGAGAGTGTTCATCGTGGTCCGTTGATAGTCATCTGAAACCCGTTGCAAGGATTTACGTTGCATCCCAGCCCGACGAAGCCCAACTAACACCGGCAGCCCTCGCGCCAACTCCAATAAGTGATGCGATAACTTATTGAGACCACTGGCGGCTTCATCAACGCGATGTTCAGTAAAACGGCCGATAAGAATCATAAAAAGTGGGATCAGTGGAATGGTCAAAACCAAAATCACGGCACTGATCCAGTCATGCAGCAAGATCCAACCGCCCAGACCGATGGGGATAATTAGGGCTGAGACTAACGCGGGTAAAAATTCTGTATAGTAATCGTCCAACCCATCCAGGCCTTTAGATGCCAACACGGTGTCTTGCCCGGCACGATCAGCATGGGCACCAGCTGATGCGAGACGATGGCGCACCAACTGCTCGCGCAATTGCTCTTTTTCACCAAGCGCTGCTCGAGTAGCAAATACTTGTTGTCCCCATGCTGCCCCACCACGAAGTAGTGCACCACAAAAGCCGAACGCTAGCGTGGCAATAAATTCATCACTCGTGGTGAATTCCTTCAGAGCGTCAACGAGCCCAGGTGCAGTACGCGGGGTATTAAACAATAAGTGCAATAATTGTGCAGCATCAGAAGCAGGCAGCGAGGCCGCCAGTTGACTGATGCCACGGGCCAGCGAAACGGCAAGAAGGATCCAGCCGATGAGCTTGATCAGTGCCAAGACGCCGAGCCCAGCCAGGGCTCGGCGTCCGGTTTTGGAAGTCGGCAGCTCAGGTATCAGACCGGCGTCACCACGGCTGCTTCAGGTATGTGTTGTTCGCCAATCCGATGACGGAACGTCCGGTAGCTCCACACACTATAGATCAGCACAATGGGTAAGAATATAGCAGTGACCACGGCCATAACCGTTAACGTATACGCCGATGAGGAAGCTGATTCGATTGTGAGGTTATAAGCCGAATCAATAGTGGATGGCAAGACGTTCGGGTATAGCGCCATAAAAATGGATCCGACACCAAACAAGATGAATACCACCATGCCTGTAAAAGTAAGTCCCTCTTTGCGGCGGTTTGAGCTCACCCAGGCAAAGATGAGCCCCACAACAGCTAGTACTAACATTGCTGACGCGCTGATCTTTGGATAATGCGCGGTGACCATGATCGCCCAAATGGCTGCTGGTAGCACGTAGAGCGGCAGGTAACGGCGCAACCGCTGGTTGGCTGCTTCACGAGGTGCACCAAGAGTCTTTAGGGACAAGAATGCCCACCCTTGTGCCAGTGATATACCGACAACGGCTAGTCCACCTAGCACTGCCCAACCGTTCAACCACGTAAACGGTCCACCGACGCGATCACCATATTCGTCTAGTGGCAAACCGGTAGTGGTTAGAGCAAGCATGGCACCGATACAAAAGGCTGCTACAAAGGAGCCACCTGCCATCATCCAGGTCCACATATTGCGTGCTGTCTGGCTGTGAGACTTACCGCGGTATTCGATAGACACCGCTCGCAATATGAGTGCTAACAGCGCAAAAGTCAGGGGAATATATAATCCGGCGAACATGGAGGCATACCAATGCGGGAAAGCAGCAAATGTTGCCCCTGCAGCGGTAATGAGCCAAACTTCATTACCATCCCAAACCGGACCAATAGAATTGAGCAGAACGCGTCGTTGGGACTCATTGCGTGCCCAGACCTTCATCAGCATACCGACCCCTAGATCGAAACCATCGAGCACCAGGTAGCCGATCCACAGTACAGCAATGAGAATAAACCACAACGTCGGAAGAAATTCCATGTTGTTTTACCTTTCAGATCCTGTTGTGGCTCGCATTAATATGCGAAGGACAACACGTCGGACGATGGCTGATCATGGTCGTCATCATCGCGTTCATCAGCCAAAAGTTCAGGCATACCTGCGGGATGACCACCCCTTGTATATCGCACTAATAACACAACTTCGACCACTAATAACAGGGCATATATCAGCGTCAGAACAATGAGTGAAAACACAATTTCCTCACCTGACACTCCAGGTGATACCGCAGCCGCTGTAAACTGCCATACTTGATCTACCCCCGTTGGATCAGGGTTTGGTGCAACCGTGAAAGGTTGTCGGCCCATCTCGGTGAAGACCCATCCCGCCGAGTTGGCGGCAAATGGTGCCAGGATTGAAAGCCAGGCCAGGTTCATCAGTGTTTTATCATGGGGCACCGTACCTTTGCGACCGATCCATAGCCCAATGCCGGCTGCTAGCGCTGCTAAGCCACCAAAGGTAATCATGAGTCGGAAACCCCAATAGGTGACTTCCATGATCGGCAGGTATTCGATTTCGCTCCCAGCCCTCTCGCCGTAGCGTGGGTCGTCTGGTAGGTGGGTACCATATTGTTCCTCATACTGTGGAATGAGGGTATTGACGCCTTCAACAGGAGTGGTGAAGTCATTATAAGCAAGAAACGACAACAGCCCTGGGATCTCAAAAACACCCACTACATCATCACAAGTTGTAGCTCCGTCGCTGTCCGCTCCGGCAACTGAAAGCACTGAGAAGCCTGTACCATCGTGACATGCCGCTTCGGCAGCAGCCATCTTGAGCGGCTGCTGTTGGATCATCATTTGTGCTTGAGCATGGCCGGTAAATGCCGTACCTAAAAAGGCGAATACAGCGATCCAACCGCCCCACCGAAATGATGCTCGCCAACCGCGGTAGTCTGCTTCATCACGAGCCTTAGAGCCGGTCGAGCCTACGACCACATAGCCGTTTTCGTCTACCGTATCGATGCCTTCTTTACGACGCTTCCACAGGTGATACCAGCCGATGCCGAACAGCATCGATCCGGCAACTGCCAACGCACCGAATATAGTATGAGGAAAGTGCACTAACAACGTTGGGTTCGTTAATACAGCCCATATGTCAGCCATTTCAGCTCGACCATTAACATATTCGATGCCTACCGGGTGTTGCATAAATGAATTAGCTGCCAGGATAAAGTAAGCAGATACGACAGAACCTGCCACTGCTAGCCAGAGCACTGTCAGATGAACCTTGGGACGAACCCTTCCCCAGCCGAAAACCCAGATGCCGATGAAAACTGATTCCAAAAAGAAGGCAATCAACGCTTCCATGGCAAGCGGGGCACCGAAGACATCGCCAACAAAGCGAGAGTATTCACTCCAGGCCATACCGAACTGAAATTCCTGCACTAAGCCGGTAGCAACCCCCATGATGAAGTTGATCATAAAGATCTTGCCCCAAAACTTGGTCATACGCAGGTAATGGTCTTTACCGGTTCGATGCCATGCGGTTTGCATGGCGACCAGCACGATACCCAGCCCAATCGTTAATGGCACCATCAAAAAGTGATAGACGGTCGTAATACCAAACTGCCATCGGGCTACCTCAAGAGGATCCATCAGGGTCCCTCCCCTTCACCAACACAAAAGCTACGGCTCGAAAGGCCATTGCGAGGATGTATCAAAACGAAAAGGTCATCCAGACTTATCGTTTTTCTACCGGTTGTAAAACAACCATTGCTCTCATAATAACCACATTTCTACACGATGTAGAAATCGTTGAGCTACGCCGCTAAACTAGAAACAGAAAATTCTTTCAAATTGAAAGGCCCGTCACATTGCAGCGGTTGGGGGCCTAATAAGTATGCCTAAAGAAGGGACGTCATTGGGCGAACTGGAACAAGCCATCATGAATCTATTGTGGGATGCCACCGAACCACTGACGGCAAATCAGGTCCGGGACGCATTGGCGCATCGCCAGGACGGCGCACCCGCGATCACCACGGTATTAACTGTGCTTGGCCGGCTAAGCAAAAAAGGATTTGTGACTAAAGACTCCTCAAAACGGCCCCATGAGTTCGCGTCAGCTACTAGCCGCGAAGACCACACCGTACAGCTCCTCAACGATGTGCTGGGTTCGGCTGTAGATAAGCACGCAGTACTGGCACGCTTTATCGGGGGCATCGACCCGTCTGACGCTCAACAAATACGCTATCTTTTGCAAACTCGTGAAAGCTAACGCCAGTACGCCCGGAGACCCATGCTTACGCCCTATTTTCTTGCGGTGTTGGCCGTAATACTGGCCTGGCCGGCTCCCCTATGGCTACAGCGAGCAAAATGGCCCTCACGTGCACCTGGTGCAGCACTTATCCTCTGGCAAGCCATCGGCATCAGTGGTGGCCTAGCTTTAGTTACCGCACCACTGACGTGGGGACTGCAACCGTTCGGCTCTGGAATTTTCTCCGCCGGTGCTGAACTTTGGCGAACATTCAATGCCCAGGGCTTCTACGGGCTAGTCTACGATACCCGCTGGGACCCATTAGGTTTAGCAGCCGTGACACTGGGCTGCATTCTTTTTGGACACTTAACCTTGGTCTTACTCCACACCACATACCTGACGTTCAGTCAGCGAAAAAGGCATCGCGAATTCGTTGATGTTCTATCAGCTTCCCTACACGATGACGCATACGGCTCAACAACGCCCCCAAACTGTCCTGCCAGCACACGTGTGCTACCAGTAGAGCATCCCCTCGCCTACTGCTTGCCGGCGATAAATAGTCCGATCACAGTTGTCTCTACTGGTTTACTCAATCAGCTGTCTTCGAAACAATTGGCAGCGGTTTTAGCCCACGAATCCGCGCATCTAACGCAACGCCACGATCTACTACGACTGGCTTTCCAAGCCTGGCATAAAGCCGCACCCTGGCTACCCGCTACTAGTACTGCAGCCCAGGAGGTCACCGAGCTAACGGAAATCTTGGCCGATAATGTGGCACTCAGCCAACACACTCGTCAGGATCTCGCCGCTGCTGTGGCGCATACTGTTGGTACTTCAGCGCAGCAGAACCTCGACGATCCCACCAGAGTTTCACCACTGGACCCAGCTAAGCCCGCCCGTAGAGTCACACGACTAACCGAATCTTTGCAGCCATTGAGTTCATGTAGAGTGAGTTTGGTGATAATAGCAGCTGGACTACTAGTATTGGTGCCTGCCGTAATTAGTTTGATCTAACTAAACACCCGGCAGATAAAGCTACGACCAAAATATGCTAGAAGGATACGCTTCGGAGCACGAATCGCGCTGATACATAATCCACGCTAAGCTCGGTAGCTGTGACAACTCAAAGTTTGGGGCGATAGCTGCCAATTTTGAATGTAAACAGACAGAAATGGACAGTCCAACGTGAGTTCTAATGCGGTTTCAATTCACCACAATGCGGCATTACTTTCTGTGGTAGAAGTGACCGCACCGGTGGAAGTTACCTCCGATATGATCGATGACCGTCTCGCAACCGTGCTTAAACGACTGCGACTTCCTAAACGTCTGCTGCAACGGGTGGCTGGTGTTCGCGTTCGTCGGATGTGGGAGGAACCACAAGATTATATTAACGGCGCTGCACAAGCCGGCGTAAAGGCTCTAGCTGAGGCAGGTATTTCTCCGGATTCCATCGGCTTACTTATTAACACGTCTGTCACCCGAAGCCAATTAGAGCCTGCCGTTTCTGCTCAAATCCACAACACTATGGGATTAGCCTCTTCAGCCACCAATTTTGATATTACGAACGCCTGCCTTGGCTTTGTCAACGGTATGGACCTGGCGGCAACGCTAATTGATGCCCGACAAATCGATTACGCGGTCGTCGTTGCTGGTGAGGATGCCAAGAATGTACAAGAAGCGACTGTAGAAAACCTTCTGTCAGATAAGACAACGCGCGACAATTTTATGCAACAATTCGCGTCGCTAACTTTGGGGTCTGGAGCTGCAGCAGCAGTGCTAGGACCCGCAGATAGACACCCAGAAGGCCACCGTATTTTACGAGGCGTAACTCGTGCTGGTACTTCATACCACAACCTGTGCCACGGCAATCATGACGGCATGTACACGGACTCAGGCGCACTGTTAGAAAATGGCCTGGAACTAGTTATGGACGCTTGGAATGACACACCGGCCGACTGGAACTGGCAGAATATGGACCGGTACATCACCCACCAGGTTTCCCAAATGCACACCGATGCGATTATCAAATCGGCAGGGCTCGACCGGAAAAAAATCCCGACTACCTTTCCAGAATTAGGCAATATTGGTCCGGCAGCGCTTCCTATCACATTGGCTCGAGAGCTCGAGACACTGAAAGTAGGCGACCGAGTGCTGACCATGGGCGTTGGCTCTGGACTCAACGTTGCAATGTTAGAAATTGAGTGGTGAACCGCTACCAATGATTCCTTCCCAACCGGCAACCTACCCACACCAAGTCGTAGACCCTGCGAAACTGCCGGGATGGGATTCTCGGTGGTCACGACTCGTCAACGTCGCAACTACCGACGGAACGCGTCAATTCCACGTACTAGATACAGCCGCAGTACTAGAAGAAAGTGGCATTGATCCACAGCACGTTGATGCCATTATCGTTGCCGTGCACGGCAACCCCACCTGGTCGTATTTGTGGCGAAATATTGCACAAGCAAGCATCGACGCCGCTCACGGCAAAATCGATCTGGGCCCTGGTTGTGGTCGAGCGCCAATTATCCGGGTTATCGCACCAGATCAATTAGATATGGGGTTTTCGCAGCGCTTACAGCACTCGTCGTTGCCTTCAACAAAGAGTAAAACAACCACCTATCGCACTGTTGACCAGCGAATTCACGATCTAGATGCCTTATTGGCACAGATACTCGAGGCAGATTCCGACACCCCCATATTTACTTTGGGCCACGACTGGGGCGGCGTTGTCTCACTGGGATGGGCTTCGAATACCACGCTTCGAAGATCAGGCTCAGGACTAGATCCGGTTGGCATGATCTCGTTGAATACCGCGGTGTGGCACGACGAAGCCACAAGCATTCCTGCCCCACTGCAAGCTGCGCTTGCCGGCCCTGTGCTGCCCAGTTCAACCGTAGTAACTCCAGCCTTTCTCAACACCGCGCTTGGATTAGGGCACCCAGCCCTGACCGAAGATATCAAGCTGGCTTATAAAGCTCCATATTCTAATTCAACCCACCGAGGCGGTATCGGGGGCTTCGTCGCCGATATTCCCGTTTCTGAGGGCCATCGCTCCCGAAGCGCACTTCGTCAAATAGCCACCAGCCTGAGCGTCACGGACAAACCAGCACTTCTGCTGTGGGGAGCAAAAGACCCGGTTTTTATAGATCGCTATCAACACGATTTGGTTCATCGGATCAAAAACCTGGATCTTCACCGATATGAAACCGCAGGGCATTTAATAGCAGAAGACCGGAATATTGCAAAGCCTATTCTGGGATGGCTCCGTCAACAACTGAGCGGTCCCATCGACCCCACATCGGATCCGACAGCTACGGGCGGCTCGAGTGCAGTGGGAACCTACACTCCCCTATGGACCTACTTGGATCGGTGGGCCGATTCGTCCGAAAAAGCCCTGGTCGATATGACTGTAACCGACCGAGATGGCAGCCCCTTTAAAGTGTCCTGGTCCAGACTATCGACAATAGTCGACGCGATGGCCATAGGGCTACGAGCAGCTGGGATGCGTCCAGGAGACAGAGTCTCGATGTTGGTCGAGCCTGGCCGCGATCTAACAGCAGCGCTCTACGCTGTATTACGAGTAGGTGGTGTAGCCGTAGTGACCGATGCCGGATTGGGCGTTGGTGGCATGACTCGTGCTATTACTACAGCAGCCCCGCAGTGGATTATCGGAGAAGTACCAGGTTTAACCCTGGCGAGACTCGCCAATCTGCCCGGTAAACGTCTAAGTGTCCAAACAATGGGCCCGATCGCTAGACGCAGCTTAGGGTTGACAGGGTCTTTGTACAGCTTTGCCACTACATACGCTGGGCAAAAATACCAACCGATGGCTTCACATCCGCACCCAGAGCCCTCCGATGACGCAGCTATACTGTTCACATCTGGCTCTACCGGACCTGCCAAAGGCGTGCGATATACACATCAAAAACTGTCCGCGCTGGTTCAGCGTATTCAAACAACGCTTAACGTTTCCCCCGGTTCTAGCCTCCTGGCGGGTTTTGCACCGTTTGCCCTATTGGGGCCGGCTATCGGTGCGACATCCGTGACCCCAGATATGTCGGTTACGAAACCAGCAACACTAACCGCGACTGCTCTTGCCCAAGCCGCCATTGCTGGCGATACCACCGTGATGTTTGCTTCACCGGCTGCGCTCCGCAATGTAGTTGCCACAGCTAGCCAACTCAGCCACGAACACCGGATAGCTTTAGAGCGTATTTCCATGCTGCTTTCTGCTGGAGCACCAGTCCCTGTAGATCTCATGGATGAAGTCCTAGAGCTTGTGCCCAATGCAGAATTTCACGCTCCATATGGTATGACTGAATCGCTTTTGATCTCCGATATCGATCACCACACACAACACGCTATTGCTACACAAGACGATCGCGGTGTGTGCGTTGGAAAACCCTTAGATGCCGTGCGTTTAGCCATGGCACCACTAGATTTCTATGGCCGTCCTGGCGATGTCATTCTGGAAGGTGACGAGGCTAAAGGAAAGCTTGCCGAAATAGTAATTTCTACCCCGCATATGCTAGCGGGCTACGACAAGCTATATGATACGAACCGGCAAACCCGACCTGATGTGGTCGATGGGCTGCAATGGCACCGGACAGGTGATATTGGGCATCTCGATGCCCAAGGTCGGCTATGGATTGAAGGACGAACCCAGCATATCGTGACACCTCCAACCGGTGCTCTTGGTCCTGGCGGTCCAGAAGATGACATCCAAAGACTATCGCAGATAAACCGGGTGGCTATAGTCGGTGTGGGACCCGTAGGTACCCAAGCTATTGTGGCAGTAATCGAGCCGCACGATTCTTCGATCAAGCCTGGTTTAGCACCCACTCAGCTTACCGATGCAGTTCGAGCAGCAACGACCATTGAACTAGCTGCCGTGTTGGTCACCAACGACGTACCAGTAGATATCCGGCACAACTCAAAAATTAATCGACCTGCATTAGCCAGATGGGCATCACAAGTGCTTGCAGGTGGAAAGGTTCCTGTCCCGAGATGACTGTGTTGCAGTATGTTACTGAAGATTTTACCGGGTATAACGTTTTAGTTACTGGAGCATCGGGAGTACTGGGCTCTGGTGTAGCTCAAGCCCTTCGTGATGCAGGTGCTAACGTCACGGTTCTGCAGCGTTCCGCGTCAGGGCTTGACGGGATTCGAGAAATTCGTGGATCAGTCACTGATAGTGAAGCTGTATCAAAAGCCGTTGAAGGCGTCGACTCAGTGATACATATTGCAGCAAAGGTCTCCGTATCAGGGCCCTTAGAGCAATACCAGCATGTCAACGTTGAAGGAACTCGCACCGTGCTGTCAGCGGCGCAAGAAGCCGGAGTAGCTCGCTGGATACATATTTCTTCGCCTTCAGTGGCACACGCTGGTCATTCAATTATCGGAGCTGGCGCTGAACCTGCTGATCCGCAAGCTGCACGTGGCCATTACGCTGCAACGAAAGCAACCGGCGAGTTGCTTGCTTTAGCCGCAGATAGCTCTGCATTCCGTGTCCTTGTGCTTCGACCTCATCTTATGTGGGGGCCCGGCGACACACAACTAACAGAACGTATTATTGATCGTGCTCGCCAGAACCGGCTACCTTTGCTGGACGGCGGAACAGCACTGGTGGATACGCTGTTTTCTGTCAATGCCGTCGAAGCCGTAGTTGCCGGGTTAAAAGCCGTGGATACTGTTCACGACGAAGCCTTGGTACTGACCAACGGACAACCACGACCCATTGGCGAAATGATACGGCGTATCGCCCGGGCTGGTGGGGCCAAGGAACCCGTCCTGAATATCCCCTCCTGGGTCGCCAAAGCCGCCGGTAGTGCCTTCGAGAGGCTTTGGGATGCTGACAAACGCGGAGACGAGCCCCCTATTACACGTTTTCTAGCCGAACAGATGTCTACTGCTCACTGGTTTGACCAACGACGCACCCAAGAAGCGTTGGGTTGGAAGCCGAGAATAACACTGAATGAAGGCTTCCAACTAACCGGCCAGTATTACAACACTTAGGCATCGATCTCTTGGCGGTCAATTTCCTCAGCGCCAGAAATAATAAAGTCCCGGCGTGGCGCCACATGACGTCCCATCAGTAATTCAAAGATTTCCTCAGCTTTTTCAAGTTCTTCGATGTTGACTCGACGTAGCGTACGGTGCTGAGGGTCCATAGTGGTTTCCGCCAATTGGTCTGCATCCATCTCGCCTAGGCCTTTATACCGTTGGATAGGCTGTTTGATCTTCCGATCTTCAGTTTCAAGACGCGACAATAGGGCCTGTAGTTCGTCTTCAGAATACGTATAATGCACATCGTTAGTTTTCGACCCTGGATTGATAACCTCAACACGGTGTAACGGTGGAACAGCAGCATATACCCGGCCAGCTTCGACCATTGGGCGCATATACCGAAAGAATAAGGTAAGAAGCAGGGTCCGGATATGGGCACCATCCACGTCAGCATCAGTCATCAAAATGACTTTGCCATAGCGGGCAGTTTCCAGGTCGAAGCTGCGACCCGATCCCCCGCCCACGACTTGGATGAGAGCTGATGCCTCAGCATTACTCAGCATTTCACCAACGGAGGCCTTTTGAACGTTGAGTATCTTACCTCGTATCGGCAACAGTGCCTGATAATCAGATGAGCGGGCTAATTTAGCTGTGCCCAAAGCTGAATCACCTTCGACGATAAACAGCTCCGTATTTTCAATATCTGTCGACCGGCAGTCAGCTAACTTAGCAGGCATCGACGAGGTCTCTAAAGCAGTTTTGCGGCGTTGGTTTTCCTTGGCCGTGCGGGCCATGATCCGTGACTTCATTTCCGCAACGATCTTTTCCAACAAGCCGTCTACTTGTTGTTTGACGGCGCGCTTGCGGGAATTCAACGTTTCGGTCAGCTGATCGGTGACCACTTTAGAAACAATCTGTCTTGCTGCGGGGGTCCCCAGTACTTCCTTAGTCTGGCCTTCGAATTGTGGCTCGGCTAACCGTACGGTCACAATTGCTGTTAGTCCGGCCAGAATGTCGTCCTTCTCGACACGGTCATTGCCGGCTTTAAGGCGACGCGCATTATTTTCTACCGCCTTTCGAAATACTCTGGTCAATGCCTGCTCGAACCCCGTGTTGTGCGAGCCGCCCTTGGGCGTAGCAATGATATTGACAAAACTTTCGATTTTGGTGTCGTATCCGACATCCCACCGCAGAGCCACATCAACTTCGCAGGTACGTTCAACGTCTTTCATTTGGGCTTGGCCGGATGCATCGAGTACAGGCACACGTTCTGTAAAGTTGCCTTCGCCGTGCAGACGCCAAACGTCGGTTACTGGGTTCAGTTGGGAGAGATAATCAACGAACTCCGATATACCTCCGTCATATTGGAATATTTCTTCATGGGGCCCATTTTCGCCTGCAGTACCAGGTAAACGGCGTTCATCACGTATCGTGATCCGCAGGCCGGGCACTAGAAAGGCAGTTTGACGTGCCCGTTGTTCCAACTCGGCATATAAGAAGGCTGCATCCGGTGTAAAGATCTGGCTGTCTGCCCAATAACGAACTTTCGTGCCGGTTAAACCCCGTTTGGCTTTACCTACAACATCGATTTCAGTTCCAGGCTCTATCGGCTCAAATTCTGCGTCAACACGGGGCTGGCCTTTGTCATAGAACTTACCTGGTTTACCTCGCTTGAAACTCAGCTGATGGACCTTGCCACCCCGAGTCACCTGAACGTCAAGTCTTGCTGACAATGCATTGACGACGGCTGCCCCAACACCGTGGAGTCCCCCTGCAGCAGCATAGGATTGTGAACCGAATTTCCCCCCGGCATGCAGTTTCGTGAATACAACTTCAATTCCGGTCAGGCCCGTACGTGGTTCAATGTCAACAGGAATGCCACGTCCGTTATCTTCAACTTCGACAGAACCATCGGAAAATAGTGTGATAGTAATCGACTGACCATACCCGGCCAGCGCTTCGTCAACAGAGTTGTCAATAATCTCCCACAAACAGTGCATTACTCCCCGAGAATCGGTCGACCCGATATACATTCCGGGGCGCTTGCGCACAGCTTCCAACCCCTCGAGAACGGATAGGTTCCTTGCGCTGTACTCGGTTTGTGTGACCACGTGGTATTTGACCCTTTCAGAAGAAGGTTGAGTCGCTATACAGTAATGGCAGTGCTGCCAGCATTACCGGGCGGATTACCGGCGGTTAGATATTAGCAAGAATAGCGGCTTTGTGAGCAATTTTTGGGATGCGTGCTTTTCCAGCACTGTGGTTCGACTGGTGCCATAATGCTGTTTCGCCTGGCGCGGAGGCTAATGATCAGATCTTTGTCTTGCGGCGCTGAGATGGCACGATAGATCCATGTATTCCAACGTTGAAGGTACGCTCTGTTTGCCAGTGGCAACATAGCGCTTTCGGGCATAAAACATATGTTTGGTACGTTGTTCTACACAGGAATGAATAAACCTGTCAGGATGGAAGGACCAACCTACAGAGTTTGGACCGAAATTAGGAGGCCCAATGTCCACGGCAACTAGTCTTGAGCAACCTACCCTCAACGCAGCCGATCGTTGTGACCGTTGCGGAGCCCAAGCTTACGTTCGTGCAGTACTACCATCGGGTGGCCAACTGTACTTCTGCGCGCATCATGCACGCCAGGTTGAAGATAATCTTCGTCCTCAGGCCAGCGTGTGGCAAGACGAAACTAACCGCCTTGAAGAAGAGCGTTCAACAAGCTTGTAGGTTGTAGTATGTGGCAATCCCCTAGCAGATAGCAATGCCGCAAAGCAGTTACGACAGTTTTATTTATTGGGCCGGTTCCCGCGTTAGGGATCCGGCCCAGGTTTTTCTGAATACGATCTGAGAATGGCTTGGTCGCAAACAGTCTATTGATGCCATTAAAACTCTAACGGCCGTTGTACTCCTGGAAAACTGGGGGACAACGGCCGTCAGTGTGTGGAATTATTTCTTTATCCTCAGCTTAGCCGTTTACTCGAGATAGTCTCGCAGTACCTGTGAGCGTGATGGGTGGCGCAACTTAGACATTGTCTTCGATTCAATCTGGCGAATCCGTTCTCGGGTGACACCATAAACTTTACCGATTTCGTCAAGGGTCTTGGGCTGACCATCGGTTAGTCCAAAACGCATAGCAACTACACCGGCTTCGCGTTCTGACAAGGTATCCAGGACGGAGTGCAGTTGTTCCTGTAGGAGTGTGAACCCTACGGCATCAGCCGGCACAACAGCCTCAGAGTCTTCGATTAGATCGCCGAATTCGGAGTCTCCATCTTCACCCAGCGGGGTGTGTAGCGAGATGGGTTCGCGACCATATTTTTGCACTTCAATGACTTTTTCCGGAGTCATGTCCAGTTCAGTCCCCAATTCTTCTGGGGTAGGTTCACGACCCAAGTCTTGCAACATTTGCCGTTGGACACGTGCCAGTTTGTTAATGACCTCGACCATGTGAACCGGTATACGAATTGTGCGAGCTTGATCTGCCATCGCACGGGTAATCGCCTGACGAATCCACCATGTGGCATACGTGGAGAATTTGAAGCCCTTGCTGTAGTCAAACTTCTCTACTGCACGAATTAGACCCAAGTTGCCTTCTTGGATGAGGTCAAGAAAAAGCATACCTCGACCGGTGTAGCGTTTGGCGAGCGAGACTACCAGACGTAGGTTAGCTTCCAGCAAATGATTCTTGGCGCGCCGACCATCCGCAATTACAAGTTGCATGTCACGGCGCAAACGTGGATCGGTATATTCCTCTGTTTTAAGCTTGTATTCAGCGTACAAACCCGCTTCAATACGAGTGGCTAAATCAACTTCTTCTTCGGCATTTAGCAGCGCAACTTTACCAATTTGTTTTAGGTAATCTTTGACAGGGTCGGCTGTAGCACCGACAATGTTGAGCACCCGCTGCTGTGGTGCGTCTTCTTCCGTTTCTGAAACGACAAAGCCACCGGCTTTTTCGGTGGATTCCACATCGGGCCGTTCTGGTCCTGCAGTCTCTTTGATTTCGACTTCAACTTCGTCTTCGCCGACAGTCTCCTCAGTTTCATCTGAGTCGACTTGGACCTCTTCGCCCTCTTCTTCGACATCCAAGGTTTCTTCGTCTAAGACTTCGTCGTCTTCTACGAGATCAGAATCAGTAGTAGCCGCTGTTTCTTTCTTACCATTCTTGGTAGCAGCTGCCTTTGCTGCAGTCGCCTGTTTTGGAGTAGTAGTCACTCAGGTCCTTTCCTCATTGGCAGCCGTATGAGTAACGAGCTCACACACGATCAACACGCCTATGACCCTGTCAAATCCGTGTTTGAATAATCTTTGTTCCCGTCGGTGCACATTTGGTGGCCGACCGTTGCAAGATCCACGTATGCAGGGTCTCTAGTATGTGTAACGTGCTAGGTTTTGGTTTTGTTCCCACCTTGATAAAAAACTTTGTGACAAGTTTTCCACACAGCCGTTAGACCAGAACATTATGCCACATGATGGCGATGAATTTTCACCGTGACCGTTTTCGTCACGCGGCGTGCTGCGGGCTCCAAGCGCTTTCCGTTCTTGTGGCCCAGCCGGCAACCTTTCCGTCACGAAGATATCTTTCAAGCGTGATTAGCAAGTACTCCGCCGGGTAATGCTCACGGGCCTGTTGCACATAGTTCATAGCGATACTACCTCGACCTTTGATCCATTCAATCCATACTAATATGCCTGCTACTACCCCACCGGTTTGGACATCGGCAAGTGGTAACAACTGATGACACAGCCGTTCTAACTGACCTACACGGTGCCAGTCCGGTCCACGGTCTGACTGTCCGTACATGGCGTCTTTGACGGCGACTCCATCCGGAACACTTTTTTGTAGATTGGCAACCGCCCCGATTTGTGCCGGAAAACGGTCCAATGTAAGCATTCCACGAATGGCCGTAGTGGTATCGAAACAGGCTAAAGCCTGTACCGCTTCACGTACCTGAGGATGTACCAGTGACGTTAGCATGTCAGCAACGTGTCTGGAATCCAGCATACGTGGTCCATTCGAAACGTTATCATCCCAGAGTTTGAGCCAATTTAATACAAGCTTGGGACGGTTCGCTAAGACGTTGTGGTTCTTGGGTTGCAATGATTGTCCATCTTGTACAGGAGGAAATATCAGCTGCCGTACCTTTCCGGCGGCATGAACGGAGGTTACTCGTTGGGGGTCCAGAGTTCGAAACATCTGGGTTAGTTCTGGGTTTCCCACATCTCGACCTTGAACTGCACAATCCGTGGTGGCAGCACAGCGCAAATGCCACAGCGTATCGTGATGAATGAACCACGATTCTTCAACTGGAATCTGTTGTATCCGGAATTGAGCGGCAATTATCGAATTAATGGATCCTGCGACGGACAGGGCCTGTTGATCTGATACTGTCACATTGTCAGGCAGATAGACCACAACACAAGAAGTCGTCGATGGTTCTTTTGCCATCAGCTGGCTAACGTACCGCCCAGTATCAAACATCTGCAATTCTTGAGCTTCGGTCAGCCCTAAATCCATATATGTTACGCATTCTGGCGTATCGGAGCGCAACATATATTGCAACGATTCGGGGAGGTCGCAGCGGACTACTGTGGACAATTGTTGGCCTGCAAGCGCTACAACAATAAAAGAGTTTTTTGGACGAAAGCCTAATGTGCACTGGACATAAGCCAGTAAATCTTCTGGCGAGGTCGCCCGAACGGAATTGGCTGCAGGGTTTTTATCAGCGGACGATTTTTGGGGCGACGGCGTGAAGTCAGAATCGACATCTGAGGTTTCGGGCTGCTTGAAATGGCTAGGTTCTGAATTTTGGTTGTGAGACAACATGATCCCAGCATGAAACAACTGCCCGAGTTATGGTGGCGCTCGCTGGCTAAATGTGGATGACTTTAGTCGTCATCGTCATCTGCTTCGTCACGATCATCATCTTCTGCGTCACCGTCTGACTCATCGACCACATACCAGAAAACATCAGGCTCGGTGTCTGCACGTGAGGGCCGCATCGGGTCTTTAATAGTTCCCTGGGTGCCTAAAGAGCCAGTAAGTTCTAAAGCGTCACGCTCGTCTGCATCAAGTCCTGCAGCATCCTGCTGAGCCTGACCGCTGAGGTAGGTTTCAACTACGGAGCCAATCTCTTCGGCATCAGGTACGTGTTCATCAGGGCGTAGTAACAGACTACGCGGCCGGCGTTCTTGGGCGTATTGATCAAATTGCTCCTCCAGTCGCTCCAGCATCGAAGCAATTTCGGGACGGTGCTGAACTTGCGCATTGATTTGCTGTTCTACTTCACGCCCGGACTCGCGCAATTCCTCGGTAGGCAACATCAAGTCCATAGCTGCCCCCACATACTCCAGCCCTGCTACGGCAGCTTGCGGATACGTAGCATCGGCGAGGTAATGGGGCACATGCAGAGTATAACCGCTGACTTGACGTCCGGCTTCTGCGGCCCGTAGCTCCAAAAGTTGCGCCGCACCAGCAGCAACCCGGCCCTTTGGCGCCCAGGTAGTTAGCCCAGCTATTAGTTCTTCAGCTGTACCGTGGGTAGAAACGCCCAGCGGACGGGTATGAGGCACCGGCAATGGCATGGCGTCAACAAAGCTAATCAAACCAATATCTAGTTGCTCTATTAGAAGCATCACAGCAGCAACAAAACGATCCCATTGATAGTCGGGTTCAGGTCCACTGAGCAGCAAAAACGGCTGTTGCATCTGATCTTTTACCAAATGCAGCTCTAGCGCAGGGGCTTCATAGTCGGAAAAGCGCTGCCCGTCGAAGCGTAATTGTGGCCGCCTTGCACGATAATCGAGCAACTGATCTATATCAAAAGTCGCCAGTCGCTGATGATCTAGTCGCTCTAATAACGCATTTTCAATTTGCGTTGAAACGTTTCCGGCGTCTAAATAACCCGAAAACACCACGACGAGATCCAGGTTATGGATTGCACGGGAATCTTCTTCAAATGACGCAGTTCCCGATAATAGCCGCCTCGCCCACGAAGACATGGAGATAAGATCAACTGGATCAAGCATGCGGACTCCTCCAAATTATGGTCAGCAAAATGCCGTATAGATGCTCACCCCGACAACAATAAGTCTGGGTCACTTATTCCGGGACCTATTTATTAGACCGTCGTTATGATGGAGATGCTATGCAATTTTCCGCTGTATCTCCAAGGATGTGATCTTGTGGCCGAAAACGCCGCTTCCAATGGGTTTATTGGACAATTCACCACAGAACTAACTACCGCCGCGCCCTCCGACCATGCTGAAGCACTGGTCATTGGTGTAGAGGCTACCGACGACGGTCCGGTGATTACCGCTCCAGAACTGGATGACACAGCCGTGACGTCACTACAGAACCAGCTTGAAGCCCTTGGTGTTAAGGGCACTGCCGACGAAGTTACCCGCCTTGCTGGTTCTGTCACCGATTTTGACGCCAAGGTTGTTGTATTAACTGGCTTGGGCTCCAATGAGGCCCCAGCACAGGGCAGCCCTGTATTGGATGCCTCCAGCCCAGGTACTATTTCAGCCGAAGCCTTGCGCCGTGCGGCCGGTGCGGCCACCGCCAAACTCAGTGATATCTCTGAAATCACCTTGGCGCTCCCTACTGACAGCGCTGCCCGGTTAACTGCAGTTGCTGAAGGGGCCACCATCGGTACCTATTCTTTTGTCGGGTACAAAACTTCAGAAGATGACAAAGCAAAAACTCATGACACGGTGCTGAAGTTTATTACCTCGATTGCCGAGGCCGACGAACTTGTAAAACGAGCCGGTGTCGTAGCTCGTGCGACGTTTATCACCCGTGATCTGGTAAACACTGCACCCTCACACCTCTTCCCTGGCACTTTTGCTGATGAAATCGAAGCTTTGGTAGCAAACTCTAAGGTTGAAGCCACCGTATTGGATGAGGAAGCACTGGCTGAAGGCGGTTTCGGCGGGCTGCTCGGCGTAGGACAAGGCTCAGCAAATCCACCACGCCTAGTAAAATTGGACTATCGGCCAGAAAATGCCAAAGGCCACGTCGCTTTAGTCGGTAAGGGAATTACCTTCGATAGCGGTGGCATTTCGCTCAAGCCTGCAGGGTCAATGGAAACTATGAAATCCGATATGACAGGTGCCGCCACCGTCGGTGCTGTTGTACACGCGGTGGCAGAACTGGGATTAGATATCCATGTGACTGGCTGGCTGGCTATGGCTGAAAATATGCCGTCAGGCACAGGTATTAAGCCTTCTGATGTCTTAACGATACGAGGCGGTAAAACCGTAGAGGTGATGAATACTGATGCCGAAGGCCGTCTTGTATTAGCTGATGCGCTCGTGGCTGCCACGGAAGAGAACCCCGACGTTGTAGTAGATATTGCTACCTTGACTGGGGCGGCCATGGTCGCGCTGGGGGTACGTACGACCGGGTTGATGGGGCGCGATGATGTTCGAGCAGAGCTCTCTGCGGCTGCCGCCACCACTGGCGAAATCGTAGTGGAACTGCCAATCCCAGAAGAAGCACGTGCCGGTTTCGATTCTAACGTCGCAGATATGAAGAACACCGGTGAACGCTTTGGTGGTATGCAAGGGGCAGCAGCATTCTTGCGTGACTTTGTCGGTGAAACTCCCTGGGCACACCTGGATATTGCTGGACCATCTTTCAATGAGTCCAGCCCGCGTGGTTATACACCTAAAGACGCGACTGGAGTCATGGTACGAACCCTCATTGAATTCGTCGACCAACGCATCAATTTATAGCCCACGTATGAAACCGGTTGGGCCGGCCTTTACCGATGGCCCAACCGGTTTTTGTAACACCTAAACTCTTGCTGTCAATATTTATGCTGTGTCGACAAAAGTTAATGTGGTACAGGTTATGGGACAACAGTTGAAGGAAGCTATACAGTTAAGGGCAAGTGTCCAGATACTGGCCTGGTAACTCCAGGAAACCAAAAACTTTCGGACGCATGGTTGGAAACCTTTACGAGGACGACTGCGGGGCGAACCTCCGCAAAGATGAGGAGCATCAATCGTGACTGAAACCGCTACAGAATTCGACGTACTAATTCTCGGCGGTGGCTCCGCCGGTTATGCCGCTGCCATACGCGCATCACACCACGGGCTCTCTGTTGGAATTATTGAACGGGATAAGCTTGGTGGTGTTTGTCTCCACTATGGTTGTATTCCAACCAAAGCATACTTGCACGCAGCAGAAGTTGCCGACGCGGCCCGCGGCTCTGAGACGTTCGGGGTCAAGGCCACTTTTGATTCCATCGATATGGCTGCGGTACGCGACTACAAAGACAAAATTGTCGAAGGCAAGTTCAAAGGGCTTCAAAGCTTGCTCAAAATGCGCAAAGTAACAACTATCGCTGGCAATGGGCGTCTGATATCTGAAAATCAAATTGATGTTGATGGAACCGTCTACACCGGTAAACACATCATTTTGGCTTCAGGTTCAGTTTCCAACACCATGGGTCTCACCATTTCTGACCGCATCATTACTTCCACCGAAGCTTTACAGCTTAACTACACCCCGAAGTCCGCCATCGTTCTAGGCGGTGGGGTCATTGGCTCCGAATTCGCTTCGGCGTGGAATTCCTACGGCGTCGAGGTGACCATCATTGAGGGTCTGGATTCACTTGTTCCAAACGAGGACCCTGCCATTATCAAACAGTTGACGCGCCATTTCCGTCGCGCTGGCATCAAGTCCAATTTGGGTGTGTTCTTTGAAAAGGTTGAAGAAACAGCCGACGGCGTGAAGGTCACACTGGCAGATGGTAAAGAATTCGAGGCCGAGATTTGCCTTGTCGCTACCGGCCGTAAACCAAATACTGAAAACATGGGATACGAGGACGTCAATATCCCAATGGACGGAGCTCATGTTGCCGTAAACGACCGCTTATATACCGGGGTTGGCAGCGTTTATGCTATTGGGGACATCGTTAAGGGCAAGCAGTTAGCGCATCGCGGCTATCAGCACGGTCACTTCGTCATTGAAGAGATTATGGGCAACAACCCGCTGAAAGTCGAAGATCGCAACATTCCTGGCGTAACCTTCACGACCCCGGAAATTATTTCGGTTGGAATGACCGAACCAGTCGCTCAGGAACAATTCGGTGCCGAGAATGTCGAAACCGTCGAATATAACCTTGCGGGTAACGGCAAGTCATCGATCCTCAATACCACAGGTATTGTAAAAATGGTGCGCCAGAAACATGGGCCCATCGTTGGTGTTCATGCCATCGGTGATCGCATTTCAGAACAAATTGGTGAAGCACAGCTGATCGTCAACTGGGAAGCTTATCCAGAGGATGTCGCCCACTTCATCCATGCCCACCCAACTCAAAACGAATCTTTGGGTGAAGCAGCAATGATGCTCAACGGATTCCCGTTGCACGCCTAGTCCGCCATGGTGGTTTCTACCACCTGCGCATACAACACCGAACGTGTGAGCATACGAAGAGGAATAGAGAGGAAACCGGACGTAATGTCTGAAACCATTACTCTGCCAGAACTGGGCGAATCGGTTACTGAAGGTACCGTCACCCGTTGGCTAAAAGAAGTCGGCGACACTATTGAGGTAGACGAACCAATCGTCGAGATCTCCACAGACAAAGTCGACACCGAAATCCCATCGCCTGTCGCCGGGACACTCCAAGAGATTCTCGTCCAGGAAGATGAAGACATTGAAGTTGGCCAGGGCCTGGCTGTCGTTGGTGAAGGCGAAGCTTCCGCAGATACGGCAGCTGACAGCTCAGAAGCCAAAGAAGAACCAGCCGAAGAGCCAGCGGAAGAACCAGCAGTCGAAGAGACTGAAGCTGAAACTTCAGAAGAAAGCTCAGCTGCACCAGCTGCTTCTGCAGAATCCGAAGAGGTAACGCTGCCAGAGCTGGGGGAATCGGTTACTGAAGGTACGGTTACCCGTTGGCTAAAAGAAGTCGGCGACACTATTGAGGTAGACGAACCAATCGTCGAGATCTCCACAGATAAAGTCGACACCGAAATCCCATCGCCTGTCGCCGGGACACTGCTAGAAATTAAAGTGCAGGAAGATGAAGACATCGAGGTTGGCGATGTTCTAGCATTAGTTGGCTCGGGGGCTGCTGAAACTGAAAGCTCTGCAGCACCAACTCCTGAAAAATCCGAGCCAGAACCAGCTGCTCAAGAGCCCGAGCCAGCTCCTGAGCCGGCTAAAGAACCTGAACCCCAACCTGAACCAAGCAGCCCTGAGCCCACAGCTGCGCCCTCGCCAGCTCCTGCTCCAGAAGCTACCGAGGCACCAAGCTCACCAGACGAAACGCCACGAGGAGACGGCTACGTCACCCCATTAGTACGTCGTTTGGCCCGCGAACAGGGTGTCGAACTAGCCCAGGTTACCGGCACCGGTGTGGGTGGTCGAATTCGCAAACAAGACGTTTTGGCTGCCGCTGCTGCTAAAGATTACGAGAAACAAGAAACGCAACCATCCGCTGCTGCAGCACCTTCTGCTCAGCCACAAGTCACTCGACCAACTGAACCAGCCTCTTCAGTTGACCCATCAAAACGTGGTACAACCGAAAAGGCTTCCCGCATTCGCCGGGTCATCGCAGATCGCATGGTTGAGTCGCTCGAGACTTCAGCACAGCTTACGCAGGTCCACGAAATCGATATGACTCGTATTGTCAACCTGCGTAACCAAGTCAAAGAGCGCTTCAAATCTGAAAACGGTGCAAACCTTACATTCTTGGCGTTCATCACCCAGGCAACTACTGAAGCTCTGCGGGCGCACCCTGCACTGAATTCGCAGTACAATACTGACACCCAGGAAATTACCTACCACAACACCGAAGATATTGGTATTGCTGTCGATACTGACCGCGGTCTTCTGGTACCGGTAATCAAAGGCGCGGGCAATCTAAACCTCACTGGCATCGCTACCTCCATTGCTGATATCGCAACGAGGACCCGCGATAACCAAGTTAGCCCGGATGAACTTGCCGGTGGTACTTTTTCGATTACGAACCTAGGCTCTTTCGGCGCTCTGTTTGACACGCCAGTGATCAATCAACCGCAGGTAGCAATTCTTGGTCCTGGCAATATTGTCAAACGACCGATGGTCATGGCTGATGCCGACGGTAACGATTCCATCGCTATTCGTCACATGATGTACCTATCACTGACTTATGACCACCGTATCGTTGATGGAGCAGATGCTGGGCGCTTCATGACCACCTTGAAGAATCGGCTCGAAGCCGCTGACTTCGGTGGTCAACTAGGTCTCTGAAAGGATCCTCCAGAACTCTATGGTTATCGTTAAAACGATCTTCATTGCAGTACACATTCTGTCGATTGCAGCAATCATTGGTGGCTGGTTGGCCAACTTCAAGAACCCAACGGTCACACCGTCCCAATGGTACGGTGCCATCGGAATGATCATTTCCGGCATTGTTCTTTATGGATTAGCCGAAATGAACGGCATTGGGGATCCTGCCTTACGTATTAAACTGACGATCAAACTACTTCTTGGTCTAATCGTGTTTGTCACGGCCTTATTAAGTCGTCGCAAGATCAACCGAGGCCAAGAGATCTCCACCGGTTTGGCTCACGCTACCGGTGGAATGGCAGTAATTGCCGCTTTGGTCGCAACGCTATGGCGTTTTGATATGTAATCAAGAAGGTTCAATAAAAGCCGCAGAGAAACACTCTGCGGCTTTTATTTTATCCAGCACCGTGCAGTTGGTTAAAATCCTGAAATTTCCAGCCTTGGTCAGTTTCCAATAGTTTTATGTCTATGGCGCCAGTGTTTGAAGGAAACGTTTCCAAATCTGCTCCACTAGAATCCTGCTGCGTGTACTGATCAGTTTGCCATTGGACCGTAACTATCGCGCCAGGTCCGGTGACTTCTGCAGATTCGACTACTGCCCGCATGCGTATTCCATCCAAAGAATTGCCGACGGCGGCCAGCGACCTTAATGTCTCATAATCTTCTGAATACACTGGTGAACCTTCAACTGCGTAATCGCTCACAAGCGACGAGTCAACCGTAGCCCAGGCACCTGTACGAGCTCTGGCCAACGAATCGACTATCGCCTGAAAGTCGACGTCTTGATTCGAAGCTTTCTGACTGGCCGCATTATTCGAAGGGTGGGGCAGTCTGTCAGGTACGAAGGTGACCGTGGTTAGTGCTGCACCACATAGCAGCATGCCGGTTATGATTAATACCATGCGCCAATTGCGGCCTGGCCGGCGCTTTGATTGGTCACTAAGCCCTTTCAAACCAGACTGGGCGCGTAAACGTGGGGCTCGCCTATAGCGAGCTTTTGGCCGTGACTTGGTATTTATCGGTTTACGGGTAGGAAGTAACAGCTCATAGTGTTCGTCGACTGAAGCAAATAGATCAACTGGTTGCGGTTCTGCCCAATACTGCACGGCATTGAGCAATTGTTCCATCTTCGGACGCAGCACGGGTTCATCCGATAAGCCGGCTTCTAGTACCTCAATGACATCTGGAGCCAAACCGTTGTTGAGAGTGCCTAACGGAACCCGAGAAAACGTTGGGCCCGGAACTTGGCCAGTAAGACAAAACCAACCGACAGCGGCAAGAGAATATACGTCAGCTTCAGACCCAAGACCTGTTAGCTGAGGGTTATACTGTTCAATTTCGGGGGCTAAAAACCCTGGCGTTCCAGTCACATTTGACGACAGTGCAGTAGCTCGAGATGCACCAAAATCGATTAATACCGGACGACCATTGAGATCAAACAAAATATTCGATGGCGAGATATCGCCATGCACAATTTGATGATTATGCAGATACTGCGTCACTTGTATCATAGGCAAAAGTACAGTTACGGTCTCTGCCAGACTCAGCCTGCCACCGGCAGCGATTAATTTGCTTAATGAACCGCTGGGCAAAAACTCCCAAAACGTGGCAGATCCTGATTGCATACCCGTCTCAACCACATCTGCAGGGGTTAAATACTGTACGAGATTTTCGTGGGTTAGAGACTCCGCCAGCTCCGCTTCTTGCGAAAGCAATGCTATTTCGCTATCCGACTTTGGAGTCTTACAAGCAGCGAATCGGTCCTCGTTGACATGTTGCATAAGCCAGACATGAGCTGTGGAACCGCTACCCAAATGCCGAATGACTTGCCAACAACCTATGTTATGCAACTGTTGTGGTAGCAAACTCGAGGCAATCCGAGCACTGAGGCCTGGCGATGCTTGGGCTGGGGGTAAATTCACGCTTGCTCTCCTCAGACATGTAAGCTCTATGATGCCCGAAAGCGTAAAGGTCAGATTAAGTTATCCACAGGGGTTAAGGCTAGAATAGGTTTATCATGGCTGAACAAAAATCTTCCGGCGCATCGCAAGCGCCAAAAAAAGACCTCAAAACCGTCAAGGCGGAGCAGAAGGCTCGTCGCAAGGCTGAGAAAACGCAAGCTAAAGAGGACAAAAAAGCCAAGAAGGCTAATAAGCGGGGCTTTTTCAAGCAGATCGCCGATGTCTTTCAGATGACAAGGAAGTACGATCCATCCATTATCTGGTGGATGGTTGGTGCGTTCGTCGCTGCTTTAGCAATTGGCTTCGTCATCGGCTTGTTCACAGGCTCCCCTCTGCTATGGACCCTGATGTTCATTCCATTGGGTTTGCTAGCGGCCATTATTATTATGAATAAAAAAGCTGAGAAGGCGGCTTTCGCCCAGATTGACGGGCGTCCCGGTGCAGCTGGTGCCGCATTGTCGCAGCTTGGACGCGGTTGGGTTGTTGAAGATGAGCCGATAGCAGTCAATCCACGCACTCAAGAAACGGTCTTCCGGGCCACCGGCAAGGCCGGCGTGGTTCTGGTCGCTGATGGTGATTACAACCGAGCCAAGCGCTTAGTCGAAAAACAGCGCAAGCACCTGCAGCGGTTCCTACCTAATGTCGAAATTCGTGTGCTCCAAGTGGGCCATGGGCCCAATGAAACTGCTTTGCACCAAGTAAAACCTACAATCAAACGCATGCGCAAAACACTCAACCGTCACGAAGTACGTGCTGTAGAACAGCGTATTTCGTCTATGCCGGTAAATAATTTGGGTATCCCGAAAGGTGTTGATCCCAATAAGATGCGCCCTGACCGGAAAGCCATGCGCGGCCGCTAAGAATCGTAGGTTATTAGCGGCCAGTTCACTATGGACTACATTTGGATTTCTACGGTGCCGGCCAGCTTGTCATGCAAACCACGCCCATCCCGATCGACCACTAGCACAGGGATCACTAGACAGAGCAGTACTGCCCGAAGCACGGCTTGGTACAGCTTTATCGTCGCACCTCCGATTTGTACGACTTGGATCCGGAATAAGCGTTTTCCTACGGTCGTAGCGAATAACCAGAGCAAACTAAAATGCATCAAGCAAAACATGCCAAGAACAACCCACTGGTTGTCAGGCTCTAGAATCATGCCGATCCCGCTGGCAATAAACCAATCGACAAAGATGGCGCCGACTCGCCGCGGATAGGAGGCCATCGAAGCAGCCCCTGACTCAGGTAGCCCTAAAAACTCGCCAGCCCAGCGGGGCTCCGAAGAAGAATTTGGTGTGTTGTTCATCAGTTCTACCCTAATTGTTTTGTACGGCCAGCATCTCTGGTGATGCTCAATGTGTATTAGACCGCATTGTCAATATCAAACCGGTCAGAACTTCAATGTGTTAATGAAAATCGTTAAGCTTGAACCATCTTGTACGCAATGAAATGGAGTGACAATGTTCACCTCGCCCGAAGAAGTTCTCTCTTATATTAAGGACGAGGAAGTGGTCTTCGTAGACATACGGTTCACCGACTTGATTGGTGGACAACACCACTTCAACGTCCCGGCAAAATCTGTAGATGATGACTTCTTCACCACAGGACAGCTCTTTGATGGATCATCAATTCCGGGCTTTGCTGGAATTGCCGATTCGGACTTGCAGCTCATCCCGGATGTGGGTACTGCTTTCATAGATCCCTTCCGAAAACATAAAACCCTGTGCATGTCTTTTTCCATCTTGTCACCTCGTACCGGTGAAGCCTACGTGCGAGATCCTCGCTCCGTAGCCCAGCGCGCAGAAGACTATGTAGCCTCAACCGGCATCGCCGATACTGCTATTTTTGCTGCTGAAGCTGAGTTTTATATCTTCGATGATGTCCGCTTCGAAACTCATCTTGCGAATCAGACATTCGTATCCGTTAATTCTGATGAGGCCTATTGGAACGATGGCACCGAAATTGAAGGCGGTAACCTTGGTCACCGAAACCTGACCATGAAAGGCTATTTCCCAGTCCCACCGGTCGATAAGCACGCCGATCTGCGCGATGACATCTCCCTTCTGCTAGACCAGGTTGGCCTAGAGGTCGAACGCTCGCACCATGAAGTCGGTGCCGGTGGTCAGGGCGAGATCAACTACGAATTTGACACTTTGATGCGAGCTGCAGACGACGTTCAGCTTTTCAAGTACATTGTCAAAGGTGCCGCCGAACAAGCAGGCAAAACAGCAACCTTCATGCCAAAACCAGTCTTCGGCGACGGTGGTTCAGGCATGCACTGCCACCAGTCGTTGTGGATGGATGGCCAGCCGCTGTTTTATGACGAAACGGGCTACGCCAACCTATCTGATACGGCCCGTTGGTATATTGGTGGCCTACTCAAACACGCCTCTGCGGTGCTGGCTTTTACCAACCCCACGGTGAACTCATATAAACGCCTTGTCAAAGGCTTTGAAGCACCGGTCAATATGCTTTATTCGCAGGGTAACCGTTCTGCTGCCGTCCGCATCCCAGTGACTGGTTCCAACCCGAAGGCCAAACGTCTTGAATTTCGGGCACCAGATCCTTCTGGCAACCCGTATTTAGGCTTCGCAGCACAACTTATGGCAGGTTTGGATGGTATCCGAAATCGTATCGAACCGGCAGAGCCTATCGATAAGGATCTCTACGAGCTGCCGCCCGAAGAGGCCAAAAATATCCAACAAGCTCCCCGCACTTTGGAAGAAGCCATCGACGCGCTGGAAGAAGATCACGATTTCTTACTTGCCGGGGACGTATTCACTCCAGACATCATCGAGACCTGGATTGAACTAAAGCGCGAAACCGAGATACTGCCCATGCAGGCCACGGTTACCCCCAAAGAGTTCGAATTGTATTATTCGGTCTGATCTTCCACGCTATAGAACCACCTAAAAAACGCCCCGATACGCTCAACTTTATCGCGAATCGGGGCGTTTATTAGTTTGGAAATAGTGTTGGTTACGCTCCAACACAGATTTGACGCCATATGACGAACAAAGCTGCCCAATGTGCCCACCACGGTGTACAGTAGTCGTTGTGTTCCGGGGTCGGTGAGAATCCGAACCGGCGGTGAAAGTCCGCGACCCCCGCGCCCGCGGGGCTGAACCAGTGTCATTCTGGTACCGACGGTGATAAGCAAAATGCTTTAGTCCGGATGAGAGGAACGCGCTGCCACAGATTTGGCAGCATTTCCCGGCGCACCTGTATCAAGGAGTCAGACGCCGGATGTTATCCCACAGCCAGCTTTCTACTATGATGCAGCGTGCCATCAGGCTCGCACAACTCGGCCCACCCGATGATCTCAACCCCCAGGTAGGATGCGTAATCGTCGACGACAACGGTCTCGTCGTCGCTGAAGGCTTTCACGCCGGTTCTGGTAGCGACCATGCAGAAGTTGCTGCCCTAGCAAAACTTGACCCTGCCTTGAACCCATCAAGGCTGACGGCGGTCATCACTCTTGAGCCGTGCAATCACACTGGTAAAACTCCCCCATGTGTCGAAGCCATCCACGCTTCAGGGATCGGGACAATTGTCTATGGCCAACCTGATGTAGGGCAACACTCTGCAGGTGGTGCCACTGAACTCTTTGCCCGCGGCCACCGCGTCATCGGCGGCATCGCCTCTGCAGCAACCGCTGAGCTCTTAGCTGATTGGCGTCAGCGCACCGGTCAATCCCGAGGCCGAGTGATCGCAAAGTGGGCACAATCCCTGGACGGTCGACTAGCCGCTGCAGACGGCACTAGCCAGTGGATCACCTCGGCCAAGGCACGAAGCCATGTTCATATTCAGCGTGCTCTAGCCGATGTCATAATTACTACCACTGCGACTGTGAGAGCCGACAACCCGGCCTTAACCGCTAGGGACCAAGCTCGCGACCTACTCGTGCCGGCCTGTGACCAACCCCTGCCAGTTATTTTCGGTGCCACCAACATCGATCAAGGAGCCGCGATCCATAGCCATCCGGCTCTCATGCACCGCGGGCTTAGCAGCGCGCCCCAGTTCTCTGGCGAAAATCTTATTGACGCCCTCGCCCAGCTAAAAGAGCTGGCGGGCCCAACACCGCGCATCCTCATAGAGGCCGGTCCAGCGTTCATCACTGAAATCCTGGCCCAACAACTCGTTGATGAGCTACTGGTTTATACCGCCCCGATACTTTTAGGCGGGCCACATCACGCCGTTACTGAACTAGGCATCACGACGTTGACAGAAAGCCAGCAGTTCCAATTTTCAAGTATCCACTCTCTGGATACCGATATAGTTTCTACCCTATTCAAGGAGCACTAGTGTTTACCGGTATCATCCAAAGTCGCGGTCGCATTACCGACATCACTGAAACAGCTACGGATACCGTGGCGATCACAATCCACGCCCCGACGGTGCTCAACGACGTGCGCCGCGGCGATTCGATCGCCATTGACGGGGTCTGCCTAACGGTCACAGCGTTCTCCTCCGACACATTTACCGCTGATGTCATGGTGCAAACGTTGCGACTAACCTCGTTAAACACCAAAAATATCGGTGATGAGGTCAACGTCGAGCCTGCCATGGCGGCAACCGACCGATTCGGCGGTCACATTGTCCAAGGCCATGTGGAGGCCACCGGGACTATCCAGGAGATCGAACCCACTGAGCAATGGACTCGCATGCGCATCAGCTTGCCAGCACATCTTGCGCCGTTTCTGATAGATCAGGGTTCTATCACAGCTAACGGCATCTCGCTCACCGTTGCCGAAGTATCGCAGCCTCAAACAACCGGACACTGGTTCGAGATCTTCCTAATCCCTGAAACACTAGAGGCCACCACCATGGGTGATGCATCAGTCGGCGACACTATTAATTTGGAAACCGATCTGTTGGCCCGGCATATTGCCCGCATGATCCAGTTCGACGCAAAAGAGGGAAAATGAAACTCGCAGATATTCATCAAGCTATCGATGCCATTGCAAATGGTCAGCCAGTCATTGTTGCCGACGACGAAGATCGCGAAAACGAAGGCGACCTGATCGTCTCCGCCCAACTGGCCACCACAGAAACCATCGCTTTTATGGTCGAGCACTCTTCCGGGTTACTGTGCGCACCAATGTCGGATGAAATAGCTGATCGGCTTGAGTTGCCTATGATGGTCTCCCATAATCAGGATGTGCGTCAAACTGCATATACCGTCACCGTTGATGCTGCCCAAGGTGTCACCACCGGAATCTCTGCTGCAGACCGTGCACACACCGTCAATTTGCTAGCCGGTGCTGATACTTTGCCGTCACAACTGAATCGGCCAGGTCATATCTTACCGCTACGTGCCGTGGCTGGTGGAGTTCGTCAGCGTCCCGGACATACCGAAGCCGCCGTCGAGCTAATGTCACTGGCCGGACTGTCACCGGTGGGGGTTATAGCCGAAATCGTTGCCGATGACGGCGACATGATGCGTCTACCCGGGCTCATCGACATGGGGGCCAAACATGAGATCCCGGTGATCACTATCGAAGCCTTAATCCACTATCTCAATGCACAGCATCCTGAAACAGCGCCGGTCAAAACCATGCACCGGCACGTATCACAACGCGCTGAGGCACTGGTGCCCACCCGTTTTGGTGAGCTCACCATGAAAGTTTATCGTGACCGTAAAGCAGGGGTCGAACATTTGGCCCTAATCGGTCCAAATACTCCGTTGGGTTCCCACCAGCCCACTGTGGTCCGGGTGCATTCGGAGTGTCTCACAGGGGAAGCATTCGGTTCATTGAAATGTGAATGCGGCGCCCAACTTGATGCTGCCTTAGAACATATTGGTTCCCACGGCGGTGTCGTCATCTACCTACGTGGTCATGAAGGACGCGGTATCGGTTTAGGCAATAAGATTCGTGCGTATCAGCTGCAGTCCACCGGCCTTGACACCATCGAGGCGAATGAACACTTGGGGCTACCCGTGGACGCACGCAGTTATGCTGCAGCCGCTGAAATCCTGGATACTTTAGGGATCAGAAGCGTGCGACTGCTAACCAATAATCCCGATAAGGTTACACAGCTGCAAGCTGCCGGCATTGACGTGCTGGAACGTCTGGGCCTGGTGGTTGGTCGCCACCCAGAAAATACTGACTATCTGACCACCAAAGCCACCAAACTCGACCACTTCATCCCAACAGAATAGGAACACATCATGGCCAAACATGGCGCACCCCAGTTAAACGTCGATGCCACCGGATATCGTGTGGCCATCGTCGCTGGCTCATGGCACACGACTGTGATGCAAGGGCTTATTGACGGAGCTACCACCACCCTGGAAGCCTCCGGGGCTACTCATCGGCTAATCTCGGTGGCCGGTTCTTTCGAGATACCACTGGCAGCCCAGACCGCACTAGCCAACGGATACGACGCCGCAGTATGCCTGGGGGTAATCATCCGCGGGGAGACCCCACATTTTGATTTCGTCGCTGACGCCGTCACCTCGGGGCTTACCCGTGTTCAACTTGATGCAGGTAAACCCGTTGGTTTTGGGATTCTTACCGTCGACGACGACGCCCAGGCGCTCGATCGTGCTGGGCTTGCGGACTCCCAGGAATCTAAGGGACAAGAGGCCGCCGAAGCCGCTTTACAACTTGCGCTCACCGTGGCAGAACTAACGGAATAAACCCGGGCCCACTTGGTGCTGTACCCGGTAGACCAACCGTATCTGGAGGTACCTTTGTCCGCTCCCTACCCTGTGTCTATCTTGGATTTAGCAACCGTATCCCACGGTCAACCAATTGCCGAATCGTTACAAGAATCCACTGCACTAGCTGTACTGGCCGACCAACTCGGGTTTAAGCGACTGTGGTTCGCCGAACACCACAACATGAAAACTATCGCATCATCTGCCACCTCGGTGCTCTTGGCACATATCGGGGCCCACACTAACAATATTCGTCTGGGTGCCGGGGGCATTATGCTGCCGAACCACGCGCCGCTGGTAATCGCAGAACAGTTCGGGACGCTCAAGGAACTGTACGGCGACCGCATAGATCTTGGGCTAGGCCGTGCACCCGGTACTGATCAGAAAACGTTGATGGCATTGCGCCGAACTAATCAATCTGCTGAGCGCTTCCCATCTGATGTGCTAGAACTGCAAAGCTATCTTCAAGGCGAATCGCGGATCCCTGGGATTAATGCCTACCCAGGCTATGAAACAAATGTGCCACTTGTCATTTTGGGCTCGTCACATTTCGGTGCACAGCTGGCAGCACAGCTGGGACTGACCTATAGCTTTGCTTCCCATTTCGCGCCACAAATGCTCGAATCTGCTGCCGCTATGTACCGCAGCGAGTTCAAACCGTCACCCGACTTACCGGAACCATATTTTATAGCGGCCGCGAACGTTATCATCGCCGATACAGAAGAGCGCGCGCAACAACTATGGGATCGTGCACAACGTTCTCGTATACGCAGCATGCTGGGACGTGGCAGGAATCTTTCCGATGAGGATGTCGAACAGCTTATGCATTCAGCTCCTGGTCAACAAGTACTTCAAATGTTGGAAATGAGCGCTGTCGGAACACCGGATACGGTACGGGAATGGTTAGATGATTTTGCAACGCGGATAAATGCGGATGAAGTGATTATCACAAACATGGCCGGACCACTTGATGATCGGAAACGTGCCTTGCAGCTTATCTCGGACCATATAATTCAGCGGTAATTTCGCGCTCTTTGCGACGCCAGGTTAATCAGAGACACCATAAAATACCCGTTCAAATACTGCTCTAGCATGTCGGGTGATACGTAGATAGTCGTCTTCGAACTCGCCGACTTCGCCTGCGTCATAACCCGTCCAACGCGCCAGAGCTTCCAACTGATCGCGATTTGTTGGTAGCACATCAGACGATTTGGCTGAGGCAATAACAATACCCGACCGGATTTTGGTGGCCAATTGCCAAGCCTGCATCAAAATATCAGCATCCTCAGCAGCTAACAAATGCGCTTCTTTCGCCGCCCTCAAGGCTTCCAAGGTGTTGGTGGTTCGCAAACTTGGATAGTCGGGAGCGTATTTTAGTTGCAGGGTTTGGGTGAGCCATTCGACATCAGTGAGTCCTCCTCGGCCCAGTTTTAAATGTCTGGCTGGGTCTGCACCACGAGGTAGCCGTTCGGCTTCCACTCTGGCCTTCATCCGTTGAATCGCTTGTGTCTGTTCTTCGGTGAGTCCGTGGCTATAGCGGACCGAATCGGCCCACTGCATAAAGTCAGTGGTCAATGGTTTTGTGCCGGCCACAATCCGTGCTTTCAATAAGGCCTGGATTTCCCAGACATCTGCCCACTGGGCGAAGTATGCCTTATATGAGGCAAGTGAACGCACCAGCGGGCCGCGGCGTCCTTCTGGCCGCAAGTCAGCATCGATTTCTAATACCGGCTCCAAAACTATTGGCGGTCGGGTTGGCATCTTCATGAAACTGATCAGGGCTTTGGCCACTTCCACAGCGAAACGTGTCGCCTCGTCAGGCGCCACGTCCTGGGCGGCCTGGTGGACAAACATAACATCTAGGTCCGAACCGTAACCGGCCTCAAAGCCTCCTTGGCGTCCCATGGCAATCACTGCTATTTGAGCAGGTGCCGCACTGCGGTCCCATTTTCGCTCAACATGGCTATGAACAAGGTCAAGCAGTGCTTCTACCGCAGCCTGATCGGCGTGAGCCAATGCGGTAGAAACTTGTTGTTGGTCCACCAGGCCACAGGCATCAGCCAAACCAATCCGTAGTATTTCACGACGTCTGACTAATCGTATATAGCGGGCGGCATCTGGCAGATATGGGTGACGGCGTAACAGCGCTGCCATTTCCGTTTGGATAGTGGCCAAGTCTAAGGGCATCAGATCTTGGTCTCGGTCCATCCAGGCTGCCGCCTGTGGGGTGTGTTCAAGCATGTCGGCAATGTAGCGCGACGAAGATAGCACGTGGGCCAGCCGCTCTCCGGCTGCGGAGGAGTCACGTAGCATATGCAAATACCAGTGCGAACCACCGACTGATTCGCTAAGCTTGCGAAAACCCAGCAGGCCACCATCGGGGTCTGGACCCGAAGCGAGCCACCCCAGCATGGCTGGCAAAATTTGGCGTTGCAGTTTTGCTTGGCGGGATACTCCCGAGGTTAAGGACTCCATATGCCGTACAGCACCTGATGGATCCCGATAGCCTAGGGCTGCCAATCTGGCTGTGGCTGCATCTGGAGTCAGACGAGCGTCGTCAGCAGAAAGCGCAGCAGTAGAAGGCAATAGAGGCCGATAAAAGATCTGCTCGAATAGGGTCCGGTTAGATCGCACCGTGGCTTGCCACGCCTTAACTAATTGCTCATGGTCCTTGGGCCATCCGCCTGTCATGGGCCGTACTCCACGTGCCAAGTGCCGCAATTCTTGTTCATCCTCGGGCATCATATGCGTGCGCCGCATTTGTACCAGTTGAACGCGATGTTCAATCAAACGCAAAAACCGGTAGTTGTTAACCATTACCTGGGCATCGCTGGGGCCGATGTAACTACCGGCCTGTAGCGCATCTAAAGCATCCTCGGTGGCTCGCACTCGTAGCTCAGAATCGGTTTTCCCATGCACTAGTTGTAGCAATTGTGCCGGGAACTCAACGTCGCGTAACCCACCGGGGCCTAATTTGATTTCACGTTGGCGTTGTTCTTGATCGATATGGTCAATGACTCTATTGCGCATGCGTTGAACCTGTTGCACGAAACCAGGTCGGGTTGAAGCTTGCCAAATTAGCGGGGCAAGTGTATCGATATAACGATGACCTAGCTCTTGACTGCCAGCGACAGGACGAGCTTTCAGCAACGCCTGGAATTCCCAGGTGTGTGCCCAGCGTTGGTAGTACTCTAAATGGGAGGCGACTGTACGGGACAGTACCCCATCTTGGCCTTCAGGCCGCAAATTGGTGTCAACTTCCCACAGCGCCGCCTCGCGTGCCGGTTTGCTAATAACCGTCGAGACTCCAGCAGCCAGCTCTACAGCAATATCAGCGGCTTGGTCTGCTGATAACTGGGAATCGGGTACAACATCATGGACAAAAATTACATCCACGTCCGACAGATAGTTCAATTCGCGAGCGCCACATTTGCCCATGGCAATAATACCCAGTGTCACATCATCGGTGTGTTCGTGACGATTTGTGGTTTCTGCACGCGATACGGCAAGTGCAGCTTCTAGGGCTGCCGTGGCAATATCGGACAACCACATCGATACTTTTGGTTGTAACGCTACGGGGTCGACGGAGGTCAAATCTTGTAGCGCGATGGCTACTAATTGGCGGCGGTACTCGATACGTAACGCGACCGCCGCGTCTTTACCTGTAACTGTGGCAACCGGAACTTCAACACTGGGGTCAGCTCCAACAGCATTCAGTAATACTGCACGCAATTGGCTTCTGGCATCGATCAGGTTGCCTTGATGATCCACCAGTCCCCCACTAGCCGCAGTCGAATCGCTATTGGGCGCACGAAAGATATCCAAGTTTTCTGGTCGGCGAATAAGAAACTCTCCCAGAGCTTCAGAAGCTCCCAGAACACGCAGCAGACCGTAGGCCTTGTCCCTATCAACGAATTGACTTACCGAGGAGTCACGTTCAATCAGGCGGATTAATAGCAACAGGGCTTGATCACGGTCCGGGGCAACAGACAACTGGTCGAGCAAGGTGTCTAGCCTGACTTCGGCTAGCTCAGCCGATTGCAGCAAGGACTCGGCACGAGCAGTATCGCGCAGTCCAGTAGACAACAGCCGCAGCTGGCTAACTGGGTCGCTCATATGGCATCAATGTAGCGACGAACTTCAAACGGTGACACGTTGACCCGATATTCGCTCCATTCGTTGCGTTTGGTACGCAACAATGACTGAAATACGGTTTCACCTAGCACATCGGCAATGAATTCCGATTCCTCTAAAATCCCCAGGGCATCATGCAATGTCGTAGGAAGTGGGCTGTGGCCCATAAGACTACGTTCACGTGCGGTGAGCTCACCGATATCGTCGTCTGCGGGCTCGGGCAATTCATATTCTTCTTCAATGCCTTTTAGCCCGGCGGAAATTAGCAGCGCATAAGCCAGGTATGGGTTAGCCGCCGCGTCAATACCCCGATATTCGATTCGTGCCGAACCGGCCTTATTCGGCTTGTGTAATGGTATCCGTACCAGTGCAGAACGGTTGTTGTGGCCCCAGGACACATACGATGGTGCTTCACGACCGCCCCATAACCGTTTATAGGAGTTAACAAATTGGTGCGTGACGGCGGTGATTTCTGGGGAGTGTTCTAACATACCGGCGATAAATCGACGGGCCGTGGTCGATAGCTGATATTGTGCTCCTGCTTCATAAAATGCATTCGCATCGGATTCAAATAACGAAAAATGTGTATGCAACGCTGAACCGGGTTGGGCTCCCAGTGGTTTGGGCATAAAGGTAGCATGCAAGTTTTGCAGCGTGGCGACCTCTTTGATCACAGTACGGGCCGTCATGATGTTATCGGCTGTAGACATGGCATCGGTAGCACGCAGATCGATTTCATTTTGCCCAGAGCCGGCCTCGTGGTGGGAAAATTCTACCGAAATCCCAACGGCCTCAAGCATTGAGACGGCTTCACGGCGAAAGTCTTGGGCCACTCCACCGGGAACATGGTCGAAATAGCCGGCTTGGTCGACCGGAACCGGTGCACCCTGCTCGTCTCGTTGTCCACCTTTAAATAGATAGAATTCAACTTCCGGATGCAGATAACAACTAAAGCCCATATCGGCGGCATGGTCTAGGGTGCGGCGTAGTACATGCCGCGGATCCGCCATAGACGGTTCCCCATCGGGCATTTTTACATCACAGAACATGCGCGACGTTTGATCTTCATCACCACGCCAAGGCAAAATCTGAAACGACGTCGGGTCAGGTTGCAGTAACATATCGGACTCAAAAATGCGGGTAAACCCATCAATCGAGGAACCGTCGAAACCTAGCCCCTCAGAAAAAGCGTATTCTACTTCGGCTGGAGCCAGTGCTACCGATTTTAGGGCCCCCACCACGTCGGTGAACCACAGCCGAATGAACCGAACATCCCGGTCCTCCAGAGTGCGTAAGACATATTCTTGCTGGCGATCCATGCTTCGAGGTCTCTTCCATTATTGACGGATTCCTAGGTCTTCCTACCAGGATAGCAATCTGACGTTAGACTATTGCCATGGTTGATAACCCGTATTCTGTTTTGAAAAAGACTCCTGCCCGCTATCGAACCGTACACTTTCAGCAGATTAAGGATGCAGGTGGCAAGTTCGCGATGCTTACTTGTTACGATGCGATGACGGCCAATATCTTTGATGACGCCGGCATTGAGACACTGTTGATTGGCGATTCCTTAGGTAACGTTGTGCAAGGCCAAAATTCTACGCTGGGCGTCACTATGGAAGATATGATTACATTTTCCAAGGCTGTTGTTGCCGGCACCCAGCGGGCGTTTGTGCTTGCAGATCTACCGTTTGGTTCATATGAGGAATCCGTGGAACAAGCTGTTCATTCAGGCGTTCGTCTCGTCAAAGAAACCGGTATTTCTGCGGTCAAGATGGAAGGCGGCATTGAATATGTCCCGCATATTCAGGCACTTACCGCCGCCGGGGTTGCAGTGGTAGCTCACACCGGTTTTACACCCCAATCGGAGCACGTTTTAGGTGGCTTCCGGGTCCAAGGCCGCCAAGACGATGCTGCCCAACAGATGGTCACTGAAGCTCTCGCCTTACAAGAAGCCGGGGCTACGATGTTATTAATGGAGCTTGTACCGGCCGATGTCGCTGCAGCAGTCGACGCAGCTCTAACCATTCCCACTGTTGGGATCGGGGCAGGCGCTGATACGACCGGTCAGGTACTGGTTTGGCAGGATGCTTTCGGGCTCAACCAACAACGGGTGCCATCATTTGTAAAGCAATACGCTGATATGCGCCAAGTCTTATCGGATGCGGCCCACGCATATCGCGATGATGTTCTTCAGATGGCGTTCCCTGATGATGAACACAGCTTTTAGAGTATTCCCCAATCCTCGTCTTCTTCATCCGCTTCATCCCAGGCTCGGTTGCGCTGCTCATAGATGGATAGCGCATTCGCTGCTTCCTCACGAGTGGCAAACGGGCCGATGCGGTCTTTCCACATCGACTGTGGCCCATCCTCAACTTCGCCAGTTTTGACGTTGTACCAGTAACGTTTTTCTTCGGTCATAGTTCTTTCATACCAGACCGCGACCAACGAGAGATAGACTCTAACTATGACTTTTACACCACCGAACCTTACTACCCGCGAGCCGGTTGAGCCGGGCTCTGCCGCTTCTCATAATCATCCAGTAGCTGCACCATTACACACTCAGGCTGATTCAACAGCACCAAAAGGCCGCCTAACGCCGGGCTATATTGCACCCCAGCTCCCAGTACCGGCACACATCGCCCGGCCAGATTATGTAGGAAAGAAGGACCCCGTTGAAGGGTTATACGGTGATGTGTATGACGCCGAGGGAATTCGTAAGATTCGCGCTGCCGGTCGGCTTGCTGCACAGACGATGAACCTAGTTGAACAATACGTTCGTCCCGGGGTAACCACAGCGCAATTGGACCAGATCGGTCACGAGTACATCATCGCGCAGGATGCCTGGCCTTCGACCCTGGGGTACCGAGGGTATCCGAAATCTATGACTACATCCATTAACGAGGTTATTTGCCACGGCATCCCAGATGACACCGTCTTAGAGGACGGCGACATTGTCAATGTCGACATTACGGTATATAAGGATGGCCACCACGGGGACCACAATAAGACTTTCCTGGTGGGTAACGTCGACGAAGAATCTCGTCTGCTAGTCGAACGAACCGAAAAAGCGTTAGAACGAGCGATAAAAGCGGTCAAACCAGGCCGTGAGATTAATATTATTGGCCGAGTGATCGAAACGTATGCCAAACGGTTCGGCTATGGCGTGGTCGAGGATTTCGTGGGGCACGGAGTGGGTCGCGAATTCCATTCTGGGCTCGTTGTTCCCCACTATGATACAGCTCCGCGTCACAACGAAACGATGGTGCCAGGTATGGTATTTACCATTGAACCTATGTTGACTTTAGGTGGTATCAGCTGGGATATGTGGGACGACGGCTGGACAGTTACCACTAAGGATAAACAACGCACCGCTCAGTTTGAACATACGCTGGTAGTGACTCAAACCGGCGCTGAGATACTAACGCTGGCCGACTAGCAAGATACCGGTGGTGGTCCTGGCTTCCCCCTCCAGGACCACCACCGGAAGTTTCTATCGAGTAAATAATTTGGCTTGCAAAGGTTCCTGAACGGTCGGACGCTGACGCAATTCATTGATTGCTTTGTCAAAATCATCCAGATTATCAAAGTCCTGATAGACCGAAGCAAAGCGTAAATATGCAACCTGGTCGAGGCGACGCAGCGGGCCTAAGATGGCCAAACCTACTTCGTGTGCATCAACCTCTGCGTGACCAGTAGCTCGAATGGTCTCTTCAACTTCTTGTGCAAGCTTAGCCAAATCATCGCTATCCACCGGTCGTCCCTGGCAAGCTTTGCGAACACCATTAATCACTTTGGCACGGTTGAACGGTTCAGCCACACCAGAACGTTTAATCACGCTAAGCGAAGTGGTTTCTAACGTGGTGAACCGTTTGTCACACGACCGGCATTCCCGGCGTCGGCGAATTGCCGAACCGTCATCAAGCGAACGGGAATCAACGACACGGGATTCTTCATGTCGACAAAACGGACAGTGCATAGTGGGAAGAAAACCTCTCTACAATATAGGCCTAAGTGAAATACTACCCCTACATATTGTTGCCCTTCAACCCGTAGCACTACTACATATAGTGAACACCGGCGTTTTGTGTCAGTGATAAAGCTCGTCGAGCAGAACCTTATTCAAGACAGGAGGGCCCAAGCAGTACCTTTAGATCACCAAATAGCGCCGGATTTGGATTGACCTTATACTGAGGGCCCACACGCAGTATTTCCATACTGAGGTTTCCCACAAGTTTGATATTAACGTCAGTTGTACCTGAGTGTGACCGTAGCACATCGCCCAACTGCCGAATCAACGGCTCCGTCGCTTTAAATGATGGGATAGTCAGGTGCAATGGCCCGTCCGCACCCATATCGCTGGTATCGATAATGGTCATTTCTTGGGCAGAAATTACTACGGAACCATCGTCGCGGCGTTGGACTCTGCCCTTAATTGAAACAATCAGATCCTCTGCAATGACACTGGAGATTGGTTCGTAAACGCGGCCAAAAAACATAACGTCAATAGACGCACCGAGATCTTCGACCTCGGCTCTGGCATACGGGTTGCCCGAAGTCTTAGCTACACGACGTTCCAATGAGGTAATTAGCCCTGAAATGGTCACAAATGCCCCATCCGATGGGCCTTCATCGTCGAGTACCTGAGTGACACTGTGGTCCGCATGCTGCTCCAACACTTGGGTAAGCCCCTGCAATGGATGGTCGGAAACATAGAGTCCGATCATTTCGCGTTCAAATGATAGTTTTGTTTTCTTATCCCATTCCGGCAGATCTGGAACTGTGATCCCGAATCCGGTATCTAGACCACTATCGTCGTCCTGATCAAGGAGCGAAAAGAAGTCGAACTGGTTATTGGCTTCTTGCCGCTTTTGTATCACAGAAGCATCGACGGCTTCTTCGTGGACGGCAAGTAAGGAGCGTCTCGTATAGCCCAAAGAGTCAAAGCCACCGGCTTTGATAATAGATTCAATGGTGCGTTTATTGCAGACTTCTTGCGGGACTTTTTTGAAAAAGTCCTGGAAAGTTGTGAAAGCACCTTGTTCTTCTCGGGCCTTGACCATCCCCGAAACTACATGAGCGCCCACATTACGCACCGCTCCCATGCCAAATCGGATATCGTTGCCTACCGGTGTGAAGTTCTGAGTCGATTCGTTTATATCTGGAGGCAATACAGTGATATCCATATGGCGGCATTCATTGAGGTATAACGCCAGTTTGTCTTTATCGTGTGAAACAGACGTTAGCAGTGCCGCCATGTATTCGGCTGGGTAGTGGGCTTTAAGATATGCGGTCCAATATGACACCAGACCATAGGCTGCAGAATGCGCTTTGTTGAAAGCGTAGTCAGAGAACGGCAGCAAGATATCCCAGAGAGCAGTAATAGCTTCTTGGGAATAACCATTATCCAACATACCTTGTTGGAAGCTTACGTACTGTTTATCCAGTTCGGCTTTTTTCTTTTTGCCCATCGCCCGACGCAAAATATCGGCTTGGCCAAGAGAATATCCCGCGACCTTTTGAGCAATGGACATAACTTGTTCCTGATACACAATCAGTCCGTAGGTCACGCCAAGAATTTCTTCTAGCGGTTCTTCCAATTCAGGATGAATTGGAGTAACTTCTTGAAGCCCATTCTTGCGCAGTGCATAGTTGTTGTGTGAATTAGCACCCATCGGTCCCGGGCGATACAACGCCAGGGTTGCCGAAATGTCTTCATAGTTGTCTGGACGCATCAATTTCAGCAGGGAACGCATTGGTCCGCCATCCAGCTGAAATACACCTAGCGTGTCGCCACGGGCCAATAACTCGTAGGATGCGCTATCATCCAACTCCAACGCTTCAAGATCCAATGTGAAACCACGGTTAAGTTGAATGTTCTCTACCGCATCCGATATCACGGTAAGGTTGCGCAACCCCAGAAAGTCCATTTTGATTAACCCCAGGGTTTCAGCTGTAGGGTAATCGAACTGGGTGATAACCTGACCATCGACAAGGCGCCGCATTAATGGGATCACATCGATAATTGGTTCAGAGGACATGATCACGCCGGCAGCATGAACACCCCACTGCCGGATGAGTCCTTCGATCCCCTTAGCAGTTTCAAAAACTTCTTGGGTCTCTTGGTCGGTTTGCAATAATTCGCGGAATTCTCCAGCTTCCGAGTACCGAGGCGCTTCGGGATTTTCGATGTCGGCAAGTGGAATATCTTTTGCCATCACAGCTGGAGGCAAGGCTTTAGTAAGTTGCTCACCCATTGAAAAAGGTTTGCCCATGACACGAGCTGAATCTTTGAGCGCCTGTTTGGTTTTGATGGTGCCGTAAGTAACAATCATCGCCACCCGCTCATCACCATACTTCTCAGTGACGTATTCGATGACTTCATTTCGACGCCGATCGTCAAAATCTACATCGAAATCCGGCATGGAAACACGGTCAGGATTTAAAAACCGTTCGAAAATAAGGCCGTGTTCTAGCGGGTCTAGTTCGGTAATACGTAAGGCGTAAGCAACCATAGAACCAGCTCCAGAGCCTCGTCCTGGACCTACTCGAATCCCCTGGTTCTTCGCCCAGTTAATAAAGTCAGCAACTACCAAGAAGTATCCTGGAAACCCCATATTGATGATGACATCGAGTTCGTAATCGGCCTGCTTTTGTACGTGTGCTGGTACACCGTTAGGGTATCGATCACGCAGGCCCTTATTAACTTCTTTAATTAGCCAACTAGTTTCGTCCTCTCCCTCTGGGGTCGGGAAACGGGGCATGTAGTTAGCCTCGGTGTCAAAGCTGACTTCACACTGTTCGGCAATGAGCAGGGTATTGTCTGCAGCTTCGGGGAGTTCTGGGAACAGTGCACGCATTTCCGCAGCTGATTTTAAATAGTAATCGTTGCCCGAAAAGGCAAACCGTGAACCACCTTCGTCATAGGTAGGTTCGCTTAATTTCGAGCCTGACTGAAGGGCTAATAACGCTTCGTGATGCTTGGAATCGTGCTGGTGTGTATAGTGCAAATCGTTGGTTGCAACCAGTGGTAGATTAAGGTCTTTGGAAATCTGAAGCAGGTCCCCGATGACCCGGCGTTCCAGCGACAGACCGTGCTGCATAATTTCGACATAGAAGTTATCTTTGCCGAAGATATCGCGGAACTCTGCTGCTGCTTCCAATGCCTCTTTATATTGGCCCAGGCGAAGTCGAATTTGCACCTCGCCAGAAGGGCAGCCAGTAGTAGCAATAATACCTTCGGAATAATCATTCAGTAACTCACGGTCAATACGCGGCCACTTTGCATAAACCGAATCCAAAGAGGCATGAGTACCCATCCGAAAAAGGTTATGCATACCAGTATTATTCTTAGATAACAGGGTCATGTGGGTATAAGCCCCGCCACCTGAAACATCATCGGAACGCTGGTCTGGATCACCCCACCGAATACGTGTCTTATCTGATCGATGTTGTTGGCCTGGGGCTAAATACGCTTCCATGCCGATAATGGGTTTAATACCGTGTTGTTGTGCTCTGTTCCAAAAGTCGTAGGCTCCAAACAGATACCCGTGATCGGTAATAGCTAGTGCTTCTTGGCCTAGCCGATTTGCTTCTGCAAACAGTTCGTCAAGTTTGGCGGCACCATCCAGCATGGAGTATTCAGTATGCGTGTGAAGGTGCACAAAACCATCACGTTTCCCCGTTGAACTACCGGCCATGAAACTGTCGACCTCCAGGTAAATGTTGCTCTAGCGTCTGTCAGTCTAGCCTCAGTATCGTAAACGTTCCAACGCATAGCCAAGGTCAGCTGGATACTGCGAACTATAGCTCACGTACTGTCCGGTCACCGGATGAGCAAACCCAAGCCCGACCGCATGCAGCCATTGTCGGGTCAACCCTAAATCTGCAGCCAGCTGTGTATCAGCGCCATAAGTGAGGTCCCCCACCAACGGATGCTGAAGAGCCGAGAAGTGCACTCTGATTTGGTGGGTTCTACCGGTATGTAATTGCACATCAACAAGCGTTGCCGGACCGAACGCCTCTATAGTTTCGTATTGGGTGATGGCTTCTTTGCCGCCTTCGACCACCCCAAAACGCCATTCGTAGCCGGGTTGTCTGTCAATCGGAGCGTTGATGGTGCCATCTGTAGGATCGGGAATACCTTGAATGAGTGCATGATAGTTACGATCTGGTGTTCGATCACGGAAAGCTTGTTTGAGCCGGCTATAGGCAATTTCAGTCTTTGCCACAACCATCAATCCCGATGTGCCAACATCTAGACGTTGTACTATACCGGGCCGTTCCGGAGGTCCTGAGGTAGCAATTCGAATGCCTAAAGCTGCCAGGCCGCCAACTACAGTAGGGCCACGCCAACCCTGCGAAGGGTGTGCTGCCACTCCTACTGGTTTATCTACCACAACATAGTCTGTCTCATCAGCAATCACAGTCAGGTCTTGCACGACTTCAGCTTTCACCTCTAACGGGTCAGGGTCATTTGGCACAGCAACTATAATTGTGTCGCCGACCGCGAGTTTGGTGGATTTTCGCGCAATGACATCACCCACCGTCACTAAATCCCGTTCGATCCATTGGACAGCTTTCGTACGTGATATCCCCACGGCATGCGCGACTGCAGCATCAACACGAGTCGGGGCCGTGATAGTAAATGAGTGATTACCGGGCTCAAGTGTTGTCATGAGATGACGATTCAGCGGTCTTTTCTGGCATACCGTCCATAGTTTTACCCACCATGACCAAAAGGACTATGACGATAATGGATACCACTATAAAAGAGTCCGCTACGTTGAATATCGCGAAATTCGGAACTGAAATGAAATCAATGACGTGACCAACGCCAAAACCTGGCTCCCGGAAAAGACGATCCGTCAGGTTTCCTGCTATTCCGCCAGCTAATGCACCAAGCGTAATCAGCCAGGTGGTCGTCCGAGCACGCCGCAAAATCAGATACGTGACAACAATGAGACCGACTGCTTGGACGATAGTAAAAATCCAAGTGTACTCAACACCAATAGAAAAAGCAGCACCCGGGTTTCGGATAAAGCGCCAGTACAGCAGAGGCTCAAGGACGGCTCTGCTCTCACCCTGCTCCATTGTGGCAAGCACTGCTTCTTTTGACCATAGATCAGCAACGTAAGCCACGACCATGGGGAACAATGCGATCCACCAAGACCGTTGTACGACCTGTTGGCCGGTATTGACCACATTGGCTCCTTTGGCCGGGCTTTCTGGTGTCTCACGCACTGATGGCCGGCTATTTACGTAAAATAACCGACCATCGGTCCGCGGCAACTGGAATGCGGAAGTTGTTTGGAAACCCAGGTCTAGTCTGTGACTCGAGCCTGTGAATCCAGGTCTTGTAATTGGTTTTCGATGAATGAACGAAGCCGTGAACGGTAGTCCCGTTCGAAGCCTCGTAGTTCCTCGACTTCGCGCTCCAAAATTGTCTTGCGTTGTTCAAAGTCAGCAAGAGTCTTACGGGATGTTTCTTCCGCTTCGGTAACAAGACGATTTGCTTCGCGCTCAGCTTCTGAGACTATTTCATCACGCTTGCGTTCACCATCAGCAACATATTCATCATGCAGGCGTTGTGCCATGGCCAACACACCGGCGGCCGACTCCGCGCTCGTTTCCTGGCCAGGGGCTGCGGGTGCAGCAGGCACAGCCGCTTCTGAAGCTTCGGCTTCAGGTTCAGGGGCCGGCGGAGTTTCGTCTTCCGCTTCAGGCTCTGCTTCCACCACAGGCAAATCAACGGCCGAAGTAGCAGTTTCGTCGTCAGTATCGCCAGCTGGAACGGGGGCAGGTACAGGTGCTTCTTCACCGGTCTGAGCTTCTAGCTCTGCCACTTGACGACGCAAATCGTCGTTCTCCTGATTTAGACGGCGTAATTCCTCAACGATCTCGTCGAGGAAATCGTCTACTTCGTCTTGGTCGTAGCCTTCACGAAACTTCGTGACTTGGAATTTTTTGTTGACTACAACTTCCGGCGTGAGAGCCATGTGGTCACCCCAATTACTTGGTCATGTACAAATTTAGAAAACCATAGTTTTCTCATGAGTAGTTCAAGTGAAAACTCTAGTCTACTTATGCATCTGACGAATACATTATCACCGTGAAACAATAAACGAGTAGTTTACGCGGCGATTCAGAAAAATATCTTATAGTTTCAACAATTTCGCTTTAATTGTGATATCAGGTTGCGGCTTGTAACGCAACAAAACGGATAATCATCACAATGAAAAACACCACGATAAAGGATAGATCCAGCGAAACTGGCCCGAGGCGCAGAGGTGGGATAAACCGGCGGAAAAAACGTAGCGGCGGGTCCGTTGCCGTCATGACGACCTCAGCAATAATCAGGTTTATTCCGCGAGGTCTCCAGTCGCGAACGAAAGCATTCACCAAAGAATAGAGGATGCGCACAACGAGGATAAAAAAGTAAATGGTGGCAACCAGATACAAGGTGGTCCAAATTACGTGCACGTGTCCTCAGGTTCCTTTTTCTGGTGATTCAATACGATTGATATTTCTTTAGGCCTGGTCGAAGAAATCTTCGTCCTGGGAGGCTGAGGAATGACCTTCGACTACGTTTTCAACGTTGGTAGGAGTCAGTAGGAAGACCTTATTGGTCACGCGCTCAATGGCACCGTGTACCCCAAACGCAAGCCCAGCAGAAAAGTCAACTAATCGTTTGGCTTCGGACTCGGACATATCCGTTACATTGATAATAACCGGAACATCGGACCGAATCGCCTCACCGATGAGTTTCGCATCATTATACGAGCGCGGATGGATGGTACGCAGTTTGTGCACTTCAGCGTTTTCCTCTCGGGTCTGGACCACACGTTTGATCGGTGTGACCGGAGCCCGGTAGTCATCATCTTCGTCTGGTACTGGTCGTGGACCACGCGTTGGTGGGTCCTCGGGTTTGATGGGTTCTTTAGTATGTTCGGTTGCCGTTGGTTCCGGGTCTTCCTGGGCTAGCGAGGAACCCATTTTACGGTCTTGTTCTATCAGCTCTTGCTCATAGGCTTCGTCGCTATCGGCCAGACCCATTCGGATCATGGCTTTCCTTAATCCGCTAACCATGCGCACCTCAAATCCTTGATGGTTCTAGGACACTATCGACACTAGTCGACAACGAACTAAAAGCTTGGGAAATACGTGGTTTTGTGCGGTGTGTCGTACTCTCTCAGTACGAATCAGCCGATTTCCATACGATACCAGCGATTCGTCCGCTACCTGGCTGGCGACGGTGGGAGTACAGCGTTGGCTCTTTTCGGGTACAGGTGTCTACCCGATGAACCCTAACTCCGGTTTGAGTCAAGATAGCTTCCGCAGCTGCCGGCAGGTCAAGAGCAGGAGTGCCCCAAGTGGTCTCAGCATAGATTTTCGGATGTCGTTGAGCTGCTTGTTCCCGCATATCGGCTGGAACTTCATAACACTGACCACAAATCCCCGGGCCGATAGTGGCTTTAATGGTACCCGTCTTATCGGCGTCCAACGCTTTGAGCCGCTGAACAGTATTTTCTAATATTCCGGCTAAGAGACCAACGCGGCCTGCATGTGCAATCGCTGTGGCACCGTAATCTGTTGTGAAGGCCACCGGCAAACAGTCTGCCACCAGAATGGCAATGGGATCAGTTCCATCTGGTGACACAACCGCATCGCCTTCGCCTATCGTTGTCTGTTCAGCCCAGCCACAGTTTCCTGCTTCAAGTACGTTTGCAGAATGAGTTTGGGTTAAAAACCTGGTAGTCCCGGTCTCAATGCCAAGCTCGTCTTCCAGCATACGACGGTTAGACGCGGTATCTTGAACGGTCTGTCCATCATCCAAGACGGTCAAAGACATGTTTCCCGCATGGACCGAGGTAAACCCAACGTTGTGACCGGTCTGTGTCTTATGCTGGTAAATCAGCGACTTACTTGAGGAAATCTGGGACATCCAGATCGTCGTTACCCTTATTAGATGACTCTACAACGGTCGGCAACGGTTCAACGTTACGCTTTTCTTGCTCGTCTTGAGCATCCTGGGTTGTTTCTTCCTCTGAGGCTTCACGTTCATTGGACTCAGGAGCGCTGACCGGACTAATGGATGCCACAGGAGCTACCGGAGCCGCCACCTGCCCGGCACCATTATTTTGAGCCCCGTTTACAGGGTCATCAAAGCCTGCAGCGATTACTGTAACGCGTACCTCGTCACCCAGGTTGTCAGAGATAACTGCACCAAAGATAATATTCGCCTCTGGGTGGGCAACCTCTTGCACCATGCGGGCCGCTTCGTTAATTTCGAACAGCCCCATATCGGTCCCGCCCTGGATGGATAGCAACACACCGTGAGCTCCATCAATTGAAGCCTCCAGCAGTGGCGACGCGATAGCTGCTTCAGTGGCTTCTACGGCACGGTTTTCGCCCTGGGCAGCGCCTAGCCCCATCAATGCTGATCCGGCACCTTGCATCACAGACTTAACATCTGCGAAGTCAAGGTTAATGAGCCCTGCGGTGGTGATGAGGTCGGTTATACCCTGAACACCCGATAACAGCACCTTATCTGCCTCTTCGAACGCCTCCATAATAGAGATAGAGCGGTCCGAGATCGATAGCAGTCGGTCGTTTGGAATCACAATGAGCGTGTCAACTTCATCACGCAGCGTTTCAATACCAGTTTCGGCATTAGTAGCACGACGACGACCTTCGAAGGTGAACGGACGAGTCACCACACCGATGGTGAGAGCACCCAGTGAACGGGCTACACGAGCAACGACAGGCGCTGCACCGGTGCCGGTGCCACCTCCTTCACCGGCAGTTACAAACACCATATCGGCGCCTTTGAGGGCCGCTTCAATCTCTTCTACGTGGTCTTCTGCCGCTTGTCGGCCTACTTCTGGATCTGCACCAGCTCCTAAGCCACGTGTCAATTCTCGACCAACATCGAGTTTGACTTCTGCCGAGGACATTAGCAGCGCTTGGGCGTCGGTGTTTATGGCAATGAACTCAACGCCGCGTAGTCCGACATCGATCATTCGGTTGACGGCGTTGACGCCGCCGCCGCCGACACCAACAACTTTGATGACGGCCAGGTAGTTCTGGGGTGAGCTCACGATATGATCCCTATTCTGCGTTCGTGGGTGGGACGAAGTTCAAGCTGCGTCCAAGTTTCCTTCACTAGCACACAATATGCCCACACTATCAGCTGGGCAATGACCATGATCAGTGTGTCGGAACGATGAGCGCAAAATCCCGCCTAATCTATCGGGTTACTGGTGAGTCAGGCGCTGAGACATCATATTCCGAAATATCTGCCGCTTCATCTTTTTCGATCCCCATTAATGCTTCTAGGACTTTGACTTTCTTGGCGGCTTCCTCATTACTACCCCACATCACGGTTTTACCCGAGTTTAATTCCAGTTCAATCGAGTCGATGGAAGAACCTGAGGCTGAACGAACGTTGTCGCGTATACTATCAGGTAGTGAGCCCAGGACTTCTGTAATGGTTTGGAAAACCTCTTCGTCCTCCACATCGGCTGCCGAAGCGACTACAGGCAAATCGAATTCTTGGGCTTTTTTCGACGTAATGGTCGCAAGCTCCGTGCCGTCATCTGAGAAGACGACATATTCTTTATCGCGCGGAGTCATCGCGATGGGCTGATACTCATTGACGGTGACAACCAGCCCATGAGGTGGCTCGGCTCGCAGGCTTACGTCTTCAACAGCCGGGTTGGACTCAAATAACTTTGTAACACTGCGATCAGTTACCTGTGGCAGTGGTTTGCCTTGCAATTCGGCAGTACGTTCTTGGGCATTCGACTCGGTTACCAGGTCTAGGCCCTCATAGCTAATGTCTTCGATCGCCAGCACGGGTGAAAAAAACAGTACAGCCCAACCACCGATGGCTAGTACAACCGCCGCAATGACGCTTAACAGAATAATCCGACGTCTTTTGTTTCTGCGTTGAACCGGACTAAGAGGTAGCTCCAGGAGATTATCTTTAGCTGAGGTCGTGGATTCCTCATTAGCCCCAGCCACCTCGACAATGTTGCCGTCGAGGCCGGTTTCGGTTACGGTTTTTTCGTCTGTATCCACTGGCCGTTGGACTGAGATAGCTTTTTTAGGTTTGTTGGCCGCAAGCCCTGGGAATTTTTCGCTGACCTTGTCCGTTTGGTTGGCGTTATTATGTGAGTTATCAGACATAGGTACTAACGATGATACTGGTTGAGTCCAGCTAAAATGTCGTCAATCAGCTGGTTCACGTTGCCAGCGCCCAGAGTTAATATAATATCGCCTGGGGTCGCGGCTTGTACTACCGATGCTACAGCAGCGTTCCGCGTGGCAACTTCACGCGCCTGAGGGTAGCGAGAAGTCAGTGTTTCGGATAGTTGTTGCGTAATGAGTTGTGCACTGATTCCCTCAAGTGGTGTTTCGCGTGCACGGTAAATTTCTAGCACTCGAACAGTCGATGCGAGTGACAACGCTGCCGCGAAGTCTGAGGCGAAATCGCGGGTCCGTGAATACAAGTGTGGCTGAAAGATAACATGGACTCTGTTACCTGCGGCCATGATATTGGCCGCAGAAATTGCAGCTTCCACTTCAGTGGGATGATGGGCGTAATCATCGTAGACACGGATGTCGTTAACAGTGCCATGATGCTCAAAACGCCGAGCCGAACCACTAAAGCTGGCTAGACCTTGGGCAGCCACGCTGGCGGGAATATCTGCCAACACCGCAGCTAATAAAACTCCCGCGGCATTGAGCGCGTTATGGATCCCCGGCGTGGTTAGCTGGACGACCTGGTGAGTGCCATCGCTAAAGCGGTAAGTCACCTGTTGGCCAGTGCCGGTAGAATCAGGTTGGATATCAGTAATAGCTAAATCCAAGGGTCGACCATGCGTTGTTGTATCGCCCTGGGGATTCATGTTGGTAGCCAGCCCATAGGTATAAACTGTCGCCCGTGGGGTCTGGACTGTATGAGCATCGCGATGACGTTGAGCAAGGGCCGCTGCACCTTCATCGTCAGCACAAATTATTAGGGCGCCGTCGGGGTGAATTTGAGCAGCGAAATCGGTGAAAACTTGATGAACTGCCGCTTCGGTCCCGTAGTAGTCCAGGTGGTCGGCTTCAATATTGGTGATGATTGAAATATCGGGCGAGTAATTCAGCAACGAGCCGTCTGACTCGTCAGCCTCTGCAATAAACCAGTCCCCCGCTCCGTGATCGGCATTAGTTCCAAGGTTGGCAATTGCGGCGCCCACGGCGAATGATGGTTGTGTACCGGCATGATCAAATACGACGGCCGCCATCGACGATGTTGTAGTTTTGCCGTGAGTACCAGCCACGGTAAAAACGTGTTTGTCTTCCATTGCTGCGGCAAGACCCTGAGAACGGTGATACACAGGAATACCTGCACTTTCAGCCGCTTGACGCTCGGGGTTATCCGGTCCGGCCACGGTGGAGGCGATGATCAGGTCTATGGGTTTGCCAGTATCGCTTGTTGCACGGGCAATATTTTCCGCTTCGTAGCCAACATAAACGGTAGCGCCATGTGCACGCAGTTTTTCTATGACAGGAAGATCTTTTGAATCAGTGCCGGTCACGGTGATACCACGGGCGGCAAAGATGCGGGCAATACCTGATACCCCTACCCCGCCGATGCCCAAAAAGTGAGCATGATTAATTGCTTGCAAAACAGGAATTTCGCTGTTGGTCATCGGGCGACTTTCGTTTCGGTGATGATGGTGGCCATTGTTTCAGCGGCGTCAGTAATGCCAAGATTTTTTGCGGTTTGTGCCATATATTCCAGACGTGGTTGGTCGGTCAGTAGGTTCGGCAGCCGGGTTGTGACCCATTGGGCTGTGAAATCCTCATCGGCAACGACCACCGCCGCACCGGATTCCTTTAGGCCGGCAGCATTAAGTTCCTGCTCGCCATTACCAATGGGGAGTGGCACAAGCACTGAGGGCAGCCCAATGGCTGCAATCTCATGGACCGTTCCTGCCCCGGCGCGGGCAACAATGAGATCTGCCGTTTGATAGACCTTGGCTAGCCCATCAATATATTCCAGTTGAATGTATCCTGGGCGGGTCACGGCTGTTCCGTCATCGTTGGTTACTACTTTTTCACGACCAGTTAGATGCAGTATTTGAGCCCCGGTAGCTAATAATGCGTCTAGGGCACCTGACACCGCTGTATTGATATTGAGTGCGCCGGATGAGCCTCCAGTGACTACCAGTGTCGTTTTATCAGGATCGAGGCCTAAGGCCCGGCGCGATTCAGCTTTCATCGTTGGACCGACTGGCAAAGCAGTAACGCTAGCTCGCATTGGCATACCGACGTGAATAGCTCCGGGTAGGTCAGTGTCGGCAAAAGCACAGGCAACCACCGTGGCAAAGCGGGAGGCAAGTTTGTTTGCTAACCCCGGGCGCACATTTCCTTCATGCACAATAACCGGGATCTTTAGTGCACGGGCTGCCAAATATACTGGTGTCGCGGCATAGCCTCCCACACCCACGACCACCTGAGTTTTATGTTCACGCAAAAGTTTTTTCGCCTGTTTAATTGCTTTGCGCAATCTGAAGGGCACCGAGAGCAATTCCGCGGAAACGGTACGCGGCATGGGTACTTTTTCCACTGTGGCAAAGGGATAACCTGCGTCAGGAATAAGCGTGGCTTCCATCCCTTGGGCGGTGCCGATCATTAAAATATCGACGTCGACTGGTGAATTTTGATGGCGTCGCACTAGGGCGTCAGCCATCGCCAGCATGGGTGACACGTGTCCGGCTGTTCCTCCGCCTGTAAAAACTACGTTCATCATGGCATTCATTGTGTTGATTTTACGCTTTCTATGGTGGCGAGCTGTCCTTCTGTATCACGTCGTGTTTCTTTGAGCTCTTGCGCTTGATCTCTGGCAAAAGACAGTACGACTCCAACTGCCAATATGCTCATAAGTAGTGCGGAACCTCCCGCTGAAATAAATGGTAGCGGCACGCCGATAACTGGCAACATTCCAGTGACCATAGCGATGTTCATAAACGTTTGACCTAACAGCCATGCCATGATGCCTCCGGTGGCTATCCGTACGAAGTTATCGTCCGTGTTGTAAGCTACACGAAACATCCCGATGCCGAGGGTGATGAACAGCCCCAAGACAAGAAATGCACCTATCAGACCTAGTTCTTCTCCGAGGATAGTAAAAATAAAATCATTACCGGCTTCGGGTATATAAGACCATTTTTGCCGCGATTGGCCCAAGCCGACACCAAACCAGCCGCCGGATGCTAATGCAAATATCCCTTGTTCATATTGATAACAGGGATCAGCTGGATGACTGCAGTTACCTAACCATGCATCGATGCGCATCATGCGAGTATCCGATTGCATGGTTGCTAGTATGACGCCAATTAGCCCAACCACCGCGGTGATCAGTAAATAACTGGTGCGCATGCCGCCTAAGTACAAAATCGTGGCGATAATCATCAGAATAATCAGCACGGTACCTAGGTCTTTACCACCCATAACCAGTAGAACAATCACAGTGCCAAAAGGAAAGACGACTGGTACCAGTAAGTCTTTACCAAAGGCCTTCGTCTTAAGCTTTTCCTTCAGTGCATAAGCTGCCCAAACACAAAATGCCAGTTTTGCCCCTTCGGCTGGTTGGAAGGAGAAACTGCCTAAACGAATCCAGTTACGGTTACCGTTAACTTCAACACCTAAGGGCGTGAAAACCAAAGCTAGCATCACGATGCTTATCAGCAATAGGATAACAGCGAGCTTATGATATGTTTGACGACGCCATTTGCCCATCCAGAATAGCATTACCAGGCCAACCACAGCATAAAGCCCTTGGGAACTAAGCGATGCAAATGAGCCGGCGCCACCAATAGATTCCACCGAGGAAGCTGAAAGTACCATGACCACGCCGATCGCCGTTAGTGCGATCGTGGGACCGAGGATGAGCCAGTACGCGGATTTTTTTGAATGCGCCCCGGTCAACCAGTCCCACGCACGTGCAATCCGCGGTGTTGGGCCCTTGGTCATGTCGCGCTCCTCGTGGATCGGCTCGTTTAATGGCCTGGATAATTAATGTCGGATAGTAAGGAGGCGATTGCTTCTGTAAAGGCTTCACCGCGGACCTTATAATTTGCAAACTGGTCCATCGAGGCTGCTGCCGGAGATAACAGTACAGTGTCGTCTGGTTCAGCTAAATGGTTGGCCAGATTCACTACTTCGCGCATGACTGCCGGGCCATTTGTAACCTCTATCGTACTGTCGTTGAGGTAGTCGGCGTAGACCGGCACATTGGGCGCGTGCCGTCGCAAAGCATCAACAAGCCCGGCGTGATCAGTACCGATTAGAATAACCGCTTTGAGATGCTCCTTATGAGTTTTAACCAACTTGTCATATGAGGCGCCCTTCGATATTCCTCCTGCAACCCAAATAATTGGATTATAGGTGGCAAGAGCCGCGTCTGTGGCATGCGGATTTGTACCTTTGGAATCATTGACCCACAAAACATCGTGGAAGTGTGCTACCGATTGTATTCTGTGCGGTTCAGGCTCATAATTGCGCAACCCTGCTTGTACTGCAGCAGGTTCTACACCGATTGCGCGGACGAGGGCCGCTGCAGCTAGAGCATTAAAGATCATATGTTTAGGTGCTGGAGTCCCCAGATCGGCAAACTCTGCCAGTTCCAATGCCTGCGTCTGCCGGTTTGTTAAAAAGGCTCGATCCACGAGCAAATCCTCAACAACGCCTACCATGGAACGCTGAGGCGTGTCCGTTGTGATTCCAATGGCTCTGCAGCCTTCAATGACTTCAGCATTTTCTACCATGTGCATGGTTTCGGGTTGCTCAGCGTTGAAGACCGCAGCAAGGCGAGTATTTTCGTAGATCTTTGCTTTAGCAGCCTTATAGTTTTCGTAGCCGCCGTGCCAATCTAGGTGGTCCTCTGCCAAGTTCAATACGACGGAGGCTTCAGGTTCGATGTGTTGTATCCAGTGCAATTGAAATGAGGAGAGTTCTACGATTAATACATCGAAACCATCTGGATAACGAATGGCGTCTAAAATCGGTGTTCCGACATTACCAACGGCGACGGCGTCTAATCCTTGGGCTCGTGCCATCGATTCGGCCATCGTCGCCACGGTGGTCTTACCATTGGTACCGGTAAGCACTAACCATTTGGCGGTACGTTTACCTTCGCGTTGCCGTACCCGCCAAGCGAACTCCACGTCACCCCATATGGGGATAGCAGCCTTCCGAGCTGCTTCTAATACGGGATGTTTCGGACGCCAGCCCGGTGAGGTAATAACAAGGTCAATTTTGTTGCCAATGGCACTAGCCTCTGGCAGGCCGGCAACCGCATTGTCTCCAAGCAGGACGTCTTTGACCCCCACTATTTTGAGCGTATCTGCGGCCTGTCGATTTTCAACCGTGTCTTTACCATCAAGCACAAGCACAGCAGCACCGAGTTCAGCCAGTGTATCGGCCACAGAAAATCCAGTGACGCCGATACCGGTTACTACTACTGACAGTTGTGACCAGTCGGCGTCCCAGCTGGTGAGACTGTCAAGGTCGATACTCATCGAAGAACCACCCATTCGGTGTAGAACAAGGCCAGTGCGGAAATAACGAACGCCAGCCCAATAAGCCAGAACCGTACAACTACGGTGACTTCTGCCCAACCTTTGAGTTCAAAATGGTGTTGTAGTGGGGCCATTAGGAAGACTCTTTTACCTCCGGATAGCTTGAAGTATCCCACTTGAATGATCACTGATGCAGCAATGACCACCATAAGCCCGGCCAATATGATTAGCAGAAGTTGGGTTTTGGAAAAGATAGCAAAACCTGCCAGGGCACCCCCTAGAGCCAGCGAACCTGTGTCGCCCATAAAAATCTTTGCCGGGGAGGTATTCCACCATAGAAACCCCAATAGTACACCGGCAAGGATGGCTCCCAGCAGCGCAAGATCCATGGCGTCACGGACTTGATAGCAGCCGCCGGCTTCCGTCGGCCCAGAGCAGGCCTGGTTGCTCTGAAATAGGGTTATCAGCATATATCCGGCTGACACCATAGCCACAGCTCCGGTAGCTAATCCATCGAGCCCATCGGTGAGGTTCACGGCGTTGGTGGTGGCCGTTGTAATTAGGTTGGACCACAGAACAAAAAGTATCGCGCCTATAATCGCACCGGCAAAAGCGAAGTCCAACGAGGTATCTCGGAACACTGAAATTGCCGTTGAAGCAGGCGTGAGCCCTTGGCCGTTCGGAAAGTTTAAAGCGAGAACAGCAAATGCAACCCCTACTGCTCCCTGGCCGACAATTTTACCGGTAGGTGTAAGTCCCAGGGATCGCTGGTTAGAGATTTTTATGTAGTCGTCCAAGAAACCGATCAGACCCATACCCGCTGTCAGGAATAACAACAATAGTCCTGAGACGGTAATGCCGGAGTTTTCTAGTTCCAGCAAAGTCATAATCCAGTGGGTAATAAAGTACACGACTACGAAATTTAACACGATTACGACCCCGCCCATGGTGGGGGTTCCGCGCTTGGTGGCGTGGCTAGTTGGTCCGTCATCGCGAATAATCTGTCCATATCCGCGCCTATGCAGCAACCGAATAAATAAAGGGGTCCCTACGACGGTGAGGAACGCGCCAAGTACAGCGCCTAACAGTAATCCAATCACTTACGGCATCTCCTTGTGGCCAACCAAATCATGGGTGGTCAATCTGTCGGCGAGTTCCCATAGGCGGGCACCATTAGAACCCTTGACGAAAATGATATCTCCGGGTTCAACGAGTTGAGATAATAGCTCAAACGCTTCGTCGTTTGTAAGGACATGATCAACCTCATCACCCCAAGAGCCTTCATTTACCGCACCGGTATACAGGGCACGTGCCTCGTCTCCCACAACAACCAACTGATCAATATTTAACCGCACTACAGTTTCACCCAGCAGGATGTGTTCTTTAGCGTGTTGGTCGCCAAGTTCAAGCATTGGGCCTAGCACAGCCCATGTGCGACGTCCTGTGTTACGTCCCAGCATGGCAAGAGTCTTAAGTCCAGCACGCATGGATTCTGGGTTAGCGTTATAAGCGTCATCAATAATGGTGATGCCATCTGGCCTATCAGTTCGAGCCATTCGATGGGCGGAGGCAGGACCAATAGTTGGGAGCACCTGGGCGATTTTGTCTAAACTCATACCTGCAGCAAATGCCGCAGCACTAGCGGCTAGCAGATTGGTGGTGTGGTGCTCACCAATCATATTTGCTGTAACATCATGCCCCTCGCGGTCCTGGTGGTTTGCGGTATCAGTTAGATACTGCAGCGTAAAACACGGGTTTTCGTTATCCGTGGTTGAGGCATTGGCTGCATAGATGAGCTGTTCGCGGTTTGGAGGGGCAAATGCCGCAGAGAACCAGAGCGTATTGGCTTCAGCAGGGACCCGAGATGCCATATTAGCGACATTGATGTCGTCTGCATTCAGCACAGCGGTACCGCCTGAGCCAAGCGCTTCAACGATTTCTCCCTTGGTTTTCGCAATATTCTCTACTGAACCAAAACTCTGCGCGTGCGCCGTACCGACAATGAGTGCAACGGAAATATCGGGGCGCACAATGTTGGTCAGTTGCTTGATGTTACCAATGCGATCAGCGCCCATTTCTACAATCAGATAGCGTGTGTCAAGATCCGCGTTGAAGATGGTCAGTGGCAATCCGGTCTCACCGTTATAGGAACCCTGGGGAGCTACTGTGGGGCCTTGTGTGGCTAATAGTTGTGCCAGTGCGTCTTTGGTAGAAGTTTTGCCTACTGAACCGGTAATGCCGATGACGGTTGTTTCGGAGTGATTACGGATTTTTTCTACGATGTAGTGGGCCAACGACCCCATCGCCACGGTGGCATCGTCTACGATAATTGCCGGGTCCGTGTCCCCACGTTCATCAGTAGTTTCACGTTCTGCCAAGATTAGTTTAGCCCCGGCCCGTCTTGCTGAGCTGATAAAATTATGGCCGTCAGTGACTTCGCCACGCCGGGCGATATACAACGAGTCTTGTATAACCTGCCGTGAGTCAATATCTGCAGCGGTTACGGTTACTGTGTCATCAACGGTGGATGTCAGGCGTCCGCCGGTGGCTTCTGCAATCTGGTTCGCATTGAGTTCAATCATGTCGCAATTGACCTTACCGTTTTAGTCAGTATCTTCCGTTGATGCACACCCGTGTGTAATAAATCCGTGATCAACCAAACTTTGTCGCAGGACTTCACGATCATCGATTGCAATTACTTCACCGGCAAAATCTTGTTGTGTCTCGTGGCCTCTACCAGCAGCCAAGATTGTATCCTGTGGTCTGGCAAGGCTTATGGCCTGGTCCAACGCCGCTGCCCGTGGTGCTATTTCTATTACTTCTGGTCCATTGGTACACGATGCTGCATATGCCCTGGCGCCATCTACAACAGCTTTGCGTACCGTTGCAGGGTCCTCGCCGTGGGGGTCGTCGTCGGTAACGATCACAATATCGGCGTGCTGGGCCGCAATGCGCCCCATGAGCGGACGTTTTGCTGTATCACGTTGGCCGGTGGCGCCAAAGATGATAATAGTACGTCCGGTATCGTAGCGTTGGGCACTTGCATGGTTTACCGCTTTGAGCGCTTGGGTCAGCCCGTCTGGGTTGTGAGCAAAATCTACGATCACAGTTGGTTGATCCGCGATGACTTCCATGCGTCCAGGCACAGAGGAATCGAAAGGCGATTTCTCTGTGTTTTGCAGCGCTGCGGTGATGGTGTCCCACTCAGCGCGATCGTGTCCAGTAAAGACCATGGTTGCTGCTAAGGCTGCATTTGCTATGTTAAATTTGCCCGGCATACCAACTCGTGTCGTAACGGTGTACCCGGATTCGTGTTCTAACGTGAACTGATGGCCCAGCCCCGTCTGGTGAATGGACTGAATTTTCCACGTAGGGTCTTGCACGGACGACGGCGCACCAGCGGCCGGACCAAGATCGAGGGTTACCGCGTTTGGCACTTGGTCAGCCAGTTGTTGTCCCCAGACTGGTTCCGCTCCCCCATTAAGTGTGACGACTCGTTGTACAGAGTGTTCATCATTAAATAACATTGCTTTAGCAGCGAAGTATTCGGCCATACTGCCATGCAAGTCGAGGTGATCTTGTGTCAGGTTGGTAAACCCTGCCACGGCATAGCGCAGTCCAAAGGTGCGCTTATAGGCCATGGCATGCGATGAAACTTCCATAGCGGCGGCCGATACATTAGCCTCCCGCATTCGTGCTATCAGACTGTGCAGAGCCGGCGCTTCGGGAGTGGTGAACTGGGAGGGCACAGACTGCCCTGCAATTCGGGTTTCAATAGTACCAATTAGTCCGGTGGTCTTTCCCACAGCAGCTAACAAAGCTTCGAGGAAATAAGTGGTAGTGGTTTTGCCATTGGTACCCGTCACACCATAAACCTTTGGGTGTTGGCTGTTGGTATTACCGTAAATCAATGCTGCGGCATCGGCCAGGGCCCCACGAACATCATCAACAACGATAGCAGCATATTGATCAGGAACACGCCGTATTCCCACCGCATCGGTGAGTACCGCAACTGCCCCGGCAGCAATAGCCTGGTCAATGTAGTCAGCCCCGTGGTGCTGTGAACCGGCTACTGCAGCGTAGAGGTCACCCGGTTGCACCACTTTAGAATTCATAGAAATCCCCGTTACCGAGATTTCGGTATTACCTGAGGTGATCGGGTGATATCCCCCAAGCTGATCTATAATTTCGCAGAGATTCGTTTCGGGTTTGTGTTTTGGTCGCAGCATAATTATTTACGGCAGTCCGCTCGGCGGGCTACCATGGCCTTTCCTGTGGGTCTTCAGTAAATACATCGTAGTGCTGGGATCCGGAGTCGGAGGGCGGAATAGAGTATTTACTCAAAAGATATTGCATCACATCTGCTGCTGTATCGGTAACTTGCCACGATTTCCAGTCACCTTGGGGACGATGCACTGCCACAGAGACGACAAACTGTGGGTCGTCAAGCGGGACAATGCCTGTAAAGGACGTGGTGTATCCATCATAGCCAGCATCCCCGGCCGCCTCACCAGTACCGGTTTTTCCACCAACTCGATACCCATCGATTTGAGCTTCGGTAGCGGTACCTTCTTGGACTACCCCTTCCATAAATTTGAGCATTTCGTCAGCGGTTTCTTCCGAGACCACTTGTTTAGGCTCTGTTGGGGCGTCCCACTCCGTTTCAATACCGTCTTCATCAATATAGGAATCAATAATTCGGGGCGGCATCATCTTGCCGCCGTTAGCTAAGGCCTGAAATATGCGTGTGGTATGCAAGGTAGTAAGCGAATAACCTTGCCCAAATGCTGTAGTGAAATGTTGACGACGGTCCCAATCTTCCCATGACGTAAATAATCCGGGATTAACCGTTGTCATGCCTATGTCGATCGGTTCGCCGATTCCGAAATCCTTCATATGCTTCCAGCGTTCCTCGGCACTCAGCTCTGTGGCCACCTGTACTGTTCCGGTGTTGTATGAGCGCGTAAAAATACCGGCGGTAGTCATGTCAAAGGTATCATGCGGCATCGAGTCGCTAATTTCTTCATTATTGAAGGTTTCTTTATTAGGTACTGTCCATTTTTGTTCTGGTGTTACAGCCCCCTCATCAAGTGCCGAGGCAAATGTCACAGCTTTGCCTGTCGACCCCGGTTCATACGCTTGTGACATGGCGGTCGGACGCCAGAATTCTGCATCCGTATCAGTCGGATCTGTGGGATCGACGCTTTCTGAATCGGCCATAGCCAATAGTTCACCAGTTTTGGCATCCATAACTACGATGTTGCCCCATTTGGCACTGTACTCATCCACCTTTGCAGCGATTGCCTCTTGGGCAAACCAGGATACGTCCTGATCAATTGTTAAACGCACGTCGTTGCCATTGACCGCAGGGGTTTCAGAAAAGGAAGCGTTAGGTATCCGTACCCCGTCGGCAGAAATTTCAAAGATGCGTTCACCAGCTTCACCGCTAAGCCGTTCATCTTGGGATCGTTCGACACCTTCCAGACCGTGACCATCATGACCGGCAAAGCCAATAATGGGACCAGCTACGGCCCCGTTGGGGTAGCTACGTTCTGCTACGGGTTCAGAAACCAACCCCGGAATGCCAATGTCTAGTGCTTCTTTTTTTACTTCAGGCGTGACCCCTCGAGACACGATGCGATACGGCCGTTCTCCTACCATGAGCTCTTTGAGTTCTGGATAGTCAATATCTAATACTTCAGACAGTTCGTGGAGCTGTTCGTCGATGTCAAGATCCACATACCCTGATGTTTCGTCGTCCCACACCCGAGAATCTTGTACTAAACGTTGATCAACGACCATGTCATAACGTTGCACAGACTCGGCTAAAACTTCATCGTTTCGGTCGAGAATAGAACCTCGTTCTGGAGCAAGAGTAACTGGTCTCGTCCTACGGTCCATAGCCTGTTGGGCTTGGTTGTCAGCGTCAATTCCCTGGATAAAAAGCAGCCGGCCTCCCAGTACCAACAAGCAAACCATGAGCAAAACCATGGTTATTTTGAGTCTGGATTTTTGTGTTCCAGTACCTGACGCTTGCGGCACACGACTCACCTACCTTCAACATAGTCGTCTAACACGACGGAACTAGTTGTCGGCCGGAAGACGAACCTGGGGTCCTTGAAGACTACCTACCGAATCGTCTACCTCGCCGTTTGCCACGCCATTATTTGATGGAGAATTCGTCACATCTGATTCTGGCATTGCAGTTTGAGGCCCAGGTATTTTGATAGTGTCTGATTCTGGACCAGGAACTTCCTCGTTTGTAACGGTTACTGGATCAGAGGTTTCGTCTGTAGGGACGTCTACTTCAGCGGGAGTCCCCGTACCAGATTGTACGGTTGGCTCAGCGACGAAATTGGTGGGCGTATTGTCTTTCTTAGCGGCACTTGCAGAGCCCGAAATCTGTCCCGTGGCCAAGTCAATAGAGGCGGGAGTACCGGGTAGAACCATACCGAGTTCGGCAGCTTGTTGCGCAACCGATTGTGGAGCAGATTTCTGTGAGAGATCTTGTGCTAAAGCTTCATTGCTTTGCGTAATATTTGTCAGTTCGTTGTCGAGCTCCACCATTTCGTATTGCCGGTTAGACAAGATGATGTTTACGACCAGGACGATAAGCAGCGCTATGACCGGAATACTCAATACGAAAATGCTATAGCCAATCGGGGCTCGCTTTAGCTGCCCAGAGATGACCTTGAGCTGATCTCGACGACTTTCAGCTTCAGAAACACCTTCGGCGGGCGCGTTGTTGGGCTCTGCACCCGAGTCAGGCGCGTAATCCACGTCCATTTGTTTCGCGGTGGAGTCCGTTGAGTATTCGGGGTGCAATACGCGGATGTTTGAGGGGGAAGTTGTCATCCGTTGCTCCTGGTTAATCGAATTTTTTCTACCGCACGTACCTTGGCAGAAGCAGCGCGAGGGTTTTCAGCTATTTCTTGTTCGGTCGGCTTTTCTGTACCACGGGTCAACACCTTGACCACCGGTGCATGCTCTTCCAGCTCTACAGGGAAATTGGGTGGAGTCAGACTTGTGGCTTGTGCTTGAAAAAACTTCTTGGTGATGCGGTCTTCTAGGGAGTGATAACTCATAACCACGATTCGTCCACCGATACGCAAGCCTGTTAGCGCTGCCGGAAGTGCTTCACGCAGTATGTTAAGTTCTTCATTAACTTCGATCCGCAACGCTTGAAAGGTACGTTTAGCGGGATGACCCCCAGAACGTCCTGCTGCCGCAGGTACGGCGCTACGAATCACTTCGACGAGATCCCCTGTACGAGAAAAGGCCTGATCGCTACGTCGTTCCACAATCGCAGTAGCAATCCTGCGGGCGAATTTCTCTTCACCAAATCGTCGAATCAGTTGCTCAAGGTCGCGTTGTGTGTAGTCATTTACCACGTCAGCAGCACTAAACCGCGCTGTGGTGTCCATCCGCATATCCAGCGGTGCATCATATGAATAAGCAAACCCACGTTCGCGTACATCTAGTTGATACGACGAGACGCCAAGGTCAAATAGGTAGCCATCGGCGGTTTCGGCGCCAACAGTGGCTAGTGCCTTTGGTATCTCGTCATAGGTACCGTGAAACCCTGTATAACGCCTGCTATAAGTTTCAAGGCGTTGCTGTGCCAGCTCCAAAGCCTGAGTGTCACGATCAATACCAATAACCATCGCGTCCGAAAACCGTTGCAGCATTAGTTCGGTATGACCACCCATTCCCAATGTTGCATCCACGAGGATTGGTTGACGCTGTTGAAGCCGGGCAGCTTCTACCGCAGGGGCCAAAAGATCGACGACGCGGTCGGCCATCACAGGCACATGACGTTGGGCAGCACTTGAAACGTTTCGGCCAGTATTTCGACCGTCTTGGTCAAAAGCTGCCATTACGCTCCTTCGCTGTTACCGACAGGGTCTGATGTGACGGCTCTTACCTCAGATCCCCATCCGTGCACCTGGCCCAGGGGAAGGCAGGCCAGCTGTCCGGATAGAGGTCTGAAATAAGAGAACTCGTCGCAATTTAGTTATGTCTACCAAGAACTAGAACAACCCTGGGATGACTTCCTCATCAGTGTCGGAAAATGCCGACTCCTGCTCGGTGAGGTACTCATTCCAGGATGTCTGATCCCAGATTTCTGCACGGGTGCCAGCACCAATAACAGCAACATCCCGATCGAGCCCCGCGTAGTCACGTAGCGGCGCAGGGATCGTAATCCTGCCTTGTTTATCCGGCTTTTCATCCGAGGCACCGGATAAAAAGACACGAATATAGTCTCTGGCCTGACGCGAAGAGAGCGGTGCTTCTCGCATCTGTGCATGTACTCGCTGGAACTCCTCCATTGAGAACACGTACACACAACGTTCCTGACCCCTAGTAAGTACCAGCCCGTCAGATAGTTCATCTCTGAACTTCGCCGGCAAGATCAATCGAGATTTCTCATCCAAGCGCGGAGTGTATGTACCCAAAAACATGTGGCACAACCTCCAACGTTGTCTGATCTCGATTTCTCAAGCTCTGCGATCACCGTCCTCTTATCGCCCCACTTTACCCCACTTTGCCCCACACGCAAGATTTACGCTCCCATTATCGAGCATTTCTTCGAATTTAGCCACCACTCAAACAGAGCTGCGACTCCCCAACTTCGTTGTATTCACAAGCTAGAGACTGGATTTCCTGCAGGATGGGGAGCTACGGGGAGGCCTGTGGAGGAAAAAATTTTGGTCATGTGAACAATGTGACAAAACATCAAAGACACTGCCGCATTAGGACCTAAAAAACGGGTTTAACTTGGTCGTACGCCATCTTTTTCGGGCGGTGGAGCAAAGTGGAGTCGGGTTGCAATGGGCGGGAATCGTATTTACGAGAGCATAGCCTTTAGTGCAACACGCCTAGGTGGAATAGCCGTAAGCGTTAGTTAAGATAGTTGGGAGCAAAGCCGTTCGGTTCCTCGATTCGGCTACAACATGACTGAAAGTTCTTCTGTGCAATCCATTACAAACCAGCAGTCCCCTAAGCCAAGCGGTCGCCGAGCAGGGATTCTGAAGCTGCTCGTTGCGCTAACATCTGCCGTGCTTTTGGCTGCGTGTGGTGCTGACGTTAATACACAACTAGAACTTGATAAGAACTACTCCGGAGAACGTCAGTTTGTATTGACTATGGCAGAAAGCGATGCAGACACTCTGTCGGGAGGTGTAGATGCGGCTGAGCAAGCGTTTCAATCCCACCTTCCCGATGCGCTAGCCTTTGAGGGCATTGAGTCAGTAGAGGATGGTTACAAAGCGACGTTCACTATGCAATTTGATGATGTAGCTGACTATCGCAATAAAATCACGTCTTTGCTAGACGCCTCTGACATTGCCGAGTCCGAGCGCGATATGAACGTGCAGGTCGATGAGCAGCAGCTCGTTACGTCAATAGTATTTGAAGAAGACTTTTATAATGATGAGCTCATGGGCTGGGCATCGGACGCGCTTATTGAAGAGGGAGTAGTGCCTGGCACTACTCCGGTCCTAACCTCCAATGGCACTGCATCTGTGGTTTTCAACGGTGAAGAAGTAGATAATGCGACATCGCTGCCCCGTATTAATTTTAGCTTGACGGAAGATCGCCGGTTCGAAGAGATAGATTTAGATTTCGAAATATTGGACTCAGGTGAATTCAACATCGCAATGGACTATCTTGTTTCCCCGGATACAACTGCCGTACAAAATGAGTTTGTAACCGAGCGTGTAGAACAACTCGAGGGCTTAGACGGTATCACAGGCACAGTCGAGGATTCCGGCCCGGTAGAAAACCAGGAAACAGGCAATCCAAAACCTCGTGAAGTTAATGTGACATTTTCTTCCGCCGAGTCGGTTCAAAACGGAATGCGAATATTATTAGCCAATGAAGAGGCAACATTTGAAACTACCGAAGTAACACCTGAGGACAGCCCAGATGTAGTAACTGAATATGTAGGCTCAAATTGGAACTGTGATGCTATTTGCGATCCGGACAATGTCCGTCAGTTAAGTGGGGCGACCGACTATCCCGACCAGTGGCAGCTCGTCGACCAACAACGTAGTAATGACGAACTATATATAAAGCTTAACCGTGGTATGCCCTTAGACTCTCTAACTTCCACAACGCAGTTAGATATTGACGGCACGATGGAGCAAACCTTTGAATTCGCCGTGGATAACGAAACCCAGCATGGCCACGAAGATACCGTCGCCGAGTTATTTCAACCTCCGGAAGGTTCCGGCACCTACGATACCGAACGTACTGCGGACACAACATTATATACCACCACGTTTCAAGCCGATGATGCTCAAGAGCTCACAAATAAAATAAATAGCTACCTAGAAGCAAAAGGAATCAGTGACAAAGCGACTATAGAGCACGAACCTTTAACAGGGTTGTGGGCTGATTATGATCTCAATGTGGACCTTTCCCCTGTTTGGAACCTCGCTTCAGGCGGAGTTGAGGGTACTGCGGTATTTCAAGTCAACTTACCGTCCATGCACAAGGGTAAAAGTGATGGTACGTCATCTAGCAATGGCACTATTGTTTTACAAAGTTCCAGTGGCGATTTTAGCGTCAATGCTAGTGGTCCGACAGTTATGACGATATGGGCTCTGGCAGCAGTGATCATAGTCCTGGTGCTGGGTCTAATCGGTCTTATCATTTGGCGTAGGAGACGAGCGGTGCGGTCGAAAGCAGAATTAACAAACGACGATCATCCGATAAAGCCATATTCCGTGCAGGGCCCAGGAGATAATCTTACGGAAACAGAGATCTTTCGCTCGCCACTGGCGCCGAGTGCTCTTAGCGAGCAGACATTGCAGACCCCACCTCTAAATCCACCTGAAACACCACAACATACCCGATCGGATGGGCAACAAGAAGCGTTCCCCGATATTGAATTGCCTAAGGAGCATGACTCCTCAGCCTGGTCGTCAGCCGAAGAAACTAACGGCGCGGAAATTTCCGAAACCTTCGATACACAGAGTCACGACCAAGACCAAGTGGAAGATCCGACCACCCAGCCAGATCCTGGTGTGTCTGGATCAGCAGAGAATGAAGAAGATGAACGGTGACGCGTTTCTCAAGAGGCACTAAAAAACCCGCAACATACGTTGCGGGTTTTTGCGTGGAAGGGCAATCGCCAGTGGAGTGGCAAAACACTTTACTGGCGGCGGCGTTCGTCCCAACGAGACTCCAGTCCTTCCATAAAACCGTGATTTGTTTTTGTCGTTTGCTGGCCGGATCCACCTCGACCACCGGATTTACTTGGTGGCTTTGTAGTACGTTTTGACGCTAAGTATATACCTGCGCCCATGACAACGAATCCGACGATACCCAACCAAATAGCATCGATTGTGACGCCTGTCAGCAGTACTGCAATACCAACTGTAGCGGTCAAGACACCCAAAACAATATTGCGTGTCGATAATCGACGTCCCGAGCTTTTCGTCCCCATTTGCATCTGCGATGCGAATTTAGGGTCCTCGGAAATCAGCTGGGATTCGATTTCAGCAAATGCTTCTTGCTCTCTATCTGATAAACCCACTGTTGCCTCCACATGTTGTCAAAGGCCTCAGGAAGCCTAAGTTAGCTTCTCGAAGCCTAAGTTGACTTCGCCTCTATTCTACGCTTTTTATCTGACTGTTTGCTGAGATTGTCACACCGTGAAGTCTGAGTTTGAGCTGCTAGCCGTCTGACATTCGTTCTGGCCTTTCATGCTGTAAGAGTGTGGCAGGTTTAATCGCTGCATTGGGAAACCGCTTAGCTACATCATCTAAAATTTTGTCGGTAGAGTACCAGTCCTGACTTGAATTTTGATGTAGTTCGGTTTCGTTCATATCAAAAAGTGAACCTTGAGTCGGTACCGGCTCAGCAGGCTTGGCTACCTTATCGGCACGTACGCCCAATAACCGCACTGGATGCGGCCGTTGAGCAAGCAGGTTATGTAACAGCCGTCGTGTATGGTCGAAAAATACAGCGCCTGAAGTCGCTGGAGCCTTCAACGATATGGATTTAGTTCTGGTTGTGAAGTCAGAGTCTTTAACTTTTACACTTAGTCCCCACGCGACAAAACCGTCATTACGTAACCGTCGCGAACATTCGTAAGATAAATCTAATAAATACTTCTCCAGCTGCTGTGCGCAAGAGATGTCATGTTCAAATGTGTGTTCGACTGACACAGATTTTGTCTCATGTTCGGTTTCCACGGATCGCGGATCGTAACCGCGAGCTAGCTCAACAATATGAGACCCCAGTGCCCCTAACCAGCGCCTCATGCGTTTTGGGTCCTGGCTGGCTAAGGCTCCTACGGTATGTATATCTGCATTAGTGAGCCGTTGGTGCAACTTTGGACCAACACCCCAAATCACGTTTACAGGTAACGGGGCTAAATATTGTGCGGTCTGGTCTACAGGGACTACACCGATACCATCAGGTTTTGAGTGGTCCGAAGCGATTTTAGCCACCGACTTAGTAGCGGCAACACCGACCGTAGAGGGCAGTCCCGTTGCTTGACGTACCCTTTCCTTAATCAACATAGCTATTTGTGCCGGAGTTCCGAGCCTACGTCGAGCCCCAGCCACGTCTAAAAAAGCCTCATCAATGGAAAGCTGTTCCACCAAAGGCGTGACACCGTGCAAAACATCCATTATCTTTCCGGATGCTTCACTGTACTTGGCTCGGGTGGGTTCAACAATAACTAGTTGGGGACATAACGCTAAGGCCTGTGAGACCGGCATAGCTGAATGAACCCCGTACTTACGGGCCTCATAAGAGGCAGAGGTAACAACAGAACGACCAGATTTCTCGGCTACTACCGCAGCCTTATCAATCAGTTCTGGCCGATCCAGTAATTCGACGGATAAGAAGAATGCGTCCATATCAATATGGAGGACCGTTGCTTCCCAAGAATCATCGGCCCACGACGGACGCGAAGCCTGATTTCGACCCGGTAAGACCATATAGTAATTCTACGCCCCTAGGCCGGTAAGGTTGAAGGGCGTACGCATAGGGATGATTGGTTCAGCAGGCAGGAGAAACGAGACTGTGACGACGACGGATACGGCGTATTTCCGAACTGTTCTACAGGAACGGATGCAAGACATGCTGGACAATTATCGCTATCGCGCCAGCAAAATCGCTACGTCATCTGAACCACTTGTAGCTTCCATTACAGAGCTGTTGAAAGGCGGCAAACGTCTGCGAGCGCTACTAGCTTGGTGGGGCTGGCGTGGAGCCGGAGGTGATGCACAGGATCCGCGAATTATAGATGCCTGCGTCGCATTAGAACTCTTCCAGGCTGCTGCGCTAATTCACGACGACATTCTAGACCGATCAGATACCCGTCGCGGCAGACCAGCTGTACACAAACAATTCCAAAACTTACATGAAAACAATGGCTGGGCACAAGATAGTGCCCATTTTGGTGTATCCGCTGGCATTCTAGCTGGTGATCTCGCATTGGGGCTTAGTGAAGAAATCTTTTCAACCACAGCGGATGCAACCGCCTTTGCTACACCGGCTAGAGATGCTTTTCATGCTATGCGTTTTGAAGTCATGACGGGACAATACCTCGATATACTCGCAGAGGCCGATATCCCCGAAGATCCGAGTGACGCATTGAGGCAGGCCCGAACAGTGCTGCGTTATAAATCAGCACACTATTCGGCAGTTTGGCCATTTGAGCTAGGTGGCTTATTAGCCGGTGCTGACGAAACGACCCTAAACGGTTATCGTGATTTCTCCCTACCGCTAGGCATGGCTTTCCAATTAGGTGACGATCTGCTTGGTGTATTCGGAGATCCGGTACTGACCGGCAAACCCTCGGGGGATGACCTTGTTGAGGGGAAACGAACTGAACTTGTCGCTCACGCGTTATACCGTCTCAATTCCGAAGACGCTAATGTGCTCAACAACTTCTTAAAACAGCCTTCCACTAGCCAACACACGGTAGAGGAGATTCAGCAGTTAATCGCTTCATCGGGGGCCCGAGCCATGGTGGAATCCGATATACAACGGCTCTTGGATGAAACGTCTCAAGCCCTAGATCACCTACCGGTGATGGCTCCGGTCAAAGCCGGACTATCAGAGTTGGTCAGCCAGTTATTAGAACGCACCAGCTAGTACCTACCAGCCCATAGCTTGTGCACGACGTCGAATTTCTGTCTTTCTTCCTTCGTGTAGGGCATCAATGGGGCGCCCCGGCAAAGAGTCATCGTCGGTAAAAAGCCAGCGAATAATTTCTTCGCCGTCGAACCCTGCATCTTCAAGCACCATAATTGTGCCACGTAGCGGTTTCAGTATTCCTTGTTCAGTCAAGAAAGCTGCCGGTACGTACCGAATATTTTCTTCGCCCAATCGAACATCGAGCAAATGTCGGTCCTTAATCATATTGTGAACTCTGGTCACAATTACATCAAGCTGGTCCGCTACTTGAGGCAGCGTCAACCATGTTTCAACCAATGTTTCTATGTCGCGTGTTTCAGTCACGTTTCCAGCGTATCGCAGTTTTTCAAGACTATGCGATTGGATACCAGCCAATTCCTCGGTGAAGATCTGACCTGGTAAGAAACCAATTGACCCCCTTAACATTTGTCCCAGGAGTAATGTATATTCACGTATGTAACATTTACATCACGTACACCTCGACGCTACTTTTGTCACATAAAGCACAAGAGAACTTCCCCTGGCTCAGGTGCCTGACGCAAAGAGGATACGTTTAATGACAGACCGTACAACCGACGCGCCACGGTTCTATCAATCAGCAGTTGCTACATCGGCTCTGCCGTTACTCGCTTTGGGATCCGCTGCTACCGCAGCCCCGGCAGTGGCTGATGCATCAGGTACGGCGCTGACACCCAAGCTAGCTACAGACACAAATATCGCTGCTGCACAAGCAGAGTTACAAGCCGCTTTTACAACGCCGGAAGACCTTGCAGCCGAGCTACCGGCGCGTTTTACTCAAAGCAACTTTCAAGCTGCCAATACCACACCAGTAAGGTATAAGGTCAAATCCGGTGACACTCTGAGCCAAATTGCACTAGACCATGACGTCTCACTGTCAGATTTGCTGAACTGGAATAATCTTAAAGTTTCCTCCACTATTTACCCTGACGATGTGCTTTACCTTGAGTCACCCGGCAGTAGTAGCTCTGCCGCTGTCCAAAGCTCTGATTCGTCTGGAAGTTCTTACACGGTCAAGCGCGGCGACACTTTGTCCGCTATTGCAGCAAAGCACGGAATTAGCCTCTCAACATTGCTAAAGGCTAATGGATTATCGATGTCAGCGGTTCTCTACCCCGGCCAGAATCTGACGCTTAGCGGCAGTGCAGACGCGGCTAGTACCAAAGTGGCTTCCGACTCGACGACAAGCACACCAAAAAATACCTACAAGGTGAAGTCTGGAGATACCCTCTCGGACGTTGCAGCCAGTCAAAACGTCAGCCAATCCACCTTGCTTGAGGCTAACAACCTAGCCCCGGATGCCATTATCTATCCGGGACAACAGCTGAAGCTATCTGCAGATTCAGCGTCGTCGGTATCCACCGCATCGAGTGGGTCGGAAGACTCGTCTGCAGGTAGCTACACCGTGGAGTCTGGTGACACACTTTCTGGTATTGCTGCACGTATCGGCGTTGACCTATCGACCATTCTGCAGGCGAACAACTTATCCTTATCCTCCAGCATCTTTCCAGGTCAGACCATTAAACTTAGTGACTCCTCAGCTTCAACTGTTGAAACGGCAGCAGCCGACAGTTCTGAAGTGTCCAACTCTGCCACAGGTAGCTATAAGGTCAAAACTGGAGACACCCTTTCCGGAATTGCGGCTAAACACGATGTAAGTGTAGCGACATTGCAAAATACTAATCGGCTCAATGGCGATGATATTGTGGCAGGTCAGAGCTTGCAGCTATCCGGGTCATCGGATGCGGCTGCTGATAGCAGCTCGGATAACACCACATCTTCAGAGCCTGCGCAGGCCTCCAGCTATACCGTCAAGTCCGGTGATACATTATCTGGAATTGCTGCTAGAAATGGTCTGTCGCTCAATGAATTGTTGGCTGCAAATGGTATGCAGTCGTCATCGGAGATCATTCAAGCCGGACAAACATTAAATCTTAGTGGCTCCAGTTCCGCATCTACTGCATCCGGTAGCGACGAACAACTGGTGGGAGACACGTTTATGGGTCGCACATACCCAGACGAAGTCGTTGCCAACGCTAACGATAATAAACAAGCACTGCTTGATGCACCGATGCCTTCTCGAACCGAGGTTCGTGAAATGGTCCAAGCCACGGCAAGCTCCATGGGGGTTGATCCTAGTTTGGCATTGGCACATGCTCAGGTTGAGTCCGGTTTCGACGCTACAGCCGTTTCTCCTGCAAACGCGATCGGACCGATGCAGGTTATCCCGTCATCAGGTGAGTGGGCTTCTCAGCTTGTAGGTCGGGAGCTGAACCTCATGGACCCACAAGATAACATCACCGCAGGGATGGCAATTATTCGTCATCTACAGGACAATAATCCCGGCGATACCGGTACCGCCGGTTATTATCAAGGCGCCGGCAGCGTTGCCGATAATGGAATGTACGACGACACTAAAGATTACGTCGACAGAATCAATAGCGCTAAGGGACGCTACTAAGTCAGTCCACTTATAGGGAAACCTGTACCCGGTCAGCCCTGCTGACCGGGTATTCTGTTGTTGTGAATACCCCAGCTGGACCCTCGCTTGTTGGCACCACTATCGACAATCGTTACGACATTACGCAACGCATTGCAAACGGTGGCATGGCCACGGTTTATCGAGCCGTCGACGGCCGTCTTGATCGCGAAGTCGCGCTCAAAATACTACAACCGAGTATGGCTGAAGATCCCGCAGTTATCACAAAATTTGCTACCGAAGCCAAAAACACCGCCAAAATCAATCACCCAAACGTCATTAATGTTTATGACCAAGGCGTGGGGTCGGCTGGCGACAGCAACGTGGCATTTCTTGCAATGGAGTTTATTGAAGGACATACGCTGCGAGATGTCATGCGTACCGCAGGCACTGTGTCTGTGAAAGAAACCTGGGATTTCGCCCTACCGATAATTCGCGGCGTCGCTGCTGCCCATCGCATTGGGCTTATTCATCGCGACATTAAGCCAGAAAATGTTCTTGTTTCTAATGACGGTGCGATAAAAGTAGCAGACTTTGGTCTCGCAAGGGCTTCTACTAACCACACCGGCACCGGTATGGCTCTCATGGGCACCGTATCGTATATGTCCCCTGAACTTGTGACTGGCGATCCAGCAGATGAACGCTCCGATGTGTATGCCCTTGGTATTTTAATATTTGAAATGCTCACCGGTACCCGACCGTATACCGGAGAGTCAGCGGTAGCTATTGCCATACAGCACACGAATTCTCGAGTACCTGCACCGTCTTCTCTTATCGATGGCATTAGCCCTGCAGTCGATGACTTTGTACTGCACCTCACTGAACCAGCCCCAGAAGATCGTCCGGCAGATGCAACTGAGGTACTAATATTGCTTGAGCATTTATTGGAAAACCCTGCTGCTGCCGAACAACTTGCGGAACAATCATCAATGGATTCTGCTGCAACGGAAGCTTTCGATAGCGTTGCGACTCAAGCCTACGAGCATAATGCCACAAAGCCTTACCAAGAGGTCCCCAAGCCTTCAGATGCGCCACCTGCTCCCCCACCACAACAGCAACCAAATGTCACAGTTTTACCACCCTCGGTGACATCGGAACAATCGCCCCTTGGGGCAATGGACCATCGTCAGCCACCACCGAGGTACCACTTTAGGGAAGTCACAGAGCAACCCCGAGACTTTGGCAGTAAAAAACCACACGAACCCGCACGCGAATTTGCTCCAATTGCAGGATCTAGAGCAGCGATCAATACGTTACTCATCCTCATGGTTGCTGCTGCAACTATTCTCCTTGGGCGATGGATGGGATTATCGCTGATGAGCTGGCTGTTTGGGTAAGCATCTATCGACAATTAGCGGCGAAGTACGCAGTAGCCGGATCAGCGGCTACTATCCCTGGCCAATGACTCGGCGACCAAAAATGCCAACTCTAAGGACTGCTGATGGTTTAACCGTGGGTCAACGAGCGTTTCGTACCGCTCATCGAAAGCCGATTCATCTATGGCAACTGAACCACCGAGACATTCGGCAACATCATCACCAGTCAATTCGATGTGCAAACCACCAGGATGGGTGCCGGTAGCTTCGGCTACGTCAAAGAAACCTCGCACTTCGTTCATTATGTCTTCCAAGCGGCGCGTCTTGTAACCGTTGGCTGCAGTAATCGTGTTGCCATGCATTGGATCGGTGATCCACAGAGGTTTTGCTCCTTCTTTATTAACCCCAGTCATGATGGCAGGTAACTGCTCACGTATCGTTTCAGCGCCCATACGCACAATGAATGTTAAACGTCCAGGTTCCCGATTCGGATCGAGTTTATCGATCAATGCCATAGCCTGGTCTACCGTTGTCGTCGGGCCAAGTTTCACACCGATAGGATTACGGATCCTGGATAGGTAGTCCACGTGTGCTCCGTCTACCTGTCTTGTGCGCTCGCCAATCCAGACAAAATGTGACGACGTGATGTACGGCAAGCCCGTTCGGGAATCTAAACGCGTCAGGGCGCGTTCGTACTCCAACAACAACGCCTCGTGGGCAGAAAAGAATTCAACGGTACGCAATGCGTCAAAGTCAGCTCCAGCAGCTTCCATAAAGCGCACAGCGCGATCGATTTCAGCGGCCAACTCATCAAACCGTGCGTATGCCGGGTTCGACATAAAGCCTTTATTCCAAGAATGGACCGTTCGTAGATCGGCAAAGCCACCAGTAGTGAAAGCACGAATAAGATTTAGCGTTGATGCCGAAGTATGGTAGGCCTGCACCATACGCCGCGGGTCATGGCGACGAGATTCTTCACTAAATTCAAAGCCATTTACAATTTCCCCACGAAACGAGGGTAAGGTGACATCATCGCGGGTCTCCATATTCGATGACCTCGGTTTGGCAAATTGTCCTGCCATTCGCCCCATTTTAACCACCGGCATAGATGCACCGTAGGTTAGTACCGCCGCCATTTGCAGCATGGTTCGAATCCGGGACGATATTTTATTTGCGGTAGCACCGGCAAAAGTTTCAGCACAGTCTCCACCTTGAAGAACAAATGCTTTGCCGGAGGCTGCCTGTGCCAAACGCTCTCGCAACACATCTACTTCCCCGGCAAAAACTAGCGGGGGAACATGCGACAGCTCATTGAGACTATCTTCTAAAACCGTTTGGTCATACCACTGCGGGGCTTGTTTTACCTCAAGGTTCCGCCATTCATCCAAGCCCGGATAATCAGCGGCGCCCTGGGAAAGGTTGGTCCCAAAGGGCTCAATAGCCTGAAAATTCTCCGCAGTTTCAAACATCATGCAGACCAGCATACGGCGCAGCTTCACGCAGGTGGTAGTTCATGACGCTATAAGCCCAAACTTGAGAGCATTTTAGGGCTTGCTTAGGCCTATCCGTATGCACTGTGTCGTCGCACATGACTATGCTAGGTAACATGACATCGCAGTTTGTACCCTACGTCGAACCCAACCTTAACGGAACTCTGGCACAAGCCTCTAGCAGCTGGGCTGTTCTCATGCTGCACGGTTTTACCGCAGGTCCCGAATCGGTTCGCCCCTGGGCCCAAGCATTAGCTGACGCCGGAGCGACAGTTCACGTCCCCTTACTTACCGGCCACGGCACCAGTGTGTCTGACTTAGCTCGCACTACCGCAGGACAATGGCGCCGCGACGTACAACAGTCTTTAGACACACTGCTTGCTGCAGACTATGACCACATAGCAGTGTGTGGTCACTCCATGGGCGGAACATTGGCATTAGATGCCGCCGCACACCGTCCTGTCACAGCAACGTTCCTGGTTAACCCAGCGCTAAGCTTCCGGTTTCTCGACGGTATTGGTGCAGCATTATCTCCAGTACTGCAATATATTGTGCCAACCGTCGGACCACTTGCCGGAGATATAAACAAACCGCATGTTTCCGAGGAAGCATACCCCAGGACACCGGTGGCAGCAGTACAACAACTAGCAAAACTTTTTTGGATTACCCGCCGAAATCTAGCAAACATCCAGTCCCCCGTTACCCTATACCAGTCATTCCATGACCATGTCGTACCAGCCTCATCTGCCAATATTCTGCAGCGGCGCCTCAAGAACGCGGCGTTAGATACCGTAATGCTCCAAAACAGCTACCACGTAGCAACTTTGGATTATGATGCCGAAGCTATTCATCGCCACACTATTTCCCGATTACTTGCGTTTTCTGCGAGGTCCAAGTGAACCATGGTGCAAACAACGATGACCAACAGTGGGAAGATATAGTTCGGCGTTTGGGAGGTAACGAAGATGAAGCCAAAGCCGAACCAATTTTCGAAGACTCTCCTGATATCGATCAACCATTGAAGCCGGATCAACCACTGCAACGCTTCGGACCGCGCGACTATGTTCTCGCAGAACAAGAGCCGGAGGATTTTCAACCACCTGAACCGCAATCTGTTATTACCGGCAATCCACGCTCTCTACTGTCGTGGACGGGAGTCATCATCGCCACCCTACTTTGGCTGTTCGCCGGACTAAGCGGCTGGACTCTTCCTTGGTGGCTTCTTACTGCCTCAATACTGTCCTTTCTGGGCGGGGCTACCAGCCTATTTTTCCTGCTACCCAAGACCTGGGCACACCGGAACCCAGCTGATGACGAAGACTACGGGGACGGGGCAAAAGTCTAGATACCAGCGTAAATGTTCCTGAGACCAACGTTGTAACTCGTCATTGCGACCACCACCCGCTAGAATGTGAGGTATATCTCCAAGTCAACTCTATACCGAGGAGCAATGTTGCGAGAGCTTATCCTCCCACCGCTTGTTGAAGCACCACACAACTCAAATGCGACCGATCTCGTCGAAAACCATTTCATACAAGAGCCGAACCTTGCCTTATTCGCCCGACAACTGTCGCCCGGCGAATGGACAGATGTTACGGTTCGAGAATTCCGTCAAGACGTCCAGCAGCTAGCGCGCGCCCTGGCTAGCATTGGAATTGAACCTGGACAATCTGTTGCCATTATGAGTCCCACCCGGTATGAGTGGACACTATTGGACCTAGCAATCATGTATGCAGGCGCGATTACCGTACCGATTTATGAGACATCATCTCCGTCACAGGTCGCTTGGATCTTAGAAGATGCTAACGTCCAAGCTGCTATTGTCGAAAAACCTAGCCACAAACGTGCGGTACAAACCGCCATACAGCGTGAAGGCTTAGAGGAGCTCAAAGGGCTATGGGTGATGGAAGAAGGGCTAGACGATCTACGCAGTTTGGCTGATAACGGACCCGACGTTGACGAAATGGAAAGACGACGCAGCCAAGCCAACATCGACGATGTGGCGACTATTGTCTATACCTCGGGGACTACGGGCAAACCGAAAGGGTGCATGATTACCCATGGCAATCTGGTTAACCTATCGCTCAATGTCTTAGCCTCCGAAATAGGCACCATCCTGCCTCGTGGCAGTAAAACAATTATGTTTATCCCCCTAGCCCATATCTTCGCCCGTTTTATTTCCTTCCAAGCCTTGGCTGCTGGGGCCAAAGTTGGTCACACTCCTGAAATAAAAAACCTGGTACCAGATCTCAAATCTTACCAACCCAGCTTTATATTGGCTGTCCCGCGGGTATTTGAAAAGGTCTATAACTCAGCACTCCTTAACGCCGAAGAGGGCGGCAAAGGCAAAATCTTTGCCGCCGGAGCTAAAACCGCCGTGGAGTATTCCAAAGCACGCGAGGCCGGCAAAATTCCAGCCGGATTACGCATTAAACATTGGGTGTTCGACAAATTGATATACACCAAGATCCGTGAAGCAATGGGAGGCGAAGTAAAGGACGCCATTTCCGGTGGTGGCCCCCTGGGCGAATTTTTGAGCCATTTCTTTCGTGGGGTCGGAGTGGATATTAAAGAGGGATATGGTCTGACCGAGACAACAGCACCTCTAACAGTTAACCGCCCCGGAAAACAAACACGAGTAGGCACCGTAGGGCTACCAATTCCCGGTAACGGTGTACGGATAGCAGACGACGGCGAGATACTAGCCTATGGGGTATGTGTGTTTAAAGGCTACCATAATTTACCCGATAAAACCGCAGAGGAAATGGTCGATGGCTGGTTTTATACCGGCGACGTCGGAGAGTTAGACGAGGACGGTTTCTTAACCATTACCGGCCGTAAGAAAGAAATCCTTGTCACTGCCAGCGGCAAAAACATTGCCCCGGCCCAGTTAGAAGATCAGATTCGTGCCGATGGATTGATATCGCAGGTTATTGTTATCGGTGATAACCAGAGGTTTGTTGCAGCCATCGTAACTCTAGACGAAGAGACTGCACCGTCCTGGCTCAAACAGCAGCAGTTAGATGAAAACATGTCGATGGCTGAAATGGCCCAGCACCCTGTGGTTCGCGAACACGTTCAGGGCCTCATCGACGAAGCCAATGAATCAGTATCTCGAGCTGAATCGATTCGTGAATTTCGCATAGCTGACACGGACTTCACGATAGAGTCCGGCCAAATGACGCCATCACTAAAAATACGGCGTGAGACCATTATGCGAGACTATAAAGAACTCATTGATGATATCTACCAGCCGGCCAAGCAATGAGTACAGCCTATAGCGAGCCTTCCGGTAATTGGAGACTAGACCGGAAGGCCGTTCTATGGCTTCTTATCAGAGGTTACTGGATTCTGGTACGTCCAAACCCAGCAACGCATTTTCAACGACTTCTGCCATGGCAGGATGTATCCAGTACTGGCCCCTTGCTAAACAGTGGGCCGTAATACCAAATGACATAGCCGTTATTAATGGTTGCAGAAGGTTTGTAGCTTCTGGGCCCATAATATGAGCGCCCAACAGGTGGCCCGTCGATCTATTAGCGATAAGTTTCACCAGGCCCTCAGAGTCCTCCATAGCCCAACCATATGCAGTATCTCCATACGCTTGAACTTTCACGGTAATTTTCTCAGTTCCAAGTTGGGATCGTGCCTCGTCCTCTGTCAGACCAATACTGGCGATCTGTGGCCGAGTGAACACGCCAGCCGGTACTAGTTGTTTTGTATCGGGCTGCATACAATCGGGGTTCTCCATATTATGAGATACGATGCGCTGCTCGTGATTTGCAACATGTTTTAGCATTTGTGGGTTAGCAATATCTCCAAGTGCCCAAACGCCCGCTACCGGTGTACCACCTGACAGTACCCGAAGATATTCATCTCGTGCGATCGCATCCCCGACAGTATCAATGCCGGCAGCACCAAGGTTAAGCCTGTCGGTATTGGGGATACGTCCGGTAGCCAATAACACCACGTCACCAAGGAAATGGTCTACGACCTCATCCTGCCGTTGCCCGGTGGCGCTAACATTGACCCGCAATCGATCTCCGGCCTGCTCAATTGAATGCAAGGTTCGATTAGGCTCCACCTGCCACCGCTGCTTTGCCGCACGGGTGAACGCATCAGAAATAGTGCTGTCATGGTTAGACAACAGCTGACCCGAACGATTGATATGGATAACCTCTGAGCCAAGCCCAGCAAATACCGCAGCGAATTCGGAGCCAATGTACTTGCCGCCAACGACGATAATGCGTTTTGGTAGATTTGGCAGTCGCATGACCGTATCAGAGGTATGCACTCCCGGCAGATCTGTCCCAGCGACGTCAGGCAGCTTCGGCCGAGAACCGGCCGCTATAACTATTTGGCTTGCCTCAATAACACGGCCCGTATCTGACGTGAGCTGTTTCGGGCCAGAAAAATGAACCTCTTCAGAAATGAGTGTGGTGTTGTCCAGTTCAACATCGCGGTAGTGCTCGCCGCCTGCTGAAATAGCATCGATACGTGAAAAGATACGATCTCGAATCGCTGGCCAATCTGAAGCAACAAAATCTAGTTCCACGCCAAGACGTTTAGCATCCTCTGATGATGCTGCAAGTTGAGCCGGGTAGGCAAACATTTTGGTTGGTATACAACCAGCATTTAGGCAAGTGCCCCCGAAAGTGCCTGAATCAATAATTGCAACTTTTTTGTCGTCCCAGAAAGGAGTGATTATAGAATTACCGGATCCGGAACCGATAATGGCCAAATCGTATTTCTCGATGTTCATGCCATCAGTGTAATAGTTCCGAACCCGGTAATCGGATAGTGCTTGACTTCCTACGTTATGCGGGATCAATCACAAGTATCAGATCGCTTCCTTCCACTGGTGTCGGTGCTGTTAATACGACACGAGACACAGTGCCGGCAACCGGTGCAGTGATACCAGCTTCCATTTTCATGGCTTCGATGGTGGCTACAGTGTCACCGGCTTCAACGGTGGTGCCTTCGTCAATGGAGACCGTTACAGTACCAGAGAATGGGGCAGGGACGTGTCCCGGTTTGGAGGTATCTGCTTTCTCAGCCTCATGGACGTTCGATTCCACCGAGCGATCGCGAACTTCCACCTGCCGCTGCTGGCCATTCAACGTCACCATAACGGTACGCATACCCTTATCGTTGGCTTCTGAGACTGCTTGAAGAGTGGCCAACAACCGCACACCTTTACCCAGTGAGATAACATGTTCGTGGCCTTCTACCATGCCGTACAGGAAATCGCGTGTATGTAGCACCGAAGTGTCACC